>Ga0209187_1001646_pt1 | contig 24661 bp, 26 predicted proteins | sample BantaG_FD_187430 | JGI IMG/M metagenome (GOLD analysis project Ga0209187, IMG submission 187430) | Marine algal microbial communities from Bantry Bay, Ireland - BantryBay_4 metaG (SPAdes) (version 2) | ecosystem: Host-associated > Algae > Red algae > Unclassified | place: Bantry Bay, Ireland...
TGGAATGCCTAAATATGATAGACATAGCTTATTTTCAGGTTAAAGTCGAGCAGTTAAAACAATCAGAACATAAACAGAAGTAAATCATATGAGTCAAGACGCAGACGTTAAACTAAAAATTGAAAGTAATGATGTAGATCAAGCTTCTAAAAAACTCTTGCTAGCACAACGTCGATCCGAGGCGCTGGAAATTGCTGCTGGGAAATTAGGCATCACGACAGCTAAAATGAACCGCAAATTCAGGGAAGCTGAGGCGGCTGGAAAGCGACACGAAGCTGCATTGAAACGCCAGACTGCCGAGCTTAAACGTATGGAACTGGCAGCGGCAAAAGCCCGGCGTGACGGGATAGATAATTTCAAACGAGGAATAATTTCAGCCACAACAGCACTTGCGTCGTTTGGAACTGCATATCTTGCAGGCATGTCCGCGTTCGCAAAAGCAGCCGATCAGCTAGACAAAAACGCCAAATTAACACAGTTATCAACTACTGCATTTTCTGAGCTGGAATACGTGATGAATCAGAACGGTATCACAACTACGAAATATATTGATGCGATGAGAGATTTGAACAAGATCACAGGTCAAGCTAAAAGTGGTTTAGGCGTAGGTGTTCAAACTTTTAAGGATTTGGGGCTATACCAAGACATTTTAGCTGGCAAATTTCAAAATACCGAGCAGTTGTTCACCGCAGTCTGGACGGAGTTGGCAAAAATTGAAGACGGGCAAAAGCGCGCTGCCATGACAGGTAAATTGTTTGGCGAGCAAAGCGGTAACGAATTAGCAACAAAACTTCCACTGGCGACAAGCGCGATCAAAGATATGCGGGAAGAGGCTTCACGGCTATCTTTGGTCATGGGCGATGACGTTGTTGCACGCGGCGTAGAACTAACCGATATGCTAGATCAAGTTAAAAAGACATTAACTGTGAGCTTCGCTACTGCAATGTCTGACAGTGGTGGTGATATTGAAGACCTAGGGGAAAACCTTGTCTGGCTGGGCAACACGACAATTAAAGTGTTCAAGGCGATGAGTGAATCAGTCACATTTTGGAGAACCTTGTTGTCAGGTAACAGTTTTGATACTGAGTTAACGAAAGAGATAAAAACATATACTGATGAGATAGACAAACTGACAATTCAATTTAACGCTACACAAAACGCGATGGATGTTAATCCATCTCAAAAACTTAATAATCAATTGCAAGTCATAAGCGGAAAAATAAAAGGACAGGAGTTGCTTATACAACACGCCATTAATATGGCTGAAAAGATGAAAGAGGTCTCATTATCGGTTGATGCTATGCCTAATAACGGTGGTGGTAGTGGTGGGGCTGGTGCAGGTGGTAGTAGTGCAGGTACTGAGGCTATGCTAGCCAAGATCGAGCAAATGCGGATAGCTAATATCAAAAATGAAATAGAAAGGGCCAGAGCAGCAAGTGTTGAAAAAGTGAACTTGATGCAGAAAGAGATGGATGATAAAAAGATCACAAAAACAGAATTTGATGATTGGTATCTTCAAGAGAGTATCAGACTTGACAACGAAATTCACAAACTTGAAAAGTCTGCGGCTGAAAAAAATAAGGCAATACGTAAGCAGAATATTGCTGACAGACTAGCATTAGAACAACGAATGTTTGATGCGGTTCACGCTGGAAAATTAGCCGAGACTAAACTCATAAAGGACGAAGCCGTTAAAATTAAGGCCGTTTATGATATCGAAATGGAAATGCTTGAGAACCAATTAAAAAATAAGGAAATTCTGGAGATCGAATACAGGCAACGAAAGCGAGAACTAGATATCAACCAGCTGAAAGATTACGAAAATCTAGCGAATCAGATAGGAGCAAAGCGTAAAGACGATCAAGAAAAAGTGACAGAAAGCACATTACGAGGTATCGAGAGTATGACCCAGAGCTTTGCAACGTATGCCTCAATATCAGGAAAAAATAGCAAGGAACTGCGCAAGCAGGTTGTTAGTGATCTGAAAGCCCAAGTGTATCAGGCACTTGTGCTTCGGATGATCGTTGGAATGTCAGGAGGAGCGATTGAGTTAAACAGTTCCGGTTCTGGATTGCAACTGACAGGCGTTGATGCTGGTTCTGGTGGTGGGACACCTAGTTCAATACCGGCAGCACTCAGTACTATGCCTCCACAGGCTGCTACACGGAACTACAACAACACAGGCACTACTAATAACAATCAAGTGATCAACGTCACAACTCAGTCAGACCAACCGAGCGCGGTTGGTGAAGAGGTGTACCGGGCGCTGATCGCTAGCGAGACCCGTAACACTATAGTGGCAGAACAACAAACAGGCGGCCTTTTAGGTCGATAATAAGGAGATTATAAAATGCCTATAGCCCTACCACTACCAACCCGTGTTAGCCAGCAGAGTACCTCCAGTCACACGTATAGAGTTATTACTTCTGAACTCGGGAATGGTTATCGTTCCTATGCAGCCGACGGTGTGAACATCAAGCGCTCAAAATGGAATCTCGTTTATACAAACCTCACAGAATCTGAAAAAAACACAATTGTCGCAGCCTTGGATACCGTCGGTGCACATGATTACATGAACTGGACACAGTTTGGTGACACCGTTAGCAAAAAGTGGCAAATGACGAATGAGGGTTATACGATCACAGCCAAAAGTGGATCACATTACGATATTACCTTAACCATAGAACAGGTTTTCCGATGAGTTTACCAAATAGTGATATAACACAAACTTTTGTTGGTGGAATTGTTGTTTTATGTGAAATCACTTCAAACAATACAATACTGAGATATTCTCCACACCATGACGAAGATGGTGATGATCTTATCTTTGATGGGAACACGTACACAAAATTACCATTAACTATGTATGGCCTGCGGGTATCCAGCACTGGAACACTGCCACAACCCGTACTGAAATGTTCAAATGTGAACCGAGAACTAATGACACATGTCATAGATAATAGCAACATGATCGGCGAGTCGGTCACATTTTTCTGCACACTTGACAAATACCTAGGAAATGGGAATTCTGATAAAAAATTTAATGTTTCTCGTTATCAGATAATGCAGGTAACAAGCCGATCAAGAACCGAGATTACGTTTCAACTAGGGCATCCGTTGAGTTTTAGTAGTATGTCTATACCCTCACGACTAATATTACGTGAGGCAGCTAATCCAGATCATTCGTTTCCAAGTGTCGGCAAGTTCAAGATTTGATCTCCTCCACAAATATTGAAAAAATTAAACAATTTGCAATATCAAAATACCCACAGGAATGTGTTTGTGTAATTGTTGATGATAAGTTTTTCGAATTGGACAATATACATAAAACACCTGAGGTAGCTTTTAAGGTCTGCCCAAAACAATATAAAAAATCGACAAAAGGTGCCACAGATATCATTCTGGTTCACTCGCACCCTGAGCCTGAGGATGCAGTTAAACAGCGGTATTTCAGGTTTCTGAAATGGGACCAGCGAACACCCAGCCGCTCAGACCAAATCACTGCCGCTGCTATGGATATCCCGTTCGCAATCGTGTCATGTAGCGCTATAGAGTGCTCAGAGCCTTTATATATCAACACAGGTCATGATATACCATTATTGCGGCGTATTTATGTGCATGGTCATACAGACTGTTATGCGGCTATTAGAGACTACTACAAGTTGGAGTATGGGATAGAGCTTGAGAACATACCCAGAGAATGGAACTGGTGGCATGATGAACCAGAACTTGACTTATATCAAAAATTATTTGATATGGGATTTAGTGAAGTAGATAACATTGAAGACATAGAAAATGGTGATATAATACTATTCAACATAGACTCGGAAATTGCAAACCATAGCGCAATATATATTGACTACAATAAAATATATCATCATCTAGTAGCACAACTCAGTTGTCGGGAAAGTTTGGCTAAATACTCAGAACACATTCATTCTATACTGAGGCATACTAAACGTGACTGATATCAAAATAAGGACATTACACCTATCTGGTGATCTAGCAGCAAAGCACGGAAGTACCTTCACATGGCCTGCCACACGAATTGACTTACTATTATCTGGAGTTGGCACGACTAATCCAGAGTTGATAACTGATATACGAAATGGATCATTTTATGTGACAGTTGGTGAAAATGTGATCGAAGACATTTATGAACTAGCAATGCCTTTTAGTGATAGTGAACTGGATATATATCTACACCATGCAATTGAGGGTGAAATTAGTGACAAGTTTGGCAAAATTGTGATAGGGGCTGCTTTGATAGGAGCTGCGGTGTGGACCGGCGGGATGTCTTTTGCCTATGCATCACAGGTATCAACCGGATTATTGCAAGTCGGAACGGCTTATACCGCTCAAGGCGTGATCAGTATGTTCACGAATATACCGCAAAACGATAGCGAGGAAGCTGACCAAAGTGTTTTTGGGTCGGCATTAAATTCATCGACTGAGGGCGGGTGTGTGCCCGTGATTTTTGGGAAAACCCGAGTCCAAAGCACCGTCGTAGACCTCGACATTTCAGCCGACGAGGTACTACAGGATAGTGACGGGATAGACATTATTGATACGAAAGCCGAATTCATGGCTAGAATTTTGCTCGTCATCGGTGAGGGAAAGATCATGGGGCCACAATTAAATGGTCAACACACCGAAGCATCACGAAAAAATGTGACTTACATCAAAAACGTCCCAGCTTCCGGTATTGATAGCCCCGATCTCAAGGTACATTTCAGAAACGGAACTGCTACTGATAATGCAAAAATAGTACCCGGTTTTACAGAGTCTTCCACGCTGGTAGCGGCCAACATCGACGACCTACCGGTGAACAGCTGGAAAACAATCCAGATACCGATAAATGTGGATGAGGTCAAATTAAATATGGTCTGGCCTCAAGGTTTGTTCAGTTTTTATAAGAGCTATGGACAAAGCACGTCAGGATTTGAAGTGCAGCACAGAGTTAACGGTGGAACGTGGAGCCTGATCGCTGACAGAACACAGAAAACTCAGAGTTTGAAGCCTATGCAACAAACATACCGAATTTCAGCACCAGATAATACTACGACGGCTTGGCAAATTCGCATACGTCGAAAAGGTGCTAATACCTATAATAAAATTATTAGTGTGCAAGATTTTGTAAATTCTGGCGGCGGCAACGGCGTAGTATACAAAAACGAGAATCGATCCTTCACAGACTTTCCAGCACATGAAAGTACCGTGTCGGGTCGCACACATTATAACCTATTTAAATTACTAAATTATAATCTGATAGTTGGCAAAGTCAACAGATATGTAGATAGTGCATTTTTCGCACTGGAAATCCCCAGCAGTTCCGTAGAGGGTGTAATCGGAAATATATGGTTTGAGGTATATGGCACAGAAATTGACTTGCCTTCACACTATAATGTGAACTCAACGGCAGAAAATAGATTTAGTGGTACATACACAGGCATGAGTAAAAAAGGCTGGTCGGATAATCCGAGCTTATGTATCCTGCATTTTATACGAACACAATTATCAACAGTTTTTCCTGATGAGCTGATCGACTTTGGCTCGTTTTTTGAGTGGGCTATATTTTGTGACCGGTTCGTCAGTGATGGGTCTGGCGGCACTGAGCGCAATTTTACCATGAATATACAAATATCCAAAAAGGATAACCCGCTCAAAGTAATTAACGCATTAATGAGTTGTGGTCTAGGTAAAGCGATAATCGATGGTGGCATATTGAGGGTTATTTGGGACGATTCCAGCGATGTTGACTCAATAGCTATCATAGACAACGACGATGTCAGTGCCGATGGGTTCACATATCAATCTAGTAACTCGGTGGCACAACATACTCAGACAGTAGCAAAATACAAAAACAAAAATGAGAACTACACAACAACTGGAGTGTTAGAGACACATCCGAGTCTGAGTACCAGAGGCGTAATTACGAATGAAATTGAAGCAGTTGCCGCTACCAGTGCCTCACAGGCCCATCGAGTCGCCAAATGGGCCTCAGAAACCGCTAATAGAAATGTTAACACAGTCACATGGTCCGGACAGCTATCACATGTCAATACACGTGTGGGGGATATAATCACAATACGTGATGAATTTAATCGAAAAAATGCGACGGTTTCTGATATTGACTACAAGGTCACAGGAATAGATATCGGAAATGCGGGCCAGTACTTTTTTCAGGCGGTTGAGATCGACGATAGTAAACGTGCTGCCTATGAATTAATTTCAGTTGATCCAGTCAGCGGCCAACCAAGTGATTTGGCTACTGGTGTGCGTAATGTTGGCCCTATTAGTGACCTAATTGCAGTAGAGGGCACTCAGGATCGCATAGATTCCAGAGTATTGCTTGTGAGCTGGAAAGCGCCCGATACTAATCCATCATACATAAAACACTATCTAATCAGACATAGAGCGGTTAACGGGGACGTTAAGCTATTCACAAGTTTGCAAGAGAGACACACTTTAGAATTGGTTGATGATGGACTTCACGAAATTACTGTCACAACAATATCAGTAACAGGAAACCAGTCGTCTCCTGTCACATTAAACCTTGTCATTGATGAACCAGAAAATACAGAGTCTGTAGTAGATAAACCAAGCAATTTAAGACTCACCACAGGTTCTGGTTCTACTTTCACAAGCAAGGACTTACATGTTGAATGGGATGCACCAAGTAACGCATTAAGTGATGCTGGAGTTTTAGCCAATTATGTGGTCCAGTTCAAGAAAGCGGACGCAAGTATATTAAAATCATTCAAAACGACGAATACGTCACAGTCGTTTAGTTTTGATGAACATCGAGCAGTAACAAACGGAGTTCCTGAACGAAATATAATAGTCAATGTTGTGAGTGTTGATACACTTGGAAGGTCATCAGGTAGTGTCAGTCGAGCTTTTAGTAATCCAGCACCAGCACAATTATCTAATTTTCAGATAACAAGCACACATTTGAATAGTGTTGAATTCTCATTTGATGCAAGCACAGAACTAGACGTAGTAACTAATAAAATCAGACAGGCTTCAGTGCCTTCGATGAGTGGCGCAAAAATAGTTTATGACGGAAAAGCGACTCAAGGCTCAATAAGTGGGCTAAAGTCAGGTGAAAATTTTTATTTTCAAGTGGGAGCAGTAGACGGATACTCAGATAGTGTTAATTGGTCGTCAGTAGAGAGCACAACTAGTGTGGTTGATACAGGCTATGTACTGGAGGGCTTTCGTGTGGTTATCGATGATAATAATGATTTAAGGATATATGGCGATACTATTACATTTACGGATAGTGATGGCAGTGTGACACACACAGACTTTGACAGCACAGCAAATACCCCAAATTCTACGTGGTTCGATTATAATTATACAGAAACGGGTCGGAGGTACTATTATTTTGATAGTGCTATTGGTTCAAGTGGAGGTCTTGCGGTTACTTCAAACTTCAATGACGTATATAAGGAAGATAACAGTCGAATTCCAATAGCGATAACTGAATCCGGAAATATAACAAGTATAAATGGTAGTTCTGCTATGTTGGTGCATCAAGACATGCTCGCACAGCGCATCATTGGAGCACAACACCTACAAACTGACACCGCAATAATCACGGGTACAGCACAGATTCAAAATGCGGTGATAACTACGGCAAATATTGCATCCGGCGATATCTCAAAACAGGAAGTTATTACACTCTACGGCGATGCGCTGAGTAGTTCAGGTGCAACTACAGATTGTGACCTATATCTATATTTACCCGGTCATCCGAATTTTAGTACGCCCACTTGGAGATATACTCCCGGTGGCAACAACATAGATCACGATTTTAATTCGTCTAATGAGACAGAGTTCCCACATGGCCGTTTCTGGATACCCCCCGTGGGCGATTCGGAAACTGTGAAATTACAAGTACAAGTCGAGGGTCTGGTTTTTGCCAAGCGAAAGTCGGGGTCGAATGCAAATATCCCCTACTTTCCAGCGATGCAATTACAGTGGAAAAAGTATTATTCTCCAGATGGCACACATGCGACCGCATCACAAATTAATCAGAATCAGACTTGGAATTTTGGACTATCTCCCAATTTTTCGAATGTATTGTTTAACCGCGAGACTGAGTACTCAGGTGGTAGGTATAATGGTACTTTCGTGATCGATTGCAAGGAAGAGGATTTAGTCAGTATAAGGCTAGAGAAAAACCCGTTTAATGCTAATGATCTGGTGTTTAATACACATTTTGAGTATTTGCGGTTTATGAATTTTCGCCTAATAGGAACTGCAATACTACGCTAAAGCCCTTGATTTGATAAATACTGAGAACTAATCGGTGTCTATCTATGTCAACAAAAATATTACAATTACAAATTCCGCAGGGTGAAACTTGGTCACAAAATTTTCAAACGGATTTTGATTTCAGTGGTGGTTCATATTCGGCTAGAATGAAGGTTCGACGTAGTGATTTGCCCGTGCCTGATGATGGTAGTGATAACACGGTCGCATTTAGTTTAACGAGTGATGATGGTATATCATTTCTTGATAACGGTGTGGTTAATGTCACAATCCCGGCATCTAGTTCTGATTATATCGTGTTCAACGGTGGTCGGATTATCATAGATATGATGTACGACCTCGAAATTGTGAATGGTATCACTGATGTGGTTACTCGAACACATGAAGGACGTGTTCAACTTCGCAAAAATGTGACATCAAATGCCAATTCGCTAGTCCCGTCTCCCACTTCGATTAATTTTGATGACGCCAACCCAACCACAAAAGGTTTGATAGTTAAATCTGGCATACGCGCATTCACAACACGCGAAATTCAACCAGACCCAAGCAATGCCGGTATTGTTATTTCAGGCGGTGATGGAGTTTCCAGCAACCCACTGGTTGGTATTGATATAGAAGCACTGAGTAGCACTCCAGCTGCAAGCCTAGACGATATTTTAATCATCAAAGACCTAGCAACAGGGACTAACCACAAAGTGTCGGTAGCGGCACTCACAGCCATCGAAAAATCTGCACGGGTTGTTGCAGATAACGCAATAATTGCAACACAGGCCGCTTTTGAGACCGCATCAAATACTCGACTAGATAACATAGATGCACTAATTATAACAAATGAGACTGATCGCGATTCACAGATTAGTGTTGATAAAGCGGCACAGGATGCGATAAACAACACATTAGCCAGTGACATAACCTCTAATGCTACAACAGCCGCTAATGCCCTGAGTGCGCATGAAACAGCACAGGACACACAACGTACTAATGACATTGCGAACCAGACCGCAATAAACGCAACACTTGGTGGTGAAATTGACTCAGAAGAGGCATCACGTATTGCTGCTGATAACGCACTATCAAATACAATATCTACTAATGAAACTAATCGTGATGCTAGTGTTGCAGCACAGTTTGCTGCTAGTGATAGTGATGAACAGCAATATAGAACAGATCACAGTAATGATACTGCAAATGCGTTAGCTACACATGATGCCGAGCGTGATGCATACAGAGCAGCACGTGTCACAGAACGTAATGCCGACGTTGCTGATAGAGTTGCAGGTGACAACACTCAAGCAGCTGCACTGAGTTCATATGAAACTGCAAATGATGCACGATCCACAAATATCGAAACTAGTGTCAGTGATGAGATAACTGATCGAGCAAATGCTGATACTCAGATTAACAACACTATTACGGCGAATGAGTCAAACCGTGATACTCAACGCACTAATGATATAACACAATTCAATAGTGATTTTGTTCGCAAAACTGGGAATCATAACGAAAGCATAACAGGGATGAAAACATTCCAAGATGTGACTACGTTCTCGAATGATGTTATTTTCACTGGAAATACGGTCACAGTTAACAGTACTGAGACTGAAATTGCCGACCGCATCATAACTTTGAATAGTGACGAAGATGGAATCCCTTCACAGAATGCCGGAATCGAGGTTCATAGGGGACCAAATGATGCAAGGGCTACAGTATTATTTGATGAAGCAAATGACGTATTTGTTGCCGGACTAGTTGGCAATCTAGATACAATTGTACTTCAAGGCAATTTAACTTCCGAGGTTAATACATTAAACTCGACTATAACTACGAATGAGTCAAACCGCGATACACAACGCACAACTGATTTGTCTTCTATCCAGAACGATCTGGCTGGAAAAGCTAATAGTTCACATACTCACGATGCAAGCCAGATTAGTGGTGTTTTAAACACTGCAAGAATCCCGGATTTGCCAACTGGTCAGATTACATCCGGAACTTTTTTGAACGCTCGCATAAGTCAGGGAAGTGTGACTCAGCACGAATCACAGTTATCAATAACTGGCAACCAGATCACAAGTGGTCAGGTATCGGCCAGTCGGATAGCTCCACTGAATGCTAACCAGATTAGCGGCGGTGAATTTGCTGATGCACGAATATCTTTCAGTAGTGTGACTCAGCACCTAGGCAATTACGTCGCATTAACTGGCAATCAAAGTATTGATGGTCAGAAAAGTTTTATCGACGTCACAAAATTTGCGTCTACACCACAACTTGATGGACTTGATGCCCGACTTAGTGATCATATATTGACATCGGCACCACTACGCTATAACGCTGGCGCGGTGACGAATGCAACAAATAATAGCGATCTGATGCCTAAGTCATATATTGACTTAGGTGATAGTCTTAACATCAAAAAAACTGGCGGGACGATGGACGGTTCATTGGTTATGGACGATGCTGCAATTAATCTAAATGACGGAATAATCAGATTTAGAGACGCGAGCGGAACTGTGGGCGAAGGTGATATGTATTCGAATTCGTCCTCTTTCTTTTTGAGGCATATAAATGCAAATGGTGTTGGTGCTCAGATTAGTTTAAGTGAGAATTTAGTCACAGTGACGAAGGAATTGCGAGTTAATACACAGGGAAGTAATAGTGCGAGTGTAGTGACAATCGCTCACGCTGATGCAAATTTTGTGGATAATAGCACAAACCAGACCATTGGTGGTGCGAAGTCTTTTACGGGCAGCATGAAGATTGAGAATGTGGGCGGCGGTGCAATCTCCCTGAGTTTAGCTAATGCCGGAAACCTATCAGGTCAGATTATCGGATATGGTACACGATTCGATATTTTGAGAAAAAAATCAGACGGAAGTACTGGTTCTAATATTCGATTATCGGATAGTGGCATCACATTGTCGCACAGAACAACATGCTCAGAGGCGACAGTTTCAGGTGATAGTGCGAACGTGGTCACAACGAAAGGATATGTAGACGATAATGCTAACTCGGTTCAACAACAAGGTAGTGTTGAAGTAAAATTGCCGACGGGTGCAGCTGGAGCCATTGGTGATGCACTTCGCATAGCGTCGATATCTGGTGGTGTGGTCCAGTTAGAGTGGTTCACCCCTTAATCTTTGAACCATTTCATTAAATCGTTGCATTTGTGAGTCAACTACAACTGACTGGTTATCAAATATGGATAACCAGTCGGCAACTTGATCTTTATAAGTGAGACCTTTAACAAGTCTTCGAACTGATGAGCCACTGACACCTGCCATAGTTGCTATATGATCACTGCTATAGTTCTCAAAATAATACAACTCCAGTATCTTATTGATCCTATATTGATCTAATTTGCTTGATGGATTATCAAAGCCCGTTAAAATCGCCTTACGTCCACGTTCATGCATATCATGCATATTTTGCATATGTGTGCCAAGTGCCAAATGATGCAAATTAATGCATGTGTCACCACGATCACATGTATGTCGAACGACCATGCCATCAGGTATGGGGCCACGATATAGCATCCATATTGCCCGAGCACTATAGAATGACTTGTTTTTCAACACATTTCGCGGTCGTGTGTTGCCATTGATCAGTTTTTTGTCTATGCAGTCAGTTTCAAGGTTGTACGAAATATTAGTGAGGATTCTATCATGAAAATCTGATAATTCTGCTGGTGTTGCTCCAGTTTGTTCGAGTGTGTTCAAGTTTGTTGCATTGCACATAAATGTGTTCCTTTTTTAATATATTTATTTTTTTAAAATCATAGCAATTTGTGAACACGGTTTTGTTTTGGTTATAAATACTTGTTCAAATAGTTTTTATCCGTTAGGCGGTTGTTACTGACTCGCTGCAAAAACCCCAACAAAGTCTCATATGCCGTGCGCCTCGTTGGGGTTTTTTGTGCTTGGAAAAAAGTACTTTAAAATCAACAACTTCAAGTAAATACCAGTAGCAAACTGGAAATTACTATGATAAAAACAAAGACTATCTATTTGATTACTCATCAAAAAAACCCTATCTATGTCGGTCAGACTGTGAACTTCAATACACGCAAGACGAATCATATGAGTCATGCTCGGCATTACCGACCCGATCATCATCATCACAACTGGCGAAGTTACCTTGCAAAATTCCTGAATGGACTACCAGAGGATGAGATTGTGTTCACAAAATTAGGTGAATGTCAAAAACAACATGATGCTGATGAACTGGAGCGGCAGTACATTTCAAGTCTGAAACCTAAAATGAATTTAGCAACGGGTGGGAGGTCTGGTTTTTTGCTAGACGGGTCACGTCGAAATCTTAAACATTCGCAGAGTATTAAAAAGGTATCCATTTTGGGAACTGTGTACGAATCTGTGTCACATGCATCGAAAATATTAGGAATTCAGACTATGTCGCTGCGTCATAGAATATTGAGTCCAATGCCAAGATGGTCTGAATATAAGGCAATTTCATGAACTACGACAAACTAACTGAATACTGTGAATTGGCCTGTGATGACCTTGCTTATGAACTAGCAGAAAACCGGATGTATACTGAGTACAAAAGTATCTGTAATGAATTACTGGCTAGTGGTAGACAACTGAGTCTTGATCAACTGCAATTTGTGTTCGCATATCGGATGGGAAAACTGGATGGGAACTGGCAACATTACTACATGAGTCAGGTGATTAGTGATTAATATTGAACTTCACCCAATTTAATTTTTTTGACGAGATACTGACTAATCCCGTATTGCTCGGAAAGTGCGCTGAGTGTGTCGCTAGATTGCGCTATGGCCACGATCTGTTTAATAGTGAGTAGTCTGTGCGCCTTGTGCTGTTGCGGACGCCTGATGGCTGCCAGAGACTGAGTGTGAAAATGCTGGTTGTTTCGAATCTTGCTGATGACTGACGAGCTGACATTAAAATGCTTTGATGCCTGTTTGATGTTGAGTTTTGAGTAATATATTTTGTGAGCTAGTTCTTTACCAACAAACTTGCGTGGCGGCGGTGGAGGCGGGATACGGCGCTGGTGCCCTTTAATACGACGTCTCTTGGTTTTCGTAGCCGCCTTTATTGCAGAGACTCTCGCTTTGTCATCAATTATGTTTTTGTATATGGTTTTGTTTCGAGTCTTGGTTGTCATATTTCTATTTATTTGTGTTTTTCATATGCGCATATGAGATATTTTTGATATAGAGCACAGATATAATTGAGCATAGGTAGGATACTACTTTCCATCGACTACACACGTAGCGACTTACTTTTAATTAAATTTGAGAAACAAATATTATGTCGAAAACAAAACTACTATCAACACCCAGAACTCCGAATCCAACTGAAACTGAACTATTAATAGTTGATGATGTGGTCATAGAGACTTCTATAGAGACTTCTACAACGTTTGATTACAACGCTGCTATGCAAGGTGCCGAAGAGCAGAGTCTGGCGTTAGAGGAGGAGCTATGTGACCTCACGGAAGACCGAGAAGCGTTGGAGGAAAGGTTATCCGAAATTAAACAACGCCAGATCGCCGTTCGCGCTAATATCAAAAAAATTGGCAACCAAGGCGAAATTGGCCAAAATGATTAGAGAGGAGGCAGCCTGATCGGGTCTGGCGAGCATTCACACCACATAGATAGAACACACAAAGACCTCTATAGGGGTCTTTGTGTTATCACTGAACTTGTCCCTATTGCCTGATACATTCGACCGGGCTGGTGGCGTTAGGGAGTGACTTGACGCGGATTTCTACACGACAACCGCTGAAAATTGATGAAATTTGCCCTTTTTTGGTTAAAATTTGCTAACCTTATTTCCTGCTGTGGTACTGCTTATACGGTTTCAATTTTCAAGTCTTTACTCGCTATACACTCAGAATCCTATCAGAATCCTATTAGAATAGGGCCTATAGGGTAGTTTACACAAAAACTACACGACAATTCTGTGATTGGCGGTCATGAATCGAGATCAAAACGTTGTAGTGTAGCCAGATTTATGCTTTCACATGGGTAATTGAGACGATAAATCTACACGACATTATACCGTTTTGTGACCTAATTTTGATTATAAAACTTGTATGATCATATAAAAGTGGTAACATAGCTCCAACAATTAGGAGTTAAACAAAACATGGCAATTTCACGTAAAGACGCTGAGTCGCAATATGGAATTAAATTCGATAGCGGCCTGCACCCTACTCGCGAGAGCGCAAACCTTGAGATGCGCTTTCAATACAAAAAACAGTCGGTGCAAAGATCAACCGAAACTGATGACTGGATGGAGGCACAACAAGTCATCACAGCACTTCGCAAGGAAATGAAAGACCAGCATATATTTGGCACACAGCCGACAATGACAGTTCGTGCAGCCTTTGAGTTTTGGATTAGCGCAAAAACGAAAGTCAGCGGCTGGAGCGAAAAGAGTATCTACAATGCAAATTTTTATGCAAACCGGACAATTGGCACTGGAGTCGATAGACGTACCAAGCGTACATTTGCGGGGATACAGTGCATTAATTTGCATGAAATCAATTCTAGTGTGATGCAAAAGTTGGTCGATAGCAGAATTGATGAAAATGTAAACTACGGCACAATTAACAACGAATTGACCAATATAGCGATGATGGTCAAATATTGTGCAAGCATGGACAAAAAAACAAGATCACTAGAAAATATAAATTTTTGCAGGCTGCCTCACAATAATGAAAGATTGCGTGATCTAAGTGACAGTGATGTAATATCACTATTGGATCACCTTAAACAAGACGATAGAGATTTTGTGACCACGGTAGCACTGATGGGTAGTCGCAAGATGGAAGTCGCAAAATGCAAGTGGGAAAATATCAATTGGAACACTTGTGAGGTAAAACTATATAACAGCAAAGGCAAGCACTGGTACACAAAAGTGCTTGATGGTGAGTTGCTTGAGATATTTGAGCGCCGTCGTGATAGTGACGAGCGTCCGCATGGCAATGATTACGTGTTCCATAGCAAACACAAGGGCAACAAGCACAGGTCGCAGGACCTAGCCTTTTTCCACAAAGCAGCTAATGCCGCAGGTTTGAATGATTTTGATAATTTAGAGGATGAGATCACAAACCGAGAAATAGTCGTTATGCATCATCTACGTCATTATTATATAATGCAGTTATGTGCTAGCAATGAGTTAACGGAGGATGAGAAAATGTTGCAATCGAATCACAAAAGTGAAAAGGCTTTTCGTAGATATAAAAACAAGTTAACAAATCCGGCCGCTGGCAAAGCGGCATCAATAGTCAATAACAGGTTTACAGCTGCAAGAGAAGCAGCTAAAGCAGAGCAACAGGGAGAATCAATATCGTGAATGGTACAAAAGTGACAGCTGGACAGACAATCTATGTGGACACAGGCCGAGAGTACAAGATACCATGGTCGCCGCCAGTCGAGACTGGAGGGTCTGGTGGTGGTAAATGGTGGAAGCTTGCTAATGGTGATCTAGTGCCAGAGGAGCGATGGCGTGAACTATTCGACAGTTTGAAGACGTATAAAAGTTGTGATCGGAACGATGTTTGTAAATTATTCATGATTTCGTATCAAAGTTTGCATAAAAGGTATAGCAAAATACCTAACCGGGTAATAAAACCCGACTCACAACGTAATCGTGACTCTGGTGGTGAGTTGTCTGCACTAGTACGCATAGAGCAATTGCAGAAAAAGTTGGTCAAAAATGAACAGGAAGCGGTCGAGATCAAGGCAGAGCTTAGTAGTCTGGCTGATGATGGAATTGCAAAGCTACGTTTGCAGTTAGCTGAGTTGGAATCCATGAAGTAATCTGGTAGTAAGTTTGAAGTACCAAGGGCCGGTCATATGATCGGCCTTTTTTATGCCCATATTAACGGTTTGTGATACGAGTACCAGCACGTCTATGTGATCATATGTAATATCTAGATTCCACTGCAAATGCAGTTAACCCGAGTGGTTGAGCCACAGGAAGATATATAGATATACATCATGAAAACTAAAAAAATAAAAACAGCGAAAAAAACTCGGAAAAAATTCACTAAAGCTGAGTTGAAGGCACTACCGCGAAGTAAAAAGGAAGCTAAGGCGGTTGGTTCGAAATATTATTACACTGGCAAGCCGTGCAAAAAGCATGGTCATGTTGGTGAGCGTTATAGTAGTGGTGGTTGTGTAAGTTGTGCTGCTGAAAAGTCAGCGCAATACCGACAGGATAATGCTGAAGCAATTGATGAATATCAAAGGCAATATCAAAAGCAATACCAACAGGATAATGCTGAAGCAATTGATGAATATCAAAGGCAATATCAAAAGCAATACCAACAGGATAATGCTGAAGCAATTAATGAAAAAGCAAAGCAATACCGACAGGATAATGCTGAAGCAATTGCTGAAAAAAAGAAGCAATACGCAAAGGATAATGCTGACAAAATCAACGCCTCCAATGCCAAACGCCGAGCGCAAAAAATCAACGCTACACCTTTGTGCATAGCAGCTAAACGAGGTGTGAAGGAATCAGCGAAAGTTAAAGCATACTGGAAGCCTATCCGAAAACAATTGAATGATGAAATTTTAGCTTTCTACACTGAAGCTAGGCAGCTGAGTGAGTTGCACGGTGTTCCGTATCAAGTCGATCATATTATCCCACTACAGGGACAGGACGTTAATGGTTTGCATGTTCCGTGGAATTTGCAGGTGATAACAGCGGTTGAAAATATTGTGAAAAAGAACAACCCACCGGAAGGTTACGAGGATGACCATGTAGCCGAAGATTACGCTTACTGGTTAGATGATGAGTTGCTTGAAAAAGCAGCCTAAACCAATATCCCATGTGTTCTATATCAATTATGTGGTATAGAACACAGACTTTATCATAGCATACCAGTATTATGTACTCTCACTTAAACGAAAGAGAACTAATATGAACATCGACAAGATAATACAAGACACTTTGAGCACACCTAGCTTTTCAGACTTCAAAACAAAGGATGCTAAAGCAATAGCCAAGCGATTTGGTCTTAGTGTTGCGCAGGTAAAGTACCTGATTATGTCTATCAACAAGACCAAGACAGAAGACTCTGACCTAGCCAACATACTAAACCACGTATTCAGAGTATCGGTGCTGGTCAATATATTGGAGAATCATAAGGGTGGTGACTCTATGATATTCAAATCACCAATATGTCAGATTGCCTTGTTTTCAAGGGATTATCTTGATCCAAATGAGGCGCAAGGTGCAACACTGGTCTGCACTAGATATTGCGGTTACCCATCAAATGAAATCATGGTCAAGTTGCACAAGTCTGGTCTAGTACAAATGGGCACAGTAGATCATTTTAGTCACAAGCAGACTTACAAAATGCTGACAGACTACTACGCTAATAACCCTTTCGGCACTAATGTTGATATGGTAGGTTTCCAATAACACAACATGTATAGTATATGATGAATATCACAGATTTAGTTGATAACATCATATACTATATGATCTCACTTGCAACAAAAGAGAACTAATATGAACAACGAAATGCTCAAAATAGAACTAGATAAAGGTTTCGCTATCAAATTCCCATATAGGCTTAAAGATAATTTCAGAAAAGCGTTCCCCAGTGCAAAATGGAACCGGATCAACAAGCAGTGGGAAGTTGGACCACGATCAGGCAAGCGGCTGGACCAGTGGATAGAAGCGGCAAGCCCTACTGCGCAGGCTATAGTCGAGCAAGATAAAACCGAATTTTCTGTGGACGAATTGGCAGAACTTGAGCGTGAGCTTCGAGAGATAAATGAGGAAGTGGTCGAGAAAACACAACAACATGAGTCATTAACAGAATTGCTTGTGTTAGCTGGTAAGCGGAAAGACGAAATTGCTAAAGCTGCGCAGATAGAAAGTGATCTAAGTAGCAAAATTGCCGATCAAAAAAAGGAAGCTATGGCGTTGCTGGAATCAATCATTGATATGAAAGCCCTGCAAACAGCGCACAGCACCATGAAAAAATTGCACAGTTTGCAATTGAGTTGGGCAACCACAGAGTTTCGTGAGGCACAGGCCGTGGTTGGTGTGCAATACAAAAAACTAGCAGCCGCTGGCTGGCATAGCAAAGGGATATATGATCTATGGAACGCAAATGTCAATAGACCCGACAGAGATCACGCCGATAAGATATATACGGACGATTATATCAAATTATCTGAGGCGGTAGAAGATACCGAGGATTGATATCAAATATGTGATGCACTATCCAGAAAATATAATTTGGATAGTGCATCATACCACCTCACTTACAACAAAAGAGAAACAAAACATGAACACTTTTACTTTAAAAAATTATCTGGATATCACAAAAGGTGATGCGACCTTTCAGGTATTTTATGAGCTAGACCCCGACGACCTTGATAATGATCAAACATGGCAAAAACACGGTTCCATGTTTGCCACATTTGTCGTTACAACAACAGTACAATCGACTGACACAATGTTAATGCCACTTGAACACACTATATGCATAGCATATAACTATGACGTGGCCGCTGGCACGGTTGAACTGGGAGCAGGTCATTATTACGTGAGACAAACACTAGTTGAACAAATGACTCTTTCCAGTGACCTAGTGCGGCACTTGGATAGTGAGCACAGGCCGACTATTGATCATGTAAAAAAGGAAATATCGGTTTTTTCCTAATATCAAAAATGTGATAGTCATGCAGAAAATATAATTTGCATGGTCTATCATACACGAACTGAAACATTGTCAGCAATATTTAACTCAACTTGTCATTGCTGGCATCAATATTAATAGACTAAAAAGAGAACAACAAAAATGAGAACAATTCAAAAATTCGCAGATGACGTGCCACTGGTGGAAGCATGAATATCAACGAACAACTCAAACAAATATTCGGCTTGAACATATACGAATTAACCACGGCTGATATCCCTGCTTTGTCAGAGCAATATGGCATCAAACAGAAATTTTTCAGAAATGTCATTAAGCAAGCCAACAAGTTGAAGGGCAAAGGAGAACACCGGAAAATGAAATATGCCGAAACTGTTTGGACTTCAATGTTTGCATTTGTCCATAACAAGACAGGTGAGACCTCTGGCGCTGCTATACACGTAACAATAGAGGGCGAGACGCGATTATATTGCTTCGCGCCTTCAAACAACCTGCCGCCGATGTATTCTGGCATAGCTGAATTGGGACACTCAATGGTTAGAGTTGTGTCTGATGGTGGGGTTTCCACTCGTGTTACTGGAATAAACAAGGGGGCCTGTGTGAACAGCAATGATATTCCTGATGATCCTTTAAAACCTATGTTTGATGAGGTAAATAGACGAGTATTGCACTAATAGACAAAATGAATAACACTATAACCGCGATGCGGGTTATTTGATAAAAGTATGAGCATCATATACACAACAAAAGAGAAAACAAACATGAACATATCTATCAATGAACTAGCACAACGAGCACGATCATTTGTCAAGTTTCCAAGCTTATGGCCTGCACTGGTTAATCCAGCAAAACATAATCAAGGCAGGCAACTAACAGGTGAGAATGTCACAATTATCTATAGAGAAAGCTGGCAGCTTGAGAATGCCAAATATAAGTTGTATCCAGTGGTTGATACTGATTTAAATTTGGTGGTCGTGCTGGATGTGACTGGTGTGGAAGTGATTAACGGCAAACATGGTGAAACAATTCAGCACCGGGAGTTGTTCTGCACTGATGGTTCAAGCGGAAATATTGAAATGTCAAATGGTGAAATGTTCAAGCAGTGGATGAAAAATCATAAAATTCTGGGATAACTGCTGTCCCTTGATCGGCACCTTCCTGTGTCGTTAGTTGAAGTGAGAGTCGCCAGCAGGTATTACGGCGCAAGTGATGTGACTGGACAAGGTTTTCAATGTTCCCTTGTCCAGTCCATGACTTTAATAATTTGATCGGCTACGGATCAACTCGGAGTACTTCCACTTCGTTAAAGTGAACAAGTCGCCCAACAGAGCAAAGTGTGAACGGGTGCAAGTTGTATTGGTCTGGATGATGGGACCACTGGTTTTTTAGCTGATTTTTCCAGTGGTTCCTGAGTCCTTTTTGGGATAATAAAACATGATTAGAAAAAAAGACCTAATAGAACACTTCAAGTTGCAGTGCGAAAGTTTTAAAATAATCGCTTTGCTGATGCTATTAATAGCATTAATTACATTAATTCCTGCTATTAACATTAACTTTTTAAATATCGCCATACCTTTATTGTTTGGTAATGCTGTCAGTTTTCCGATAACTTTCTATTTAAAATACATAAAGATTGTGACAAATACACTGGATGGTGAGATATTAAAGACATACCCATTAGCAAGGGCATCGCTTGAGCAATTGGAGAAATGCATGGAGTTTTATGAAATTCACGGCGAGATGGATGTGGGTGTGGTATCAAACAATGTATGGGTTAAGGGAACACAAGTTGATATAGAACAAAGGTATTATCAATTGATTGCAAAAAAGTCTATTGATGACTTGATGAATCTATGAAATTCTGGATCATGTGAGTTGGGTCACGGAGTTCATCATATCATAGAGGTACTATATGATCTCACTCAAACGATATACAAAAACTCATGAACACACAATTATACCTATGGTGGGAGCAATTTCCGCAGTGCTATACTGACGGTAGTCAAACCAAAATGTTTATATCTATCGAATCCGTCAATATGAGTGCCGAGCAATATGATGGTGCCGAGCAGTATGATGATGATGATGGTGACGGCATATCGATATATAAAAACCTATACTACGGGCCATACGCTAATATGACCGAGTTGTCTAACAAACTAGCAGAATTTCAGCACGAAATATTTGCAGAACGCCTCAGACTAGGTGAGTTTGTCTATAGTTGCCTCGGCGATCATACCAGTGTCGAGATAGAGTACGTGCCCGTTGACGTCATGATGGTTGCTAAAAAACGGGTGCAAACGGACCTGAAAGGTCTGAACGCTATATAAAGTTGTGGGGCTGGGTAGGTTTTTTGATATTTCCCTATCCAGCCTTTTTTCAAATTTAGGAATTTGGCGGGCCTGCACCTGCCTCATCGGGGTTTGTGCTTTATTTCCTCGTAAGATGTTCTCATAACGTCGCCAGACATGCAGGGTGAACACGGAATCGTGATACGGCGCAAGTGCCCTACTAGGGATGGCAGGGTAGCAGCAAAGGGCTGGATAGAATCTATTCAGCCCTTTCTGTGTCTGGATAGATATACTTAAACTCGTTCGAGAAGGATTGTTGTGTTTTCGCGAACCCGAACACGGAAGTTTTCGTTGTTGATATGGTGCTGATGTAACATATTGATGTCACCTGTGGATAACCACCCCCCAATTCCCAAGCACCGAACTCGTCCGTGCCAGCGCTGCGCACGTCACTGGCAGCCTTTCGACTCAGCAGGAACTCAACATTCCGGTCGTTCATCACTCCACGTGCAGTGCCCAACGTGCGGCGTGAGACTTTGTTCGGGTTGATGAAATTCCAATAGTCAAACGGTTCCGGTTCCATGTCCGCACCCGTTATGTCGATTAGTTCATAGTCTGATGAGTTGTCGATTGGTTTGCAAAATAGGCTATTTGCAAAAATGATAACCGGGTTTAATCCGTTGGCATTAAACCCGAACACGTATAGCTGCACCAGTTCAGGATGGTTGTACTCAAGTTTGTCAGTGACATCAAAATAATATGTGAAGTAATCGGTGACTGGACGGCTCTTTTCCCAAACATATATGAATATTGTGGAGCAGCTCAGTATTATGGTAGGTATTAATATCTTAATTTTCATATGTATTATTTATCTGGTAAATATCACAAAAGGAGAGTATGAGTTGAATGATCAGGTTCCGTTGTGTCCATGCATATTGATGCCACAATTATGTGATGTGTGCATAGTTGTGTTATTGAGTATGTTTGATGAACTGGTAGAGATATGACGTGGTTGTTAAGACTATGCTGGACTATGCTTGACCATGCTTGACCATGCTTGACCATGCTTGACCATGGCCGGGCCGCAGGCCAACCGACACGCCAGTGGAGGTTTGAAGTAGTTAACTATTTCAGCATATCCGGTTTACTTTCAGTGAAAACCTAACTTTGAGTAGTACAAAGGGCAGAACGTGACGGTACACCACAACCGAAATCACCCTTAAATACTCCTATGAAATCCAAACATAGGAGTGTTACCCATGAAATCAGATGCAGAACGATCAAAGGAATACCGAGATAGAAACAAAGATAAGATCAATAAACGACGTAGAGAGCAACGTCAGGCTATTGCAGAGGATTATAAGCGGTTATTAATACAGGAAGCGCTATATGAACAATTGATAGCTGAGAGGACTGGAGAATGAAATCCAGATCAATACTTGATCACCATGTCTACAAAATCATTGTAGATAATAAGGTTGTTTATATTGGATATTCAGCAGACATAATGCAGCGAGAAGATACCCATCGGACACATGCAAGCAAACCTAATACACACTCACAATTCATACATAAATTGTTATTTGATATGGGAGCAACTAATTTTAAAATGGATATAGTTGCATCATTCACAACTAGAAAAAAAGCTTTACAATTCGAGCATTCTGCTATCGAATATTATCAACCAATTGGGAATATTGCTTCCAAAAATTCTAATGTGTCATATTTTAATGCAATTGAAATTGAATCAACATTCGACCCATTAGGCTTTGACGAAACTGATTACAGTACATTGAGTGAAATACTATCCATTAATAAAAAATATTTCACTGACAAACAATATAAGCACTGGTTAAGTGTGTACAAGCGTATAGATCAAGCAAACATACCAGCGTATGACGAAACACGTAAGCAAGTGTTCAAATTTAAACAGGAAGCTGCCAGAGCGCTCACTGGCGACGTTTAACCCTATCAAGCAATACCATCATGGCTTGGATGGCTTAGAAAGGCTTACAGGAGCTAATACAGAGCTATGTTATTTTATACTGGGATGTTGAGTAGATCACAGACATATCAACCATGTTATTTTATAATGTACATACAAATTGAGCAGTGGCTAACCCGATGAAGCCGTGAGGGAGGCGGGGAGTGTGGGCGTCTATCAGAGCCAGCATGGAACTAGTTCAAGTTGTGGTCCTAGTCACACTTTAATAATTCAAAAATAAAACAACACAACACCCTTACGTAATCATAACATCATCCCATCATGTAGCCGTCAACGTATGAGCATATACCATGTGCCCATATGGATTTATTCCTGACCCGGTCGTGTAGTTTCATTGTCTCATCATGTAACATACCCGCAAACCCATTGGGTACGCCATCGTGAGCGCATATTCTCATATACGTCCTATGGCGTATAAGGCTTGTACAAGCTATTACTGATGCTAAGGCACAGCAGATCATAGAAGATCATAGAAGATTATAGAAGTTATGACGTGGTTGGCACAAGTATTAATTGACATTGATACAAAATAAAACAGTCAAGTATTGTCAAGTGTCGGGAGATTTGGCGAGTCAGATATGCGAAGTAGGAATACTACCATTGTTGTAAATTTGCATTCTGCTTAGTGTTATGAGCACATTGAGCACTACATCATAGACTGTGTTATTTTTGTATGTCATACTGGGAGTAACGTGTTCAGAAAATAACATTATATAACAAATGCTTTATACACGCCCACAGTCCCCGCTAGCTTGCTACGCCTTTCAGATATGCTACTATTATAGGGTAGAGTATGGCTGGTGTCCGTGCATGGATCATGTTATGGGATATTATATTATTTGGGGATTGGACCACAAAACAACATGGAAAATAAAATGATCTGATGATCTGATGATTTTGATGGTTATAAATGACCTAGCATGTCTGGGGATTCGGGATTGTGATGGGTTTGGGATTGTGGGATATTGTTTTATTTTGTTGGATTATTTGATGGGGTTCGCATAATTGGGGATTGTTTGATAAGGACCGCATAATTGGGGATTTGAATTATATTATGTTGTTTTGTGGGATGTGTCACAACTTGAGGGGATTTCGGTTGACAAATAAAAATATTTTTTGTAAGTGTGTTTTTAATGGTTTAACATATTCAGTTTTTTGAATATGTTCACACACATACGAGAATGTGTTACGAAAGGTAACACTTTATGATCTACAGATCATATTATGTTACGGAATGTGTTACGAAAGGTAACACTTTATGATCTACAGATCATATTATGTTACGGAATGTGTTACGAAAGGTAACACTTTGCATGTTAACTTGATCTAACATATTCAGTTTTTTGAATATGTTAACTTGATCTAACATATTCAGTTTTTTGAATATGTTAACTTGATCTAACATATTCAGTTTTTT
>Ga0209187_1001650_pt1 | contig 24592 bp, 5 predicted proteins | sample BantaG_FD_187430 | JGI IMG/M metagenome (GOLD analysis project Ga0209187, IMG submission 187430) | Marine algal microbial communities from Bantry Bay, Ireland - BantryBay_4 metaG (SPAdes) (version 2) | ecosystem: Host-associated > Algae > Red algae > Unclassified | place: Bantry Bay, Ireland...
GTGTCCGCTTTTTAGTACTATTTCGGTATTTGCTTTAGGGCTTACACAGATCCAGTCTATTCCCTTAGGCGCCTCAAGCGTGCCGTTAGTCTCTATGGCTATGCCGAACTTTTCTTGATGGATTGTGTCAGTCAAAGCTTCGTCCATCTGCAGCAGTGGTTCACCTCCCGTGAATACCACAAACCTATCGTCTAGGTTACTAACAGGCCATAGGCTAGCAATTTTTTGAGCGAGTTCATCAGCGAGGTAAGTGCCACCGTTTTCTCCATCCGTACCCCAAAAATCCGTATCGCAAAACTTACATATGGCTTTATGCCGATCTGCCTCTAATCCATTCCATAGGTTGCAACCAGCAAATCTGCAAAAAACCGCTGGCTTCCCAGTATGATGGCCTTCACCTTGCAGAGTGTAGTAGATTTCTTTGATTTTATATTTCTTACTCATACTTTTTGAGAATAACATATTCTAATAAAAACAAGCCAGTTTTTATCGTGTTCTATGTTGCGAGCCTCTATCTTTGCTCTTATATCAATTGCCTTTGAAGATGTATAGTAACGTAAATGTAAATGTTTAAACTCTATTTTTATCCATATAAAAATGCTGAAGGCGATATTGATGGTTTCCAAGTGAAGCTTATCAATGATTTTGAGCATACATATATATATGAAATAGAGTATAGCTCTCAGCATCAAACACCTCAGCGATTCACTTCGCAGATCTCCTCATTCGATACTAAGCCATTGAATTACATGAAGTTTGACAACCTCAATGAGGGACCGGTCTTCAGGGCTTCATTTTGGTTGAAAAACCATAAGGGCACTGGCACACGTCAGCAATACCAGCTGAAAATAAAACCAAAATCTTTTTTCAAACATAAGCAAATTGACAGTTTCACTAACGAACTGTATTACATATTAACTATGTCGCCTTTCCTTGCTAAAGCGAAGAAGAGCGAACCTGATTCGCTAGCCAAATATACCCAAGCCAATAGGCATAAGGACCCAACGGTCGAGCAAAATACCAAGCTATTTAATATCGAGATTCAAAGGAAGGCTGATTTCCAAACTTTTATGGATCTACATATTGAGATGCTTGCGCCGGACCCCCAATCATTAAATAGCCACGAAAAGCTTCAATATCAAATATTCAAGGCTAAGGAGTACCTAGAGGAAGCTTTCATGTTGGGTATCGACAAGGTTTACCTATTACATGGGGTAGGTAAGGGGCGCCTCAAGGATGAGATCGCAGCCATGCTCAAGTCTCACGCTGATGTCAGTCATTTCAAAAACGAATACCACGGACAGTATGGTTTCGGTGCCACTGAAGTCTTTTTAAAGTAGATTCAGGCATTAGGTACTTTACTATTGACATTCAGGTGCTCGCAAAAACTGAATTTATAATTCTCAATACATAATTGAGTCCACTCCGGAAACTGACGAATTGAATAAAATGGAATATTTTGGATGAGACTGACTGTTGCGCAGCAATATTGGTCCAGTGGACCAATATAAGGAAGGAACTGTTGCAGACCTGCAACAGCAAGCAATATCTCTATAAGAATTCTAAACACAATAGCAGTAGCGTGCAATATCTTTCAGTAATGCCTGTGCGACAACTAGTTGGCGTGCCTGAGCATCAGTGCTTTGAGAAAATGAAAAATATCGCCAAAAGGAAATTTTTTTTTTTGTGAGTTTTCGGAGTGGACTCATAATTGCTCTTTGGGGCCATCCACACCTGACGGGTGGTCGGGGCTTCCGCTACTACCGCGATGAAGAATCGCGATACCGCTTCAGTCCCTTGTCTCTGCGCGTTCCACTTGCTCGAGCTTAGACCCTTGCGGGTCACGCGATGCGAAGGCTAAGTACCAATACTATAACACAAGAAATACTCGACAGGTATCCTACAAAAAAAAACCAGCTTTCTACTGAAAGCTGGCTCATATATGTCTATAAATTAGATTAATTCTTTTTCTTCGTCTTCTTCTTAGGTGAAATGATGACGATCATCCTTCTACCTTCCATTTTTGGTAGAGCTTCGGCAGCACCTACTTCCTCCAATTCTTTAAGGAACTTCAAAAGCAATAACTCTCCTCTATCCTTAAAGACAATCGTCCTACCTCTAAAGTGGACATACGCTTTCACTTTCGCTCCTTCTTCAAGGAACTTGTAGGCATGTCTCAATTTAAACTCAAAATCGTGGTCATCAGTATTAGGTCCAAACCTAATTTCCTTGATCACAGTCTTTTGTGTTTTAGCTTTAATTTCTTTTTCTTTCTTCTTCTTTTGATAAAGAAATTTTTTGAAATCAACGATTCTAGCAACAGGTGGATTGGCTTTAGGTGAAATTACTACTAGGTCGAGACCTACTGATTCTGCCCAATCGATGGCTTGTCTTGTGTTGTATACATCAGGTTCGATTTTTACTCCGATTTCTTCACTAAGTTCTTCGAGACTATCACCTACGAGTCTGATCTTAGGAGACTGTATGTATTTGTTAATCTTGTAATTGTGTTCTGGTTTTCTGACAAAGGATCTTGATCTTCTATTAGCCAAATGTTATTTTTTTAATGATTTAATTATTGTGTGCAGCAATTTTAGACAACACACACTTTATAATAGTCTAAATATAGGTTAAAAAATAAAAAGTACACCCAAATACTCAATTAATCGGGTGTACTTCTCAATATTTCGTTCGAAAATTACTTCTTCGATTCCGATTTTTTCGATTTATCGTTAGAAGAGGTAATTTTTAGAATATTTTCCTTCTTATCTAATGATGCTTTAAGTGTATCACCCTCAGATGGATTATGGTTCAAGATATACTCCGCAAGAGGATCTTCAATGTACTTCTGAATCGCTCTACTTAGAGGTCTCGCTCCAAATTGAGGATCATAACCTTTTTCAGCAACAAAGTCCTTAGCATCAGCAGTCAAGGTTAAGGTGTAGCCCATACCTTCAAGTCTTTTGTATAAATCTTTGAGTGTGATGTCGATAATTTTAAAGATATGCTCTTTCATTAACTTCTTGAAGATGACGATATCATCAATACGATTTAAAAATTCAGGAGCAAAAACCTTTTTAATAGCACCTTGCAGATAATTTTGATCGTGATCATCTTTGGATTTTTCTGTCATACCAAATTTAATTGATCTTTCCATCTCACGGATACCAATATTAGCGGTCATGATGATAAGGCAGTTTTTAAAATCTACCTTTCTACCCATTCCGTCAGTAAGCTGTCCATCGTCCATGACTTGGAGAAGAATACTGAAAATATCTCTATGTGCTTTTTCAATTTCATCTAATAATATAACGGAGTATGGCTTTCTTCTCACTTTTTCTGTCAATTGACCACCCTCTTCATATCCTACATATCCTGGAGGCGCTCCAATAAGTCTACTCACAGAGAACTTCTCCATATATTCACTCATATCTATACGAATCAAAGCTTCTTCTGAATCAAAAATGTACTTAGCCAAAGCTTTAGCCAATTCTGTCTTACCTACTCCAGTTGGTCCTAAAAAGATGAAAGAGCCGATTGGTTTAGATGGATCCTTCAGACCTATTCTATTTCGTTGTATAGACTTTGTAACCTTTTCTATGGCTTCATCTTGACCTATTATATACCCTGCAAGGTCTTCTGACATTTTAACCAGTTTGGAGCTTTCACTCTGAGCAACTCGCTTGACTGGTATTCCAGTCATCATGGCTACCACCTCGGCTATGTCATCTTCATCTACAGGATATCGCTTTGTCTTAGATTCCTCTTCCCATTCTACTTTAGCAAATTCAAGCTGTCTAACCAATTTGCTTTCGTCATCTCTCAAATCTGCTGCTCTTTCGTACTGCTGATTCTTCACTGCTTGATTTTTGAGATCCTTCAAATCTTCTATTTTCTTCTCAAGCTCTTCTATATGCTTAGGTACGTGAATGTTTTTCAAGTGCACTCTTGCACCTACCTCATCCAATACATCAATAGCTTTGTCTGGCAAGAATCTATCACTAATGTACCTATCACTCATCTTAACACATGACTCAATAGCTGCATCAGAGTAATTCACATTATGAAATTCTTCATACTTTGCTTTTATATTATGAAGGATGTGCACAGCTTCTTCTGCTGAAGGCGGTTCCACAAGTACCTTTTGAAATCTTCTATCAAGTGCCCCATCTTTTTCAATGTGCTGACGATACTCATCCAAAGTAGATGCGCCGATACATTGGAGTTCACCTCTTGCTAATGCTGGTTTGAAAATATTGGATGCATCTAAGGAACCAGTCGCTCCGCCTGCTCCAACTATAGTATGAATTTCATCTATGAATAAGATGACATCTCTACTTTTTTCAAGCTCATTCATGATAGCCTTCATTCGCTCTTCAAACTGACCTCTATATTTCGTCCCAGCTACTAATGCTGCTAGATCAAGCATAACAAGTCTCTTATTAAAAAGCGTTCTAGAGACTTTCTTTTGATTTATTCTCAATGCTAAGCCTTCAACGATGGCAGTTTTACCCACCCCAGGTTCACCTATTAGTATAGGATTGTTTTTCTTCCTTCTACTGAGAATTTGAGATACGCGCTCTATTTCTGTTTCTCTACCGATGATGGGATCTAATTTACCTTCATCAGCTAACTTCGTAATATCTCTACCAAAATTATCTAATACAGGTGTTCTTGACTTAGAGTTACCTTTTCTTTGAAATTTACCGCTTTGCTCGTCTTCGAAAGTATCATCTGATTCAGAAGAACTGTTGAAAACATCTGGATATGTGAATTCTTGTTCTTGCTTAACATAATCCATTTCAGTTTTATAGATTTCATAGTCTACATCAAACTGTCTTAGTATTCTACTAGCCAGATTATCTTTATTTTTTAAAATGGATAGCATAATATGCTCTGGACTGATTTCTTGGCTTTTCAGCATTTTAGCTTCTAGGAAGGTAACTTTAAGAACCTTTTCAACTTGTTTATTTAAAGGTAACTCACCCACATTCATGTTCGCCTTAGTTCCAGATCTAGACTGAATAGACTCTTCGATGCTTTTCTTTAGAGCACCTAAATTTATATTTAGGGATCTCAAAACCTTGATCGCTAAACTTTTTTGCTCTTTTACAAGCCCAAGTAATAAATGCTCAGTACCAATATAATCATGACCTAGTCTAATAGCCTCTTCTCTGCTTGTAGTGATTACTTGCTTTACTATTGGAGAAAATTTTTTATTCATTCTTTATTTTTTTGATATGAGATTAATTGCCAAGTCGATTTTCAATCCAATAATAGCACATTATAAATTATTGACATAAATAATTGGCTGATATTGGACTTAACTTAACTAAATAGACTACTTGGCAATCATAATTAAAACTATACTATTCATATACTCACACTATAAATTTGTTATGATATAGCATATACTGTTATTAACGCTAAAACTAATGTGAAAGTTGGCTTAGCAGATTGTCATATTTAGCTATAGTTGCACTATTTATTATAATAATTGAATATCTTGCGTGCCAATAGATTAATTTATGAAGTACACAGCTGATAAAACAGAAAAATATTGCCTCATTACTGTAGAAGAGGAAAACATAAACTCATTGGTTGCACCGCACCTAAAGTCAGAGTTTGTGATTATCAAAAATGAAGGCGCAAAGAATCTGATATTGAATCTAGAGAAAGTGAAATTCATTGATAGCTCTGGATTAAGTGCTATCCTCACTGCCAATAGGCTTTGGTCCGATGCTGGTATGTTTATAGTAACGGGTGTGGAAAATGAAAGTGTCAAAAAATTAATCTCTATTTCAAGACTAGATACTGTTTTGTCTATCATCCCAACTGTCTCAGAGTCTATTGATTATATAACAATTGAAGATATCGAAGCAAAACTTAAAGCAGAAAGTGATTCGAAGGAATAATAATCTTACAATATTTCTTTCAATCTTGCTTTTATTTGTACCTTTGTTACACCTTAAGAAAACCTTCCAGAAAATATAGATCTCAATCTATTAATTAAGATTACTAAATTTTACAAGTTATAATCGAATTAGTTCGTCGCAAACTAACTTCCATTACCGATTGCTAAATTGTTTTTTGAAACAGATTCAAAATTCTAATTGGATATTCTGTCTATTAGTCGACACTCCTAATTTCAATTATAAAATTAATTGTTTTTTCTATGTCACGACTACCACGATAATCTCCAATTATTGTTTGGTTTAAAGGACGATATAGATATTTAAAATCATAATATATTGCAAAAACGTATTTTTCTTTGCTTTTATTTTGATCAATGCTGAAATTTTCGTCGCTTTGGCGTGATTTTTGACATTTTTTATAAAGTTAGACAGTCACATACCGACGTATTATTTTTAAAAATAATATGACGTGTGACTTTAAAATAAACAACTATACTATTAGAACATTTTTACAAAAAAGAACTATGCAACAGTTTTTACACTCTGAACTGAGCCAAGTATTTGTATCCACAAGTAGATTGGCCTCCTTCATTTTTATCCTCTTCTTTTTAAGTTTTACACTTTCGGCAAAGGATTCAGTATTTCATGAAATTTGTTATGCCGATAAAATCCATTTCGATTCTAAGTCATCCGAAACTTTAAGCGAAAACTATTTTATTCTTGAAGAGATTCCTGGTAAATACAAAGTCTTAAAAGCAGTTGTTAATGGGAAAGAAATTATCATGCGCCCAGGGAGATTAGAGATGTTCTTAAATTCTACAAATACAGAAGAAAGTTCTTTTCTCATTTTCGATGGTTCCAACGTTAATGCTGAACCAATTGGAGTTAATAGAATTTCAGAATCGAAAAAAGAGATTTCTAATCCTGCCATGGCAGATGCTTTAAATGAAAAGCACATCATAGTTACAGTTTTTGAAAAAGTTGTTTATAAAGACTTATACACCGGGATTGATCTAGAACTAAGCATAGGTGAAAATGGAGTTCAGTCTACATTGATCTCATCTAATAAACGCCAAGCAAGCGAAGCATTTAAAATGCGTCTCGTTTCTTCTGCAGCTCAAAAAAATATGGGCAAGTCTATTCATTTGGGTCATGCTGCTAGCCAAAATAGCATTGAGATCACGTCATCTCAAAACGATTTAAAAATTAATAACCATAACAATATTCAATTTTCAGCGAATTCAAATTCGATCGAAAATTTAACATTTGATATCATTTTAAAATAATAATGGAAATGAATAAATACTACTACTCAATCAAATTATATTTTGTAGCGATAATATCAATACTGTTATTTTCGGGTTCGAATCTTTTCAGTCAAACGGCTACAAACCAGACAGGAGGCAATACACCTACTGTAACGATCAATGGAACTAACTATCAAGCTTACTGTGTAGAATATACTGGTACACAATCACCTGTAGGCCTTGTATATTCTTGGGATACTACGCCTGAGGATATTACCAACGATAACATTACTGCTTGCATGCAAGCAGAAGGCGTTCACTCTGCTAATATAATACAAAAAGCAGTTTGGTATTTTTCTGATAATGTTAGCCCAGCTCAAAATTCATCAGCTTGGACTATTATTCAGAAAGTTAATAATGGTACATATACCGCTCAGTGTGCATCGGAATGGTTCCCTAATAATAATACTAATCAAGATGTTATGACCACACAAGACCCATATTGTAATGGTGGTTGTGATGCTTATAATTTTTCTCCTGGAGAAATTGCAGGTAATCAGTCTTTTTGTGGTTCTGGAAATGCCCACGCATTTACATCTGTTCATAATGCAAGTAATTGTCATGGAGGACATATTATTTATCAATGGCAGGTAAAGAATACAACGTCGTCAACATGGCAAAATATTTCTGGTGCAACTTATGTTACATATAATCCACCTAATATTAGTTCTTCAAAATGGTATAGAAGAGCAGCAAAATGTGATCCTTGTAGTAAATGGGAATTTTCAAACTATGTAGATGTACATATCACCCAAAATTATACGAATCCAGGTCAAATAGGATCAGATGAATGCAGATGCGGAGGATATGATCCAGCATTAATCACGAATAACCAAAATCCTAGTGGACAAATTACTACTTGGTCAGGATTTCATACTGATTACATTTGGCAAAAGAGGACTCCAGGTGGGTCATGGTCAACTATTTCTGGTGCGACTAGTAAAACATATAATCCTAGCTCAATAACCTATACTACTGAGTATAGAAGAGGTGTTAGAGTTGAACCTTGTCATGACTATATTTTCACCCATCCCGTTGTGAAGGGAGTTAATACAACACCTGACGCTAATAATGATCATGTAGAAACGTGTCCAGGGGAGAAGATATGGCTTAACGTGACTGATAACGATAATCATTTGCAGAATGGAAACTTTACAGTAAAGATTATCCAAAATGCTCAAAACGGTCATGTAGTACTTAATTATGCTGGAAATCAAGGAAGCATAGATTATACTTCTGATTTACATTTTTGTGGTACAGAAAACATCGTTTATGAAGTTTGTAATCTTGGGGATTGTGGTACACAGTGCTGTGACCAAGCCACACTAAAAATAACTGTTAAGGATGATATCATGCCTACCTTTAATAACACCCCAGGTGATATAACGGTAGAGTGCAACGCTGTACCCAATGCACCAAATGTAACTGCTTCTGATAACTGTGATGATAATGTTGAAATTACTTTAGCTGACCCACGAACTAACGGTAACTGTGAAGACAATTACGTGATAACAAGAACTTGGACAGCTACCGATAATTGTGGAAACACTAAAAAGCATACTCAAAAAGTTACAGTTCAAGATACAACATCACCAGACTTATCTGGTGTTCCTGGAAACGAAACTGTTGAATGCGATAATGTACCTGCACCTGCTAATCCTACTGCTACGGATAATTGTGATAATAATGTTACAATAACACCTAGCTTTAGCTCTACTCAAGCAAATAATGGTTCATGTAATGAGTATGATTACGTTATTACTAGAGTATGGACAGCTGAAGATAATTGCGGAAATACAACTACAAAAACTCAAATAATTACGGTAAGAGATAGAACTGCACCTTTAATTAATAATGACGCAGACAATCTTACAGTAGAATGTGATGGAAATGGAAATACAAATCAATTAAACAATTGGTTGTCCAACCAAGCAGGCGCGACTGCAATTGATAACTGTGATAATACCGTAACTTGGTCGAATAACTTTAACACTAACCCTTTATCAAATCTTTGTGGTGAGACGGGTGCAACAACAGTTACATTTACTGCTTCTGATGAATGTGGAAATACAAGCACAACTACTGCGACTTTTACTATAGAAGATACAACCAATCCTTCCATTGGAACTCAAGCATCGGATAGAACCGTAGAGTGTGATGGTGATGGAAATACTGCTCAGCTTCAAGCATGGTTGATTGATAACGGAGGAGCAACAGCTTCGGATGAATGTAGTGGTGGAGTGACTTGGTCTAATGATTTTTCAGGTTTGACCAATGGATGTGGTCAGACTGGTGAAGCGACTGTAACCTTTACTGCAACAGATGATTGTAATAATGCAATTTCAACTACAGCAATTTTTAAGATTCAAGATACTACACCTGTTGATTTTGAAGATGCAGAAAATTTAACTGTTGAGTGTAATGGTCTAGGTAATACCGCACAACTTCAAGATTGGTTAAATGCAAATGGTGGTGCAACTGCTACTGATGTTTGTTCAGAAATTGTTTGGACAAATAATTTTAATAACAATGTATCTGATCTTTGCGGTGCTACAGGTGCTGTTTCGGTTACATTTACTGCAACTGACGCTTGTGATAACACTATTCAAACTACTGCAATTTTCACTATAGAAGATACTGAAGATCCAGTAATTGATACACCATCATCAGATGACTTAGTTGAGTGTAATGGCGCTGGAAATAATGCAGAATTAAATGCATGGTTAAACTCAAATGGAGGAGCAGAAGCATCTGACATTTGTAGTGGTGTAGTATGGTCAAATGATTATACTCCTGCATCTATGTCTGATGCATGTGGAGAAACAGGAGTAGCAGTAGTTACTTTTAGAGCAACTGATGATTGTGGAAACTTTATTGAAACCACTTCAACTTTTACAATTGTAGATACAACCAATCCAGATATTACAATTGAAGCTTCTAATTTAGAAGTAGAATGTAATCCTCTTAGTAATGGAGATGAGTTAGATGCATGGTTAGCAACTTTTGGAGGCGCTGAAGCAAACGATGATTGCAGTAACGTAAACTGGACAAATAATTTCCAAACTTTAAGTGATGATTGTGCAGCGACTGGAACTGTTACAGTAATTTTCACTGCTACAGATCAATGTCTTAATTCATCTACTACTACAGCAACATTTACTATTATAGATAATTCTCCACCAATCATCACAGAACAAGCTGTTAATGACACTTTCGAGTGCGATGGTAATGGTAATGCGAATGCTATACAAGCATGGTTGAATGACAATGGTGGAGCTACTGCCAATGATGTTTGTGGTGGGTTTACTTGGTCAAATGACTATACTCCTACATCCTTATCTGATGATTGTGGTGCTACAGGTTCTACCTTAGTCATTTTCACTGCTACTGATGAATGTGGTAACGAAAGCACAACATCAGCTACAATTACAATCGAAGATACTACTGATCCTACTATTTCTCTACCTGCTGTAGATGCTATAGCAGAATGTAATGGCACTGGTAATCAGCAAGAGTTAGACGCTTGGTTAGCTAATAACGGTGGCGCAGTAGCTACTGACGCTTGTAGTGGAGTCGTTTGGACTTTTACTCCTAATCCAGCTATTATCAGTGATGAATGTGGTGAAACTGGTGACGTTGAAGTTACTTTCAGGGCTACTGATGATTGCGGTAACTTTAGCGAAACAACAGCTACGTTCACTATTCTAGATACTACAAATCCTACTATCACTCCTGCTGCCAATGAGCTTGTTGATTGTGATGGTGCTGGTAATACTGCTCAATTAGCCGCTTGGTTGGCTAATAATGGTGGTGCTACAGGAACAGACATTTGTAGTGGCATAGTCTGGACATATAGTCCTAATCCTGCTGTAATTTCTGATGAATGTGGAGCAACTGGTTCAGTAACCGTTATTTTTACGGCTACAGATGATTGCGGTAACCTTTCTGAAACAACTGCTACTTTTACTATTCAAGACATTACTCCTCCAACCATTGATACTCCATCTGATGATCTAGTAGTAGAGTGTGATGGCGAAGGTAATATTGTTGACCTTGATGCTTGGTTAGCAAACAATGGCGGTGGAGTCGCTACTGATGATTGTAGTGATGTGGTTTGGACGTTTGAAGTAACCCCACTGACTGATGATTGTGGAGCAACTGGAACAGCAACTGCTGTATTTACAGCAACAGATGATTGCGGTAACACGAGTCAAACTACTTCTTCATTTACTATAGAAGATACTACTGCTCCAGATCCAGTTTGTCAGGATATTACCATCCAATTAGATGGTAACTGTTTTGCAAGCATCACACCTGAGGATATCGATAACGGTAGCTCTGATGTTTGTGGTGATATCGCAAACTTAGAATTAGATATTATTGATTTTACTTGTATTGCTGATGTAGGACCTAATACAGTAACATTGACTGTTACTGATGAGTGTGGTAACCAAGATGCATGCACTGCAACCGTAACTGTAGAGCAGTTCGATTTAGCATTGATTACAGAATTAGCTGCAGGAGAAGATGAAAGAGTATATCCAGGAGAGGATATCACTTTCACGATTACTGTTACTAATCAAGGTACACTTCCAGCAAATGATATCCACGTGACAGATTATATTCCAAGTGGTTTGACATTGAATGATCCAGCATGGAGCGGAGCAGGTAATACTGCTGATATCACTTTACCTGGTACACTACAGCCTGGCCAATCAACTACTGTAGATATTACTTTTACTGTAACTACTGAGAACCCAGGACAAATAATAAATGAAGCTGAGATTTCTAGTGCAGAGGCTCCAGCTGGTTTTAATAGTACAGATGTAGATTCTGTTGCAGATACCGATCAGAATAATGATGCTGGTGGTGAAGTAAATGGAGCTACTGATGATGTAATCAATCAAGGATGTTGTAGCCCTGCAGGTGTAGGTGATGAAGATGATGCCGATCCTGAAGATATCATGGTTGAAGTATTTGACCTTGCACTAATAAAAACTAGAGCTGCAGGTACTGAAGTTAGAGTATATCCTGGTGAAACTGTAATTTTTGACATCGAAGTAATAAATCAAGGAACTGTCGAAGCTAGTAATATCCAAGTTACAGATTATGTTCCTGCTGGATTGACTGTAGTTGGATCTCCAGTTTTAGACTTCGGAACTTTAGGAGTTGATGAATCCAGAGTACTTCAAATTGAATTTACTGTTGATGCTGCTACCAATGCGGACGCTGGTGTTCTTAGAAATAGAGCTGAGATCAGTGACTATACAGATCAGTTTGGTGATAGACCAACTGATATTGATTCTGTCGCTGATACTAATGATGGTAATGACACTGAAGTGAATGATGAAATTAATAATGGAGGTGGAGATGAGGATGACGCAGATTTTGAAGATTTAGATCTTCAAATATTTGATTTGGCAATATCAAAAGATTTAGCTCTAGAAGAAGATGCAAGAGTATATCCTGGTGAAGACGTTACGTTCACACTTACCATTACTAACGAAGGAACAGTTGAAGCTAGAAACATTGAAGTGACTGATTATCTGCCTTCATGTTTGACACTTAACGATGGCGCTTGGTCATTGGCTGGTGGTTTCGCAGTTCGTACAATTAGCGGACCACTTGCAGCTGGTGGTGAAACAACTATCGACATTACAGTTACTGTAGGTGAAGATTGTGTTGGAAACATTGTTGATAACGTAGCTGAAATAAGCAACGCAGAAGATGAATTTGGAAATGAGCCACAGGATAACGATAGTAATCTCGATAATGATCCTAATAATCCTGACGAAGATGATTCTGATAATGAATTATTAGATCCACAAAGATTCGATTTAGCATTAAGAAAAACTTTAAGTGCTGGAGAAGATGCAAGAGTATATCCAGGTGAAGTGGTAAGCTTTGATATTGAAGTATTTAACCAAGGAACAGTTCCTGCTTCTAATATTGTGGTAGAAGACTTCACACCAGAAGGTCTTACTGCGAATGGTTCAACGACCATTAATATTGCAGGACCAATAGCTCCTGGGGCAAGTGAAGTTGTTTCTATTGAACTTACTGTAAATGCAAATGCATCAGCAGGAAATACAACTAATATTGCTGAAATTCAGTCAGGACAAGATGACCTAGGCGAAAATCCTAACGACATCGATAGTACACCGGATAACGATCCTAATAATGATCCTACAGTTGATAATGAAACTGAAAATGGAGGTGGAGATGAAGATGATAACGATATCGAAGTCCTAGACATCCAAATTTTTGATTTAGCATTAAGAAAAACACTAAGTGCAGGCGAAGATCGAAGAGTATTTCCAGGAGAAACTGTTTCTTTTGATATCGAAGTATTTAACCAAGGTACTGTAGATGCAACCAATGTTCAAGTTACAGACTATGTGCCAGCTGGTTTGACTCCAGTAGGTTCAAGTGTTCTCGATTTTGGTACTATCACAGTAGCACAAGGATCTAAGGTTTTACAAATTGAGTTCACTGTTGATGCAGCTTCTGTTGCTGACGCTGGAATTTTGACTAATAGAGCTGAGATAAGTGATTATGCTGATGATCTAGGTGGTATGCCAGATGATATAGATAGTGTAGCAGATGATAATGATGGAAACGATGGTAATGAAGAAGATAATGCAATCCTTAATGAAAATGGAGATGAGGATGATGCAGATCTTGAAGAACTTGATTTAGAAATTTTTGATCTCGCTTCTAATATCACTTTAGATGCAGGAGAAGACGATAGAGTATATCCAGGTGAAACGGTTGGCTTCAAAGTATCTGTCTTTAATCAAGGTTCTGTAGACGCGGAAAACATCGAAGTTACTTTGATGATCCCTGATGGTTTAACTTCTGTAGATGGTATACCTAATATGGGTACGATTGTATTTGATGCTGTTGCCGCAGGTCAAATGGATATGCGCGTACTTGAATTTACCGTTGATTTAGATGTTACTGAAGCAGTTGAGTTGATCATTAAGGAAGAAATTTCTGATGCTCAAGATGACTTGGGTAACAGACCAACTGATATAGATTCAACACCAGACGACGACTTTACAAATGATGCTGGTGGTATAGTTGATTCCAATACTGATGATACTATTCTAAATGAAAATGGAGATGAAGATGACGCCGATCCTGAAAATGTATTCTTAGAAATATTTGATTTGGCTCTTAGAAAGACTTTAAGTGCTGGTGAAGATGACAGAGTATATCCTGGTGAAACTATTTCTTTCGATATTGAAGTAATCAATCAAGGTACTGTTCCTGCTTCAAATATTGTCGTTGAAGATTTTGCTCCTAACGGATTAACAGCAAATGGTCCTTCTACAATTACTATCGCAGGTCCAATAGCACCTGGTGCAAATGAAATAGTTTCTGTTTCATTCACTGTAGATGCTGATGCTACAGCCGGTCTTTCTGCTAATATTGCTGAAATTCAGTCTGCTGAAGATGACCTTCAAGATAATCCTGCAGACATCGATTCTACTCCAGATGATAATCCTGGTAACGATACTACAGTTGATAATGAAATTGATAACGCAGGAGGAGATGAAGATGATAATGATTTAGAAGAAGTAAATATTGAGATCTTTGACTTAGCATTGAGAAAGACGCTTGCTGAAGGAGAAGATAGTAGAGTATATCCTGGTGAAGAAGTTACGTTTACAATTACGATATTCAACCAAGGAACAGTTACAGCACAGAATATTCAAATTACGGATTATGTACCAACTGGTTTAACTGCAAATGGAGCTACCGATTTAACTATCGCTGGTCCATTATTAGCAGGTGAAGAAGCTTCTGTAGATATTACTTTCACAGTCACTGCAGATGCTGCTGGTAGCTTAGAAAATGAAGCAGAGATAACAAGTGCTGAAGACGACAATGGTGAAAATCCATCTGACATTGATTCTACTCCTGATGCAAATCAAGGAAATGATGATACTGTTGATAATGAAATCAACAATGCAGGTGGAGATGAAGATGATGCTGATATTGAGCTACTTGATGTAGAGATCTTTGATCTTGCGTCTAACATCACATTAGCACCAACTGAAGCAGACGATAGAGTTTATCCTGGTGAGACTGTTTCATTTAAAGTTACAGTATTTAACCAAGGAACGGTGGATGCACAAAATGTTGAAGTAACTTTAATGATTCCGGATGGATTGACGTCAGTAGATGGCATATCTAATATGGGGACTATCACATTTGATGCTGTCGCAGTTGGCGGAATGGAAATGCAAATTTTAGAATTTGTGGTTGGAGATGATATTACTACTGCAGGCGAACTAATCATCAAGGAAGAAATTAGTTCTGCTGAAGATGAGTTTGGCGCAAATCCAACTGATATTGACTCTACTCCAGATGACGACTTTACAAATGATGCAGGTGGTATTGTAGATTCTAATACAGATGATACAGTAGATAATGAGAATGGAGATGAAGATGATAATGATCCAGAGAATGTATTTGTTGAAATCTTTGATTTAGCATTAAGAAAGACCTTAGCGGCTGGAGAAGATGCTACAGTATATCCTGGCGAAACAGTAACCTTTACGATTGAAGTAATCAATCAAGGTACTGTAGAAGCAAATAATATTGTAATCACGGACTATGTACCAGCTGGCCTTGAAGCCCAAGGTCCAACCACTTTGACGATTGCTGGACCAATTGCTGCAAATGGAGGAAGTGAAAGTGTTGATGTTTCATTTACAGTGACTGCGACGGATGCAGGAACACTTACAAATGGTGCAGAGATAGCAAGTGTTGAAGATGATAATGGTGACAACCCAGAAGATATCGATTCAACACCAGATACTGATCCTGAAAACGATACTACTGAAAATGATGCAGTAGATGGTGAGAATGGTGATGAAGATGATGATGATATTGAGCCGATCAATGTTGAAATATTTGATTTAGCATCTAATATTACATTGGCACCAGGTGAAGATGATAGAGTTTACCCAGGAGAGACTGTTTCTTTCAAAGTAACAGTATTTAATCAAGGAACTGCTGATGCACAAAACATTGAAGTTACTTTGATGATTCCTGATGGATTAACTTCTGTAGATGGTATTCTAAACATGGGTACAATCACATTTGACGCTGTTGCAGTTGGTGAAATGGATATGCAAATTTTAGAATTTGTAGTAGGAGATGATATCACTACAGCAGGGGAGTTAATTATCAAGGAAGAAATTAGTTCTGCTCAAGATGTGTTCGGTGATAGTCCGACTGATATTGATTCTACTCCAGATGATGATTTTACAAACGATGCCGGTGGACTTGTAGATACTCCTACTGATGATGAGGTAAATGAAACACCTCCTTTTGATGAAGATGATAATGATCCAGAAAATGTATTTGTAGAAATCTTTGATTTGGCATTAAGAAAAATTCTTGCTGCTGGTGAAGACGCTACGGTTTACCCTGGTGAAACAATAACGTTTACAATTGAAGTATTTAACCAAGGTTCAGTAGAAGCAAATAATATTGTAATTACTGATTACGTACCTGCGGGACTGGAAGCACAAGGTCCAACTACTTTGACTATTGATGCAATTGCTGCAGGAGCAAGTTCTAGTGTGGATGTGTCATTCACTGTGACGGCTACTGATGCAGGAACTCTTGAAAATGGTGCTGAGATCGCGAGCGCAGAAGATGACAATGGAGAAAATCCAGAAGACATCGATTCTACTCCTGATACAAACCCAGATAATGATTCTACAGATAATGATTCAATAGATGGTGAGAATGGAGACGAAGATGATGATGATATTGAACCAATCAATGTTGAAATATTCGATTTAGCATTGACCAAGGACTTAGCTCCTGGTGAAGATGCAAGAGTTTACCCAGGTGAAGATGTAACCTTTGCAATTACTGTTACTAATGAAGGAACAGCGGATGCATTTAACATCGTAGTTACTGATTACTTACCTGCTTGCTTAACACTTAATGATGCTAATTGGACACCTACAGGTGAATTTGTTACTACCACTATTTCATCACTTGAAGCAGGCCAAACGGAAACAGTAAATCTTACAGTTACAGTTACTGAGGCTTGTGTTGGAGAAAGTGTAGACAACGTTGCTGAAGTAAGTAGTGCAGAAGATGAAAATGGAGATAATCCTGATGATATTGATAGTACACTTGATAATGATCCAAATAATCCTGATGAAGATGATTCAGACAATGAGCCATTAGATCCTCAGTTATTTGATTTGGCTTTAATCAAGACGCTATCTGATGGACAAAGTTCAAGAGTATATCCTGGTGAAACGGTAAGCTTCGATATCGAAGTAATAAATCAAGGTACAGTAGCTGCAACGAATGTTGAAATAACGGATTATGTTCCTGCTGGCTTAACGGCTAATGGTCCTTCTGTTCTTTCAATTGCAAGTATTGCAGCTGGTGCTAGTGAAATAATAACAGTTGAGTTTACAGTTGATGCAGCAGATGCAGCAGCAACTCTTACCAATAGAGCTGAAATTTCTGATGCTCAAGATGATTTGGGTGAAACGCCTAATGATATTGACAGTACTCCAGATGCAGATGACACTAACGATACTGAAATTAATGACATAACTGATAATACAGGTGGAGATGAAGATGATGCTGATTTAGAGTCAGTTGATCTTGAAATCTTCGATCTTGCTTTAGTTAAGGAATTAGCTGAAGGTCAGAGCGAAAGAGTTTATCCTGGAGAAGATGCTGTATTTGCAATTACAGTTACCAACGAAGGAACAGTAAATGCAGAGAATATTACAGTTACGGATTACCTACCATCATGTCTTACATTAAATGATCCTGACTGGGTGGCTAATGGTGCAAACGTAGAAACTATAATTGCTACTTTAGCTGCAGGAGAATCTACTACAGTAAATCTTACAGTGACTGTAACTGAAGCTTGTGTTGGTGCACCTATCGTGAATGTTGCGGAAGTTAGTTCTGCAATGGATGATGATGGGAATTCACCTGATGATAATGATAGTGATTTGGATGATGATCCGAACAATCCAGATGAAGATGACTCTGACGATGAGACTTTAGATCCTCAACTATTTGATTTAGCTTTGACTAAGACCTTAGCAGCTGGACAGGATATGAGAGTATATCCAGGTCAAACAGTATTATTTGATATTACTGTATTCAATCAGGGTACTGTTGCAGCAAATAATGTTGTTGTTGAAGATTTTGCTCCAGCAGGCTTAACGATTGTTGGTTCTTCAACTATTACTATTGCATCAATAGCTGCAGGTGATACTGAAGTAGTACAAGTTGAATTTACTGCTGATGCAAACGCTACAACCGGTATAGCCACTAACATAGTTGAGATTCAGTCTGCAGAAGATGATCAGGGAAATAATCCAGCTGATAATGATAGTACTCCAGATAACGATCCGAATAATGATCCAACGGTAGATAACGAAACTGATAACGCAGGAGGAGATGAAGATGATAATGACTTAGAGGAAGTTGACATTCAGGTATTCGATTTAGCCTTAAATAAGGTTTTAGCTGCTGGTGAAGACGATACTGTTTACCCAGGTGAGGACATCACATTTACAATCAATGTATTTAACCAAGGAAGTGTAGATGCACAATCTATTGTAGTTACAGATTATATTCCTGCTGGACTTACATTGAATGATCCTGCATGGACAATGAATGGAGGTAATGCAACTATAACTTTACCTGGTACATTGGCAGTAGGTGCTGATACTTCTGTAGATATCACATTTACAGTAGATGCAACTGATGCAGCGGGTAACATCGTAAACAGAGCTGAAATTAGTGAGGCTGCTGATGATTTAGGTAATGCTGATGTTGTAGACAATGATTCTACTGCCGACGATATTCAAGGTAATGATAATGGAGGTACACCAAACGATCCTAATCAAGATGATAATGTTTTAGATGACGGAACGATTGATGAAGATGATGAAGATCCAGAGGATATTAATGTTGAGATCTTTGATCTTGCATTAACTAAATCTCTTGCTCCTGGACAAAGTGAAAGAGTATTCCCAGGTCAAGATATTACGTTCGACATCACAGTATTTAACCAAGGTACTGTCGCAGCATCAAATATTGAGATCGCTGACTTTATACCAGCTGGTTTAACACTTAACGATGTGAACTGGTCTGAAACTGCAGGGATTGCAAGTATAACTTTAACTAACTCAATAGCTCCAGAAGGTACTTTTGCAGTACCTATCACATTCACAGTGAACGCTGATGCAACACCTGGAAGCATTTCAAATATCGCAGAAATTCAAACGGCTACTGATCCATCTGGAAATACACCAGATGACAATGATAGTACAGGTGATTTGGATCCAAACAATGATCCTGCTACGGATGACGCTATCGATGGTGAGAATGGAGATGAAGATGATAGTGATGTAGAAGATTTCGAAATCCAAATTTTTGATTTAGCACTTACCAAAACATTAGGCGCAGGAGAAGATGATAGAGTGTTTGTAGGAGAGGATATTACATTCACCATTACAGTATTTAATCAAGGTTCTGTACCAGCTCAAAATGTTGAGATTACAGACTTTATACCTACTGGTTTAACATTGAACGATCCGAATTGGACGTTAAATGGTGCAGTAGCAAATACTGTTTTACCAGTGACAATTGCCGTTGATGGTTCTGAGTCAATTGATATCACGTTTACTGTGGCATCAACTACACCAGCTGGTAATCTTGTGAACGTTGCTGAAATTAGTGCTGCCGAAGATGATACAGGAAATGCAAATGTTCCAGATCTAGATTCGACACCAGATACCATTGAAGGCAATGATGCTGGTGGAACACCAAACGATCCTAATCAGGATGATTTTGTAGATGGCAATGGTATCGATGATGAAGATGATTCAGATCCAGAAGATATTAATATTGAAATCTTTGATTTAGCCTTAACTAAGACTTTGGCTGCTGGAGAAGATGCACGTGTATATCCAGGAGAAAATATTACATTTACTATTACTGTATTCAATCAAGGTACCGTACCTGCAACTAATGTAGTTATTGAAGATTTTGCGCCAGCAGGTTTAACTGCAGTGGGCGGAACTACATTAACTATTGCGGGTCCAATAGCTCCAGGAGCAAATGAAACAATTGATATTACATTTAATGTCACCGCTGACGCAGCTGGTTCATTAAATAACGTAGCTGAGATTCAGAGCGCAATGGATGACAATGGTGAAACTCCTGATGATATTGATTCAGTAGGAGACAACGATCCAAATAATGATCCATTTGAAAATGATGAAATCAATGATGATGGAGTTAATGATGAAGATGATAATGATGGTGAAATTGTTGAAGTGGAGATATTTGATTTAGCTTCAATTATTACGCTAGCGGATGGTGAAGATGATAGAGTATTCCCAGGTGAGACTGTTTCTTTCAAAGTGACAGTATTCAACCAAGGAACAGTAGATGCACAAAACGTTGAAGTTACCTTAATGATTCCAGATGGCTTAACATCAGTAGATGGTATAGCGAATATGGGAACAATTACTTTTGATGCGATACCATCAGACGGAGGTACTGGCATGGCAATGCAAATTTTAGAATTTGTAGTTGGTGACGATATCACTACTGCCGGAGAATTAGTAATCAAAGAAGAAATTAGTTCAGCTCAAGATGAGTTTGGTGACAACCCAACTGATATCGACTCTACTCCAGATGCGGACTTTACGAACGATGCAGGTGGTATTGTTGATTCTGATACAGATGATACTATTCTTAGTGAGAACGGAGATGAAGATGACAATGATCCAGAGAATGTATTTGTAGAAATTTTTGATCTTGCTTTAAGAAAAACTTTAGCTGCAGGGCAAACTGGACCGTTCTTCCCAGGTCAAACAGTAACATTTAATATTGAAGTATTCAACCAAGGAACGGTTGATGCAACTAATGTTGTGATTACCGACTATATTCCAACAGGCTTAACTGTAGACGATGCAGCTTGGACTATAAATGCTAATCAAGCAACTACAACTATCGCTAGTATAGCTGCAGAATTTAGTGAAACTGTTTCTATTACTTTAATAGTAGGTAATGATACACCTGATGGTTTAAATACAAATACAGCAGAAATTTCTGAAGCAATGGATGATTTAGGTGATTCACCTGATGATATTGATTCTACTCCAGATACAGATCCAGGAAATGATACGACTGTTAATGATGAGATTGATAACGTAGGAGGAGATGAAGATGATTCTGATATTGAAGAATTTGAAGTACTCAAATTGGATCTTGCTTTGAGAAAGACCCTTGCTGAGGATAGAACATACTATCCTGGTGAGACAATTACTTTTAATATAGAAGTAATTAATCAAAGTCCTGTGAATGCATTTAATGTTGAAGTTACTGACTATATACCTTCAGGCTTAACATTGAATGATCCTAGCTGGGCAGATAATGGTTCAACTGCAACCTTAACTATTCCAGGTCCAATTGCTGGTAATACTACAGAAACGGTAGCAATTAGCTTTACTATTAACACAATTGATAATGCTGGCGCAGGTGTTCAGGTAAACAGAGCTGAAATAAGCAGCTTGGATAATGATAATGATCCAACTAATGGATCATCTGTTGATATTGATTCAACACCAGATAATGATCCAAATAACGATACTGAAGTTAATGATGAAATCAATAACGGAGGTGGAGATGAGGATGACGCCGATTTAGAAGAATTTGATGTTCAAGTATTTGATTTGGCATTAATTAAAACTCTAGACGGTGATACCAGAGCCTATCCGGGCGAAACAGTTACGTTTAATATTGAAGTATTTAATCAAGGTACTGTTGCCGCTTCAAATATTGTTGTAGAAGACTTTGGTGCAACTGGATTAACTCCAGTATCAAATACTACAATTACAATTGCTGGACCTTTAGCAGCAGGTGAGAGCGAACTTGTTCAAATAGATTTCACAGTGGATGCTGATGCTTCTGCAGGAACTATTAATAACATTGCTGAGATACAATCTGCTCTAGATCCTGATGGTAATAATGCACCAGATGTGGATTCTACTCCAGATGATGATCCTAACAATGATCCGAATGTAAACGATGTCGTAGATAATACTGGTGGAGACGAAGATGATAATGATGGCGAAGATTTAGATATTGAAATCTTTGACTTAGCATCGAACATTACATTAGCTCCAGGGGAAGATGATAGAGTATATCCTGGGGAAACTGTTTCTTTCAAAGTGACAGTATTCAACCAAGGGACGGTAGATGCACAAAATGTTGAAGTAACATTGATGATTCCAGATGGCTTAACATCAGTAGATGGTATAGCGAATATGGGTACAATAGTATTTGATGCTGTTGCTGCAGATACTGGAAATCCTGCTGATGCAATGCAAATGCGAATCTTAGAATTTATCGTAGGAGATGATATCACTGCGGCGGGTGAGCTAATTATCAAAGAAGAGATTAGTTCAGCTCAAGACGATTTGGGTAACAATCCAACAGATATTGATTCTACTCCAGATGGTAACTTTACAAACGATGCCGGTGGTGTTGTAGATTCTGACACGGATGACACTATTCTTAATGAAAATGGAGATGAAGATGATAATGATCCAGAGAATGTATTTGTTGAGATATTTGACCTTGCTTTAACTAAGACAACTACTCAAGTAGATGTAGTTAAACCTGGCGATGATGTTACATTTACAATTACTGTATTTAATCAAGGTTCAGTTGCGGCTAATAATATTTCAGTAATTGATTACATACCAGCAAGTTTAAGCCTTAGCACAAATGATACTAATGGTTGGACAACAGATGGAGCTAACATTACTAATATAATTACGACTGAACTTGCTTCAGGAGCATCAACAACTATTGATGTAGTATTCACTGTAAATGCTGGAGTAAATAGTGGAACAGCAGAAAACTTTGCTGAGATATTTGCAGCAGAAGATGACCTTGGAGGAAATCCTGAAGATATTGATTCTACGCCTGATCAAGATGTTGATAACGATACCTTAGTTGACAATGAAGTAAATAATGGTGGTGGTGACGAAGATGATCAGGATATTGAAGTAATAGAAATCTGTGATGATATGCCTCCAGTATTGGCAGGTGTTCCAGATGACATAATTATCGAGTGTAGTGATGAAATTCCTGCTGTTGCTGATGTAACTGCAACGGATCCTTCAGATGATGATTTTGAAATCGTATTCACAGAGGAATCTACTCAGGGAGAAGGAGATGATTGTAGCGAATTTGTGTATACCATTACTAGAACTTGGATAGCTACGGATGAGTGCGATAATTCAAGCATTGCTGTTCAAGTTATTACTGTTCAAGATACAGAAGCACCAGTAATTACAACTGATCCAAGCGATACAGTTGTTGATTGTGATGGTCTTGGAAACACAACTGAGTTTGATGCTTGGCTGGCTTCCTTCGGTGGATTGGTTGTAGAGGATAATTGTTCAGATGTTACAATTACACCAGAGATAGTTGAAGAAATTGATGAGTGCGGTAACACTTCAAGTATAACTTATAACTTTATTGTAAGTGATGTTTGTGGAAACACAAATACAACTCAAGGATCATTTACAATTACTGATGAAATAGCACCAGAACTGGCTGGACCAGACGGTGGAGATCTTAATCTTGAATGTGGTGATGCAGGAAATCTTGATTTAGTAACTACATGGTTAGAGAGTGTAACTGCTGTTGATGGATGTGATCAAGATGTAACTATTGTTAATGATCTTGGAGATATTGCTGACTTACTAGCAAATGCACCTTGTGCAAACGATAATATGCCATTCTCTGTTGATGTTACATTTACGGCAACAGATGATTGCGATAATGTTTCAACGGTTATTGCGAGCATTACAATTAGTGATGAGACAGCACCAGAAGCTCCAGCGGCACCAGCAGATGTGTTAGTAGAGTGTGAAGCAGAAGTACCAGCGGCTGTAGATTTAACAGCAGTAGATAATTGTGATGGAGACATTACGGTGAGTCCAACAGAGGACTTAACTCCAGGCTCATGTGACAATTCATTCGTACTGGTAAGAACATGGACATTCACAGATGAGTGTGGTAATGAGAGCGAGGTAAGTCAGACAATCACAGTAAGTGATGAGACAGCACCAGAAGCTCCAGCGGCACCAGCAGATGTGTTAGTAGAGTGTGAAGCAGAAGTACCAGCGGCTGTAGATTTAACAGCGGTAGATAATTGTGATGGAGACATTACGGTGAGTCCAACAGAGGACTTAACTCCAGGCTCATGTGACAATTCATTCGTACTGGTAAGAACATGGACATTCACAGATGAGTGTGGTAATGAGAGCGAGG
>Ga0209187_1001651_pt1 | contig 24587 bp, 20 predicted proteins | sample BantaG_FD_187430 | JGI IMG/M metagenome (GOLD analysis project Ga0209187, IMG submission 187430) | Marine algal microbial communities from Bantry Bay, Ireland - BantryBay_4 metaG (SPAdes) (version 2) | ecosystem: Host-associated > Algae > Red algae > Unclassified | place: Bantry Bay, Ireland...
AAGTTGCCACCCGTAAAAAAACTGTCACAATCAACGCATTTGTAACGCTGTTTTCCATTCCGTATCCCAAATTTTTGAACTTTTTCACCTAAACAATAAATGCACTTTTTTTATTCATAACCTTTGAATGCCCTCAAAGCTATACCCAACAATCATTACAGAAGATTTATTCAACCAATTTGTCTATTAAGCCACATTGGCATTACGGAAACTCACATAAACGGACAATCCAATGGAACAATAGACAACACCGATTGGACTTTAAACGCCTCCTGGCAAAATTTTGAAAATAACTTATTTCCGAATACGACTAACATAAACTCTATTTGCGCCATAGCCTCCTCACAAGAAAGACCCATTGCGTACCCTAATCCCTGCAATAACCTGGGTACTATTTTGTTTAAAATTCCCGTGAACTCTGCCATTTCAATTCGAGTTCTAGATACACAGCTAAATCAATTGATAAGTCAGAATAACTTGGCGCCCGATAGTTTGGGTTTGTCACAATTGATTATGCTGGTTTAAACATCAGTAGTCAAATGACTCGAGCGTACTATGTTATCTCTAATAGTTACCAAAACTGCGTGTATGGTGGATAAGATGATATTGAAGCATTGAAGTTCTTAACTAAGATGGAATGATAAAATTCAAGTATATTTTATTGCGTAGAAAATATTCTTTCAAAAGTATCACTAGCACTAATATACCATATTGCTCAACTCGCTTTCGTTATGTAAGCGGTCTAAAAAGCTAATAGCATATTCCGAACGAGAGGTTCTATTTACTATCTCAAAAGAATCATCACGAGTAAGCCCAATCAATTTTTTGCTATAATTATTTCTAGTGTTATCTATTTCATATACTGCTACTTGAAGCCCGTCTTCATTTCGCCATTTTAGCATTTTAGTACCATTGGGTGCATATTGCATTTGTACATAAATTGGTTTCGGTGGCAACTGACGATCTTGATAATCAGGCATCCATTTCATGATCGGTAGCAAGGCAGGCTGCTGGTATACTTTGTTTCTAAACATTTGATTGATGCCAAATTTGTTTCGTTTTAGATATTTTATACTGTAAAAAGCACTGCCTTGCACATTTTTAAAATGCCGTGTTTCGTCTATTTGATGCTCTAGTTCATCCAAATTTTGCCAAGCGGCTTTTTTATTTCCTAATTTATAAACGGCATGACCGATGTACATATGCCGACCATACGAATTTTTATTCCACCATGAAATTAAGGTTCCATAATCCACACTTGGATGACCGGACTCCCAATACAGTTGAGGTAAACAATAATCAATCCAACCATTTTTTTGCCATAATAAAACATCAGCAAACAAGTCGTCGTAATTTGTTTGTCCTGCCTTGGTGTTACTTCCCCTCATTGAATCTACCGAAGCATTTCGCCATACGCCAAACGGACTGATTCCAAATTTTACAAAAGGCTTCAAGCGTTTTATTTCTCTTTGCAATCGACGGACTAGTTGATTGACATTATCTCGGCGCCAAGCATCCCGTGCATAGTTTTTAGGGTTATATCTTCGATAGGCACTCAAATCAGGAAATTCTGTTCGGCCAATTCTATAGGGATAAAAATAATCGTCCATGTGAACCGCATCTATGTCATATCGTTTCACCACATCGCTGACAATTTTGATACAATAATTTTGTACCTCGGGTAAACCTGGATTAAAATATTTCTGTTTACCATAATTTACAAACCATTCAGGATGTGTTTTTGTAACATGGTAAGAAGGATTACTATTTTTATACTTACTCATTAAGGCTCTGTACGGATTAAACCAAGCATGAAATTCTAAGCATCGCTTATGCGCTTCTTCTACCATAAAGGTGAGCGGATCATAATACGGATTAGGCGCTACGCCCTGTGCTCCCGTTAAGTAGCGGCTCCATGGCTCATATTGCGAAGCGTAAAACGCATCAGCTACTGGTCGGATTTGAACGATTACGGCATTAAAGTTATTACGTTTTAAAAGATCGAACAGTTCTATGATTTCTTGTTTTTGTTGAGCTGGGCTCAAATCTCTGCGACTTGGCCAATCAATATTAGCCACCGTAGCAACCCAAGCGGCCCGAAACTCACGCAGCGGTGCCTCTTGCGCCACGGAAGACAAACTGCTCAAACAAAAAAACCAAATCGCAACACTTTTTTTCATAGCCTTGTGCGAATGTAGTTGGCGCAGAATGATTTTGTACGAGACTTATAAACAGCCTTGTGAATAGCGTGCTATTTCACATTTCTTTTTTACTTTTAAAACGAGTGAAATATTACTTACTTATAATTTTATGTTGTCTTTTGACCATAAGTAGTGCAGGGCAAAACGGCTTACCGAGTTTGAACGAGCTCAGTTTTGACGTACAGTATTGTGGTGGTGCAATATACAAACACACCAAAAAAGTATACCTAGAACCTCCATCTTACTCGCAGGAAATCGAGTTCTCCGTTTCTCATCGCACCTACGGAAAACGAAAATGGGAAAGAGAAAATAATTGCCCCGTTCCGTCAATCAACCTTTGTTTTTCTCAGTATGGTGATGAATTAGGCAATGCTATTTCATTATATCCTGGTATTGAATGGGCTATTGTAAGAAAGAAAACATTTGATTGGAAATTTAAAATTGGTGGCGGACTCGGGTTAGCCACCGACCGTTGGGAACGAACCGATACGATTAACAACTACCTGGGTAGTCGGTTAAACAACTTTACTGTTATTCAAACAGCTTTTCATTTACCCATAGGAAAAAAGATAAACTTAGCGGTAGGTGGAAGAATGTCACATATTTCAAACGGTGCCTTTCGAATTCCTAATTTTGGAATCAATTTATTTAGCGGTTTTGTGGGTATGCATTATTTCCCGCAAGGAAAAAAAGAAATAGTCAAACAAAAACCTAAACAACCTACAAAACAAAAAATAAACATTGGCCTACGAACGGGCTTTGCGTGGGGTGAGCAGAATGCTGCCGACGGGCCACTTTCGAGCATTTACTCGCAATCATTATTTGTATCCACACCTTTAGTCGGTAAACATAGAATCTACGCTGGGGTCGACATCACTCATAATCGAAAAGCGCTGAATAGTTATAAATATGCCTTGTTGGATGGGAATCTAAATTGGGATGCGACGAATTCCACAGCCTTCGTGGGTGTGGAACTTTTGTATGGGAAGGTGGGAATTCCGTTCCAATTTGGGATTTTTACTAAGAAAATGCGTAATGACGACAGTCCTTGGTATCAAAAAATGGGCTTTCTATATTATTTCTACCGCAACGAATCCTCATGGCTTAAACAGCTTTATGTAGGTCCACTGTTAAAATCGAATAAAATAAACGCTGATTATATAGAGTTTTGTGTAGGAACTATGTTTTAAACTGCGTGGGCTTTATATTTGCGAGGTCGAGAGACAAAATTCTTACCTATGTTTAATTTAGTACTATTTGGGCCTCCGGGCAGTGGAAAAGGAACTCAATCCGAGAATATTATTTCAAAATTTGGCTTATTGCATGTTTCAACTGGAGATTTGTTAAGAGCAGAAAAAAAAGCGGAAACGCCACTAGGATTAGAAGCGAAACGCTTTATGGATAATGGCGAGCTCGTTCCGGACGAAGTGGTAATTGGAATGATTAGCAGTAAGATTGACGCTAATCCCGATGCAAAAGGATTTATTTTTGATGGCTTCCCTCGCACAGTTGCTCAAGCCGAGGCTTTGGATAACTTATTGTCATTTAAAAACAACCCAATTAATCTCGTAGTGAGTCTTCAAGTAAAAGAAGAAGAACTGATTAAGCGACTATTAGAACGTGGTAAAGAAAGTGGACGAGTGGATGATAACGAAGAAGTGATAACTAAACGAATCAAAGTATATCACCAAGAAACCTCACCCGTAGCTGAATTTTACAAGGAGCAAGAAAAACTAGTAACGGTTGAAGGTATAGGAAGTATCACTGATATTTTTGATGCAATCAGTAGTAAGATTGAATTTAGCCTAGCTTAGTACTTTCAATTTTAATTGGAGCTTTGTACTTATACTTAGCTTTTTAATTATCTAGATTTTTGTGATGTTTCTTTAGAAAAGGAATTTCATTTATTAAATACATATTCATTGGACAGAGGAAACTTCATAGACTTAATTCGGGTATTCTGCCGCTCAGGAAAAGGAGGCGAAGGGAGTAAACATTTTCATCGTGAAAAATTTCAACCTTTCGGCGGTCCTGATGGCGGCGATGGAGGTCGTGGCGGACACATTATTCTACGCGGAAATGAGAACCTTTGGACGCTCTTGCATTTGCGCTATCGCAAGAATATTTTAGCAGAAGATGGCAAAAATGGAACCAAGCGCAACAGTACAGGTCGGTCAGGAGAAGATATTATTTTAGAAGTCCCGCTCGGTACAATCGCTCGTGATGAAGAAACAGGTGAGCAAGAATTAGAAATTTTAGAACATGGTCAAGAAGAAGTCTGGGTAGCAGGTGGACGCGGCGGAATGGGAAACGCGAATTTTAAAAGCAGTACTAATCAAGCACCTGACTACGCTCAACCCGGTGAAGAGGGATCAGAAGCCTGGAAAATTCTTGAGCTAAAAGTACTGGCCGATGTTGGTTTGGTAGGATTCCCAAATGCCGGAAAATCTACCCTACTCTCTACCATAAGTGCAGCTAAGCCTAAGATAGCTAATTATGCATTTACTACTTTAGTGCCTCAGCTGGGTATGATACCTTATCGTGGCTCTAAGTCATTTTGCATGGCAGATTTACCGGGTATAATAGAAGGCGCTAGCGAAGGAAAAGGACTAGGCTTTCGTTTTTTAAGACATATTGAGCGCAATGCTGCCTTACTTTTTTTAGTCCCTGCTGATGCTGAGGATTATGCCAAGGAGTATGACATTTTGCTCAATGAGCTTACCGTTTACAATCCTGAATTAGTGCACAAGGACAGACTTTTAGCCATCAGTAAAAGTGATATGTTAGACGAAGAGTTGAAAAAAGAAATTGCTAGCACACTTCCTAAGGACATCCCTCATATTTTTATAAGCTCTGTGGCACAGCAAGGTTTGGAAGAGCTGAAAGATCAGCTCTGGAAAATGTTGAATTAACTAATTTTACTTCTCAGCAAAAATACTCACTGGCACAGCTAAGCTGCTATTTTATAAACATCCGCAGGCATGAGCCTACGGATAGGTAAAAAATAATCATTGTGCAAACTCCCCTCTTTTACCAATGCTATAACGCTTTACGCCCTTATCTTTATCGCTTATAAAATAACAGAGAGCAAGCGTGAGCTTTTCGATAGCCTATCCATATATTTTTGTTTTATTCTGCGTCTTATTAGGCGTGGCCTATTCCTTTTTTCTCTATCGAAAAAAACAGGACGGTTTTGAAAAAACGGGTATCTTTTGGACGGTTGCTATTTTACGCGCCCTGTCTGTGGCTACTTTGGCTTTTATGCTGCTCTCCCCCATTTTTAGAAATCTTCAAAACAAAGAAGAGAAACCAACGATTGCATTTTTAATTGATAACTCCGCTTCACAGAAGCAAGCCTTTTCAGCGGGTGCGGCACAACAGTATCAAAAGGAAATGAACAATCTTATGACCCGATTGGGAGAAGATTTCACGGTACGGCCTTATCATTTTGGCGAGTTTTTGTCGGATACAGTAGACTATAGTTTTACGCAAAACACCACGGACATTTCAGGAAATTTGGATAACCTAATTGAATCCTTTGATAGCGAAAACCTTGGCGCCATTGTACTGGCTAGTGATGGTATTTATAATGTGGGTAGTGATCCTTCTTTACAAAGTTCTGACTTCCCTGGGAGTATTTATACAGTGGGTGTAGGCGATACCACTATTCAAAAAGACGCCGCCGTGTCGCGCGTATTTGCCAATAAAACGGTTTATCTAAATGATAAATTTTCTATTCGTTCGGACCTATCTGTTTATGCTGGCAAAGGTAACAGTTTGCAAATTAGCATTTACAGCCACAGCACCGGACGAGTAGTGGCTTCAAAAAATATTACGGCCAACAGTGGTCGATACGCTTCTTCTATTGAAACAATTATTAGTGCTTCACGAGCCGGTTTGCAACGGTACTCGGTACGCATTTCTAAATTAGACGGCGAAAGAAACATAGCCAATAATGTTCAAGATGTGTTTGTAGAAGTACTGGACAATAAAGAAAAAATTCTGATTCTAGCGAATGCTCCTCACCCTGACATTGCAGCGATTAAGCAGGCATTATCGATTAACAAAAATTATAAAATCACGGTAGCCACGGTCAACAATTTGACGGTACGCCCTGCGGATTACAATTTAATTTTTCTTCATAATTTGCCTTCTGCTCGATTTAATGCGAATACACTCATCAACCAAGCGAAGAAAGCGGGTGTATCTATTTGCTATATAGTAGGGCATCAAACAGCTTTACCCTTATACAATAAGACTCAAAATGCGTTACAAATCACTGCTCGAGGAGCCAATCAAAGTAATGCCCTTGCCAAACGAAATATGGATTTCTCCTATTTTAATTTGAGCATTCCTAAAGAAATAAATTTCCCTCCACTCAGTACGCCATTTGGTAGTTTTAAATCAGGACCCAATACGCAAACTTTATTTAACCAATCCATAGGTAGCGTAAATACAGATTACCCTCTTTGGATTATGCAAACGGGCGCACGCGCTAAAACGGCAGTAATCGCTGGTGAAGGTTTATGGCGCTGGAAAATGTACGATTACAAACAGCATAAGAATTTTAAAATTGTAGAAGAACTTATTACTAAAACCGCACAATTCTTATCCGTTAAGAATGATAAGCGAAAGTTTAGACTCACAACGAGCAAAGGACTTTATAATGAGACGGACGCGATCAACTTTGATGCCGAACTCTACAATGAAGGCTATGAACTCGTGAACACACCGGACGTGCAGCTAGAAATAAAAAACGCTGACGGCAAGGTGATGAGCTATACTATGAATAAAGAAGGAAATTCATATGCAATCAATGTTGGTTCGCTAGCCAAGGGTTCTTATAGCTATAAAGCGTACACGCAATTCAACGGAAAAACATATAGCGAATATGGCAAGCTAAAAGTGGTTGAACAAAATATAGAGGACGTCAATACGACTGCTAACTTTGCTATGTTAAAGCAATTGGCAGAAAATCATAATGGCGAATTTGTTTCAAATAACAACATTGCTTCGCTCTATGATAAAATAAAAAAGAATAAGAATATAAAAACTATTTTACGTAGTGAGCTCACTACCTTTCCTCTGATAGATAAAAAGTGGTTGTTCTTTATTTTGTTTGTTTTGCTTGCACTTGAATGGTTTTTACGTAAAAGATTTGGAACCTATTAAGCTATAAAGCTACTCCCATTCTATAGTAGCGGGCGGCTTACTACTAATATCATAAACTACCCGGTTAATTCCTTGTACTTTATTAATAATATCATTAGAGACTTTAGCTAAAAATTTATGAGGTAAGTGTGCCCAATCAGCTGTCATTCCATCAACGCTAGTTACCGCTCGCAAGGCCAATGTAAATTCGTAAGTGCGTTCATCGCCCATTACCCCTACACTTTGCACAGGTAGCAACATGGCACCTGCTTGCCAAACTTGATGGTAAAGGTTAGCATCCTTCAATCCTTGGATAAAAATATAATCAGCCTCCTGAAGCATTTTGGCCTTATCAGCCGATACCTCGCCTAGGATGCGAATGCCCAAACCAGGTCCTGGGAATGGATGACGCTGCACAAACCCATCCTCTAAGCCTAACTCTTTTCCTATTTTGCGAACTTCATCTTTAAATAAATATCGAAGCGGCTCAACCAATTTTAAATTCATTTTCTCTGGCAAACCTCCTACATTGTGATGCGACTTAATTGTAACCGAAGGACCATTCACTGATACACTTTCAATTACATCGGGGTAAATTGTTCCTTGCCCCAAAAAAGAAACATCTCCTATTTTTTTTGCCTCTTCATCAAATATTTCAATAAAGCCACCGCCAATAATTTTACGTTTTTCTTCTGGATCGCTTTTGCCTTGTAGCTGTTTGTAAAATCGTTCAGCTGCATTTACACCAATGATGTTCAAGCCCAATTTTTTATAATCTTCTAAAACTTGAGTGAATTCATCTTTGCGTAGCAAGCCATTATCTACAAATACACAAGTAAGCTGTTCGCCAATTGCTTTGTGAATCAATGTGGCGGCTACTGTGCTATCTACACCACCGCTCAGCGCCATGACTACCTTATCCGTTCCTACTAATTTTTTAATTTCAGCTACTGTTTCTTTTACATAAGATGCTGGTGTCCAATCTTGCGAGCAACCACATACATCTACCAAAAAGTTTCCGAGAATCAGTTTCCCTTTTTGACTGTGAGTTACCTCTGGATGAAACTGAATACCAAACCAAGGATTGGGTTTATTTTCTACTTCAAAAGCTGCGATTGGAATGCCATCCGTTTTTGCAATGACTCGAGCACCTTCCGGTAATTCTGTAATTGTATCGGCATGGCTCATCCAAACTTCAGAAGAAGAAACATCTTTCAGCAGTGAATGATTCGCCTCTATATCTACCAACTGAGCTCTTCCATATTCTCGTGTGGAAGATTTTTCAATGGTACCCCCTAAGTTTTTTACAGTCAATTGTGCTCCATAGCAAATTCCTAAAACAGGCACTTTGCTATTAATTTTTTCAATATCAACCGTAGGGTTTTCTGCATCATTCACAGAACAAGGACTTCCGGATAAAATCACTCCTTTCACACTCTGATCAATTTTTACTTCAGAATTGAAAGGTACTATTTCGCAGTAAATCTGGTGTTCACGTACATTTCGGGCAATCAACTGAGTGTATTGCGAGCCAAAATCGAGGATAATTATTTTTTCGTTCATAGAATTAAGCCTGAGCAGTTGGGCCTCCAAATTGCATTGGCAATCCTTGAGGATCTGTATCTTTTATAGGACCATTTACTTGTTCAAATTTTTGAACATTATCAGCTAGCGCTTTCATCAATCGCTTAGCATGCTGTGGGGTAAGTACGATTCTAGATTTTACTTTTGCCTTAGGGATCCCTGGCATAACGTTAATAAAATCAACGATGAATTCTGAATTTGAGTGTGTAATGATCGCAAGATTACTATAAGTTCCATCAGCCATTTCCTCGGTAAGCTCAATATTTAACTGATTAGGATCTAGCTCTTGTTGGTTTTGATCGTCCGCCATAATTTTTTTAATTTGGTCAAAGGTACTATTCAATCAAATAAGGAATTTACTAGATTGACTAAAATTACCTATTTTTGGGTTTCAATGAAACGGTTTCGAAATATTGTAGAATTTTCCTTATTTGGGGTTTGTACCTCAATAGGCGAAAAAATGAATATTTCTATCGCCAAAATAAGAATGTGGTTCATCTACATTTCATTCCTTACGTTTGGCTCTCCCATTATCATCTATTTCGTTTTAAGTTTTTGGCGTAATATGAAACGCTATCATTTGATATCTAAAAGGAACCCGCTACGTAGCTAAACACTTGCTATATCCCTTTTTTGTCAGAAAATAAGGGCTTCATTCATTTTATGTGACGATTCTTAGATTTCTTTAACAGAAAACCGTATTTTCGATATTCATTCAAATAATAAATAATTATGAAAAGAATATTTTTACTACTTATATGTGCGCTTGGTATCGCGAGTATCACAAACGCGCAAAATCAAAGATCTACCTTCCGAGTAGATGCTCCTATGGCAATCATGGGCGAAAAAATCATTGATGAAAGTAACACGGCTGGTGCTTCACCATGGGGATCAGGCGTTGATTCGGCTTGGGAGGGTATGGATGTAAAATTTGACCCTACCAATCTCGACGGTTGTCAAGCTGGTGGATTTCCGGCAAACTTTTTTGACGGCAAATTTGCACTTATCTATAGAGGGGGTTGCGAATTTGGCTCAAAAGCATACGCAGCCCAATTAGCAGGTGCTGAAGGTGTGATTATTGTAAATAACCTTTTAGGAGTAGTTGGAATGGGTGCTGGTACGCAGGGTGGCTTGGTAACAATTCCTGTTGTAATGATTACCAAGGAAGCTGGCGACAATATAGTAAGCCAAATTAACTCTTCTAACCCAGTAACTGTTTCATTAACTGGTTGGAGATTTGATGCTCTTGCGAATCCAATTGACATAGGAATTAAGCACAATGGACCTATTTATCCTCAAGCACGTGCCATTCCCTTCAAACAGCTAGAAACTACAGTTAACTTTGACGAAAATTTCAGATTATACGGTGGTGGACGTTGGTATAACTTTAGCGCGCAAAGCTTTGATACTGTGTTCGCAAAATCTGTTTTCACGTCACCGTCGTCTTCTGACTCTAATCAAATAAACTATTTCAATTCAAATTCTTGGTTGACTACTGATTCAATTTTTGTTACCATTACTGACTCACTAGGTACTAACATCGCAGGTTATGATTTGAACGATGCTACGGTAGGTTCTTATTCTATGAAAAATGAAATTTTAGCGCTTCCTAGTATATACAGTGAAACCGGTTTGAATCAAAACAATAACTCTTGGGAGTATTCATTTGAAGTAACCGATTCTGTATATTCAAAGGGAGAATATGATGTTCAAGGTGGGAAACCTGTGGTAAACAGCTATATAGCTTTAAACGCAAATACGTACGAGTGGGGCCCTTTATTTTACATTCGTAATGGAGGTCATTCTGCTAAAAAAGTGCAGTGTGTTATCATGAGAGATATTATTCAAGATTCTGTATTTACTGGACAGCAAGTATTCATGACCATTCATGAGTGGAGCGACGTAAACACAAATGGTGCTTTAGACGCTCGTACTGAGCTTACAGAAGTTGGAAGTGCTACTTATACTATGACAGCGAGCGATGTTGTTCCTATTGAAGGTCTAGTATTGACTCTGGACGTAGTGAATAGTAATGCTCCTGGTGCTCCTGTTCGTTTGCAACGTGATAAATATTACTGGGTAACTGTTGAGTTTACTGGTGTTGCCACCAATTCATTTGGTATCGGTCTTGATTATTACTCTAACTACAGTGGTTCATTGCTTAATGATGATAACTTAGCTAGTATTCAAGGGAATCCTTTATACAATTCTGATGACAACGCATTCTTTGGCGGAGGATTTGCTAATGAGGGAGCTCCAGCTATTGCGTTGCATATGTCAAAAAATGTTGATCCAACTGCAGTTGTAGACTTTGGTCAAATTGCTGGCGATGTAACAATATTCCCGAATCCAGCGAATACTCAAATCAATATTGATGTTGCCTTAACGGAAATTGCCAAAGAAGTTCAATACGAAATTCTTGACGTAACTGGTAGAACGATTACTTCAGTGAATAGAGAAAATATTCAAAATGAAGTTTATACTATGAGTACTTCTACACTTTCTGCAGGTTCTTACTTCATGAAAGTCACTACGAACGATGGTGTAAAAACTATGAAATTTACAGTAGTAAAATAATTATAGATTTTCTATAATCTGAGGCGGTTCGAAAGAACCGCCTTTTTTATTTCACTCAAGTCAGAAAAACATCGTCTTATGAACTAACTTTGAAACTATGAGTTGCGGACCAACAGCGGTGGATGATAAACCAAGATTTAAAAAGCCAGATTGGCTAAGAGTAAAACTACCAACAGGAGAAAATTATAAGCATGTAAGATCTTTAGTTGATCAATACAATTTACATACAATTTGCCAAAGTGGAAATTGTCCGAATATGGGCGAATGTTGGGGTGCGGGTACAGCTACCTTTATGATATTAGGCAATACTTGTACAAGATCTTGTGGTTTTTGCGCGGTGGCCACAGGAAGACCTGACCCAGTAGATTGGGATGAACCTCAACGAGTAGCTGAAGCTATCAATTTAATGAAAGTAAAACATGCCGTTCTAACCAGTGTTGATCGAGATGAACTTAAGGATGGTGGAAGCATAATTTGGTCCAATACAGTTAAAGCCGTTCGGGCTCTTAATCCAAAAACAACATTAGAAACACTTATACCCGACTTTAAAGGAGAAAAAGAAAACATTCTTCGCGTAGCTGAAGTAGCCCCAGAAGTGGTATCTCACAATATTGAAACTGTGGAGCGTCTTACAAAGAAAGTTAGAATTCAAGCGAAGTACCATAGAAGTATGGACGTTATTCGCACCCTAAAACAGGCAGGAATGCGTACTAAAAGTGGGATTATGTTGGGACTGGGTGAAGCAAAAGAAGAAGTTTTCCAAACATTACAAGACTTGAAAGACAATGGCTGTGATGTAGTAACCATCGGTCAATATTTACAACCTACTGCCAAACACTTACCGGTGAATCGCTTTGTTCATCCCGATGAGTTTGCTGAATACCAAGAAGAAGGGTATCGCTTGGGTCTTGACCACGTAGAAAGCGGTCCATTAGTACGATCTTCTTATCACTCAGAAAAACACTTATTCAGTGGAAGAGACGATTACTTTCAAAAAAAAATACCTACTGAAAATTAATCAGTGTTAGAAAACCGGTAGACATCATCGTCTTCACTAACAATTTTATACAAATCGGGTAGATTCCGACCTAATCCGTCATAATCTAAGCCATAACCTAAGATGAATTTATTGGGAATATCAAAACCAACGTAGTCCAGATGAAGTTTATTCTTATGTACCTCTGGTTTGCTAAACAATGTGCAGATTCGTATGCTTCTTGGCTCTTTCGCTTTTAAGCTCTCTAAAAAAGCGACCATAGTATTACCAGTATCTACTATGTCTTCAATTATGATAATATCCTTGTCGTGCAAAGACTCTTCTAATCCAATTGCGGTAAGCACATTGCCAGTTGAGGTTGTGCCTTTATACGAGGCTAGCTTAACGAATGTGATGGTACAATCAATTTCTAAATATTTGAATAAATCTCCGGCAAACATAAAGCAGCCATTTAAAATCCCAAGAAAAACAGGATTACGATCTTGGTAATCTTCCGTAATTTCACCACCAATTTCTTTTATACGTTTTTGAATTTCTTCGGCCGGCATGAACATTCTAAACTCTTTTCCCTTAAACTGACGTAGCATAATTAGTCTTCTTCGTATATTAAATTGTCAAATTTTTTCTTCAAATCCTTCACATCTTCCGATACTCCTTTTTGATTATACTTACGCTTGGTAGATGTTTTCTTGGCCTTCATTTTAATTGCTTTTTCTTGAATTAATTTAGTGGCATTTGATGCTGGGGCGCGTTGCACCGTTTGTACTTTAAGCGCTTCTTTATTTCTCAAATATATTTTTTGCACTTCATTTTTACCGTCATTCATCAATGCTTCTACACGCTTCGCCTTATTTAAATCTAAAATTGGCGAACTTCCTTTTATCACTTGCACGGTAGAAACTTTAGGTATGGTTTGAGCTTTAATTTCAGTCACTTTCACTTCTGATACCTGAGGCGTTTCAGTTACCGAAGTGCTTTTAAGAACTGGGACCTTATCAGGATTTTTAGAAATTATTCTTTTTCTCGATTCCGTTTCCAACCGTTTTTTCTCTTCTATTTCTTTCTGTTGCTTAGCCGTTGGTTTCATACTCAGCGACTCATTTTGAATTGACTGTACAATAGGAACTTTGTTTGGTTTGATTTCATTAGCCGCTTTTTCCTTTCTTTCTATTTCTGCTACTTGCTTCGGAGTTGGCTCCATTTTTGAAGGATTTTTGTATACAGGTTTTATGACAGGCACTTTGTTCGGTTTAATTGGATTGTCCACATTCGATGCAATCGATCCTCTTAGTCGTGGAGTTCGTTCACTACGTGCTTGTAAGTAAATTTTTTCTCCTACAGCCGGCTCTTCATTGTCATAAAGATTATTATATATGTACAAATATTTTAGTTGTACACCAGTCTCTTGAGAAATACTATGAAGCGACTCACCTTCTTTTACTACATAGAAAGAGCGACTTCCTTTTTTGGATTTCTTTTTCAAGTAAATGAACATATCTTCATACAATGGAGCATCTTCTAAATCGTTAATTGATAGCAATTTAGCATACCGAATATTATATTGCACAGCTTCTGGCAAAATGTAATCTCCTTTGTGTGCCCAAAAACCTGAACGACCATTTTTACTAGTCAACTGGTCAAATACTATTTTATCTTTTCTTCGGCTAGGTACAGTCAGTCTTTTTGGCGCAACTCGAACAACCTCTACCACCTCCTCTTTTACGGGAATCACTTTGTCCTTACTTGGTACCACTTCGGTTACAACTGGTGCAGTTGTTTCTTGCTCTTCGGCAAGTTCAATGGCTTCATAAGTATGTTGTTGCAGATTATATTTTTCTATCAGTTGAATTAAGCGGCTTGCGTATTTTGGGTTCGTAGCATATCCTGCTTTTCGCAGTCCATTGCACCAAGAAGTGTAATCAGTCATTTCAAGATTAAAAAGAAAAGCGTAATGCTCACGTGTTTTCAAAAAATTTGAATGATCTTGATAAGACTCTTTGGCTGTACTATATTTTCTAAAACATTCTCGACGACGATCATCGTCATGAAGAAAAGTTTCACCCGTCCAGTCTTTTTTACATTTGATACCGAAATGATTATTCGCCTTAGTACTCAACTCACTGGTACCTGACCCAGTTTCCAATATCCCTTGTGCTAAACTAATGGCAGCTGGCACCCCGGTTCTAATCTGCTCCTCCATAGCCCAATATTTATATTGTTCGATGTAGCGCATTTTTTTTGTATCAAAATCTTGTGCCTGTACCGGCATACAATAAACTAATAGTACAAATAAAATAAAAAAATTTCTCATAAAGGAACACTGAATTTTCTTCTACAAAATTATTACAATTTTCTGATAAGCATCAAACCATCGCGAAGAGGTAACAACATGTTTTCAACGCGAACGTCTTCTTGAATTTTTTGATTAAAACTTGCTAAGGCCCTCCCATTTTTACTTGCCGAGCTTGGGTCCAACACTTCTGACTCATACAGAACATTATCCGCTATAATCGTAGCACCCACGGGCATCTTATCGATTATAGCATCATAATAATTAGTGTAGTTTATTTTGTCGGCGTCTATAAAGGCAAGGTCAAATGTGTACGGCAACTTGGGGATAATTTCTAGAGCATTGCCCAGATGCAGTTCAATATGCTCTGTTAAATTTTCTTTTTCTATAAACTCTTTTTGAATATCCTCAAGGTATTTATTATTATCTATCGTCACTAGTTTTCCTCCTTTCTGCAAGCCGCTTGCCATACAAATAGCCGAGTAAGAAGTGTAGGTGCCGATTTCTAAAATATTGTTTGGTCTAATACTTTGACTCATAAATTTTAGAAATGCTCCTTGCAAGTGGCCACTAATCATTTGAGGAATCGCTACTTCTAAATTCGTTTTGCGATTTAACTCATACAGATTTTTACTCTCTGGCGTTGTGTGTTCTTCTGCGTACTTATATAGTTTCTCTAGTTGATCTTTTATCATTTTCAATTTGTTTTTAAAGGGTCTTTTACCGAGCTACTATTCATAAGAGAAGCGATATAAAGACCTATCCAAGTCAAAGCGCCATTCAATAACAATATAAGAAAACCAAGTTTAAAGTTATGAGCGCTGAGTTGAGCATCGATAATATAGGTCAAAATAGGAGCAGCAATGCAGATGATTGGTATTAAAGAATCTTTTGGTTTCAATTTTGTTATAATACCGAAAAAGAACATTCCCAATAAAGGGCCATAGGTATAGCCAGCAGCTTTAAATAAATTATTAATCACCGAATCATCATTCAAATTTTTAAAAATTATAATCACAATGAGTAGTACCACAGAAAAGCCAATGTGCACTCCATAGCGAGTTCGCTTAGGAATCGTAGCCTCATCCTGCGGAAGAATATCTACGCAAAAACTTGTGGTCAAGGCAGTTAAGGCAGAGTCTGCACTAGAATAAGCCGCAGCCATCAATCCTAAGATAAAGCACACGCCCACAAAAGGTGGAAAATGAGTCACAGACAAAAATGGAAATAACTGATCTTTTTTATAACACTCTCCATCCAATAACAAATTACAATCACCAACGAGCGCTCCCGTACTGTCCATGTTCAATCCGCCGATTCCTTTTTGCTCAGCATATAAATAAAGCATAGCACCCAAGGCAAGAAATAGCACATTCACGATAACGAGCGCACTGCTCATCCAATAAATATTTTTTTGTGCATCTCCGATATTTTTACAACTTAGGTTTTTTTGCATCATGTCTTGGTCAAGGCCTGTCATTACAATTGTTATGAGCATTCCACTCAAAAACATTTTTACAAAATGGCTCCCCTCACTCCATTCCCAATGAAACGTTTTTGCATAAGAACTTGAAAGCACTTCTCGCATGGTTTGACTTGCACTCCAATCTAAATCAGAGGCAATAAAAATGACAACAGCAATTGCCGAAACAAGCATAAAGGTTGTTTGCAAGGTATCGGTGTAAACAATGGTTTTGATGCCCCCTTTGAAAGAGTAAATCCAAATCAAGACTATCGTAAGGGCCACAGTCATCTCAAAGGAAATGCCATACTGACTAAGAATAAAACGATCCAAGACCATAGCAACTAGAAACAAACGGAAACTAGCGCCGATAATTCTAGAGATTAAAAAATAAACTGAACCTGTTTTATAACTCCAAAAACCAAAGCGATTTTGAAGATAGGTATAGATGGAGGTAAGGTTCATTTTATAGTAAAGTGGCAACAGCACCTTAGCAATAACCAAATAACCTAGCACATAACCCAAGACCATTTGTAAATAACTCCAAGCGCCTGTACCAACCGCACCGGGCACCGAAATAAATGTAACACCCGATAAGGACGCGCCAATCATTCCGTAAGCTACTAGCGCCCAGTTAGAATTTCTATTTCCAATATAAAAAGAATTATTATCACTTTTACGAGAAGTGATAAAACCAATAACAATTAAAAGAATAAAATATCCAATAACGCAACTAAGCAGTAAGGTAGTACTCATAAGTTATATCTTAGAAAAAGTAAATATAATAGAATCATGGACCTTATATCCACTAGAGTTTTAACCAATATCTTAATAAGCCGTAGGAATAAGATGTTTCAATTTTGAAATAATCCAAAAAAATATTGTAAAAAAAATGTAACATTCCGATGACAAACTCGTCTTTATCTTTGAACGATTAAAAATATAAAATTATGAAAAAAATCTTACTTGTTTTCCTCGCCCTATTATCCTTGCAGCTTTCTGCTCAGACATGGACACAATTAGGCACACCACCGAGTAACTATGAAGCTAGAAATCACCCAATTACATTTTCCATAGGAGAGTTTGGGTACATAACTACAGGTGCTGGTAACTTTTACAACAGTGATATGTACCGTTATGACCCGAGTAACGATAGTTGGACACAACTAGCGAATTTTCCAGGCGGACCTAGAAGTTTTGGATACGGTGTTCAAAATGGTGGAAAAGGATATGTAGGATTTGGTTTAGTTGCCTCTCAATCTAGTGCTACCTATTATAATGATTTATGGGAATTTGACCCTGTAACCAATAGTTGGACTCAATTGACAAGCTGCCCAGGTACAGGAAGAAGACACCCTGCAATGGTTGCCACCCCTGGCAAAATATTCGTTGGCTGTGGTGACGGATCAACCGGAAATCTTAAAGATTGGTGGGAATATGATATTGACTCTGATACTTGGAGCCAAAAGCCAGACTTCCCTTCTTTTGTTCGTCATCATCCTTACTTTTTTGATATTGACGGTGAAGCTTACGTAGGATTTGGACACAATGGTCAAAGTATATATAAAGATATGTATCGTTATAACCCTACTGCCGAAACTTGGACTGCTATTCCTAGTTTACCGGCTGAAGGTCGTGTGGCAGGTACTCAATTTTCTTATGGAGGCAAAGGCTATTTATTAAGTGGACAAGGCGAAGACCATCGAAACTTTGCCACAGGCGAATTTTGGGTATATGACCCTGACAACTCCTCTTGGAATTCGTTACCCGCTCACCCAGGTACAGGCCGTTGGGCTCCGGGTTCTTTTGTAATTGGTAGTACAGTTTACCTTACTAGTGGTGCAGGTTTTGGAAATAATCAAATTGATATTAGCGATATGATGAAATATGACTTGCCTCCTTTTGCCGTAGGCGTAGAGGACGTTCGTAAAGCTAATCTTGAAATTTACCCGAACCCAGCTGTGAATGAATTGACTATTTCAATTGATGAAAAAATTGGAACAATCAGTGTATTTAGTATCCTTGGTGTACCAACCCAAGTACAGGTTGTAAAAACCAGCGAATATGGCGCAAATGTGAATGTGAAATCGCTGAGTACAGGAAACTACATTCTTCAAATTGAGCAAGCAAACGGAGCAACCGTTACACAAGAGTTTACAAAAAAATAATTGACTAGCTAGCTAAAAATAGCCAAAGTACTCCAAGGAGTGCTGAGCATATTCAATACTGATTTCATCACCTAACTGCCATCGAGTAAAGTCCTGCGGACTGACCTCGATGGTATATTTTGTTGGGCTACTGAGGTAAAAATGATACGTATTATTCAGCTTCATATATTTTTTCTGTTTTACATTGGTTAGCTCCACCACTTTCATTTTTTGTTTTTTATCCTTGAAATAAGCCAATAATTTTACTCGATAAGAAACGAAAGCAATAAAAGCCACAAAAAAAATCATAAACGCCAAGCCTACGAAATAGACGTGATATAAATTTTTCATTTCTAAGTTCCCTTCTTGATTTAGAAAAATAACAAGCAAACAAAATGCGAGCGGTGCTATGGAGCCAATAATGAGTAGAACATTCATTGTTTTCATATAAAGTTTGCTCTCGGTATTGTAGCGGCGTTTTATAAAAGCCAGCTCATCAACGTTTAAAGGAAGCAATTGTCGCACAAGCACTAAATTAGGCAAAAACGACCATTCAGCTTCTCAAAAAATAGAATTACGAAAACTACTTTTTTTGATAAAAAAATTTACCTTTGCCGTCCATTAAAAGACGCGGGTGTGGTGAAATTGGTAGACACGCTAGACTTAGGATCTAGTGCTTCACGGCTTGGGGGTTCGAGTCCCTTCACCCGCACTAAAAAAGGATGAAAAGGATATTAGGGCGAGAAGCCTGTCCCGAACGGAGCGAAGCGAAGATTCGGGAAGTCCCTTCACCCACACTAAATTTGAACACCGTCATACTGAGCTAGTCGAAGTATGGCTTTGTTTTTTTAGTAAAAACTAAAACTTTAATTATGTCAACAGTAGCACAAGAAAACGTAGGAACACTTCACGAAAAAATTAGTATTACATTAAGCAAAGACGACTATGGACCTGCTTTTAATACTAGCTTAAAAAAACAAGCCAAATCAGCAAACCTACCCGGATTTCGTAAAGGAATGGTACCGGCCGGGATGCTCAAAAAAATGTACGGCCCGGGCATTTTCCAAGATGAAATCATTCGTCTTTCTGGCATGGAACTGGAAAAATATCTCTTAGAAAATAAAATAGAATTTTTGGCGAGGCCCTTACCGGCTCAGTCTCAAGAACAATTAAAACTGGATATGAATAGTCAGGAAGATTATGTTTTTGAATATGAATATGCCGCTGTACCGGACATCAACTTAGCCCTACTAGACGGCAAAGAAAAATGGCCGCTGCACAGCGTGACCGTCACGGATGAAATGGTGAATGAAGAGGTAGAGCGATTTCGATATAAAGCAGGTGAGACGAAAGACGTGGAGGAAATAGCCGTAGAAGATAATGTGCTGAACGTAAGCATTAGCGAACATGGCATAGAAGACGCCGAAGCAAAAGACAATTCGCTTTTGCTAAAATACTTTACTCCTATGGCTCAAAAAGAGTTGAAGGGTAAAAAAGTAGACTTCGTGCTGAGCATGAAAATGGGTGAAGCTATCAATGACGACGTGCTGCCAGCCATTTTAAAAGACATGGGTCTTGACCCGGCTGATGAGAATAATAAAGACAAAAAGTTTGACATAAAAATTACTCAAATTGGACTGGTAGAGAAGCCTGAGATCAATGAAGATTTTTTCAAAAAAATATACCCTGCCAAAGAACTTAAAACCGAGGACGAATTTAGAGCCGTAGTAAAAGGTGATATTGAAGCGTACTGGAGTAGCCAATCAAAAATATTCTTGCACAACGAAATTTATGAGCGCTTTATTCATGAAACGAAATTTGACCTGCCGGACAATTTTTTAAAGCGTTGGCTTTTGGTTTCAGAAGATAAGTACCAAACGATGGAGGAAGTAGAGGCGGCTTATGATAGTTTTAGCCACGGCATTCGTTGGGAGCTGATTATGAAAAAAATAGTGGAGGACAACGATATTGATGTAAGTAAGGATGAAATTGAAACGGCTGTAAAAGCACAACTACAGCAGTACTTTGGTGGACAAGCTTTTGACGACGGCGCCGAGTGGGTACAACAGTTTATCGACAAGCAAATGCAAGACCGAGACACCTACGAGAAGACCTATCGTCAGGTATTGAGCACTAAAGTATTTGACTTTTTAGCTGAAAAATTGAACACAGAAGAAAAGAAAATCGCTGTGGACGATTTTATAAAATTGCCGCATAAGCATCAGCATTAAAAATAATCGTATATTCGTTATACTTTGTATGTCAGATATGACATATTCATGTATTGATTTGGTTATGAGAAAGAGGTCTTACGGGACTTCTTTCTCATTGTAAGTAATGGCCCAATCTAATTGTGGATTGATGCTACACATTTTTATCTTTAAGTATACTATATCTAGGTAGAGAAGCGATTAGTAAAAGATACAAACGCTGATTTAACGATTACAGAATATAAGCGTTTAGCTATGGGCTCAATTTGCAAATATTCTCTTCGCAAGGAAGGGGGATTACTTTTTTTATGATTACAAAACTTCAAGCGTTTTTTTTATATAAATCTATTATATTGATATGAACACGCACCTCAAGCGTAGCATCCATTAATTTGTGCGGTGTTCATTATCTTTTTTCAATTTTTCGTCGCGTAGTTTTTTTAGTTCTAGGTATTGTTTTTCGGCGGCTTTATCGCCTTGGGCCGCTAGGTTTTTTAGGTGCTGATACTGCTTATCTACCGCCACCAGCATACGGCTCATACGCGCCTCTTGCAATAGGATAAAATAATCTTGCAGTTTCTCCAAGCCATGCTTTAGTTGCACCATCATTTTTTCTTCTTCTAGGCTCAGCGGCTCGCCGCTTACTTTTGCCTTGTGCAGTTTTAGATGAAAAACGTGTGTATTCCCTGAGCTAAACTCAGGGCAAGCTTTTATAATCGGATAAAAACGGCTATGCCCTTGTAGGTGCTGTGCACTAACAACTTATTAGCTATATTTGGGTGAAAAATCTGTGTATTTGCTATGGCGTTTATACAGATGTTAGCAGGAATTCAAAACCAATGATCAAAATAAGAATAAAAATTAGTGTGATTTTCTTTTTATTTGTTTTTTCATTTTTTAATAGTGAGGCGCAAACCATAAGAAGGTACATCATTGATTATAAATCAAATCCAGCTACTCTATATATCACGGGAATGGGGAATTATGCAGTGAGAGTAAGCAACGTTATACTGTCTAAGAAAGAAAAGAATAATACACAAAACGTAAGCATCTATTTAGAAGGATATAGCCCTTTGAATGAACACGGCTATTATGACACCCTCATAAGTTTAGACATAAGGCAACCCTTTAATTTAAATGTTACTGTAATTCAGGATACCTGCAAATACATTGATAAATTATTTACCTTGGCTAATCTAAAACTAAATTGGACAGAAATAATTCAGAACAACTCTTCTTTCCTCGGCTTAAAGAGTACGAACCTCCTCGGCGGAAAAAACTCCAACTTTAGTTTCACTTATAAAACCACTACAAGACAAATTATAATTAACAAACTTAGCAAAGGTGCTAAAATAGACCAGGTGAAAATTTATGAAATGCATATAGTAAATCTTGAAAATATGACAACCGAAGAACTGCCAATCTCCGCTGAGGGTATTGTACCTTTTGGAAGAAGTCTTTTTTTGAAAAAAAAGTATATGGTTTTAGCTAAAACAAATATAGGCAATCTTGTAAAACCCTTAAATATCGAATAAGAACAACTCCTGCTAACAATTAAGCATTCGAATTAGTCGATAGACTGGTTTGAATGCTTTGTTGACGAGCCCGGTTCTGAGCTATGGGGATATGGACTATAATTTTGGTGGGTTGTGGAGCAAGTTTTTAGGCTACACGGTTCGTTTTTTGGCGAAGTGTTTGAATCGCTTCTTTTTTGGCTTTGAGTTGCTTGGTTTTTATTGGTACAAAGCTTCTTTTTTACTCTTTTTCTCAATTTTGGGCATAACAATTCCCTGCCTTTTTAGGCTAGTTATTTTTCAAGGTCGGTTTGGTTTTAATTTTTAATAAATGAGCATATTCGCTTGGTGGGCCACGACTAGTAAATGTACAAACCGTTACCAGTGTGCCTTTTTTACACGATGGGCAAAGACGATGTATGCTTGGTTTTTCTTTGGCTAGTTTTATAAACTTTCCGTCTAGTAATTTAGCTTGTAGTGCCGGCAACTTCTCTTTTTTCCAACTGCTGCTTAATATCCCATAATGTCTTATCCTCGTAAAACCGCGCGGCAAAATATGCAACTGAAAACGCCTGATAAATTCGGTAAACGACAATGTAACACTTACTTTTTTGCCTCCTTGTCTATAACTTTTTGCGCCAAAGGTTACCCGCTTTTTTTCATAATCAAGATGTTGAAGTCTATGATTAGAAATCGCAATTTTGTGGCTATAGCGTCCCAAATATTCTACTACATTTTCGGGCTTGCCAAAGGGGCGCTTGGCGTACACTACCCAGTTTTTTTTGTATAATTTATTGCGCAGCTCGGTCGTAAGCAAATCTTTTATCTCGGCTAGCAGTTTGTTTTTGTAAACAATGCTCACTGCTTTTACTGCAAATAAAAACTTGCCTTTTTGCTTGCTCGATTTCCACCGATCCGTTTTATTGCACACGCCACCACCCGGCACTATGCAATGCAAATGTGGATGCAAACTTAAATTTGAACCCCAAGTATGCAGCACCGCCACCATCCCCATTTTTGTATCACGTTCGTTTTTTGAAAATGTACTAAGGGTAGCCCAAGCAGTTTTAAAAAGTGCATCGTACATCTGTTTTGGATAGCGAATGCAAAGTCCGTTTAGCTCATGCGGCATCGTAAATACTACATGAAAATAAGTTACATTGAGCAACTCCTTTTCGCGCGCCGCAATCCACGCTACCCGCTTGTGACCTTGACATCTAGGGCAATGCCGATTGCGGCACGAGTTGTAACTCAGGTGTATTTTTTGGCAACAAGTACACGCGTCAATATGCCCGCCAAGCTCAGCCGTACGGCACCGCCTGATCGCCTCTAGCGATTTTAAATGCCAGCCGCTTAGGCTATTGGATTGCACGTTTTTTTGCTCTGCTTGTAGAATATTAGCTACACTAAATTTGCTCCGCATCGCCGTACAAATTATCGAGTGCGTTGATTTTATTGGACGGTTCAATGTGCGCTACGTGCAAATAAATAAGCGTGGTTTCTATACGCGTATGACCCAATAATTTTTGTACGGTCAGTATGTTGACTCCATCTTCTAGCAAATGGGTGGCGTAGGTATGGCGCAGGCTATGGCAGGTAAATTTTTTGTGTGTCGCCATTTTGCTGCGACACTCTTTTATGAGCCATTGCGTATTGCTGTTTGTAATTTGGCGGGCGCTACCGTCTGCTTTTTTTACCCTACTTTCAAAAATATGAGTCACAGGATTTTCGGCTGCCAAGTGTTTTTTTAGCCCCCTTGCCAAATGATCACTCAGCGGTAAATATCTGTCGATACGTCCTTTTTGTTTTTTTATAAAAACTGTTTTACGATCAAAATCTATGTCGGCAATTTCTAAATTGCAAAGCTCGTAGGTGCGCAGACCGCAGCCATAAAAAAGTGCCAAGATTAATCTGTGTTGCAAATATTTTGGCGTAGATAATAATTCTTTTACTTCTTTTCGACTCAGAACAATGGGCAGATTTTTTTGCGCTTTTATTTGCGGCAACCCAATTTTGCGATCGGGCAAATTCATTACTTTATACGCCGCACGTAAGCCATAAATAGTGTGTTTGAAAAAACTGGCCGATGGCGTCTTGTGCTGTTCTTTGCAAAGAAATAAATAATCCTCTATGGATTCCTCATCTAATTTTTCGGGGCTCATTTTGTAATGCACAGCAATATGTGCCAAGCAACGAGCATAATTTATCAGCGTACTTTTGGCCTTGCCGCTAAGCGAAAAACTACGCTCAATACGAGCATACAAATCTGAAAAACCAACAACCTCTTCGAGAGCCGTTTCTAAAACTGTTTTAGTTTTTTTTATCTATCATAGTCTATAAATTTTAATCGCATAAAATTAGATAACTTTATAACCAATAAAAAACTCCCGACGAAGGAGGGTTCGTTCAACATCAGCTGATACCCAATGCTAAAAACCCAACAAACCGAAACAC
>Ga0209187_1001652_pt1 | contig 24587 bp, 22 predicted proteins | sample BantaG_FD_187430 | JGI IMG/M metagenome (GOLD analysis project Ga0209187, IMG submission 187430) | Marine algal microbial communities from Bantry Bay, Ireland - BantryBay_4 metaG (SPAdes) (version 2) | ecosystem: Host-associated > Algae > Red algae > Unclassified | place: Bantry Bay, Ireland...
CATTCTGACAGTGGCCGTCATTCTCTTTGCGTTCTCGACGATGATCTCATGGTCCTACTATGGGGTGCAGGCTTGGAGCCACTTGTTTGGGCGCGGTAAAAAAGCCGAGTTGATTTACAAACTCATCTTCTGCGTCTTTGTCGTGATCGGCTCCTCGCTGAGCATGGGAAGCGTCTTCGACTTCTCGGACGCGATGATCTTTGCGATGTCAGTTCCGAACATCATTGCGATGTATATTCTGATGCCGAAGGTGAAGGACGAATATCTCCGCTATCTTGAGTTCACCCGTTCCAAGTAGCTCGTATCTGGAATGGCGAAGAAATATCAGCTTAAAAAAGAGTCCCGTGGGGGAGCTTCCGGGATCGATTACGAGGCGGAGCTTAATCCGCAGCAATACGCGGCGGTGAGCTCGGCGCCTGGGCCGGCGCTGGTGATCGCGGGGGCAGGTTCGGGTAAGACGCGGACGCTGACCTACCGCGTGGCCTACCTGCTCGATCAGGGAATCGATCCGCGTGGGATCTTGCTGCTGACTTTTACGAACAAGGCCGCTCGTGAGATGATGGAGCGGGTTAAGGAGCTGGTTCCGCGCGATCTTAGCGAGATGTGGAGCGGGACTTTCCACTCGATCGGGAACCGCATCTTGCGCCGTCATGCTGAGGAGGTTGGCTTGACGCGATCTTTTTCAATCATGGATCGTGACGACCAGAAGGCGCTCATGAACACCGTGATTGCCGAGTGCGATATCGACACAAAGCAGCGACGTTTTCCGAAGGCGGATGTCCTCATTTCCATCTTCTCCCTTATCGAAAACACGGGTTCAACTTTGGAAGAAGTCCTCGAGGTGCGTTATCCCTACTTCGAAGAATGGGCCGGAGAAATCGCGACCGTTGAAGACCGCTATCGGAGTAAAAAGATCGAGGTCAACTCGGTCGATTTCGATGATCTTCTCTTGCTCCCGCTCAAGCTTCTCAAGGAAAACGAGGTCGTGCGTAAGGGCTATCAGGAGCGCTTTCAGTTCCTGCTCGTTGATGAGTATCAGGATACGAACCACGTGCAGAGTGAGCTCATCGATCTTTTCGCGAGGCCCCAGCTCTCGGTCATGGTCGTGGGTGATGATGCGCAGTCGATCTACTCATGGCGTGGGGCGGACATGGATAATATTCTCTCGTTTCCCGAGCGCTATGAGGATGCGACAGTTTATAAGATCGAGACGAATTACCGCTCGGTTCCTGAAGTTCTCGAGCTTTCAAATGCGGCGATCAAAGTGAATCGGAAGCAGTTCACGAAGACGCTTAATGCGGCGCGCACCGGCGGGCGGATGACGCCTGCACTTATTCCGCTGGAGGATCCGCGGACGCAGGCAAACTTCGTCGCGCAGCGCGTTCTTGAACTGCGGGATGAGGGGGTAGAGCTGGAAGAGATGGCGGTCCTTTACCGGGCGCACTACCAGAGTCTCGAGATCCAGATGGAACTGACCTCACGCGATATTCCCTTTGAGATCACGAGTGGACTGCGCTTTTTCGAACAGGCCCACATTAAGGATATTGCCGCTTTTCTCCGCTTTGTGGTGAATCGCAAAGATGAGGTGAGCTTCAAGCGCTTCTGCCTCCTTCTTCCCGGGATCGGGAGTATGACCGCGGAAAAATTATGGCGGAGCTGGCTCAAGACGGGCCATCAGAATGAGGAGAATCCGCCGGTGAAATTCTCCGATGTTTTGCAAACCTTCAAGGTCCCGGCGAAAGCGGCTAAAGATTGGGAGCAGCTTGGCTTCACCATGGATGAGCTGACGACGCCCGATGGATTTGCACGGCCTTCGGAAATGATCACGAGCATCCTTGAGGGCGTCTATGACGAATACATGCGCCAAAGTTTTGATAACTACGAGCACCGGCGGCAAGATATCGAGCAGCTTATTCTTTATTCGGAGACCTTTGAGGACATTCTTGAACTCCTTGGCCAACTCTCGCTGATGAGCTCGGTCGATGGTGAGCCCGCTGGGAAAAAGGAAGCGCTCGATGGCGAAAAGCTGACTCTCTCGAGCATCCACCAGGCGAAGGGCTTGGAGTGGAAAGTGGTTTTTATCATTTGGCTCACCGATGGCATGTTTCCTAACGGACGCGTGCTAGAGGCGGATGATGAGGAGATGCTCGAAGAAGAGCGTCGTCTTTTCTACGTGGCACTGACGCGGGCTAAGGACGAGCTTTACCTCACCTACCCGCAGCTTAATCCCAAGAGCTACTCTGGGGATATTATTACCAAGCCTAGTCGCTTTCTCGATGAGTGCCCGGAAGATCTCATGGAGCAGTGGGAGGTCGGCCCCGCGTGGTGATTGACTGCGAATCGCTATCTCGCAAAGAAAAAGCCACTCCCATCTTGCGATGCGGGAGTGGCTTTCAAGGTGAATCTTCACCAAGGTAAGTGGCGATTTCTACCAAGCATACTGGAGGCCCAGGGTGACCCAATAGTCGGACCCGAGCTGGGGGCCATCGAGATCTTGCCAGAGCGTCTTGCCGACTTCAGCTGCGGCCCGCACGCCGCTGCGGGATTCATAAAAATTGATCCCAAGGGAGAGGTCAAACTTTGATCCTCCGCGAAGATCAGTCCGCGTCGTGGGGACGGGTCCCATGATCATGGGATCGTTCCCCGCGATGTCGCCCCATTTGCTGAAGGTGGCCCTGAGCGACGCCGAGAAAAGGTCGTTCAGCGGTCGGGCGACCCATGTCGTCGCCTCAAATCGGTCACCGACTTGGTAGCCCTCGGAATTGTCTTCTAAGAGAATGGTCCCTTTCACCTGAGCGCCATAGGAGAAGGTTTCAAACCGTTCGGTGAAGGTCAGCGAGGGAAGGAGTGCCCAACTTCCAGTGCCGAGTTGCATGGGGTAGGGGAGGCGGCGGACGCCGTTCACGGGAGGAAGGAAGTCGGTTTTATCGATCTCCGCCGTTGGCAGGAGAAGGCCGATTCCGGCGTGGAGTAGGCTTGTGTCATCTTCACGGAGCTTGATCAGCGCAGTGAGCGATGAGTCGCCAATGCCGGACGCCTTCGTCTTGAAACTCCCGGGAAGGCCGGGACCAAAGCGGTGATTCATCGACATCTCGACGAAGTTGACCATCGCCATCAGGGTAAGCGAGTCGCTTGGGGCATACATGAGGCCGAGCATGTGCATCTGCATGTCCATGTCGGTGGGGACAATTCCGAATCCGAGGGCCTGAACTCCGGCGTCGGAGATCGTGTCGGTGCCGAGAAAGTTCTGCTCCATGCGCATGAATTGATAGCGATAGGAGGCCATGAACTCGCCCTTCTTGTGGAGGTGGTCACCCATGACGCCGATGGGTGCGTGGGAGTCCGCTCGCGTCGGCGAGGGAGAATGAGGGAGGACGAAATCACCGGCAAAAGCGCTGGTGGAAAGGGTGAGCGAAAGAGAAATAATTTTTGAATTCATAAGAGATATTAAGTTGAAAAGATAAACTGAGACCACTCCTCGGAGAGGGGTGGAAGTGAGCCTCGCCGCAAAGAGCGAGGGGTCTGGGCTATCTAAGCAAACTCCGGTGGCGGAGTAGGTATCTCTAAATGAAGGGCGCTAGGAGGACGGGGGCCGGCGAAGCGGGGCCACGACCCGCGTAGCGGAGGGAAGAGCCGAAGCTCGGAAAAGGTTGCGAAAAGCTTGGGTGAAGAATCGTTTCTTTTTTCGAGCGGATGGTTCTCGTTTTCTTCCTCGGTGAGCTCCGTAAGGGCGCAGCAAATGTCACAGGGATGATCTCCAGAAAAGGTGTCGCTAATCGCTTCGGTCATTCCAAGTTCCGGCGAGCGATCATAAATCATGCTCAGCCACGCGTAAGACTGCACGACTGCCTGATCAAGACCGCTGAGAACGATGATGATGAAGAGGGAGAGGTGACGAGCGATGCGCACGGTGCAGAAGGACGACAAGAACGGGTTCTTTTTTCAAGAAAAGAATGGCTCTAGTTCGCGCGTGGGTGCGAATTTTGGTAGGCTTCTCGGAGGCGTTCTTTAGTGACGTGGGTGTAAATCTGGGTCGTCGAGAGTGAGGCGTGGCCGAGGAGGGATTGCACCGAGCGAAGGTCCGCTCCGTGATCGAGGAGATGGGTCGCGAAGGAGTGGCGGAATTTGTGAGGGGTGACGTTGAAAGCGATCGAGGAATGGCCGAGGTATTTTTTTAACAAGGAGTTGATCGAGCGCGTCGAGAGGCGCTTGCGGAGTTTCGAGAGAAAGAGGGGGCCTTCATTGATCTTAGCGGCGCCGCGGTAGGCCTGCATCGCATCCATCGCGAAGGAGCCGATTGGGACGAGTCGCTCTTTGGATCCCTTTCCCATGACCCGCACCGTCTCGGATGAAATGTCGATGTGATCAAGATCAAGAGCAGCGAGCTCGGCGAGGCGAAGACCAGTGGAGTAGAAGAATTCGAGAATGGCGGCGTCGCGAAGCGGCATCCACCCGGGAGCCTGCTTGGAGGGCTCGAGCTTGAGGGGGAGGGCAAGGAGCTCCTCAATCTGGGGCAGGGTCAGAACGACAGGAAGGGGTTTGTCGGCCTTCGGGAGCTCAATTTCCGCGACGGGGCTCTTCGGATAGCCTTGGCGATGAACGAGAAATTTGAAGAAGGAGCGGTAGGCGGCAAAGCGAAGACGGATCGTGGCTCTTGAGAGGTCTTGTTTTAAAAGTTCGAAGAGATAGCCCCGGAAATGATCGGCAGTGAGATCACGCCAAGAGGTGAAGCGATCGCCGAGCCATTCTTGAAGTTTTCGGAGAGCGAGGGTGTAATTCTCGAGCGTCCGCTTCGAAGCGTTCTTCTCCGTGAGAAGAAACTCGACGAATTGTTCCTGAGCGAGATCGAGAGCAGCCATCCGGCTCTATTTAAGCACAGGTGACCGCTTAGGAACATAAAATATTCCTCTCGCCCAGATGCGGGCAATCTTTAGATCGTCATCGAGTTAAAGCCGCCGTCGACCACGATTTCGGTCCCCGTGATAAAGCCACCAGCCTTATTAGAAGCGAGAAGGAGGGTTGCTCCTACTAGCTCTTCGGGGCTGCCAAAGCGGGAGGATGGGGTGTGCCGGAGGATGTCGGCGACGCGTGACTCATCAAGGACCTTTCGGTTTTGCTCGGCCGGGAAGAAACCGGGAACGAGAGTATTGACCCGGATGTCGCGGTCGGCCCACTCGCGCGCGATGTTACGAGTGAGATTATGCACGGCAGCCTTAGAGGCAGAGTAGGTGAAGACGCGCGAGAGGGGATTGAGGCCGGAGATCGAACCGAGGTTAATGATCGACGCCTGCACGTCGCGGCTGAGGAAATAATTTCCAAAAACCTGACAGGCCCGGAGAACGCCCACGAGATTAATATCGAAGATCCGGAGAGCTTCGTCATCGGTGATTTCGACCAGCGGAGTAGGGGAGTTGATGCCCGCGCCATTGACGAGAATATCGATCTGGCCGGACTGCTCGACGACTGAGTTGAGAAGCTCGTTGAGGGAAGACCGGTCACCCGCATCGGCGTGGGCGAAGTATCCCGTGCCCCCTTCAGCCTCGATCTCGGCGAGGCGGGCATCCGCTTTAGCCTCATCACGCCCGACGAGGACGACTTCCGCCCCGGCGCGGGCGAGGCCCATCGCCATGTGGCCGCAGAGTTCCCCGGTGCCGCCGATGACCACAGCAGTTTTTCCTTCGAGACCAAATAAATCTTTTAAATATGAGGCAGGTTTCATGTGCAGCGAGACTATGGAATCACGGGGAGGGGGCAAGGAATGATCAAAGAACTTTTCTATCAAAGATGACTTTGACTTCATGGCCGCCGGGCTCGGAGCTCGGCAAAATTAGTCTCACGCGGGGCTAGGACAGCCGCATTTAGCCAAGACCTCCAAGTTCTCTAAGCTGAGGCCGCGGGAAAGCAGCCTCGCTAGTAGGCCTCGTAGGAGAACTTGGGGAAGCCGGACAAAATTCGTTGGCATTTGAGGGGTGGAGGTCTAACCTTGTTTTGTTGATGAAATGTGACCTCTGCGAGGAAAAGGCGACCGTGTTTTACACGCAGGTTACCGATGGAAAGATGAATAAAACTGCGCTTTGTGAGAGCTGTGCGCAGCATCAGGGAATCACTGACCCGAATGGGCTCCTCATGTCTGAGCAGCTAATGGGGCCTGCGACTTCCCCACCTGGGTCCGATTCTGAAGTGAGTTCGGTCATCGGAGGCGCAGATGAATGCCCGACCTGCCAGTTTTCTCTAGAGGATTATCGAAAGATCGGGCGACTTGGCTGTGGCGATTGCTATCTCGCCTTTTCAAAAGAGGTGCAGCAGCGGCTCCCCTCGCTCCATAAGGGACTTAAGCATGAGGGCCGCTTTCCTGCCGGACTTCTCGAACAAGAAGAGCGCCGAGGACTTTTAGAAAGCCTCAATGAGCGACTTCAAAAAGCGATTTCTGAGGAAGACTTCGAGCAAGCAGCCAGCCTGAGGGACGAGCTCCGGGACGCTCTCAAGGACCAGAAGGAAGAGGAGGCAAACTCATGATGCGATTTTCTACTCTCCTCAAGCATCCGGCTGACTGGATGGCGGGGCACGACGCCGGGACCTCGGTGGTAGTTACTAGCCGCGTGCGACTCGCCCGCAATCTCCGCCAAGCGCCTTTTCCGGGCTGGGCTCGGAAGGGCCAGCGACGAAAGATTTTCGAAGAGCTCAGTGAACTTTTCAAAACGCTTCCCACGATGCGCGAGGGCTTCGCGCACGAACTTAGCGATCTAGATTCGCTGCAAAAACAAGTCCTCGTTGAAAGGCATCTTATCAGTAGGGAACAGGCGGCTCGGAATGAAGGGAGCGGTTCGGTCGTCAATCGGAAGCAGACCCTAAGTCTCATGATTAATGAGGAGGATCACCTCCGCATCCAAGCGATCCGCCCGAGCCTCCAGCTTCATGAAGCTTATGAGCTCGCGCTTTCAGTCGATGAACACCTTGAGGATAAGATCGACTACGCTTTTCACCCGGAGTGGGGCTTCCTCACCGCCTGTCCCACGAACCTCGGGACGGGAATGCGGGCCTCCTCGATGGTGCACCTCCCCGGGCTCGTTTTGAGCGATCAGATTGGTCCAGTTTTGAAGGGGATCGGCAAGCTCGGCCTTGCAGTGCGTGGCCTCTATGGTGAGGGGACCGAGTCACTTGGTAATCTCTACCAAATCTCCAATCAATCCACCCTCGGCGAGAGTGAAGAGCAAATTCTTTCTCGCCTGACCAAAGTCATCGGCGATGTTGCGCGTTATGAAAAGCAGGCTCGCGAGAAGCTCCTTGAGGATGATCCGATGATGGTCGAGGACCGGATTGGCCGCGCGGCAGGGATTTTAACCTTCGCCCGCATCATCGATTCTAAGGAAGCGCTGACCCATCTCTCAATGCTCCGCCTCGGGGCCAACCTGGGAATTTTTCCCGAAGAATTGATCGAGATTTGCGACCGCCTTTTCATGGAGACGCAGCCCGCTCATTTACAATGGCGAGCCGGTCACAAACTCCCGCCTGATACTCGGGACGCAATGCGGGCACAAATGATCCGCGAGCAGTTGCAAAGCGCCCTCCCACCTGCTATTGATATCCCAGACTTAGAGAAATAGAATTTTCCAATCCTCTCATGAACAATTTCACGCCCCGTGCCCAACAGGTTCTCGCCCTCGCTCGTAAAGAGGCGGACCGCTTCAATCATAATTACATCGGAACTGAGCATGTTCTTTTGGGTCTTATCAAGCTTGGCCAAGGGGTCGCGGTGAGCGTTCTCGAGCGCATGGGGCTTGAGCTGGAAACCGTCCGGCACGAGGTCGAGAAAGAAGTAGGCACCGGGCCGGATCAAAAGTCATCCTCGAACATCCCCTACACGCCCCGGGTGAAAAAGGTTCTCGCTCTTGCTAATAAGGAAGCGCAGCAGCTCTCTCACTCCTATGTCGGAACCGAGCACATCCTTCTCGGCCTTCTCCGCGAGGGCGAGGGAATGGCGGCGCGGGTTCTCGAGCGCCTCAAGATCGATCTGCAGACCACTCGGAACGAGGTCTTAGCCGAGATCGACCCCAATTTTTCAGCGGACGATCTCGATGATGATTTCGACTTTGAGGACGACGATGATCAAGACGAATCAGGGATGGAGAGTGAAGGGAAAACAAAGACACCCGCGCTCAAAGCCTTCGGTCGTGATCTCACTAAGCTGGCGATTTCTGGTAAGCTCGATCCAGTGATTGGGCGCAGCTCTGAGATCGAGCGCGTCATCCAAATTCTTTGCCGCCGCACTAAGAATAACCCGGTGCTTGTTGGCGAAGCCGGCGTTGGTAAGACAGCCATCGTCGAGGGTCTCGCGCAAGAGATCGCAGCTGGCGACGTCCCCGAGATTCTGCGTGATAAAAAAGTCATTACTTTGGACCTTGCCCTCATGGTGGCTGGCACGAAATACCGTGGCCAGTTCGAGGAGCGGATCAAGGCGGTGATGGACGAAATTCGGAAAGTTGGAAACGTCATCCTTTTCATCGATGAACTCCACACCATCGTTGGAGCAGGCTCTGCGGAGGGAGCGATGGATGCTTCTAATATCATCAAGCCTGCCCTAAGCCGGGCCGAGCTTCAGTGCGTCGGCGCGACAACTCTCAACGAATTCCGCAAGCATATTGAAAAAGATTCCGCTCTCGAGCGTCGCTTCCAGCAAGTCAAGGTCGAGGAGCCATCCGTCGAGGATGCCATCGCGATCATGCAGGGTCTTCGCGGTAAGTATGAGGATCACCACAAGGTTCACTACAGTGATGATGCGCTCGAAAGTTCAGTGAAATTGACCTCTCGCTATCTCACCACTCGTTTCCTTCCTGACAAGGCGATCGATGTCATCGACGAAGCGGGCGCGCGCGCTCGCATCAATACGATGACGCGTCCGCCCGAGCTGAAGGATCTCGAGTCGCGCATCGCACTCATTAATGAGGACAAGGTCGAGGCCATCAACGATCAGGACTTTGAGAAAGCGGCCGCCCTACGTGACGAAGAGAAGACGGCCAAGAAGGAACTCGACGATCAGCTCGAGGGCTGGCGTGGGGTCTCGGAAGAAAAGGTCGTCGAAATCGCGGAAGATGACATCATGGAAGTGGTCTCTAAGTGGACCGGCGTCCCGCTCCAGCGCATGGAGCAGAAAGAAAAGGCCAAGCTCCTCAATATGGAGAAGGATCTCCGCTCGACCGTGATCGGGCAAGACGAAGCGGTCATCGCCATCTCGAAAGCGCTCCGCCGCTCCCGGGCCGATCTGAAAGATCCGCGCCGACCCATCGGCTCCTTCCTCTTTCTCGGGCCTACCGGAGTTGGAAAAACCTACCTCGCTCGGAACCTCGCGAACTTCATGTTTGGCGATCCCGAAGCGCTCATCCAGCTTGATATGTCGGAATACATGGAGAAATTCAGCTCCAGCCGCCTCATCGGCTCGCCTCCGGGCTATGTCGGTTATGAAGAAGGAGGGCAGCTTTCTGAAGCCGTGCGGCGACGGCCCTACTCCGTCGTTCTTTTCGATGAGATCGAAAAGGCGCATCCGGACGTCATGAATCTTCTCCTCCAGATTCTCGAAGAAGGAATGGTGACCGATAGCTTCGGCCGCAAGATCGACTTCCGAAACACCATCATCATCCTTACCTCAAACGTCGGAGCTGAGAGCATCAAGCGTCAGACTAGTCTCGGCTTCGGGGCCATGAATGAGGACGAAGCTGATCATGAGGGAATGAAATCTAAGATCAACGAAGTTGCCAAAAAGCACTTCCGGCCTGAGTTCTTGAATCGCCTTGATGAACTCGTGGTGTTCCACATGCTTGAGAAAAAGGATCTCAATCAGATCGTCGATCTCGAAGTCAGCAAGCTCACCGACCGTCTCTCAGAGAAGAACATCACGCTCAATCTCGCTGAATCCGCTCGCGATCTTCTCGTTAAGGAAGGTTACGATCCGGACTACGGCGCTCGTCCGATGCGCCGCGCCGTCGAGCGCTTCTTGGAAGACCCCCTCGCCGAGGCTCTCCTCGCGGGAGACATCGAGGAAGGCGATACGGTGGATGCGCTTGTGAAAGAGGAAGATGGCGACATCTCGTTCGAGCCCCAAGCGCGGAAAGAGCAAGCCGCTCCGGCGGAATGATGAGGTGATGGTGGCTCGAAGGGCGAAGCAAGCGGGCTTGCGCACTTCGTCGTCGTCCGAGGTTCCGTTCTTAGAAAAGAGAAACCTTTCCTTAAGAAAAGGCGATAGCAAAGGACCTTTGACATTTGCGAGCGGGCGAGGCAGGCTCCCGCCCGAGATGTCGGTCCCCCAGAACACCATCGCACTGGTCTATGATTACGACCAGACCCTGAGTCCTGCCTATATGCAGGATGATGTTCTCTTTCCTAAATTCGGGATCAATCCTGAGCAGTTTTGGGCTAAGTGTAATGTCTTGGTGAAGGAGCATTCATGGGATGGAGAACTCGCTTACATGAAGTGCCTTCTTGATTACCTCGGGATGGATAATGTCTCCAATGCCGACCTTAGCGAGCTCGGAAAAGGTCTTAACTACTTTCCCGGTGTTGAAACGGTTTTCGATGAAATTCGAGAGAACTGCCTGCGCCCGGATCACGAAGCTGCGGGCATCAAAGTCGAGCACTACATTGTCTCCTCGGGGCTTCAAGCCCTTCTCGATGGCTGCTCGCTGAAGGGTAAGGTCAAAGCGATCTTCGGCTGTGAATTCGGCGAGGATGAGAATGGTCGGATCAGCTTTCCCAAGCGCACCATTTCTCACACCACCAAGACGCAATATCTCTTCCGGATCAATAAAGGGATGCTTGATCCTCACGATGACGTGAATGATCACATGCCCCCTGAAGCGCGGCCCATTCCCTTTCAGAATATGATTTATGTTGGAGATGGCCCTACGGACGTTCCCTGCTTTACGGTCATGAAAAAGGCCGGCGGAAATGCGGTGGCAGTTTACAACGCGAAGGACAGCAGTGGCCGGAGTTTCCGGAAGTGCTACCAGCTCTGCACCCACGCGGATCGCGTGAAGCACATCGCTCCGGCTGACTATCGTAAGGGGAGTCATCTCCGGCTCCTTCTCGAGCAGATGGTCAAGGAAGTGGCTGACCGTATTCTGAAAGAGCGCCTCGCCGAGCGCGAGCACGGACGAGTTGCTGCCCCGGGGTTCTAAAAATTTTTGATGAAAGACGAAAAATTTCACTTTATTGGAGTTTGTGGCACCGCCATGGGTTCTGTCGCTGCTGGGATGGCCGAACAAGGCTATCGGGTCACGGGTTCTGATGAGGCCGCTTATCCTCCGATGTCTCATTTTCTTGAGGAAAAGGGGATCACCATCAGTGAGGGTTATTGCGGGGAAAATATTCCCGATGATGCGACCACGGTTGTCATTGGAAATGCCATTAGCCGGGGGAATGACGAAGCCGAGGCTGTTCTTGATCGCCGTCTGCGCTACCAATCGCTCCCGGAAGTTCTTAAGGAATATTTTCTACGCGGACACCGCAATCTCGTGGTGAGCGGGACGCACGGAAAGACCACCACGGCGTCAATGCTAGCATGGATCTTCGAGTCGGCTGGGAAGAACCCCAGCTTCATGATTGGTGGAATTCCGCGGAACTTCGGCCAAGGGGCTCGCTTCACTGACTCTGATTTCGTGGTGATGGAGGGGGATGAGTATGACACGGCCTTTTTTGACAAGCGCTCTAAGTTTCTTCACTACCTTCCCGAAGTCGTCGTCATCAATAACATTGAGTTCGACCACGCCGACATTTTCGACTCGCTTGATCAGATCAAACTCAGTTTTGAGCGTCAGCTGCGGGTGGTTCCCCGAAATGGCGTGGCCTTCGTAAATGGCGATGACCAAAATTGTCTCGATGTTTCAGACGGGGCCCCTTGCCCGGTCGAAACCGTCGGTTTCTCAGAGGACTGCGAGCGGAGGATCGTGAATGTGAACTATCTCGGAAAAACGACTCAGTTCGATCTCGATGGGGTCACCTACGAACTACCTATGGTAGGTGAGTTTAATGTGAGGAATGCTGCGATGGCGGTTTGCTCAGCAAAGTTCTCCGGGCTATCAGACGATGAGATTCGCCAGGGTCTCGCGAGCTTCTCGGGCATCGCCCGCCGCCAAGAAGAGCGGGGCGAGGTGAGGGGAGTGACCGTAGTTGATGACTTTGCTCATCATCCGACCGCGATCGCGCAGGCCGTCAAAGGTCTCCGGCAGCGCTACGAGGGCCGCCGCCTCTGGGTCCTCTTCGAGCCTCGCTCGAACACGACACGCCGGAACATCTTCCAGAAGGATCTCGCGGATGCGCTCTCTGAAGCGGACCTTGTCGTCCTTCCTGCCGTCCCTGATCCGGAAAAGGTAGCAGAAGGAGAGCGTCTCGACCCTGAGAAGCTTGTTGCTGATATCAAATCGACCGGAACGGAAGCGTGGTATCTCGGCGAGGTCGATGAGATCGTGACGCACGTGACGGGCCAGGCGGTGGAGGGAGACGTCATCGTCGTCCTCAGTAATGGTGGCTTTGGTGGAATTCACCCAAAGCTTCTAGCTGCGCTTGAGGGATAAGAATCCGGCGCAGTCTCAAGAGCCGGCACGTTCGACGAGCCGCTTGTTCCACTGGATCGAGCGTCGTAAGAGGCGGATCTGCTCAAGCAGTCCGCGGTGCTCTCGGCATGCTTCTTGGCACTCTCGCTGTTTGGCGTTAAGATTGAGATAGCGTCCGACCTCCCGGCAAAGCCGCGCATATTCTTCCGTGAGAAGCCCGAGCTCCGCTTTTGACTTAGTGATATCCCGGTTCGCCTTACTGATCTGTCCAAATGATTCAGACGCCTCGTCCTTGTTGCCCTTCAACTTGAAGTCGATACTTTCTTGGAGGTCGGCGAGCTTGCCTTGTTCCTTATCGATTTGCTCGTCAATCTGGGTAAGTTCTTTTTTATACCCCTTGAATTGGTCGCGCAGCTTCTGAAGCGTCTCGCGGGTTTCGGAGTAAGACTGGCTCTTCGAATCGCCCTCGTCCTTAAGAACCTTGGCCTTCGTCTTCAGGGCTTCGAAGCGGCGTTTGACCTGCTGAGCTTTGGAGGTGGATTGGTCGCGCTTAAGATTAAGATCCTCGAGCGAGTCAAAGAGTCTCTCCCTTTCGTTGAATAATTCCTGCCCGACATCCTTCGAACGATCCGCCACGGAAGTTCGGGCGAGATGAGCCTCATTTAGGAGTTTGTTAGACTCGGTGATCTTTTCCTGTAGCTCGGTGCGCTCACGGTCGATGCGGCGGATATTCCAATATTCCATCGAGATATCCTCGATCTCCTCCACTCCTGGCCAACAAAGGGCACCGAGGAACTCTTCGCCCTCCTGCATCAAGTGGAGCTCATTGGCAGCTTCTGTCATCCGCTTCATTTTCCGATGAATCCCGAAGGACTGTAGAATACTAGCAAGGCTGTAGCGGAATCGAGTCATGAACTAAGGCTATTTTTTGAGACTTTCTTGGAGCGATTTGATAACTTCGTAGTCCTCAAGGGTGGTGGTATTACCGGTCACCTGTCCAGTAGCGACGAGTTCTTTGAGCAGTCGCCGCATGATTTTTCCAGAACGGGTTTTGGGTAAGGAGGGAGTGAAATGAATTTCGTCGGGCTTGGCAATCGCTCCGATCACTTTTCCGACATGATTACGAAGTTCTTTATTCAAATCCTGTGATCCCGACTCTTTGCCTTTAAGAGTGACGAATGCGACGACCCCTTGTCCTTTAATTTCATGAGGACGTCCGACGACGGCGGCTTCCGCGACGCTTGAGTGTGAGACGAGAGCGCTTTCGACCTCGGCCGTCCCGAGCCGGTGGCCCGAAACGTTGAGAACGTCATCAAGGCGACCGGTGATCCAGAAGTTTCCTTTTTTATCGCGCCGTGCACCATCGCCAGCGGTATACTTACCATCGTAGTCTGACCAGTAAGTCTCGCGGTAGCGCTTTTTATCCCCGTAGATCGAGCGAAGCATGGAGGGCCAGGGCTTGCGAATGACGAGCTTTCCGCCTTCTTCAGCGGAGCATTCTTGGCCTGCCTCATCGAGAATGGCTGCATCCACCCCGAAGAAGGGGAGCGTGGCGGTGCCGGGCTTAGTAGGGGTGCAGCCGGGCAGGGGGGAGATCATGATGGCTCCGGTTTCGGTCTGCCACCATGTGTCCACGATCGGGCAACGACCGCCACCGATTTTTTCGCGATACCAGATCCAGGCTTCCGGGTTGATGGGCTCGCCTACCGTGCCCAGAAGGCGAAGGGAGGAGAGGTCGTGTTTTTCAGGAAAATGATCACCCGCTTTGATGAAGGCGCGGATTGCGGTGGGAGCGGTGTAGAAAATAGAGACACAATATTTTTCTACAATTTCCCAAAAGCGCCCGAAGTCTGGGAAATTAGGTGCCCCTTCATACATCACTTGGGTCGCGCCATTCGCGAGAGGTCCGTAGACGATATAACTATGGCCAGTGATCCAGCCGACATCGGCAGTGCACCAGTAGACGTCATCATCTTGAATATCAAAAATATACTTAGTGGTGGCATAGGTTCCCATGAGGTAGCCGCCGGAGCTGTGGAGGATTCCCTTTGGCTTACCGGTAGAACCGGAGGTGTAGAGGATGAAGAGGGGATGCTCGCTATCGAAGCCCTTCGGCTCATGGTGAGCGCTGACTTGAGCGACTTCATCATGCCAAAAGGTGTCGCGCCCCTTCTTCATCGAAACCTCCGTGCCAATGCGTTGATGGACGATGACGGTATCGACGCCGCGGTATTTCTCGAGCGCTTCATCGACATTTGCCTTGAGTGGCACGACGGAGCCTCGGCGGTAGCCGCCATCGGCGGTGATGACCGCTTTCGCCTTACAGTCTTCGAGACGGTCGGCGATTGATTCTGCAGAGAAGCCGCCGAAGACGACTGAGTGCACCGCGCCGATGCGAGCGCAGGCGAGCATCGCAATCGCTGCTTCCGGGACCATCGGCATATAGATCAGAACGCGGTCTTTAGATTTGATCCCCTTGGCGAGGAGAACGTTAGCAAACTGGCAGACTTCTCGGTGAAGTTGGCGGTAAGTGAGGGTGCGTGACTCGCCGGGCTCGCCCTCCCAGATGATGGCGGCTTTGTTAGCGCGGCCATTCGTGAGATGGCGGTCGAGGCAGTTCTCACAGACGTTGATCTTTCCTCCTACGAACCACTTGGCATCAGGGGCGTTCCATTCGAGGACCTTCGCCCATTTCTTCTGCCATGCGAGTTCCTTGGCCTCCCGGGCCCAGAAGGTAGCGGGTTTGTCGATCGATTCCCGGTAAAGCTCTTGATACTGCGCAAGACTTGAGATGCGGGCCTTTTTCGCGAATTCTTTAGTCGGTTTAAAATCTTGCTCGGCAGTCACAGGGCTATCGGATTTTTTACTCATGCTAGGGTGTGAAAGCTACCAGTGGGAGGATGATTTCGACAACTAGCAAAGTGCGGGATTTCCCGGGACTACGCCTTTTGTTCGGCGATTGCGATGAGGTCATCCCGCTCCTGCTGGGTGAGGATACGCCATTTTCCCGGTCTCAAGGTCCCCAGTTCAAGTTGCCCGACTTTGAGGCGGATGAGCCGCTTCACGCGATGGTGGACTGCTTGGATCATGTAGCGGATTTGGCGCTTCATTCCGGTGGTGAGGATGATCTCGATCCTGCGCGATGAGAGGCGCTTGACCGCGTGCGCTTTCGCCTTTCCTTCCTCGATGTAGACGCCTTTTTCGAGCTTCTCGAGGATCTCATTATCGAAGGCTGAGTCGAGGGTGACGTGGTAAAGCTTCTGGATCTTATGCTTTGGGTGGGTCAGCGCTTGGGAGAGTTCGCCATCGTTACTGAGGATAATGAGGCCCTCGGAATCACGATCGAGCCGACCGACGTGCATCAGGTGCTGCATGCGACCCGGCAGGAGATTGTAAATGGTGTCACGCTGGTGTTCGTCGCGGCGGGTGCAGACGAGTCCGGGTGGTTTATGGAGGACGATGCTCTGGACAACAAGTGGCTCGATCCTTTTTCCGTCAGCTCGGATTTGGTCTCCGGGTTGGACCCGGTAGGCGGGCGTGAGGCACGCTTGTCCATTGACGACGACGTCTCCGGCGAGAACCATGGCGTCACAGGCACGCCGCGAGCCGACCCCGCAGGAAGCAAGATACTTATTAAGACGGACACCATCGCTCATTGCTGGATCGATTCGGGATAACTGATGAGAGGGGACAAGAAAAAGGCGAAGCCGAGAGGGCTCCGCCATTAAAATTCAGAGATCGGGCAGGACCTAGGAATCCGCCTTGGTCTTGGGCAAGCCGATGGCGCTGGCACCCTCTTTCCAAAGACCTCGTTGCTTGAGGACTTTCACGCGCTCGAAGCGCTTCATTACAGAGCGCTTTCCAGTAGCTCCACCTTGACGTTTTAGACTGTTGTGCTTCGACATGGGTCAAATTCCCGGCTAGGGGCGCGGAAGCTAAGAACGGCCACCGGGATTGGCAAGGATGAAGTTTATCTTTCTTGAGGAAAGTCGAAGGGGAGAGTCTGCGGGAATTTGATGGCATTTTTTAGGAATAGTGAGATGCTGGATGCTTCTAATCAACGGAATGCTTCATAAGGGAACAGCGCTAATTCTTCTCTGGCTCATGACTGCGGTGGTCGCGGTTTCTCAGCCCGGGCTACGCTATTGTCTGTGTTCCGAGGAGATCACGCTGGGAGACTGTGGCTGCCACGTCCCGGAAATCGAGGAAGATTGTCATTGCTGCCCATTCTCGCAGGAAGAGGACGAACGATCCGAGACAGGCGCCGAATTTTGCGCTGACTGCCTCATTGATCTACAAGTTCACCTCACTGGTCACCTGAGTGCGGCCTCCTCGCTCGCGCTTGAGGGTTCCGCTTTTCAGGTGCTATCACCGTTTTTTGGACGACTTGAACTCCCGGCGCGCATCGCGAGTTCCGCGAAGGGAATTCGAGGGAGCCCACCTTCGGGCAGAACATTTTTTCCTTCTGGCGTCCCGCTCTATCTCGGCTTCTCGCGCTTTCTTCTCTGATTCGCCGGTTTGAATCCTGCCGCTGATTCTGCTCCTTGGGGGCGAGTCCGCTTTTTTCAGACGCCTTCTGGCCTCTGTCGCATTCAAACCACTTTCCGCGAATCCCTATGTCGCTAGACGACCTGACGAACTCATCTCCTTTTCAAAATGACCCCGACCTTCCCGTGAAGCGGCGCCGCTCGCTGACGTGGCTTCTTCCGGCCGGCCTTTTTATCGGCTTTCTTCTCATTCTTGCTTTTCTTTTCGGTGATCGCTTGGTCCCCGCGATCGAGGTATCGGTAGCGCCGGTGGTGACCCTGCGAGCTGGCGAAGTGGAGGCGTCGCCAGAGGAGGGGTCGGCGACGGGAAAGGGACGACTTGTTTTCCAAGCATCCGGCTGGATCGAGCCTGATCCTTACACCACCTTTGTTCCGAGTTTGATCAACGGCGTGGTCGCCGAAGTGGTGGTGCTGGAAGGGGAGAGCGTCAGAAAAGGGGATCTCCTCGCCACCCTTATCGATGACGATGCGCGCCTGAGCCTCCGTGAGGCGGAGCAGAAAAAGCGCAGTATGGAGAGGCGAATCGTCGCTCATTGTGTAGGCCTCGAGATTATCAAAGCGGAGCTCGAAGCGGCGCGGCGCAAGATCGAGGCTGGTGAGGCGATGGTCGGCGAGGCCAAGGACGCCTATTCGCGCCTCAGGAATTTAAGCGATGGAGCGGTCTCCCGCCAGCAGCTCGTGCAGGCGCGCCTCGCTAGTGAAAAGGAGGCCGCGAAGCTTGCTGGACTGCGAGCCGAGATTCCCCGACTCGAGGCCGAGCGCGCTCAGGTAGGCGCAGAAGAACTGACCATGGAGGCCACGCTTGATGAACTCGACACCGCAGTTGCGCGCGCCCAACTGCATCTCTCCCGCACGCGAATCGCTGCTCCCATCGATGGCGTCGTGCTCCGGCTGCACGCTGCTCCGGGCAAGAAGCGCATGCTCGCGATGGACGATCCTTCCTCGGCCGTTATCGTTGAACTCTACGATCCTACCAAGCTGCAGGCTCGCATCGACGTCCCGCTCAATGAAGCGGCTGCTCTTTCATCCGGCCAGACCGTCGAGCTCGTGTCCGACCTCCTACCGGATCGAGTTTTTGAAGGAAAAGTGACCCGTATCAGCGGCCAAGCTGATCTCCAAAGAAATACACTTCAGGCTAAGGTCGCGATCGGGAATCCAGATAAGCGTCTCCGCCCTGAAATGCTGGTGCGCGCCAAGTTTTTCGCCCTCTCGGGAGATGAGGGCTCACCGAGAGCGGCGCCCGCCGGACGGCTCTCAATCTACCTTCCCGAGGAGGCGCTCATCGATGATCGGCAGGCTTGGGTCGTCTCTACCGAGAGCACTGCGGAGCTGCGCAGCCTCGTTCTTGGCGACGATTCTCGCGAGGGGCACCGCCTCGTGCTCGAGGGTCTCCGCTCGGGCGAGAGTGTCATTTTACCACCTCATACCGGGCTCGTGGAAGGCTCCCGGGTCACCTTTTCAAAAATCCCCTGATTTATGAATCCGCTCATCTCCATCCGGTCCGTCACGAAAACCTTCACCAAAGGGAAGACGATCATCAAGCCGCTCGAGGATCTCTCACTTGAGGTTTCTCGTGGTGAGTTTCTCTCGCTCATGGGCCCGTCTGGTTCCGGGAAAACGACTCTTCTCAATCTCATCGCGGGCATTGATTCGCCGACTTCGGGCGAGATCATCATTGCGGGTCACGATATTGCGAAATTGTCACGCGCGCAGCTCACCCGCTGGCGGGCGCGGCACGTCGGTTACATTTTCCAGCTCTACCACCTTGTCCCGATTCTTTCCGCCTATGAAAATGTCGAGCTGCCTCTCCTGCTCGGGAATCTCAGCAAGAGCGAGCGCCGGAAAAAGATCCTCGCGGCACTTGATCTGGTGGGGCTGGGCGACCGCGCGGACCACCGGCCAGCAGAACTTTCCGGCGGCCAAGAGCAGCGCGTCGCGATCGCCCGCGCCATCGTGCACGACCCGGAACTTCTCGTCGCGGACGAGCCTACCGGCGACCTCGACCGTGAGTCTGCTGACTCCATTCTCGATCTTCTCAGCACCCTCGCCAGCAAGCATGGAAAAACGGTCGTGATGGTGACTCACGACCCGAAGGCGTCCGCAGCAGCTGCGCGCACCCTCCAGCTTGAGAAAGGTCGCTTTGTCGAAGGAAGCCAGCTCAATTCAACTGCCTAAAAGTCGATGAAATTACTTATTCTTGCGCTTAAAAACCTCACCCGGAATAGGCTCCGCTCGCTCCTTACCATCGCAGGGGTCGCGGCTGGCATGTTTCTCTACGCCTCGGTGCAGACGATGCAGCATTCCTTAGCTGTCGCCACTCAGAGCAGCGCGGATGACACCACGCTTGTGGTCTATCGTGAGAATCGCTTCTGCCCCTCGACCTCGCGCCTGCCGGAGCACTACCTCACCACGATCGAGCGCATCCCCGGCGTCCGTGAGGTCATCCCAATCCAGATTGCGGTCAACAACTGCGGGGCCTCACTGGATGTCATCACCTTTCGCGGCGTCCCGCCCGAGACTTTGAAAAAATACAACCCTGGGATCGAAGTCATCGCCGGATCCTATGATGACTTCATCGCGCGGACCGATGGTGCCTTGGTTGGAAGCCATTTTGCGGAGCGCCGAGACCTCGCCCCCGGTGACAGATTCGAGGCCGTCGGGGTTAATGTCACCGTCTCCGGCATCATCACCTCCGCCTCGCCTCAGGATGAAAATGTCGCCTACGTCCACCTGCCATTTCTTCAACAGGCGTCCCGGATCGGCCTTGGAGTGGTGACTCAGTTCAATGTCAAAGTCGCATCGGCGGCGCGTCTTCAGGAAGTCTCGGACCAGATTGATGAAACATTCAGAGGGGACCAGCAGCCCACCAACACGCGTCCCGAGAAAGCCTTCTTCGCCGAGACTGCCAAGCAGATGATCGAGCTTATCGGCTTCACCCGCTGGCTCGGTTTAGGGGCCGTTATCGCAGTCCTCGGACTCGTTGCAAATGCCGTCCTGCTCATCGTGCGCGGGCGCGTGAAGGAGACCGCCATTTTACAAACCCTCGGATTTTCTCGTCTCGCCATCGGCTGCCTCGTGGTGATCGAGGGCATCCTGCTCGGCCTCGCCGGAGGGCTCGCGGGCGTGCTCGGGGCGATGACCTTTTTCAAGCTGAAGTCCTTCACCCTCGGGAATGAAGGCCTGACCCTAGCGCTTACTCCCTCCGCTGCAGTGACACTCAGTGGACTGGGCGTGGCGATGGCGCTGGGCCTGCTCGCTTCGCTCTACCCTGCTTGGAAGGCGACTTCCCGCCCCCTCGTCGAATCCCTCAACGGCTAAATTTTCCAAGATGCTTCCATTTTCCTACGCCCTGCGGAATCTCTTCCGCGATCCCGCACGCCTCGCCCAGACCGTAGGTGGCTCGGCGGTTGTGGTGCTGCTTCTTATCGCCGCGGTGGCGCTGAACCAAGGAATGGATCGCGTTCTTTCCGCTTCTGGATCAGAGCGAAATGTCATCTTGGTGGGGAAGGGTTCGGAGGAGTCGATCGAGCGCTCGGAAGTCGGGATTGCAGCCGAGTCCGCCGCTGCGACCTCCATCCCTGGCATCGAGTCCCGCCTCGGAGTGCTTGCGGTCTCGGGCGAGATTTCTTACCAAGCACCTATCACGACTGCTTCCGGGATCGAGGCGCAGGCTCTCCTCAGGGGCGTTTTGGAAAAGGCGCTTCTCGTTCACCGCTCGGTGCGCCTTTTAGAGGGGACATTCCCCGGGCCTGGCGAAGTGATGGTGGGTCATCTTGCGCACCGGAAACTTGGGGTGGACGCTGGTGATCTCGCGATCGGGCAGCTGCTTTATTTCGGTGACACTGAAGTGCGCATCTCGGGTCGCTTTGCCGCCCCGGGCACGGTTTTAGAATCCGAGATTTGGTTCGATCGGAACGATCTCGCCTCGCTCACGCAGCGTGATTCCCTCTCCTCGATCACCCTCCGTCTCGCGGGCGAGAGGGCGGGGGAGATCGATGACGTGGAGCTCTTCGCCTTCCAGCGCAATGACCTCGAGCTCGCCGCGATTCGCGAGGATCGCTATTATGACAAGCTTGGCATTTTCTACCGTCCCATCAAAGTCATGACCTGGGTCACTGCTGCTCTCGTCGCTGCGGGCGCAGTCTTTGGCGGCCTTAACACCCTTTACGCCGCCTTTGCTGCGCGTATCCGCGAAATGGCGACCCTGCAATCGATCGGCTACACGCGGGCCGCGCTTTTTCTCTCGCTCGTGCAGGAGTCACTTCTCGCCACCTTGACTGGGACCTTGCTCGCCTTTGTTCTCGCTTTTTTCTTTCTCGATGGGCGCACCGTGCCCTTCTCGATCGGGACCTTCACCCTCGTTCTGACGCCCGCCGTGCTAGGAGCGGGGCTCCTTACCGGGATTCTGTTAGGAACGATCGGCACTCTCCCACCAGCCATTCGCTGCCTTCTCCCTAGCCTTCCGAAGGCGCTTCGCTCGAGCTAAATTCTTTCCAAAACCAAGCCTATGAAAATAAAACGATATCCCATCCTGGCCCTCACCTCGCTCTTCATCTTCTCTTCCTGCACAGAAGAAAAAGAGGAGGCGAAAAACTTGCCGACTGAAAAAAGTCCGGACCTGACAAGCCTCGTGCTCGAAGCCGAGCCGGAAGCGGCGAGGAGCATCTCGCTTCTCCGAAGCTCCGCGAAGCCGGGTGACCAGGTCACTTTTTCCGGCGATATTCTCGGAAGCGCGGACGTCTTCATGGATGGCCGCGCGGTCATGATTATGGGCGACCCAGCCAAGCTCACCGCCTGTAATCTCATCCCTGGCGACGAGTGCGAAACGCCTTGGGACGTATGCTGTGATGACCCTGAAGTCGTCACGGCATCTATTGTCACGGTGCAAGCGCTCGATGGCTCGGGCACGCCGGTAAAGGAGGGATTCAAGGGGCTCGCTGGAATCGCCGAACTCAGCACCTTGGTGGTGACGGGGGAGGTCGCGGAGGGCTCAAGCGAGAAAAATATGCTCGTCAATGCGAGCGGGATTTTCGTCAAAAACTAGCATCACCCTATAAAGTAGTTATGGCCTGCCGCATTCTCTCAACCGCGCTCATGGGAATTTTTCTCGTGAGTGCATGTTCATCCGGACCGAGACCGGAGGTAGGGCTGGCTGGCACTCCGGCGATGTCGCGGGCGGAAATCCGTTGGTGGGAAGAGCTGGGGGACTCTGCGCTCGATGGCGATATCAAAGCGGCTTTCACGCACAATCCTGACTTGCGAGCCGTCTCGCTCCGGATTGACCGAGCTGAGGCCGCTGCTTCTCATGCGCGCGCGGCGATGCTCCCGAGCCTTAATCTCGGCTTCGGTTACCGCGAGGGGCGCGCACGTGATGTTGATTTCGGGCCCTATTCGCTTGCGCCTTGGGAAACCAGCACCGGTCTCTCGTGGGAGGTTGATGCGAGTGGGAAGCTCCGCGCGGCCCGGCGAGCGGCGCAGGCGGGGACCGAGGTCGCCATTTGGAATTACCAATCAGCCCGGCTTCTCCTCTCCAGTCGCATCGCCGCGACCCGGCTGAATCTCTATCGTTTCAATGCCGAACTGGCCTTGCTTGAAGAATCGCTAGCAGCTAATCGCGCCACTCTCGACACCCTCGTTGAGCGCAGCGAGGCCGGTCTTATCGCGAGATCAGCACTCGCGAAGCAAGGGGCTGAGAATGAAAAATTGAACCGTCTTCAGCTTGATCTCACGCGCCTAAGGGACCTCACCATTGTCCAGCTTCGCACCCTCCGGGGCGGAACCCTGCCTGGGAAAACCGCGCGGTCCATTTTCCCGAGGGGGCAGGGGGAGCGGGATCGCGCTAAGCCGCTTGATCAGATTCTAGCGCTTCATCCCGGAATCCTCGCAGCTGGAGCAGAAGTGCGCGCCGCTTTTGAAATCGAGCAGGCGGCCAAGCTTGATCTTCTTCCATCTTTTAAAATCGAAGCCCTCGCCTCGGGAGCAACCTTTTCCTTATCGGATCGTTTTCGTACTTGGATCGCGAAAGTGGGACCCTCGCTCGACATCCCGATCTATGACCCCTCACGTCTCGCAGTGGTAAGATCACGTCAAGCGCAGCGTCAGTCCGCCGCCGCAGGATATCGCAGTGAAGTGCTCCGAGTTCTGCAAGAGATCGATAGCGCCCGCATCAATCTCCGCAGCCGCCATAAGCAACTGGCTGCGGCCCAGCGTGAAGTGGCCGAGATTAAGACCACGCGCGACTTCGCCCGCGAACAGTTTGATGCCGGGATCACATCCCAGATCGAATACCTTGATGCCGAGCGCCGTTGGTTGGAGGCCAAGCGGAGTGCCATCAGCCTCGAGCAAGCGGCTCTCAATGCCCGTATCGATCTCACGCGGGCTGCGGGCGGAGGACTATTCTAGTTCTCGGCCGAAGCGGGGCCGAGTGGCCAAGCCGCCATTTTTCTTAAACCAAGGATTGACTTAGTCTGAATTTTCAGTAATTACTGAAAGTGATGAGCGACCCGACCACCAAATTAGCAGAAGTCCGCGAGGAGTTCGTGGCCCAATGGGGTGTCATGGGAGCGCAGTGGGGGATCAACCGGACGATGGCTCAAATCCACGCTCTTCTTATGACGAGTGCCGAGCCCATGAGCACGGACGAGGTTATGGACGCTCTCGAGATCAGCCGTGGTAATGCGCATACGAATCTAAAGGATCTCGTGGGTTGGGGCCTCGTCCGGATCGTGACGAAAAAAGGCGAGCGGAAAGAGTTTTTCGAATCTGAAAAAGGAGTTTGGGAAATGTTTCGCCGTATCACGATCGAGCGTAAGCGCCGCGAGATTGATCCCGCTCTTGCCGTGCTCCAACGCTGTAAGGAAGAGACGGAAGAGATGACCGGGAAAGATGCGGAAGCCTTCCACGAGCAGATGAAAGAGCTCGAGGAATTCGTCAGCTTTGCATCAAAAATGGGCGACCGTGTCGCCGCGATGCAGCATGGCAAAGCGATGCAGCTCGCCTTTAAGCTCTTCGGCTAGGATGCCCACCTCACAACTTTGAAAATCCACGGCAATAACTTTCAGTAAATACTGAAAAAACAAAACTAACAATAAGATGAAACTCCCACTGCACACGAATTGGATCGAAGTCTACTACGATGGCCGCTGCGGCATGTGCTGCACTTTTCACGAGTGGATCAACCGTCAGAAGCGGGCCTTTGAAGTGCGCTTCATACCTTACCAGGCCGATGAGGCGGAGGAGCGCTTCCCGGGAATTGGGAGGCTCGATCCTGCGCGCGAAATGATCGTGCGGATCTGCACAGGTAAAATTTACCGAGGAGCGGAAGCTTGGGTTTGGTGCCTCTACAGCTGCGCGCACTATCGCAAGACGGCGCGCCGACTTGCAAGCCCCGCGCTTCTCCCGATCGCGATGAAAACCTGTCACCTCCTCGCGGCTAATCGGCATGCGCTCAGCAAAGTCTTCTTCCGAAAAAAAGAGCGCGCGGTTCGCGAGGAACTTC
>Ga0209187_1001653_pt1 | contig 24555 bp, 15 predicted proteins | sample BantaG_FD_187430 | JGI IMG/M metagenome (GOLD analysis project Ga0209187, IMG submission 187430) | Marine algal microbial communities from Bantry Bay, Ireland - BantryBay_4 metaG (SPAdes) (version 2) | ecosystem: Host-associated > Algae > Red algae > Unclassified | place: Bantry Bay, Ireland...
GCTATTTGACTTGGAAGTTCATTTACTATGATCTTAAAAGGCTCACTTTTTACAGGACAACCGGAGATAGGATCTGTTATTGTTACAGATATTTCATGACTTCCAGGCGTTAATTGGCTAAATAAATTTGAATTATTATACCAATTCGTAGATATTCCCATTGACCATACATAGGTTGCACTATTAATGTATGTTGCATTTAGTGAAAAGTTATCTCCTTGGCATATCACAATACTATCAAAATATTGATCACCAAAATAACTGTAATTATCTTCATACACAGTAGCAGTGATTCTTCTATTAATAACCCCTTCTACGGATACGTTTACATCATCCGGAATATATTGGCATCCTGAAGGATCTGCAATTGTTACAGAGTAAATCCCAGGCTCAGCTGTTGTTATTGTTTGAGTAGATTCTCCGTTAGACCATAAGTAAGCTAAGCCTCCAGTTGGAGCATCTAAAGTGACTTCTTCTCCATAACACATTGGAAAAGATTGATTGGCCGCAATTTGACCAGATAGAGTAGACGTGGTCACCGTTATTGATTTTGTAACTGTTGTCGTACATTCATTAATATCTGTTGCTGTCAGACTGACATTATAGTTTCCACTTGTACTAAATGCATGTATCGCGCTACTTGAAGTAGACATGTTTGCAGCTCCAGAAGAAGGATCATCAAAATCCCATTCGTAGTTCAATATTTCATTAGATTCGAATCCAATAAATAGAAGCCCTTCATCGCTACAAGTAGATTGTGGAACTACAAAATCTACGAATGGTCCTTCTAGTACTTCTACATTTAATTGAAACGTAGACAAACAACCATCATTGCCAGTAATCTCTAATGTCGCTGTATAATTACCTGAAGTAGAATATATATGGATTGGATCTTTATCAGTCGATGTATTATAAATTCCACTAGTTGGATCACCGAAATCCCAAGAATATTGACTAATTGGAAGACCTGGAATAAATGTTGAATGATTATTGAACTGAACGCCAGTATTAACGCATGCTAAATCATAATCAAATCTTGCGGCAGCTGGAACAGTAAAAACTTCAGTTGCTCTTTCTCCAGGCACATCACCTTGCAAAAAAACGTAAAAATAACCTGCGTTAGAAAACGAATGTATAGGATTTGTGCCAGTCGCTGTATTATTTGTTCCAGAATCAGGGTCTCCAAAATTCCACGTGAAAGATGTAGAAGTATAAGCCGATCCTTTAAGACCAAACTGTAAATCATTACATGTAAGTGATGTTGATCCAATTTGAAGAACTCCTGCATTTCCATTCCCACTACATTGGCCACCTGGACATTCTCCAGAACACCATTCGTACAATGTATGTATATTGGAAGTAGCCATACATCCATTTTGATCTGTGACTACAACGTGATAATTTCCATATGCATTTGTTGATATTTGGTCGGCCGTAATTCCTAATGCTATGCCATTATGGTACCATTCATATGTATATCCATCATCAGTATTAAGCGCAACGATTGATACAGCTGGATGAGGCAAACAAAATGCATTCTCATCCGGCGATGATACTCTAACACTTGGTGGTATAAATGTGTCAATTACTATTGGAATAATCTCCTTACAACCAGCGGTAGTGGTTATTATTGCCTTATATTTTCCAGGAGACACCAGCGATATATTGTTGTTACTTATAATGTTATCCAATTCGTCAGTAATGGATATCGTTGACGAAGAAACAGGAATATCAATAGTTGCCATTTCTCCTGGACATACTTTTTCTGGAAAGTTAACTAAAGTAGAGGGCAAAGGATTTACCGTAACATTATATGTAAGTGATGCACTGCAAAAACCTAGACTTATTTGATGTGAGCCTGCTAGATGCCATGTAATATCAACTGAATTATCATTGTTCTTTTTTATACTTCCTGCATCGTTAGGTGTAATACTACAAACGGCAGAATTACCAGCTGAAATACCTGTTTCGTAACTGGTTGTTTCATCTACACATGTTATATCATTGCCAGAGATTGTAGCATTTGCTATTGGCAAAATTGATTGAACAAAAGACTCAGATGAACATGAACCACTAAGAAGATAAAAATTGACAGTTATTTCATATGGTCCATCGCTTGTCCATTGTAAGTTTATTTGATTACCTAATTGTACTGTTGTGCTTGTGCCATCTTGTATTACCCATCGTGCGTTATAGCTGGAATTTGGAACTGTTACTGAATAAGAATAAAATTCATCTTTGCAAATTGACAATGGTCCATTGATAAACATTGGAGCATCAGGCTTTTTTAAAACAGTAAATTTTTCTTCGATTATATCATTACAATATGAATCTGCTGCGTCAGTCGCTATTACAGTATATTCACCTGGGACAGTGAATGTTTCTGATAAGAATTGTACACCTGGAAATTGAGAACTTATTCCATTGGGATCAATGATCTCAAAATCAACAGTTGCTGAACTCCAGCCTACAAGTACACTTATGTAGGTCGATTGGTCAGTACAACTTATTTCATCTACGGCTAAATCAAATTTTGGTTTAAGATCAACAATCTTTGTTGCTTGTCCTCCACATTCAAGATGACAGTTGTCATACGAAACTTCGATTGTAGTTTGGCTAGGTGCATTAGGGTAATCATCCCACTCAATTATTATCTCATTTGTGCCCCAACCTTTAATTATGTTTCCAATACCTGTAATACTCCAAGTATAGTCAGTCCCATTATAATATTGGATAGAATAACTAGTGTAGCTGTCTTTACATACTATAGGCGGTCCTTCAATAATTGCATTGTTATCTATAATTGGAATCTGAATTGTTGTAGAAAGTGCGCACATAGGTGTATTACAACCTGATGTCCCTAAGCTAATTTCACCAGCTGGTCCATTGTTCCATATGACTGTGATGTAATCATCAACGGAACCACCACCATCAACAACTGATCCATTGCTACTTATATTCCATGTATAGCTTGTACAAGTGCCAGCAGCATAATATGTTTGCTCATCTCCACCACACACAGTTCCAGTACACATGATTTCAGGCCCAGGATTACTATCAACATTAATTGTGTATTGACTTATGGCAGAACAGCCACATTCCGTGCTTCCAACAAGAGTCACAACAAAAGAACCTGCTTTTTCATAGACAGCAGAAGTACTGCTTCCTGAAGCATAATTATCATTACCGAAATCCCAATCAAAACTAGTAACATTTTCACTACCTATGCCATGAAAATATACTTCTTGTCCTAAACAAATATTGATATCATTTGCACCTCCATTGAGTACAACAATATCTACATCTAGTGGCTTTAATATTTCTATACAGTAACTTTCAGAACCAATACACCCATTATTGGTCTCAACTATTTTTATACTCCCGGAACCATTAATATTCCATTCTATTGTGATTTCCTCTTGTGATTGACTTACAATAGTTCCACCTTCTACTTCCCAAGTTATAGATGAATTACTTCCTACAAGTGCAGTATATGTAGCCGTAGATCCTGAACATACAGTTTGGCAATCAACAGTTTTAAATTCATCGTCTTGTCCTGGATTACCATCGATCGTATCTCGAACTATACAATCAGGATACAAAGGAAATATAATCTCTGGTTTTGGTATGCCAACGACAGAAATATTATGAAAAGCGGATTGATTTGTCGCAGGAGCTGAAAAATCAACTAGCTGAATGTCATTTTCACCAATTATGTTCCAACAGATTTTTGCTTCGACACCATTATTGTCTCCTTGTATATCTCCAGTTGTTATCCAGAAATAAGGTCCACCAACTCCATTTTGTACTGTGTAGGTGAAACATTCTCCATCACAAGCACTGTTTATATTAATAGCATCACTCAAAATCGTATGTTGAGAAGTAAGGCTAGAGAAAAACAAAAAGTATGAAACAGCTGTTAATAAGAGTCGAAATGTATAGTTCATAATCCGTTGATTTTAGATGGTATACTATATAGATTTTCTTTATCTGTAATTCGTTGCAGTAGAATGAAAATAATTTTAATAAATCATTTTCAGAATCATAATAACCTTAAATTTCAAGAAGTTATGCGAATATTAATAATAGGAGGAGCTGGGACAATTGGAAGAAAAGTAGCTGAATTTCTTCATTCTGATAATGAAGTCTTAATAGCTGGGAGGACTTCTGGTGATATTACAGTTGATCTTACATCTTCAACTTCAATAAATAAGATGCTAAAAACTGTTGGCAAAGTAAATGCAATAGTTTGTATAGCGGGAGAAGCGCGATGGGCTGATTTTAAAAATCTAAGTGAAGATGATTATTACATAGGAATTCGAAGTAAGTTAATGGGGCAAGTAAACCTTGCCAGATTAGGACAAGAATATTTGGAGGATGGTGGTTCTATAACTCTTTCTACTGGAATACTTGCAGATGATCCTGTAATTAAAACTGCCAGTGCAGCAATGGTTAATGGTGGTATCCATAGTTTTGTGCAAGCGGCGGCACTAGAACTAGAACATGAGAAAAGACTAAATGCTGTTTCATTAGGAATGGTCTCTGATGCTTATGAGAAATATAAAAGTTACTTTCCAGGTCATAATCCAATTCCAATGGATAGAGTTGTGAATGCTTATTTGAAAAGTATTTATGGAAAAGGAAATGGACTTATTATTAGAGATTATTGATTTAAAATATAGAACCCCTCGGAATTAAATCTGATTTATAAAAATCAATTCCCATTTCTGTTAATCTTTTTTCATGTTTGGCTAATCGTAATTTATATTCATCCCAATTTCTTCCTTTTTTTGGAGACCACCCAATCTCTGCATGACCTATTAATCTAGGAAAAGCCATATATTCTATTTCATCAAGATTGGTGACCGTTTCTGTCCATAAAGGAGCTTCTATTCCAATGATTTGAGACTCTGAAATCCCTTCTATCATCGTTGCTGGATCCCAAATGTAAGCACTGTCTAGTTCTATATAAGCTGCCCAGTGGAGACCAAGTGGGGTAGTGCTATCATATTGCATGTCTAAGTATGTCTTAGTTGCAGGTGTCATCAGCACCTTAGCATTTTGTTCAACAGCCTTCTGTGCATTTTCTTTTTTTGCCCAGTGTTGGACGATAGCATCTGGTTCTAGTTTTGCTGCGGATATATCATCCCAGCCCAAAACTTTTTTGCCATATTTTGAGACAATTTTCTGTACTTTGTTTAAAAAGTAAATATAGTCGTCTTTTTCAGTTACATGAGACTCATCTCCACCAATATGTATGTACTCACCAGGAGTCATAGTTGCGAGTTCTTTGATTACATCATCTAAGAATGTATAAACTTCAGGATTTCTCGTACATAGTGTACTAAATCCAACTGCCATTCCAGTATAAGCTTTAGGGCTTGGATCTTTTTTATTACAATTCAGTTCTGGATAAGCAACAAGTGCAGCATTGGTATGACCAGGCATGTCTATTTCTGGGACGATTGTTACGAACTTACTTTGCGCATAGCTGACAATATTCTTATAATCATCTTGAGTGAAAAACCCGCCTTTCCCTCCGCCAACTTGGGTCAGTCCACCTACTTTTGTTAGTTTAGGCCATGATTTGATTTCGATCCTCCAACCTTGATCATCCGATAAATGTAGGTGGAGTCTATTCATCTTGTAACTGGTTATGTAGTCAATATACTTTTTTACAACATCGACATCAAAGAAATGTCTAGATACATCAAGCATAGCTCCTCTATAGCCGAATCTTGGAAAATCTGAAATTTTACCTGATGCAATATAAATTGGATTTGTAATCTGCTTTCCACTTTCAATCTCTATTGGCATCATTTGTCTTAGTGTCTGGATTGCGTAGAATAAGCCTTGTTCTGTATTTGCATTAATTGCGATATAATCAGAAGTGACTTCCATCTCATACGCTTCATCATCAAGGTTGCTAAGTTCAGATAAATGCAGATAAATACTTCCAGAACTATGATTAGATGACATAGGTGCGATTTGAATATCGTTACCAGAAATCGCTTTAACCTCTTTGACAAATTTATCAACAAATTCAAAGTCACCATCAGAAAAAATAATGGTGTTTTTAGTTATCTCAAATGACTGACCAGTAGACACTGTCGAAACAGGAATTGGAATTAATACTTCTTCATTAAGATCCTTCGGTACTATTTCTTTTTGACTACAAGATGAAATCAAAATAAGGATAAGGAGAGAAATTATAGTACGCGACAGATTAATAGGCTTATTAATATAATGAAATTGCATAAATTATTAAATTAGTAGTACTTCGAAAGATAGTGCTTGAGTTGTAAACCCCAAAGTTTTTTGCCCCGACCCTAAAGGGGGAAACTTTGGGCAAAAATAACTTGCTTACCAACTAAACCTTCTCTATAATCATTGCATATCCTTGCCCAACACCTATACACATAGTTGCAAGACCATACTGTTGATTTTTCTCATGCAATTCTATAGCAAGACTGTGAGATATTCTAGTTCCAGATACTCCAAGTGGATGACCTATAGCTATTGCTCCTCCATTAGGATTGATACGGGGATCACCGTCGGCAAGACCTAGTTCTCTAATACAGGCAAGACTTTGCGCAGAGAATGCTTCGTTGAGTTCTATTACCCCTATTTGATCAAGTGTAAGTCCTGCTTTTTCGAGTGCTTTTTGACTGGCTTTAACGGGCCCTATTCCCATGATTCGTGGTTCTACGCCAATGACGGCAGATGATACGATTCTTGCTAGTGGTTTTAGATTGTATTTTCCTATAGCATCTTCAGAAGCTATAATTACAGCTGCAGCTCCATCATTCAATCCACTGGCATTACCAGCGGTTACTGTACCTCCTTCTTTGAAGACTGTTCTAAGTTTTGCAAGTGCTTCCATATTAGTATCAGGACGAATAAATTCATCTCGATCAAAAACTAAAGCATCTTGTTTTCTTCTAGGTATTTCTACAGCAACTATTTCTTTTGCTAGTCTTCCATTATCTCTCGCTCTAGCTGCTTTTTTCTGAGAGTTCATTGCAAACTTATCTTGATCTTCTCGGCTGATATCATACATTTCAGCAAGATTTTCAGCTGTGTTACCCATTGCTTCAGTACCATATAGTTTAGCCATCTTAGGATTGATAAATCTCCATCCAAAACTGCTATCATATACCTTCATATCTCCACCAAACGGTCTTGCAGATTTTGACATGACCAAAGGGGCACGAGTCATATGTTCGATTCCACCTGAGATGAACAGATCACCATCTCCAGCTTTAATAGCACGATTGGCCTGGACGATTGAGGACATTCCTGAAGCACATAATCTATTGATCGTTTCTCCAGGAACTGACCAAGGTAACCCAGCTAATAACGCACTCATTCGAGCGATATTTCTATTGTCTTCTCCAGCTTGGTTGGCACATCCCATGATTACATCTTCGTATGCATCAAGAGGTATGTTAGGATTTTTTTCTACCAATGATTTGATGACATGAGCAATTAGGTCATCTGTTCTTAAAGAAGATAATGTACCTCTGAATTTTCCAAAAGCAGTACGAGTTCCGTCTATTATATATGCTTGTTTCAATTATTTAGTTTATTTGGTTAGGTAAGAACTATAGATCTTTGTAGGTATTGCAAATGTAGTGATTTAGTAAGATAGATATGATCTGAATGAGAATATTCTGCGAGCAGCTCCACCTTTATTAGTAATATAAGATATAAATTCGAAGCCCGAACCACTAATGTCGCTTCGATTTTAATCGAAGCTGAAGGAGGTATTTGCGCAGAATAAACAAAATAGAATGTTGTAATATTGACTAGGTTTTACCTGATAAATCAAAAGCTATTTGATATTTATTCTTTCTTGTAATATATTGCTATTTTAATATTTGTTAAAATAATATATGATAATTTTTAATGAAACGTAGTAATAATTTCCTTTCTAGCTGTATCTTTGGATTAACAATTACACGATATTAATACCAATAACACGATACGCATACTTAAGATCACCCAATTATTCATGTTTTATAAAACCTTTATTTTTATGAAGAAGTCAATAGCTTTCTTTCTTTCTTTCTTTCTTTCTTTCTTTCTTTTCTTCGATTGATTTGAACAGTCAAACTTGTTATGAATGCGAAAATTTAGTGAGTTACCCAAATCTAGAAGTTACAACTGAAACAATTTTTGAACCAGAAGAGGCATTTTTTAATGAAGATATATCTGGATGGTTTTGCTCATTTAACACTCCACGGGTTACCTACAAAGGTGTAAATGGAAATTGTATTGGTGGTGAACCATACGATCCAAGTAGTCAAGATGAAGATTTGTTTAATACCTTAAATAGTCTTGGCTTGTTTCAAGGTATAAGACCTGAAGGTATTTTTACTAATGTTAATTTTATAAGTCATTCTAGTATGGAATACTGTATAAATATTAATGCAAATGCAGTAGGATGCTTTAATGGAGTTGTAGAATCTCCATTTCGCTTATTTGTTAGAGCGGCAAATGGCTTAATTAATGATGATGAATTTATTACCTACAATGGATTTCCATCAGTTCCGACGGGTACGACATCGCAATCAATAGGATCTGTGGTAGATGATCCTATTAGTCCTACAGATTATTATTTTCCGTTTTTGCCAAATAATAATTATAGTCAATTACAACTATATAATGCAATTGGGGATCCAAATGGTGATAGTGATTTATCGATTAACAATGTTTCAGTTACTTGCACGACCAGCGCTTTAACAGAGTTTCAAAGTCAGGTTAGTGGCGGAAATGTCCAATTTGAAGCAATTAATGAATTTACTGATATTCCTTTTGTAAAATATAAATGGAATTTCGGGGATGGTAATCTTAGCGAAGAAGCTGAACCAAACCATACTTACGAAAATTCGGGTTCTTATAATGTTTGTATAGATATTGTAAATGAGTTTGGATGTTGTGGGAGTTTTTGTGAGAAAATTGAAGTAACTCTTATAGAGTGCGGCGGTCCTCATGTTTTAACTGGAATTAATCAAGTATCAGATTTAGTATCATTATTGGAATTAAATGGGCCTGATGAACTTTCTAGCGCTAATGCAATAGTTGAGATTGATGGAGTTCTAGAGATAGATGAGAATAGTATTACCTTTGGTGATAAATTAAATTTTTTATTAACTACTGGATCTAGCATCGTAGTCAATTCTTCTAACCAATTAGTTAAGAATGGTGGATTCATAGGTCCATGCGGAATTAACTTTGTAGGTGTTATTGTTAATGATGGAGCAAATTTGGACATATCGGGTGTAAGGATATGGGGGGCGGAAGCAGCCGTCAATCTTAGTGCAAACTCGATACTGAATAGCACTAGTTGTACACTCGAAGATTCTGGTTATGGCGTTTACATAAATGGTCAAGCTACAATTCCTACTTTTATTGGCAACACAATTAAAAATTGTGATTTTGGTATAAATGCAGAAAATACATTAGAGTTAAACATCACTGAACAAAATGACTTTATTAGTTGTGGAATGGGTATAAGATATTGGAAAACAGGAGGAGGAATCTCAAATAATAATTTTCAAGAATGCAATTTTGGTATTTTTCTTCACAAGAGTTCTACAGGGGCAACTGTTGAAAACAATACAATTAACGCAATGGAGACAGGAATTGTGGTGAAAAAGTATATTGAAAATGTTCGTATTTCACAAAATGATATTGGTGGAAGTAGTGATCTCCCTAATTATGGTATTTATACCGAGAATAGTTCGATTTCTATAGAGGATAACATTTCTATTAAGGCAAAATATCGTGGCATAGCCGTTTATTCTCCTATTCGATTATATGTCACTGATAATGAACTGATCCAAGTTAATAGCAATTCTTGGAACGGTTCTGGTTCTTACGGAATTTATGTTTTAAATGACAATGATGGAAGTATAAGCGGCAATAATATTTTTGGATACATGGAAAATAACATCTTTTGCCTCTCATGTGATGAAACTTTTATTGCTGGTTCTGAAAATTTATCTGGTGCAACAGGGCATAGTATAGTAATGCAAGGAGGTGTAGGAGCTACGATTTCCTCAAATCATATATTGACAGAACCAATTAAAGGGATTGGCTTATATAGCCATACTGGTGCGAGTATTCTATATAATTCTATTAGAGCTCAAAATACTGGACTTTATATCAATGATCTTAGTCAAACTCAATCGATAGGTTGCAATGATTTCCAAGAAGGAAATAAAGATATTGTTACAAGAGCTGTATTGGGTTGGCAATATCACCATGATAATCAGTTTAGAAAAATAGGCTCAAGAGCTTTTACGGAAGGTTTGTTTCCTGGTGAAGTACAACAATCTGTATTTTTTGTGGATAATTGTGCTGCAGCTAGTTCCACTTGTGAGCATCCTGAGTTATGGTTTAGACCAGAACTTTTTGAAATGGTTGACTTTGGTCCTGAATTTCCATCTGATTTTCCTACAGATTGTGGTGATAATGGTGATGGGTCAGAGCCTAACGACCCAGGAATAACACCGCCCAATCCAGGTCCTGGAGATGATTATTGGTGCTGGCTTTTCTCACAGTTTGAATCAACTCAAAATACAAATCCACTTAAATCATGGGTGCTGCGATACAAAGCTTTAAAATTGAATTCATTGAAGCCTGATAGAATGATTCCTGAGGATTGTATCCCTGATAATGATTTTTATTGTAATATAAATGAATTTATCGACATAGAGAGTTCTGTGAAAAATTTACGAAAAAATGTTGGTTTAGGAAATATAAGCTATGAAATGATGGAGTTAGGAATACAGAATCGTATCGCTGATTTAGATATATTAGACTGTAATAACTATATTTTTAGATTGTATAGGAATATCTATCGCACTCTTCTTAAAGATATGATAGAAGAAGAATTGAACTCAGATGAAATAGTGGAATTAAGAGATGCAGCTGATTTATGTGCTTATATGTATGGCGATGTAGTTTATTGGGCTAGAGGAATACTTGACCATAGAGGTGAAACCACAAAATATGATGATGTAACTTGTGAAAACGACTGGTCTGAATATCCTAAGTCTAGAAATGAAAAAGCATTTATGAATAATCAGATTTTAGTAAGTCCAAACCCTGCAAGCAATTATATTACAATTGAGAACAAAACAAGTTTTGAAGTATTACAAGTTAAAATGACAGATTCATTTGGACGGATATACGAAATTTCTGAGGATCTAGAAAATCAACTAAAAATTGATTGCTCAACATATAGTTCAGGCGTATATTTTATTACTATCACAAACTCTTCAGGATACCTTAGGGTAAAAAAAGTTATAGTAACTAATTAATACATAAATGAAAAGAACGTACATCCATAAGAATATATTAGTCTTCTTCTTTTTCACCTTACTTGTTTATACCTCTGTATTTGCTCAAGATAAACGAGACTATCAGTGGTTTATGGGGAAAGATCAACAAGTGGGTCCAGAAACTAGAGCTTTTAAATTTGATTTTAACAATCGACCTTTTGCTCCGGAATTGAGAACCAAAGGATTGAATTTTGCTCAGAACAATGCTTCAATAAGTAACAAAGACGGAGAATTACTTTTATATTCTAATGGATGTGCTATTGCGAATCGTGAGCATGAGGTTATGATGAATGGTGATAGTATTAATACTGGAGAATTTTTTGATGATTTCTGGGCAAATGGAAGTTGCTTAGGGGGGTATCCTGGACGTCAGGATATACTAATTCTTCAAGACCCCACAGATGATGAAGGACATTATGTAATTCATAAGCGATTGGACAGGCATTCTGATGGGAAGTTTTATCCGCTTAGCTTGTCGTATAGCTATGTAGATTTAGCATTGGAAGAGGGGAGAGGCTCGGTGATTGAAAAAAATGTTGATTTTTATACAATTGACAAATTTTTGTGGTCATATCTCACTGCTATATATCATAGCAATGGAGAAGACTGGTGGCTAATAAACCCAGGAGCAGACAGCAAGTTTTATACTTTTTCTATAAATGATGAAGGATTGAGTCTAAGTAGTATTCAGGATGCTTTCCATTTTATTGATCCAGACTATGCATCAGCTAGCGGTGAGGCTAAGTTTTCTCCTGACGGTACAAAATATGCCTACTTTAATCAATATGAAGGCTTGTTGCTTTATAATTTTGATCGGGACTCAGGAGAATTGTCTGATGTAAGGAAGTTGAGTTTTCCTCATCCCATTGATGCTGCTTTTGCCACATGTGAATGGAGCTCTAATTCAGAGTTTTTGTATTTAGCAACAGAAGATTCTTTATGGCAGGTAGAAGTTGCCTTTGAAGATTTAGAAGATGGTAAAGTATTTATTGCAGCGCATAATGGTGTCAATGATCCTTTTTCTACGCAGTTTTTCACAAGTACGTTAGGTCCAGATTGTAGGATCTATATAAGACCAGGGAGTAGTAGTTATTCTTTTCATGTCATACATAAGCCAAACGAAAAAGGTGTTGCTTGTGATTTAGTTCAGCAAGGTATAAGTTTACCTGAAGTGTCTGCGGTAGGAAGTTTTCCTAATTTCCCGAGATTTCGAGTGGATGAAGAAGAGAAATGTGATCCCAGTATATTAACGGTGCTAGGAGAGAATGTATATTGGAGAAGAGACCTGAAAATATATCCTAATCCCGCTTCTGCACTCATAGATATCGAAATTCCTGATGAATCACGTGGAGAGATATTTATCCTAGATATGGAAGGAAAGATGATTCACCATAAAGAAGGATTTAGTGATGGTGAGCTGTTTGACATTTCGTTTTTACCAGCAGGTGTATATTCATTGGAGTATGTACCAGAAAATAATAAGGAACGGATTATTTATACTCAAAGATTGGTCAAAGTACAGTAGTTTTTTGACAATAGCCTAAAAGAATGAAATACTAGTTGCTAATGTCACTTCTAATTCATACCGATCTTCGGCATCCGAGGATTAGAAGCCGAAAAAGTATTTGCACTAGCAAAATCAAAATAGAACTACAATACCACTGGGACCTTTAATAGTTACTGATATCATGTCCTTTTCTGCCTTAGAAATGAAAGTTGATATGTTCAATTTATTAAATACCTCATTACTTGTGTTGGGTGAGTTACCTACAAAACTAATTTCTTTGATTGAGCAAATATCTTCAAGCTTCTCTGTTGGATGAAATGCAGAACCTGACCAATCTACCATAAAAGGCATAAGCTCTATTTTTGGACTTGGTAATGGTAGAATCATCTTCCAAGCCAATGTCTCTCCTGCGGTCGTTTTTCTTGACCCTTGGTATATTTCTCCCATTTTCGAATCATAAGACTTCAGTGTTTCACTATCCTGTTTAATAGTTTCTGACTTAATGGCCCATCTAGTTACTCTAGGTTCTGTGATCAGATCTATCCCCATCCATCGAGGACCATTAATCTCTGTGTTTTCTTCATCGATTGCAAGAATTTCTAAGTAGCATCCCGCACCAAGATTAAGGAGTGCGTTTTTTGTGCCTTGGGTCTTGTGAAAACCTCCAAATACTGGTCGAATTCCTAGTTGATCTTCTAGCTGACTCATTGCCCTTTCCAGATCTGGCACAGCGTATACAATATGATCTATTATTCTAGGTGAGAGCATGTTTTTTTATGATTGAGAAAATTGATTTTAGTACTTGAAAATCTTGTTTATATTTTGTTTTATTTTCGATAATTCAGATATACTGATTACTCCAATTTTTTTATGGAATCTATGATGAGATACACTTTTTACATGTATTATTAATACTTCAGAATTTTTATTAAGATTGTTGGTTTCGTTAGGAGTGAGTTGCACTGATCCTGGCATATTCTTAATAGAAGTAGTTAATGGAGTTACAATTGATAAGTTGTAATTATTATTCATCGCATTTCCACTAATTACTACAGCGGGTCGTCTTCCACTTTGTTCACTCCCAACGCTTGGGTTAAAGTCAATCAACCATATTTCACCAGAACTAATCATATGGCTTAAGTTGATTGGCATAGTCTTCCATACCTTCTTCTGCAATTTGATTTAATTCTCTATCTTCTTTTAATTTTTTGAATGAAGTAATGTATTCTTGCCTTTCAAGTTCTTCAAAATACATTTTGAGGCTTTCTTCTATCACTTTGTTTTTTGGTACTTTTTGCTGAGAAGCTACTTGGTTAAGCATTTCTAGAAGCTCATTTGGAAGTGAAGAAGTAAATGTTGTCATATTTATATATATATTTATTGATTCAAATATAATGTTGTTTTTATTCAATTGCAAATTTACACTGATAATCGTTCGATTATTCTTTTACTAGCCAATAATCCACTATATACTGCGCCTTCCATATATCCTGAATAATATGTAGATGTTTCAGTGCCGGCCAATATTAAGCTACCTTCCAAATAAGATTCTTGGAATAAGTCATGTCCATTATTTTGATGTGGTAATACATTTGATTCATAAGGTGTAAATGTATCAGATTCACTTCGCCATATCTTCTCTTCATAAATGGTGTAAGACTCCGCTAGATCACCAAAGTATTTTTTCAATTGCTTCATTATTATGGCCAATCTTTCCTCTTTAGTGAGTTGGAAATATCCACCGTTTAGAAGGCCCATTAATGCATATTTATTATCTTCTACATTGCTATGGTCATACATCTCTGGGACAGGACCTACATTACTCATGATGGTTCCTGATAGATGCTCTTGACGCCAAAATGGAGTAGGGTATGTGAGTGCAATTTTTATAGATTCCCCCATCCAAGTATGCGTGTTTCTAGCAATAGACATAAGATTTTCAGGTAATTTATTTTCAGAATCTATAGAATTTACGAGTAGATTGGGTGGTAGTGTAGAGATAACTATTTTAGACTTGAAAATAGTATGAATGCAATCGGTTACAGTCTTATTATTGTCTCGTTTGATACTATCTACTTTTGTATCTAGGAATATTTTTTCTGAACTAATATGACTGTATAGAGTGTGTATCAATGTTTCTGTACCACCAGCTATACGCAGCGAAGGCTCAGGATTTGGAGGGATTCTCGCTAAGTAATGTGGGCTTGTAGAAATAGCTTCATAAATAGCTGTGTCGCCAATGATTTGTTCAAACGTCTTGATGCCCAATTCTTCCAATAACGTCGAAAGATAGGTATGTTTTTTCCCTAACCATGTGGCTCCCATTTCAACTTTTTCGCCAGTTTTAGTCTTTATAGTTTCTATTCTTCCACCTATTCTATTTCTTGATTCTGCGATCTTAATTGACAATCCTGAGTTTCTTAATTGATATGCTATTGTAAGACCAGTAAGACCAGCACCTATGATTAGAATGTCACAATCTATTATTTCTTTTATCATATTGTAAATATGAAACTATTCGTAATGATTGGATTAGATTTTGGATGCTAATAAAAGTAGAGTTCATGACAATTCGAGTTTGTAATTTCAATTAGCTCAAATATGAGCTTTAATTTATATGGCTAAAGAAATACTTTTGGTCGAAGAGTTAAACCGAAGGAAAGTAAATTTTATACTTTTGCAGCAAATAAATATCCAAATGACAAATAGTAATAGACAACTAATAGATAGAGAAATATTCTTTGGTAATCCGGAAATCTCTGCTGGCCAATTATCTCCTGATGGGAAGATGATTGCATTCATGAAACCATTTGAAGGGATAATAAATTTATTTGTAAAAGAGATCAATCAAGAGTTCGATAAAGCCAAGCTTCTTACTAGAAGTAAGTCTCCTATAATGGGTTATTTTTGGACACATGATTCAAAATATATCTTGTTTGTAAATGATAATGATGGAGATGAGAATATGAACGTATTTAGTGTAGATCCGTATAAAATTGATCCTTCTAGTCACAACCTTACTCCATTGAATGAGGTAAATGTCCAGATATATAAAGTTAGCCGTAAAAATCCTGACCATCTCTGGATAGGAATTAATGATAGAGATAAAGCTTGGCATGATCTATATAAATTACAAATAAGTACCCAAAACTTAGAAAAGCTTTACGAAAATAAAGAGAGAATAACAGGCTGGGAATTTGATTGGGATGAGAAAATAAGAATGGCATATAGAACGGATGAAAATGGATTTTCCGAAATCCTCGCTACGACAGATCTTTCAAATTTTAAATTAATATACACAACAAATTTGCAAGAAGGCGCACAGATTATTGGGTGGTCATCAGATAATAAAAATGCATATCTAGAATCAAATAAAGGAGATGTTGATCTCTCTACTCTCTACGAATTTGATCCCGAAAGTCAAGCATTGTCCATAATAGAAAGTGATCCAGAGAATAGAGTAGACTTTGGCAGTTTATTCATGCATAGACATACCAGAGAAATAATCTGTACAAGTTATGTTGACGATAAACGAAGACGGTATTGGAGGAAAGATGAGTGGAAATCACTTTACGATGGGTTTGAAACTAAGTTTCCTGGTAGAGAAGTAGGCATTATGTCTACAACAGATGATTATAAACAAATGCTAATCTATATCGGAGGAGATAAGTTTGCAAGTGAGGTATGGTCATATGATTGGAATACAGATGAATACAAACATCAGTATACAGCAAGACCAGATTTAAAAGCGGTTGAAGAAAGACTATCATCGATGGAGCCAATTTCTTTCAAGAGTAGTGATGGACTTACGATTCCAGGGTATTTGACTTTACCAATTTCTGCAACAGTGAAAGAGAATTTGCCATGTGTAATTCTTGTGCATGGTGGACCTAAAGGACCAAGAGACCATTGGGGATATAATGGAACAGTTCAGTTTTTGGCTGATAGGGGATATGCTGTTTTGCAACCGAACTTTAGAGCGAGTGGGGGATATGGTAAGTCATTTTTAAATGCGGGTGATAAACAATGGGGAAAACTAATGCAAGATGATATTACATGGGGTGCAAAGTTCTTAATTGAACAAGGGATAGCTGATCCCAATCGAATTGCCATCATGGGAGGTAGTTACGGTGGTTATGCTACTTTAGCGGGCCTTGCGTTTACGCCTGAAGTGTATGCTTGTGGTGTTGATATAGTGGGGCCGAGTAACTTATTTACACTTCTAGAAAGCATACCGCCTTATTGGGAAGCGGGAAGAAAGTGGCTCTATGAAATGACTGGTGATCCTGAAACAGAAGAAGGCCAAAAACTCATAAAAGAATCTAGTCCACTTTTTAGTGCTGATAAAATCAACAAACCGTTGATGATTGTACAAGGGGCAAATGACCCAAGAGTCAAACAAGCGGAATCAGATCAGATTGTAGACGTTCTCAAGAAGAATGGACATGATGTTACTTATCTTTTAGCTACAGATGAAGGACATGGATTTAGAAAACCTTTGAATCGTTTAGCTATGCATGTGGAGGTCGAACGATTTTTTGCGAAGCATTTGGGTGGAGATATGCAGGAAGATATGGCTGATGTAGTAGAAGAAACACTTAAAATATTGACAGTTTAATTTTTCGCTTTTAGATAGAGATATTCTTAAGTAACGAAAATCCATTTTTTATCCATGCTAAGCAATGTAACTTCTGAATACGTTACCTCGAAATTGATAATTTTCATGTAAAAACTAGTGTTTGCTGCGCAAGCCATCTCTCATACCAACGTTCGTCGACATTTCCACTTGGTGATGTTTATATGTTAGATAATCGTAGTGAGATCGTAGGCAGGAGCCTACGACCACCACGGGTAAATAAAATTTAATATTTTTGAAAAGAAACCGAATTTTGAATAAATGAGATTTTAATCGGACAACACTAGTTTTAAATATAATATTTAAAATTCGCGAATTTAATGGCGATAGAAAATTAGATAGAACTAATATTTCTTGAATATCGGAGCAAAAAATAACCAACGTTCGTCGACATTTCCAAATGTCGATGTTTTATATGTTAGATAATCGTAGTAAGATCGTAGGCAGGAGCCTACGACCAGCACGGGTTGAAAAGATAGACGATATATATAATAATGAAATATCTCTAGAAATATTTTCTTCAGGAATTTTTATGATACGAGCATCAAATGCGAGAAACAGTGTAATACAAAAATTTATTATACAAAAAATGTAGTAAACTTATATTGATCTAAACTAACTTCATTTTACATTTTTTTATACAACTTATTAACTGATAATAAAACAAAAAAGGCATCTCATTAGAGGTGCCTTTTATATTTTATATTTAGCTCTATAATTACTTATATGCTTTCTCTTGCCCCAACTCTTTAACCAATAAGTAATAGAAAACAGCTCTATATTTAGATTTATTAGATTTACCCATGATATCTACAACTTTGTCTATTGCGTCATCAAGTTTTTTACCATCCTTTAATCCTAATTTCTTAATTAAGAAGTTATTTTTAACTCTACCCATTTCATCTGCATCAGAGCTAGAAACTTTACTTGCATCTGCTTTGTAGATGTTTGGACCAACTCCTTTAGTAACTTTAGTAAGAAGTTCTTTATCAACTCCTTTTACACCTAGTTTATTAGTAAGATTGTCATAGTAACTATCAACTTTTTCTAAGAATTTAGACATGATTTTTATTGTTTTAATGATTAATCAATATACATCCTTCAGTACGATAGATGTTATTTTCACCCAAATATATACAAATAAATCATTTACGTAATATGTAAAGGACTAATTTAACCGAATATTATGATTTTATTTCAAAGTATTCTCTCAAATATGTGAGTAAATTTACTTCACAAAGTTATCATAATCTTCTCGATTTGAATATTTGATTATAGAATTGATGAATACTATTTCTTTTTTAATCCATGTTGTAAGTGTAATTATGATTCAGTGTTATTTAGCCAATATATCTGAAAGTATGTCGCTTACTTTTGCACTTTCTGTTAGGAAGCCATCATGACCTAATATTGATGAAATCTCTTTATATTGAGCATTTGGTATTTTGGCAGCCAAAAACCTTTGCTCACTTGGAGGAAATAATATGTCCGAGTCTATAGCTATTACAGTTGTAAGAGCTTTAATATTTGCTAGTGCTGAAGACAGTCCGCCTCGACATCTTCCTACATTGTGGCTATCCATTGCTTTTGATAGTGCCCAATAAGAAAATGCATCGAACCGCTTTATTAATTTCTCACCCTGATATTTTTGATAACTAGCTGCTCTGTAATTCTCTAAATCTTCACTATTATCTTCTTGGGTAAGGTCATAGCCAGAGGCGGTCCGATAGCTAAGTAGAGCTATTGATCTGGCAGCTATTAGTCCTGATATTCCAGCATCATCTCTTTTTTCATTCCAAGTTTGATCAGCCTGAATTGCTAACCTTTGGCTTTCATTGAATGCAATTCCATACGGAGAATGCTTGGCATTTGTTGCTATAAGTATTAATTTTTCAATGCAGTCAGGAGATTTTATTGCCCATTCCATGGCTTGTTGACCACCTAGACTCGCTCCAACTAATAGTTTTATTTTAGGTAGTTTTAGATGTTGTTTCAGATGATTGAATCCATCCACTATATCTCGATTAGAAATCAAAGGAAAGTCATGATAATATTTTTCTCCAGTGTCTGGATTGATATCTAATGCATTTGTACTCCCATAATGAGATCCTAATGCATTAGCGCAAATTATAAAGTGTTCTTTTGGATTTATAACTTCGCCATGTCCTACTACTTTCGGCCACCAATCAAATGGATCAGAATTAGCTGTGAGTGCATGGACAATCCAGATAACATTGGATTTATCAGCATTCAACTTTCCAAAAGTTTGATAAGCTATTTGGAACCTAGAGAGAGACTCTCCAGATTCCAAATTTAATGGCTTATCAAATACACAGTATTTTATATCAGACATTATTTTAATTACATTATAATTCTAAAAACTCTTAATACACTAAATTTCAGATTATGCAGACTGCGAAGCTGTTTGAGTTTCTTCTTTCTGCGATTTCTGAGCTATTTTATCAAATGCGTATTGAAGATCTGTCTTGATATCATCTATATGTTCTATACCAACAGACAACCTTAATAAATTAGGTAGTACTCCTGCTTTCAATTGTTCTTCAGCAGATAATTGTTGATGTGTAGTGGCTGCTGGTTGTATGATTAGCGTTTTTGCATCTCCAACGTTTGCTAGATGACTTACCAATTCTAAGTTGTTGATAAATTCTTGCGCATCCTCTTTGTCTCCTTTAACTGTAAATGATAAAACTCCTCCATATCCATTTTTTAAATACTTTTTAGCCAAGTGATAATATGGACTGGAAGATAGACCTGGATAATTGACAGATTCAACTTGAGGATGGATAGATAACCAATGGGCAATCTCAAAAGCATTGTCAACTGTTCTTTGTACTCTCAATGAAAGTGTTTCAAGTCCTTGTAATAATTGAAAAGCATTAAACGGGCTCAGAGCTGCACCGAAGTCTCTTAATCCTTCGACTCTTGCTCTAATTGCAAATGCAATGTTAGGTAATCCTAGAGGATTGTCTACTCCAAATACGTCTGAGAATATCAATCCATGATATCCTTCTGATGGTTCTGAAAAGTCTGGGAATTTACCATTTCCAAAGTTATATTTCCCTCCATCAATGACAACGCCACCAATGCTTGTTCCGTGACCACCGATCCACTTAGTTGCTGATGCAGTTACAATGTGCGCACCATGTTCGAGAGGCTTAAATAAGAAGCCTCCAGCACCAAATGTATTGTCAACTACTAATGGTATATCAAATTCATTTGCTAATGCAGCGATAGCTTCGAAATCGGGAACGTTAAATTTCGGATTTCCAATAGTTTCTAGATAAAGTGCTTTGGTGTTTTTATCAATCAACGATCTAAAACTGGCTGGATTATCTCCGTCTGCAAATCTTGCCTCGATTCCCAATCTCTTAAATGCGACTTTGAATTGATTATGCGATCCTCCGTACAAGTATGATGTACTTACAAAGTTATCTCCGGCTCTAAGAATATTATTCAATGCTAAGAATTGAGCTGATAGTCCTGAAGCCGTAGCTACCGCTGCGACACCACCTTCAAGAGCTGCTATTCTCTTCTCAAAAACATCTGTTGTAGGATTCATAATCCTAGTGTAGATATTTCCAAATTCCTTAAGAGCGAATAAATTTGCTCCATGCTCTGCATTCTTAAATACAAACGAGGTCGTCTGGTGTATAGGAACAGCTCTAGAGCCTGTAACAGGATCTGGTTCTTGTCCTGCATGAAGTTGTAATGTTTCGTACTTGTAATTTCTAATCTGATCTGACATGGTATTGTAATTTATGTATGAAAATTAATTGTAATATGTAATTATTGTAAATATTAGTATTGAATAGTAGAATAGAGCGTGTGCTCATCCGCATTAATCTATTATGAAAACCAAACTTGTAGTAGGTAGAAAATAGGAATATGCGTTGCTTTTAGCTACAACAGCAGCAACAACAACACATTGTGATAGGCAGAAGAGTTGCCTGGGTGATGTTTGTCCTAAATTTTGTGGATTGTGACTCGAATGTTGAAGTAATAATCATTTTCTTTTCGTTAATATTCTATATTCCCCAAAATTGGGTAGGAATTGGCACCTTACTTTTCGTAGGTTGCCTGAAGGTCATCGAGCCTATTCTCTCGCTTCATCTGTATAAAGTATTACGATATTCGAAAACTATATTCGAGTTTTGAGTCGTATACTTTCGACGCTGTAAATGTATGGTATAAAAAGTGACATTTCCAAATGGAAATTGAACATTTATGATTTTGTTAAGAATCTATTCAATGAATACTAATGGTGTTTGTGATTTTAAGTTGTTGGGTCAGAATGTTTTAAGCTATGTTGTTAAGCGAGAAATATTTTATAATTTATTTTTTAGATTGTATTGAATTAAAACAAACTTATTAATATGCTCACCGTTTTTTGCTATCGCTGCAACTCAATGATCATATAATGATGTAATTGAGCTAAATGATTGAACTTTTTATATCTTTCAGATGACTTATAGTAGGAATCCATTTTGAAATCAATAGAAAAAATAAAAGGATGCTCTAAATCAATAGAACAGCCTTTTATATACTTTATCAAAAGATTTTAAGCTTACTCTCCACTCAATTCTTTTACAATCCGATCAGCTTTGTAGATGTGCTTCATTGCAGCAATTATACCTCCCGCATGAACACTAACAGTTCTGTTTTTCTCAGGATCAAAAATAAAATTACCTGGTAGTGATTCAATGTTTCCATCAAAGATTAGGCCTACAGCTTCTTTGTTTTTATTAATTAACGGACTACCAGAATTACCACCAATTATATCATTTGTAGATACGGTATTCATAGGTGATTTCATCAAATCGTATGGAGGATTATCTGTCCATCTTGCTGGTAGTGACCATGGGAATACTTGTTTATGAGAATAATGTCTATCGTACAAACCAAAATAAGTTGTAACAGCCGGTGCGATTGTTCCATTATAATCATAACCTTTGATCACACCATCAGAAATTCTCATAGTGAATGTTGCGTCTGGTGGTAAATTATCTCCAAAAACATTAAATACTTGATTAGCTATTTTAGTTTCTAGTGCCTTACGCGCTGGAGTAGAACCTTGGAATGTTGTTGCCGCTTCGAAATAACGTGGCACAAATATTCTTGCCCCTTTCAACATGATATCATCATCTTTTGCGATCTTATCACCTTTAAGGCACTTCTCAGCTTTCTTTAGATTTTTGAATCTTGTTTTATCTATAAGTTTAGCAACATATTCATCAATGCTCATTCCATCTAGTACCTTGCTCAATGTATTGTCACCTGGATAGATATCAGCTTGGATCTCATTCAACAATAATTTGAATTTTGCGACTTCGGCAGGATCTTCAACTGTCGGTACCATCTGAGTAATTGCTTCTCTTAATTTCGTTTTCTGAGCTGTTACTTCTTCTGACTCACCACCTGTTTTCACCAATTGATCATATTGGAATAGTTGGTGCATTAATAAGAATATATTACCTCTTAAACCACTCGGACTTAAGTGTGTAATAGCCCAGCCATGAGAATTAAGTGCAGAGTATTCGGTTTTTAGATCATCCCAGTAAGTAATGCCTGGAGACTTTGACTTCACATAGTTTTCCATAGCTACTTTTCTACCAAAAAGTTCTGGGTCGTTAAGACCACCTACAATCCCTCCATATGCCTTCATTCCGTTTGCAACACTTGCAATTGTATTAAGAAGTGATTGAGCCTCGAATTCTCTAGCTGGATCATCTTTCATAGCATTATAATCCGCCATCATCATCTCATTTCTGTTCTTCAAGAATCTATATGTCATTGGATATCTATAATCTCTATCATATTCCAATTGTGCTACTGTTCTATATCTTTCTGTTGATCCAGGGTTACCTACTACGAATACCGGCTCTCCTTCTGCAGCTCCTTCCGCTTTAAACTTGAAGTAGTTTTCTGAGGTATTTAGTGGCTTTCCATTCTCATCATATGCTCTCCAGAAAGTACAATCTAAATTGTATCTAGGATATGTGAAGTTATCAGGGTCACCACCATAAAATCCAAGATCTAATTCTGGAATAAGTACGAGTCTTATATCGTCATATTTTTTATGTCCATATAGAGAATATTTACCACCACTGTAATAAGTAACAGTTTGCAGTCTTAATCCTTCCCATCCCGGCTTTGATGCAAATTCTTGCTCGATTGCCTTCAATGCTCCTTGCACCATTTCCATAGCCTGGCCTTCATTTTCAGCGCTAGAAGTTTTGTCTTTAACCATATCTGTGATATCAACAACTTGCATAAGTTGCTCCACAAATAACCCTTCAGCTCTTCTTTCATCACCCATTGTCTTTGCATAATACCCCTGCTTATCGAAGTTTTCTCCTTCTTGCTGTAAAGCACCAACTACATCTCTAGAACAGTGGTGGTTTGTCATGATCAATCCATCAGGAGATACAAACGATGCACTACACCAAGTCGCAAATTTTAATGATGATTTTCTTACATCATCAAACCACTTATCTTCTGGTTCGAAATTATACGCTTCTTTAAACCACTCTTTTGGTGGATTTTCAAATGTCCACATTTTTCCATAATCAAATGGATCTGGTGTTTCTGTTTGTTGCTGTTGTCCATAAGAAATGGTACACACAAAGGCCATAAGCCAAACCAATAATAGATTTTTCATTAATTAGGTATTTTATGAAAATAGTGAGGCTTAGATACCTCGTTAAAATTGTTAATCAAAACGAAAATACATAAATTTTAATTGTCAGAGTAATCTGGCAACTTGTTATAGTATCAAACTAAAGCTTAGGCCTTAATTGATGACATTTAGAGATTTAAGATCTAAGTTCAATTATAAATAACTAAAGTAACATCTTGCCCTGGAAGGCATAGCGAATATAATTAACCGATTGTATTTTCTTCAAGTATTCAATTTGAATCATAATCGCTCGACATAGAATATCTAATGTCGAAGAAACAATCTGAAAAACTAAAGAAAGGGTGAACAAATCTATGTCAACATCATAAAACAAATCCACAAATTCACAAATCCACAAATCAAA
>Ga0209187_1001656_pt1 | contig 24515 bp, 21 predicted proteins | sample BantaG_FD_187430 | JGI IMG/M metagenome (GOLD analysis project Ga0209187, IMG submission 187430) | Marine algal microbial communities from Bantry Bay, Ireland - BantryBay_4 metaG (SPAdes) (version 2) | ecosystem: Host-associated > Algae > Red algae > Unclassified | place: Bantry Bay, Ireland...
GATGAGGGCGAGCAATTTGATGCAGAAATCAAACAGTTTTTATTAGACTTTAAGGTGTGAAATTTAAGATCAATCCTTTCAAAAGGTTATTCTACTTATTTGTGAAGAGTGTCGTGCTGATCACTTTTAGCATCTTTTATCGTAAGGAGAAAACCCACAACGAAGACTACTTCAAGACCCCTGGCCCCTGCATCATATACGGTAACCATCCCAACACCATGGTGGACGTGCTCAATGTCGCCAAGAAGAAAAATGCGATCGTGCACTTCCTCGCCAACGCGGGGATGTTTAGTACCGTGATTACCAACTGGTTTTTTACCACCTTCTTTTGTATCAAGGTAGAACGACCCAAGGATGTGCCTGGGAAAAGAATCGATAATTCCGCTAGCTTAAAATACAGTGCAGACTTCTTAAGTAGATATGGCACCTTATATATAGCGGCTGAAGGAACGAGTAAGATGGAACGCAGACTGCGCGATCTCAAAACGGGAGGCGTGAGGATAGCCTTTGACGCCATGCAAAAAAACAACTGGGAACTGCCGCTTTGTTTTCTACCCGTCGGCATTACTTACGAGAGCCCAAAACTGGCGCGTTATGATTTGTTCTACAACTTCGGCAAACCGATCTGGGTAAAGGACTACAAAGAGCGCTTTGAAAAAGAGCCGAAAAAAACGATCAAGCTATTGACTAGCGATATTCAGTCGAGTATGCAAGATCTGCTACTACACACCGAGCCCAATGATGATGACGTGGACAAGCTGGTGCAAAAGCTAGAATGCATCTATAGAAACGAAAATGGTAACGAACACACAGAACAGTTTTTCATTTCTAAGAAGTGGATCGCAAAACTGTTAGACCTCAAGTATAACGACACAGTTAATTTCCAGACGATCAAGATCAAGATCAATTCTTACTGCGAAAATATTACGAAGCATAAAATTACAGATAAATCTGTACAGGATAAGGGCAGTTATTTTGGTCGCATTCTTTTATTTGTTTTAGGAGGTCTATTCGCCCTTTGTGGCTGGCTCAATAATCTGTTTGCCTTCTATCTTCCTGACTATATCATCCGCAAACTAAAATTGTACCCAGGCTATACAGCCACGGTCAAGTTGCTATTGGTCATATCCTTGTTCCCACCGATCTATTGGGTACAATACAAACTGCTGTCTACTTTTGGGACATTTCCTAAGTACTACTTATTATATGTACTTGCAGTTGCTGTTTTGGGATTTATTGCCCTGTGGTACAGCAGAAGGTGGGCACAATTCAAAGCGGATAGCAATTGGAGGAAGCTAAAGAGGCAGAACAAGCCTCTATCTGAGAACATAAAGAATCAAAGAAAAGAGATCACAACTACCGTTTTCTCCCATTTAGGTACTTAATACCATTTACACATGAGTATATCGCGTATATTTTGGCATAATTTCTCAAGCTCTTCGTTAAATCCCGATAGCTATCGGGAAGCGATAGCTAAGGCTGGATATTGCTTGCTGTTGCAAGTTTGCACCAGTTCCTTTCCTATATTAACCCACAGGGTTAATATAGCTACGCATCGGGCAGTCTTCTCGATCTTAACAAATTCTACTCAAAATCTATTGCGACATTCTCAAATGCAAATAGTATAGGAAATGGACTTCACACAGTTATTTCTAATCGGTTTCATTATCTGTACTATAATACAGCTGGGCTTCTGGTGGGGGCTGTTTTCAAGGCTTGCATTTTTCAAAACCCCAGTAAAATCAGGCATTTCAGAAGATGAGCATGACGAAAAACGTGACATTCCTGTCTCTATTATCATCTGTGCACGCAATGAAGCGGCAAATTTGGCAAAATTCCTTACCCGTATTCTAAGCCAAAACTACCACTTATATGAAGTTATAGTAGTGAACGATAACTCAACTGACACAACCGAAGATATACTCATACAACATACTATAAATTGTCCTTACCTTCGCATTATACATATTCATAATAAGTATGAGTATGATAGTCAGGTTGGAAAGAAACGAGTATTAGCAGAAGGAATAAACTCAGCCAGGCACAATGTTCTTTTACTTACGGATGCAGATTGCGAAGTAGCCAGTGAAAACTGGCTCAGAGAAATGCAAGGATCATTGCAAGGAGACAAACAAATAGTACTTGGTTTTTCCCCTTACTTTAGATATCCTGGATGTCTCAATCTATTTATTAGATACGAGACCATATACACAGCTGTTCAGTATTTTTCATTCGCATTGGCCAAGATGCCCTATATGGGTGTCGGTCGAAATCTTGCATACCACAAACGCCTGTTCGAACTAGCAGGTGGCTTTAAAAAGCACGAACATATTGCCTCGGGTGACGATGACCTTTTTATCAATCAGGTGAGTACGCCTCAAAACGTAAACATTAATATTGATCCAGACACTTTTGTTTTCTCAGAGCCCAAACGAAGTTGGAAAGCCTACTTCGGTCAGAAAGCTCGACACATGACTACGGGAAGGGAGTACCAGACCAAGCATAAGATTTTGCTAGGACTACTTTCAACCTCACACTTTGGACACTATTTTTTTGGAGGACTCTTATTGATGGCGCAGGGAAGCGCAAACGTTGTAATCATTCTGTACACTATCAGAATGTTATCTATGATAATCTTATATGGCAAAATTCTCAAAAAATTGAGAGACCCATCTATGCTTGTTTGGATACCAATATTGGACGCAGCTTTTGTTCTGTTCTACGTTGTATTTGCACCTTTTTTAATGACAGGAAAACGAAATCAATGGACGTAAAAGCACCTAAATCGGCAACTAAAAAGACACCAACTCAACCAGAGGAAAACAATCTATCAGCACGTGGAAAAGAGGATTACTCTTTTGTATTGAAAGCTATAGACGGTGATCAAAAAGCATACGCTACACTCATGGACAGATACAGAAATTCTGTATACCACATGATGTACAAGATGGTCGGCAACAGAGAGGACTCTGATGACTTGACACTAGAAGCATTCGGCAAGGCCTTCAACAAGCTACCTTCTTATGCACCACGCTACGCTTTTAGTACTTGGTTATTCAAGATCGCGATCAACAACTGTATCGATCATATCCGTAAGAAGAGATTGAAGTTTCTTTCTATCGATGATCCGATTGAGCACAACAGTGTGAAGGATTTCTCGAACAATCTCAAGGCCAACATCCTTGATCCAGAGGACACTTTGATCAGAAGACAGCGCGTCAAGCTGATGCGTGATGTATTGGGCGAGTTGAGCCTCAAGTACAGACTGATGATCGAGCTACGTTTCTTCGAGGAGTTGAGCTACGATGAGATCGCCAAAGAATTGGACATTCCATTAGGAACGGTCAAGGCGCAATTATTCAGAGCCAAAGAGATCCTTTATAATATACTACAAAAGCCGGGCGCTGCTGCCTACCTCGATACGACGAGCCGATACAATGGCAAGCGAGGTAAGAAAAATGTCAACACAGAATTGAGTCGCGCCAAGGCATCATAAGAATTTTTTAAAATTCGATTAATTTTCTGCCAGTTAAATTGATGTATGTCGTAATAGATAATGGATATAATTTTTTCAAGTTCGAGGCAAAAAACGTAGGGATAGCCTGAGCTATCACGAGGCTTTTTAACGAAGAAATTGGGAAATTAGACCATTAGATACACGATATACTATTAAATTAAATGGCACGCAAAGCGACTTCCGTACACTATGGGGAGTCGCTTTTTTTGTTTTAGGTTATATATTTTTATTGGGATAGGATTTGGGCGTGACCCAAGAGGGTCGTGTCATCCGAGAGTCCGCTTCGCTTCCGTCCTGCCATTGCCTCCGAAAATTTTCGGAGTCCATAGCACGACTGCCTTCTTTCAGTCGGCATCTCTCCTACCACTCACGCGAAAGGAAAATCAACACTAGCTTGTCGCATTTAAGATTTAGTTTGAACTAAAATATCAAAAAATAGATTGTGAAAAATACAGCCTTAAAAACAACTCATAAATGCTAGTACTTACCTGCACTAATGAGTGAAGTGATAAAAATAATCCAGATAGAAAACTACACTATCAATCAGCTCAGAATATGTATTTTACTGATTATCAATTATTTATTGTATATTTAAGAAATCAAATTGCCTCAATAAAATCACTAGCATTTATTACCTAACCTTTTAAATACAATTCGATATGAAGTATTTTTTGTTTTTTGCCCTTAGTCTATTCTTTCCCATTTTAACAAAAGCTCAAGCTCCCATAGAGAATAGATCCAATAATTCAGAAGCTATTCTGGAAGGAAAAATTGTTGAACAATACAGTATTTTCAATAAAGATAAAACTAGAATCTATACTGTAAACTCGTTACTTATCACAAAAATTTTTAGAGGCGATATTGAAACACAATATGTAAACATTATTACAATGGGTGGAGAGAAAGATGAGCATTCTTATAGTGCTTATCATTCGGAATCTTTGTATCTAAACCAAGAAGGGATTTTCTTTATTAACTTTATTAATAATGGAAAGAAAGTTGAACTGAATAGATATTTAGACGTAAGCATTCGACCGATAGCATATCAGAATAGCATCAATAAAATTTGTACATTAGGTTACGGCATATTCTTTTCAGTCTGAGTTATTTTCATAAACTCCCAAGGACTAAGCGAGGCGATATCGCATATTTTTATGCTAGCTACCTTTTCAAGATACCAAGCTAGATATTCTGTAGGATTTATTCCTAGATGTTTGCAGGTGCCGAAAATGGAGTAGAATACAGCTATATTAGATGCCGCTTTGGGGTTTCCTGCAAATAAATAATTCTTTCTTCCTAGAGCCAAGCCACGAATTGTATTTTCTATAAGGTTGGTATCTATTTCTAGCTCTCCATCAAAGATATACTTAGTTAACTTTGTCCACCTATTCATAACATAGTGCATGGCTTTACCTATGCTTGATTTAGGGAGCACTTTATGGTATTGCTCATCTAGCCATTGTTTGTATTGTTCTATTACGGGCACGAGTTGACTTCTTTGTGTAGTGCGATACGCATAGTACTGTTCTTGACTTAAATCTTCTTTTTGCTCTTTGTATCTGCGCAACTTCCTTTCTAGGTCGTATAGCTTTTGATATAACATCATAGCGTATGTTGCTCTGGCCTTGTCATTGGTCAATGCATTTTCAAATTTTCTTCTAGCATGCGCATTACAGTTAGAATGATCTGCATTTTTGTTTAGCGCATCTATTCTATCATACCCTTGATAGCCATCACTTTGATATTTGCCTTCATAATCGCGCAATAGTTCTTTCGCAAAATTATGCTCTCGTCCAGTGTGATATATAAACTGAACACCTTTCAGGGCTGCGCTATATATGACCCACATCCAACCTGTATGACTTTTGCTTTTTTTGCACTTGAGTACCTTTATGGTTGATTCATCAATCATAATGCAGCCGGATTGGATAATAAGCTTGCCTATATGGTCACTCATTGGTCTTAGTACATCCGCGCATTTATGCACCCAACCATTCATTGTCGAAGGCGCAATGGCAACTCCGTCTCTTTTAAATATTTTCTGTTGACGATGCTCAGGTAAATGATCTACAAACTTGGCTACACAGATATAAACTAGTAAACTAATATGGGCTTCGCAGCTTGGTATTGCTTGGACTGGAAAATTTGGTTTAGATATGTTGCCTGTTTCTGGATTCTTGTATTTCTTGACAACTTCCTTGTTAATAAAAAACTGGCCAGGTGTATACCCTAAACTACATCTTTCTACTTGCCCTATACAGATATCATTTTCTTCATGCTCTACTTCTATTACTACTTCATTACATGGTAAGTGACCGAGTGTAGTAAGTAGGCTTCGACCTTTATGTTTTGATTTCTTCTTTACTTCCCGGCTATATTTTTCTATGACAATATGCTCGGTTTCTTTTTGCGGTGATTGCGTGTGAGCGTCAGAATTAAACAAATCCATTTGTTTTTCATCAACAGGGATGAAGCGTTCAGATTTTGCAGAAAACACTAGGCGCCTAAAAGACTCAAGTTGTTCCTTGAGGCTTTTATTTTCGAGCTTTAAGCTTTCATTTTCTATTATCAAACTGTCTTTTGTCACAGTATAAAAATACAAAAAAATACCCTTTTGCTACACTGTTTTATGACGTTTTAATCTTTTTATTTCGCATCTTTTTATACCCTGAATTAGCAAAACTAAGTCTTCATAATTCAAACTCAGCTTATTGCCAAGTGATGAATCTATAGCTTCAAATCTTCCCTTTTCTAAACGTTTATAATACAGCATGAACCCTCCCTGCTCATACACTAACATTTTCATCCTATCGCGATTACGATTTATGAATATATATACAGAACCATTCAATGGATCCAAACCCAATTGATTTTTTACAATACCTGATAAACCATTGAAGCCTTTGCGCATATCGCATGGCTGGTTATATAAATGGTATACGTGCTGTGAACATAACCCTATCATAGTGGCACATGAATTTCTGTTCCATTTATTGTCTTTATAATTATCTTCGCTTCTGGCTTTGTTGCAAACTCTAATTCTGTAAAAATTGGCTTTGAAGAGGGAGGGCCATTTTGTTCTCTTGCCTTTTTCAAATAGTAACTTACCATTGAAGAGCTCATATTACGTTTCTTGCCAAATGCCGTTTGACTTAATTCTGATTGTTCATAATCCTCCAAAAAATCTTTGTAGTTCATCGTTTTTTTTCACAAAAGTAGAACGCCTTTTAGGATTATGCAATAACGCTATTTGGTCGAATGCTTACATTTAGACAATGATGTTAACTTGTCTGGAAGATTCTATACAATTTCCTATACAGATAATAGTAGTTCTCCTGCAAAAGACAAATTTGATAATTATAAAAGCATTGAAGATGTTTTTTTAAGAATTCAGAATGCTACAAATAAAGAACCTATTATATTAGCATCGAATTGTTGGGAAGATATAGAGACACAAAATCAAAATGTATTCACATCTAATCAAAACACAGTAATAGAATATCGATTTCAAAAAATAATCTATGACTATCCATCTTTGCATCTGGATATAAGTGCCTTATCTAATAAATCTGGAATATTTTACGCTGGGGGTGAAATAATTATTCAATACGATAGTGAAATTCTAGGAGAGTATTTAGTTGATGACCTCAAAGTACGAGCAACCCAGAGTGAACTACTTGATGAGACAAGATATCAGTTGGATATTTTTGATTTAAATAATGAAACAATAGGTTTCAATTTAACTTCAGAAGAGCTAACAAATTTAATGCCTCTTAGTCCAAGTGAAAGAAACATACTAGCAATTCAATTAGATATAGAAGGACTAAACGGTATAGCAAATTTTGAATTAGATAAATTTCAAATGTCCGCAAAGAGCTATTATGTTGAACGTGGCTCAAAAGAGATAAAAAGTTTTGATGATGTAATAGTTCCTAACGAAATTCCAATTCAAAACAGTTGTTTTACTTTTGTGCCCGACATGGTTAATGCCGGTGTAGGTGACATTGTCACTATCTTTCCTGAACAAGGTTTTGATTTTGGAGATAATAAGGGAAGAGTTTTTTTAGGAAATGCTGAAGATCCCAGTACAAGTATTACATTTATTGAATTAGATCAGCATCACATAACTAACTGGAATCCCAATGAAATTAGAATCTTAATTCCTCATAAAAATCAGAGCAATAGCCTTCCTGGCTCAGGAAAGATAGAACTCGAATGGACTGATCAAAATGGGAATTTAATAGTTGTAAGAAGTAAAAAAGATCTGCAAATTTGTTATAACATAACTAATCAAACCTGCGACAACATAATACAAGATGAAATTATTGATGTATATAACGATAATGGCAACGGTGGATACACTTTTTTCTTAGGTTCAAAGTTAGATGCTATCAATAACGCTAGGGAAGTTATTGAAGATGCAATTTGCAAATGGGCTGATGAAACAGGAATAAATTTTGAACTTTCAAGCACAGTAATTCAAAATCCAATGCCAAATCCAATGCCAAATGAACCAGACATTCCTGTAAAAGCACAAAATGATCAAATGAATATAATCTTTTTAGGCGACATGAATTCAGGCTTCGTCATTAATAATAATGATCCCAACTTTAGTCTCCCGACAGCGGAAACAATTATTTCAAAAACACAAGCGTTTGATGAAAATTTTGATCCAAATCTACCTAATAATTGTGCCGAAAAAAGATGGTCAACAGATATTGATATCATAATTAATGACAAAGTAGATATTCACTATTCACTTGATGATAGCAATGTTCCGCAAGAGAAAGTTGATTTTAGCTCAATTATTATCCATGAACTTGGACACGCCGGTTCACAGCATCATGCTTCTTACCCATGGACTAGTGACCCAACAGAGCAAACTAAAACTATGTACTGGATTTTAAACAAAGAAATAAAAAAACGATACATTGATAAAGAATGTGCAGTCAAAGGCAGTGCATTTATACTAGGCAACTCCGAAGAACTTATGGAAATTAACATTCTCCCAATGACAGCTAAAGAATGTTTAATAAACTCTGCTCCCATAACTCCAAAACTGAAAACTAATCCTTTTACAATATCTCCAAGTCCTTTTCAAACAAATTTCAACATAATCTTTGAGAGTATAATAGATCAAGAATACATTGGTATTACAATAATAGATATTGAAGGAAAACAAGTTCTTAAGCAAGACTTAAAAGTAACAAACAAAAATTTAAACATATCTTTAAAAGAAAATCTCCCAGAAGGAATTTATATCGCACTAATAAATCTAAATAATACCTTATACTCACAAAAAATAATAAAGATTAATCCTTAATGAAATCACTTATTGCATTTGTTTCCTTTTTTGTTTTGATTATTTTTCTTCTTTCCTGTGGAGGTACAAAAAACAGCAACCTCAAGACTAATAAAGAATGCCGAAAATTTAAAAAAGCGCTCGACTCACTTATTATTTATGATAAAGAATCTGGACTTGTATATTTTAATGAAAAAGTTACTATAAAAACCTCTATAAATGATGATGGTATCTTGACCTATAGGCTGCCAACCTATTCAATCCAAGCTAAATTATTAAGTCACTGTCATTGCTTTGTATCCAATGATGTCAAAGATGTCAAAAAAGCACTAAAAATGGATCAACTACCATTAAAAGAGGAATATGGAATATTACAAACTATTGATCATTACAATTGCATAAAAGAACCGACAAATTGCAATGAAGTTACTAAACTCACTGAGCGCATGGCGAGTCTAGTTATAAGATTTGAGACGGATGATGTAATCAAAGAATTTGATACGCTATACAGGGGAGTTAAGATTAGCTACATTTTTAAGTGAGCATTCAATTTATTTTCTAAAAAAGGAAAACTTCTAGATCTCATATATTGAGACTAGAAGTTTTTTTTTTGCAATCATAAGTGATTAGATTTAACCTGATAACTACTACTTAATAAGTAGAAACATTGTTCTTTTAAATTCATTCCAACAATCCCTATATTTGGCTATGCTCCAAACTCTGCGCAAGCCTTATCCATTCCGTGAAAAAAAAATCACTGATGTAGCTCTGCCTATTATCATCGGGATTTTCGTTGGCTTATTTTTATTGGTGTTTAGACCATTTGGTTTACATGCTTTTACCAGTAATGCGAATGGGCTCAAAATATTTGGTTACAGCCTTGTCACTATTGCAGTCACTTTTATTTTCCTCCGACTCCTCCCCCATTTTCTGATCAATGTCATCAACGAGACTAAATGGACTGTCGCAAAGGAAATCATCTACATCAATCTGATGCTCATCGTAATCGCTCTAGGCAATCTGATTTACACTGCTATGGTTTTTCAAAATAGCCTCAACTTCAATCTCCAGAACGCTGCCAGCATGGGTATGTATACTTTCTTGGTGGGTCTCCTTCCGATTACTTTTCTAGTCATGCTCAACCACAGTAAATTGTACAAAAAGAATGTTAAGGAAAGTGAATCAATTCAACTGGATTCCACAATAGCAAAAAACAAAGTCGAACAACATATCCAAGTCACCACCGAAAATGATGAAATTCAGATTAATCTGGATCAACTTTTATATATCGAATCTTTCGGTAACTACGCCAAGATTTTCAATCTCACAGATGATCAAGTTTCCAACATTCTCGCTAGAACTACCATGAAAAATATAGAGCAGCAGATCCAGTCTGATCATATCATCAGATGTCATCGCTCCTATATAGTTAATTTAGACAAAGTGATAGACGTCAAGGGTAATGCTCAGGGTTTTAAACTTAGCCTTGAGGGAAGTCAAGAGATCGTTCCAGTGTCTAGAAAATTTGTACCAGTGGTGAAAAGGTATTTTAACAGGTAATAGTTTAGCTCACTTTCAACTCTGACGCTGGCGAAACCACCTTAGAAACCTTAGCAAAGCTCACTTGCACAAGGCACCTTAGTTCTCTTCTTAGGTACCTTGAGTATGAAAGAGAAGCTTAGGTACCTAAGGTGGTTAACGCCTGTCCGACTCGTAGAGGCGGGAAACGCTTTGGCGAAACGCTCTAGCGAACTGCTCCCTCACCCTTGTTATTCATCCCAACCCCTTGCAACATAGCACATTCCTTGGACAAACACCCCAATCCCTTGCCCATCATCATACTTTTCCATTTTTTAGTAAAACCACCCTTACATTTGAAATAAACAACCTTTAGACTAAAATATTCGCCTTATGGAAATCTATAAAATCATTTTAATCATACACGTAATCTGCGGATTTACAGCCCTAGTGGTTGGGCTGATTCCGATGCTCTCTAAAAAAGGAAAAACGCTTCACATCAATACTGGCAAAGTATATTTCTGGGCAATGTTCGGAGTATTTCTTACTTCTAGCACCATGTTCCTCTTCAAACCACAGCAGCTATTATTCTTATTCCTGATCGGGATTTTTAGTTTTTATCAGACATTAAGTGGAAGTCGGATCATAAAGTACAAGGAACTCAAGACACCTATTGCAGCATTTGACAAATTGATTACAGCGATAGTCAGTGTCTCCGGGATACTCATGATTACCTTGGGTGTCTATGCTTTATCTACCAATCAAATTTCTCCAGGTTTCACAATTTCTATATTTGGGGTAATTTTGCTTGGGCAAGGGGTTTTGGATTATAGAAACCTTACAGTCAATCGTGAAAAAAGATTCATGCGCAATCCCAAAGCATGGTTACGCCAGCACATTGGTAGAATGGGCGGCTCCTATATTGCTACCATTACAGCTTTCATTGTAGTGAATAACACCATCTTGCCTAACCTTATAGCGTGGCTAGGACCTGCCTTGATAGGTACTTTTGCCATCATTTACAGTCAGAAGAAATACAAAGTTAGGTAAATGCTTATAGTGAGGTGATTCTTTCTATAAACTAGGAATTCACCACAAAGACTGTATTTTACCTAAAATCGTTGTATTTTAAAGGTATCCCACTATCCATGTAACCAATCCCATTCTAATTACACCAACTAAATAAGAATAAGGAACAACGATTTTATTAATGGCAAAATCTAAACAAGAAATATTTCTCGAACTCTATCAACCTGTCCATGCACAGTTTGAACGGTTTTGCAGAGCGCGTGCGTTTGGAGATATGCCATATCATGACTTAATCAATGACACCTTACTGATCGCTTATCAAAAGATGGATCACATAAAAAGTGATAAAGCTTTTTTGAGTTATTTGATCGGAATAGCGATCCGAGTATTATCCAATGCGAAAAGGAAATTGAAGCCAAAGTCAGGGGTGGATGAATTTATCTTTCTCAATCACGCCGATTCTTCTCCCTCGGTAGAACTACAATTTGAGATCGAAATGCTCCATAAGGCACTAGCTTGTCTACCTGAACTACAAAGAGAAGCCTTGATTCTTTTTGAAATCACTGGATACTCCATCAAAGAGATCATGGAGATACAGCAAAGTGGTTCCTCTGCAGTAAAACAAAGACTGGCAAGGGGCAGAAAAGAGCTAGCCATCATAGTAAAAAAATTTATGAAATTACCTGAAGAAGGTTCGGTCGTTAAGATGCATGCATCATTAAATATATCATGAAAGAAGAAAAATACATACAATCACTTTTTGAACAGGCTCGACACGAGGAGCCACAGCTCTCCTATGAGGAAGTGGCGCATGATTTAGATGTGGCAATCAATCCAGGCAAGATTACCGTTCTGAAAGATTGGTTTTTCCATCATATTTATTTGAATACGTTTATTGCGATACTTTCAATTTTTATTTTATCAGGTTTTATGTTTCTCAATTCGCAAACTAATGAAACAAAGATTGTGACTGCCACACTACAAGCGAACGATTCATTAACGCCAACACAAGACAACTCAATTATTACAGTCATAGAAAATAAGCAAACAACATCAGTAGAAAACAAAGACGTACAAGAAGAAGAGATTGAAGCACCAGTAGCTGAAAAACCAGCTATAGTGAATTTGGAAACTGAAACCAAAAGTAAAAATTTCCAAATCAAAAAAGTGCCTGCATATACTGAAAAAACAACTCAAGATGTATCTTCAATAGACAAGAAATTTATTCCTGCAAAAGTCAAATATTTCCCCGTTAAGAAAACAAAAATCAAAGCTACTCCTATTAAGGAATTAGCGAAAGAAATGAAAAATCAGAAGCCTTCTAAAGCTAATTCTCAAACTGCTGAAAAGTTAGCAACAAAGAAAAAAACGCAACCTGAAAAATTAGCAACTATACAAGATAATCGATCAGAACTAGAGATTGTTCTAGAGACAACGTTAAATAGTGATAAACTAAAGGAAGATTTATTTCTAAAAAATAGAGCTGGTGATTTTCAACAACTCATCATCAGAACCAATCATAAGTTTGACAATTTGATTGATGTTCAATTTGCAGGAAAGAAATCCATTATTATTAACACAAATTATAGTGGTAGCTTCAATATTGTCGATGATAAATTTGTGGATATTCAATCTCTTAATATTAACAAGGACAAAGCAATATTGGAGTTTACTTATAATTCTGAATTCATTCAAGTTGAGTTAGAAAAAATTGGCGACCAATGGACGCACAAATACACAAGTAAAACCTATGCGCAAGAAGATCATTTTGTGAGACAAGAGTTACTACAGATGATGCTTGACAGTAAAAAGATGACTGAGGTAATAGAGAAGAATAAAAAAGGTGATTCAAAACCATTTGCACTAGTAACCAATGGGCTTATTTCTGATCACCTACAAGTCAATTTTGAAGGCAAGGACTTGGAGATTGTCCAATATCCTAGTAGCCTGAGGGTGACTTATGCTAAAATCATGAATTTCCAAATAAGAAAGAAAAAAGCTACACTAGAATTCACATACCAAGGTACAACGAATGAAGTAAACTTCCGAAATAAGAACGGCGAATGGACCTTACGTTCTTTTAAACAATTGTAATTTTCTAATTTAATTAGGGGCACCTCTATCAACCCCTTTCAATTTTAGCATGCTAATTTTTGAAAGGGATTCCTATGCCCATATACCATCCATTTCAAATTTTTAATAAATAATAGTTATGTATAAATCTATCATGTTGATCATAACCCTTTTATGCATTAATATTTTAACTGCACAAGTCACAAATATTAGCACAATTGAAAATTCTATTATTGATCTTGGAGCAGTAGCCGACAACAACGATGACTTTAGCGAATTTTCAAACCTCAAACCCTTATTGGAGAATGTAAATATTGTGATGATGGGAGAACAATCTCATGGAGAAGCAACCACGTATGAAACTAAAATAAAACTAATAAAATATCTACATCAAGAATTAGGCTATGATCTTTTGGTATTTGAAAGTGGATTCTTCGAATGTAAAAAAGCCTGGGACTTAATAGAAAAAGGAGAAGAGGTTCGAACAGCCATGGGGAAAAGCATTTTTGATATCTGGTCGACTACAAAGGACATCAAGCCCCTTGCTAATTATATTGAATTGACAAAAAAATCAGAAAACCCTTTGAGGCTCGCCGGCTTTGACAATCAGTTTACTGGAAAGTACGCTAGTGGCTTTTTCCTTGCAGATCTAGAAAAATTTCTACAAAGGGTATTACCTGAAATTCTAGAAACCAAAGATTGGTCAGAATTTTCAGAAAGCATACAACTAATTACAAAATTCAAAAAAGCCTCTTATAAACAATTCAAGAAGTCAAATCAGGAAGATGAAATGAAATTCATTTTAAGATTGATTTCAGAAATAAGTAAAACAGAAAACAATCCAGAATCTAAATTCTGGATACAATCTTTAAAATCTACTCGCACATATATCTCTAACGTCGCCTCTAAGTCTGATTTTAGAGACAAGCAGATGGCAGACAATCTGATTTGGATAAAAGAAAATAATCCAAAGAGTAAAATTATTTGCTGGGGTGCCACAGGTCACTTTATATACAACTCAAAAGACATAAGAATGAAGAGTGTACTGATCCAAACTCTAGCAGGTAACTATTATAAGAAAGTAGATATGATGGGTGAATACGTCAAAAACAAATACCAAGACAAGGTCTACACTATCGGTTTTACCGCATATCAAGGAGAATTTGGTTTGTTTAAAGGACGAAAGATTAAAGCTCCTAAGGAAGGAACATTTGAGTATGTTTTAGGCCAAGCCAAATATGACAATTATCTACTCCCATTGAAAGGTTTAAACATAGACGGAATGGAATCTAGACCTTTAGGAAACTTCTACATGAAGACAGATATAAACAATGTAATGGACGCTGTAGTATTTAATCGAAACATGGTTCGACCAAAGTTGGATAGAAATTTCTTTTTAGAAATGTATCCAGAGAACAAGTGGATCAAACCTGAAGTAATAAATACTAATGAAGAATTATAGATTTAATTCTTTCTTCTTTGCGCTCTGGGTAGTAGCGATATCCAGTGCTTCGGATCAGCAATGAAGGAATGGCTGGAGACGGATGATCCCGACCACTCGGGAGAATACTAGCCAGACATATCCTGAATACTGATGTGAGGTGCTGGATACAAGCGGATGACCAGATGCAAGCGCCCAAATCAATGCAATAGGACAAATAAAAATTTAATAATACAAGATTTAAAAAAAGTTAAATTTAGGATTCCTTTAGAAGAGATTATTTTCTCTACGCTAAAAGGTAATCACAAAATGAGTCCAACCAGATTCATAGTCTGTCTTTAGAGAAAAGTTTGCTTGATGACTCAGTAGAATATCACGAACCAGCATGAGCCCTACCCCTTGTCCAGTTGGCTTAGTGCTGAAAAAAGGAGTGAAAATTTTTTGCTCCTTATTCGGAGGAATCCCATCTCCATTATCAGAAATAATAAACTGTAATGGATAAGGCAAACACTTGATCAAGATATCACCGTTCCTGTCAATTGCCTCAATAGAGTTTTTCAATATATTGGATACAGCCTGTTCCAAAAGGATTGGGTCCGCGTCCAGATAAACTGGATGCAGGGGCATATCAAACTCAATAGAGATATCTTTTTCTTTGGCGATAGGCCGAAAAAGCTTGCCACTTTTCTGCAAAAGATCATTCAGATTTACCTTTGTTTTTTGAGGTGGAGGTAGTCGTAATATCGAAGCGTAATTACCCATAAAATCTCGTAAACTTAAATTTCTCTCCTTTGCAATGACCAAGGACTCCTTCAGCTCAACATCCTCATCGTCTTGTAAACCATACTCCATCACCGTATCCAAAATAGAATTGATAGCTCCCATGCTGTTATTTACTTCGTGAGCCATCATCCGAATTATTTTACCAAAGGCTTCTTTCTCTGATTGCAACATCTCTTTGGATAAGTCGTCGATCATAAAAAACTTTCGCTTAAACCCTTGATGGATTACATCATAGCTCTGATATTTGTATTTATCCACTCCGCTGATAGAAATAACAGAATTTTCATTATTATTCTTTGACGTGATGGCATCTATCAGAGGGTTCGAAAAATCCGTCAATTGCTTACCTCTCCAATTAGAATCAATTTTGAGGATTATTAATGCTGCTGGATTGATATTAGAAATCAAACCGTCAAAATCCATAATAATAATTCCCGTATTGGAAACCTCAATTAATTTTTGAGTGAAGTAAGATTGCTCTGTTACAGACACACGCTCTTTACGAAGCTGATCAATCATCTGATTAAATACGCTTACCAATTTATCTATTTCGTTGCTACCTGTTTTGAGATATTTGACACTAAAATCTGCATCAGCAATAGCGTCTGTTCCAGACTGAAGCAATGCAATCGGTCGGATAAAAGAACTGTATAAGAGATAACTGAGAAATAAGCTGAATAAAACTAAAACTTCAGAGAGCAAAAATATCCATTTCCTATCTTGTAACAGAAAGTAAATCAGTAAGATTAAAACACTGTGTAAAACCCCAATAAAAAGTACGTATTTAAATTTTAGGCTCATGAGGGATGTCAAATTTTTCTAGTCTTCTATACAATGAACTCCTTGTAATGCCGAGTGCCCCAGCAGCCCCACTGATGGAGTGTTGGTATTTTGCAAGTGCTTTTTTTATCATCTCTATTTCCATCTTCTGCAGATTTAGCTGTCCCTTTTGATCCGTTTTTAATTCCGAAAAATCAAATGCTGACATGAAATCATTAATAGTCAGTTCCTTTTTTTGCAGATGTAAAAGAAATGTCCTTTCAATGATATTTTTGAGTTGTCTGATATTTCCTTTATATTCTTGAGCAGAAAGCCACTTGTAAGTTTCTTTACTTATGAGAGGTCTCTCGCTCGCGTACAAGTCCGTCAATTTGTCTACAAAGTGTCTTACCAGCAAAGGTATATCTTCTTGTCGTTCTGCTAAGGTAGGAATATGGATATGGATCAAATTTATTCTATAAAATAAATCTTCACGAAATTTTCCTGAATCCGCCATAGATTTTAGATCCCGATTCGTAGCAGAAACAACGCGTACATCTGTCCTATAGGTTTCACTAGAACCTAATTGCTCATATGTTTTTTCTTGCAGCACACGCAACATTTTTACCTGACAAGATAGGGGAAGTTCACCTATCTCATCTAAGAATATGGTCCCTTTATTGGCCTTGGTAAATCTTCCTTCACGATCACTATGCGCCCCCGTAAAAGCACCTTTTTTGTGGCCAAACATTTCGCTTTCGAAAAGTGTCTCTGGAATACCACCAAGGTTTACTTTCACAAATGAAGCTTGCTTTCTATTACTTTCTTGATGAATTGCTTCTGCAATGAGTTCCTTTCCCGTTCCACTTTCCCCAGTGATCAAGACACTAGCCTGTGTATTAGAGACTCGCTGAACAAGGTCTAAAATACCTTTTATAGCTGCACTCTCTCCGATGATGTTAGAAATATCTTCCGAGTCTGCAACAGGATTTTCTTGAGCATCACGATGATACATGGATTTAATTCCTTCGATGGAAGCTATGAGGTCTTTGTTGTCCCACGGTTTAGCGATAAAGTCACGTGCCCCAAGTTTCATACCGCGCACAGCAAGTTGCACAGTAGCCCAACCCGTCATGAGTATAACGGAGATGTTTGGAAATTTGGAACGAATCATTTCTAGCAATTTGATCCCTTGGCGCCCTGAAGTGTCTATAGTGAAATTCATATCCAGTAAGACAAAGGTTGGATTCCATTCTTCTATTTTCTCTATCGCAATAATCGGGGAATGGATGGCCTGCACATCGTAGCCTTTCTTGCGGAGCAGCAATTGGAGGCTAGAACAAACCGTTCTATCATCATCTATCAAAAGTATCTTCATTTGATTTGCATATTCAATTGTGATATTACCAATAATTAATTCTAAATAAAATTATACTCGGTTAATTAATCTTCGTGTAGAGAATTTGCTGGTGTAATTCTTGCAGCCTGCAGACTTGGAAATAGAGCACAGGTAAAAACGAGTAACAATATGATTCCTGTCGAATAGCCTATGGCTTTATAAAAGAAGACATCTGGATATTCCGTAATTTTAAGTATAGGTATTTGAATCGCGAAGAATGTACCCAGCAATATAGATACTCCAGCCAATATTAAAATTTCCAAAATAAACTGTTTTGTAATATCAAAGCCATGAGCGCCCAGTGCTTGCCGAAGACCGATTTCGGACTTTCTTTTGTTGATAGCATAGGACAATACCCCGAAAAGACCTAAGGCTACATTAAGACAAAGAAATCCGCAGATAGACAAAAGTGCGATCAACATCAACCAGCTTTCTCTACTATTATCCACTTTCCTTTTAGCTAAACTGTGGATGACACTACCTGTACTTTTAGTAGTAGTATTCACTATTTGAGATAGTTGTTCTTCATAAGCGGTCTCTGTTCCAGGCTTCATTTTCAGAAGTATAAAATCCTTATTCTCAGTATAATCTCTTCTTGTAAATACCATTTGATGATCTTCTGCAAATTCTCCTGGGTACCTATATTCATCTACAACACCTACGATTTTATTTTCACCGTCGAACTGAATGGTACTATCAATCATAGTTTTGCCAGGGTAATATTTATCCATGAAATTTTTGTTGACCAAAATTGGCTTATACCCAGCAGCTGCATCTTCTTCTATAAACCATCTTCCTTCTATAACATTCAAATCCAGAACATTTTCTAAAGCTATATCTGCAGGAACGACACGCGCCGACATTTCGAAGCCATTATCGTTTGTACCATTATACCATGCGTTATTCGTAAATGGTGCTATAGATGGAGTAAAAGATACATCTAAGATTTCTTCCTCAGCCAAAAGGTTTCGCTTAAGATTTTGGATAGTTATTACGGCTTCTGTGGAATCCATCACAGAGACATTATCCAACATTATCATCCATCTATCCTCAGTAGCAAAGCCAAGTGGCTTGTTTACTCTTTCCAAATTGAAAAAGACATAAGAGAGTACAGCGAATAATACTAGGAAGGACAGAAATATTTCTAATACCATTAGTATATTGCTTCCTTTCTTATTCCAAATTAGTTTTAATATATGCTTGATCATATCGTATTTTCTTTTAGAGCATTAACAATTTGTAGTTTAGACATTCTGTATGCGGGCAACAATCCTGACAAAACCCCAAATAATAGGGTGGCTAAAAAACTGTAAAGGAAAAATTTTGGACTAAGTGTTAGTACAACATCGCCTAAATGTCCTCCTTTATTCACTACGTTTATCAGTAGAAGAGCTAGCCCTAATCCCAATATACCGCCTAACAGTGTTTGGATAATATTTTCTATAATAAACTGCGACAGGATATTTCCTTGATGCGCACCAAAGGCTTTACGTACCCCTATCTCTGAAGAACGTTCCATGATTCTGCTGACATTGAGATTTATGAGATTTAACGTAGGTAATAATATAAAGAATAACAGCAGAGTAATTAAAACCCAGGTCATAATGGTAAGCCCCTTAGATTTGTCATCATTATCTGCATAGATTGCATTTGCAAATAACTCATTATAAGTTACTGGATCGAAGACAATTTCATTATACCCTGGTGGTTTACTAGGATGATCGAGTGGTATCAGGGTATTTGCTTCAGAGATTTCTTCCTTTAAGTTGTCTGCATTTGCTCCGTTTTTAAGTTTAAATAACACACTATAGAATCCATGATAATAGCTATCTTGATTAGTCACATCAAGTATAGTATAGGGTATGACTGCATCTGGAGAAACGAAGGGCACAAACTTTCCTTGATAGCGGTACATTCCAACTACTTTCAGGTTTTTGCCATCTATTAAAATTTCTCTGCCTACTACGTCTTTGTCTGTTCCAAAGTAGGATTTTGCTATTTTATCAGAAATACAAATAACTTTTGCAGCGCTTTCAAACTCTGCTTGGTCATAGCTTCTACCTTCTATCATTTGATGGTCTAAGATATCCCAGTAGTTTGCATCTCCATATAGTGAAGCAATTGTAATTTTGACTCCATTAACGTACACATCGTTTAGGGAGTTGGAGTTCATGACAGTCGTGTTTTCTGCAGAGGGTAGGTTCGATAGAAAATCTTCTGCAATACCATTATTCATACTACTGTTCCAGGTCATACTTCCTCTACTCTTTACCTCCATATTGGAGTCGAGCAACATTTCGCTATTATTGAAGGTGGTATCTATTTTGTAAATAGTATCACGCATAACTTGACGCAATGTCAAATGATCTAGAAAAACCATTTTATTCTTATGAGTGAGTGGCTGATCAGTGCCCAACTCACTTTGCAAAAAGGAAAATATGACCATCAAGATACCTAGTGTAAAGCTTATGCCAAAGAGGGTGATAAAAGTGAAGAATTTGTTTCTACTTAATACACGCCATGCTAATTTTATATAGTTCGTTATCATTATTGTTTTTTTAATAAATTAAGCTACCTGCGTTCCATCATATAGTCGAATCAGACGATCTGTTTTTTTTGCCATTCGTTCATCATGCGTTACCATCACGATAGTAGTACCTTCCTCTTTATTAAGGCGGATCAATATATCCATCACTTCATCTCCCATGGCACTGTCTAAGTTTCCAGTAGGTTCATCTGCTAGGATTATTGCTGGTCTACCCACAATCGCTCTGGCGATAGCAACTCTTTGTTTTTGTCCTCCCGATAATTGATTAGGAAAGTGTCCTTTTCTGTTTGCTAGACCTACAGACTCCAGTGCCTCAGCAGCCATACGCTTGCGTTCACTTCCAGAAGTACTTCGGTACAGAAGTGGCAACTCTACATTATCAATAACACTCAAGTCAGGAATCAAATGAAAACTTTGAAATATAAATCCTAATTTTTCATTCCTGAATTTCGAAGTGCTTTTGCTATTAAAGTTGCTGATACTTTGACCGTCTACCAATATATTTCCGTTGGATGGTTCATCCAATAATCCTATAATGTTAAGCAGTGTACTCTTGCCGCAGCCAGATGGACCCATGATGCTCAAGAATTCGCCTTTGGGCACATGCAGATCTATGCTGTTAAGCGCAGTAGTTTCTATTGTTTTTGTTCTGTAGACTTTTGAGATATTTTGTACTATTATCATGATGGTATTATTTTGATGCTTTTCTTAGTTGTAATTAATGTTCTTGTTCTGTAGTATGTCGTAGCCGCTGAGTGCCCTCAGATTGTAGTAAATCGTCCAGTAGGACTTGAGCGCATTTATATAGTTTCTTTTAGCTTGATCTTTTTCTCGTTGCGCAAGGGTCAAGTTTGTGATATCAATATTGCCAAGGGTATATCTATTATTAGAGATAGTAAATCGCTCTTCCGCTTTATTCATAATTTCTAATAGCAGATTTAATTCCTGTTGAAGCCTCAAGAACAAAAGTGCTTGCTGCCGTATATTATTTTCCAGTTCCAGCATACTTTGCTGATAGGCATTCTCTATGTCTAGCTGCTGTAGATTAACTTGCTCCATGGCTACTTTCTTTCTACCCCAATCCAATAGTGGTATCTGAACCGATACATTAAACTGCTGCTCGTCGAAAGGATTAATATATATTTCAGATAATTCTTGTGAGCCTCTAGCCAATCCTATGGATGCTTGAATCTCTGCTTGCCAGCCGAAATCATTTTTCGCTTTTGCCAAATCTTGCGCAGATTCTAAACTCGCTCTTTGGTACGCAATTATTTCTGGTCTATTTTGGAGATAGGCGCTCAGTAAACCATCCATATCTATTTGTTCTACTGTAGTTGCTTCTGGGATAGCATAAGTTCTATCCTTATTGGCGTCTTTATTTCCTAAGAATGTATCTAAGAAAGAAATCGCCACCTGCAACTGAAAAGTAGCTTGAGAAACAGACAACTTCGCTGTATTAAGTTCTATCTCCAACTGCAATTTTTCATCGCGACTTACCTTGCCTAGCTCCAATCTTTCCTCAGTGATAAGCAATAGCTTTTCATTCACAGCCTGATTCGTCTCAGCTATATCTAGATTTTGGCTCGCGATCAAAATATTAAAATACAAGTTTGTCGCATCACCTAGTGCTTGCTCTATTTGTATATTATAGTTCTTTTCAGATTCTTCTATTAACAAAGGCTGTATTTCCTTATCGTACTTCCATCGGTTGTATCCAAAAATCGGCTGGACAATTCCGATCCGAAGTGGGATTCCGTTATAGGTATTTGACTTTAATGAAAAGTCATCAAATCGTTGTAGATCACTATTCGCAAAAACAGTACCCCCAGTAGAAGTCAACACTTGCGTCGCAGATAATGACACCGAACTATTCGCTTGCCGGATAGAGCGAAAAGAGATTGTACCATCAGGTTGCAGTACTGGCGAAGAGGTCTTGCTGTAGTTGGGCAGGTTGGCATTGAGACCTACGTTAGGGCGCAGCTGACTTTTATAAAAATCAAATCTCGAACTGACAATTGCTTTTTGTGTGCCGGCAGTCTTTGTCGCAAAACTTTTATTCAAAACTTCTTGCAGAATATTCTCCATAGTTTCTTGTGCCGTCAAAAAACCCACAGACAATAAAATGCAACTAATAATAAAATATAATTTGTTCATGGTTCTTATTCTTCTATGATAAAACTGTCCATATGCTCATATGCCTTCGTCTCTGATACAATCAGTTTGTCCCCTTCATTTAGTCCATCTTTGATTTCAAAATATTCGGAACTTACCTTGCCTTTATTGACACGTACTTTGGTTGCCTCATTGCCAACTACCTTATAAAAATATTGTGCTGACGTTCCTTTTAGTCCTGTTCCTCTTTTAGCTCTTAGAACATTATTGCTTTGTCCTGTGATAATGTTTATCTCCGTTCTCAGATTAGGTCTAAGTTGATCATTGCCTTCATCCTCCAGGGTTACATTAAATTTTACTGTATTATTTATGATCTCAGGAAGCACCCTCGAAATCGTCCCCTTCACCTTACTCTTCCCGATTCGCACCTCAACAGGTAGTCCTACTTGCAGCTGTCCACTATTTCTATCCGAAGTCGTAGCCTCTATTTTAAATTTATCCAGATTTGCAATTTTTACCAGTGGCTCTCCCTCCGAAACTGTTTTGCCGATATCTTCATTGATCCAAGTGATCACACCCGACTGTGGAGCAGTCACCTGTGTCTCTCCCAGTTTTCTTTTCAACTCTCTGAGCCTCTTATTTTGGATATCGTATTCTAGTTGAAGATTTTTCTTATCCGTAGTATTGACGGATCTTTTGTATTCCAATTCATTTTCTATCACCTTTTTCTCAATTTCTGCAATGCTCAATTGCAGCGCCGCTCCTTCTACTTCTTCCGCAGTTGCTCCACCGATTTCTAGTAGTCGTTTTTGATCGGCCACCTGAGCTCTCAGCTCGCTCAATTGCAGTGCCTTTATCTGATCTTGATAATCTAGGTCACGCAGATCTTTATCATATTGCAGTTTTAGTTTGTCGATATTATTTCTTCGCAGCGATAATTCATCTTGCAGCTTTTCATATTCGAGACTGGTATATTCTTTATCAAGCTTCAGGATAAGGTCTCCCTTTTTAACCTCGGTTCCTGTCGACAATAACACGGATTCAATCTCCGTTGATACAGGCGCGTTGATTACCCGTTCAGAAGCCGCCACGACTGTTCCTGCCGCGGATAGGGTCTGACTGATATTCCCTCTTTCTACTTGTACGATATGAAAGTCAGCCGACTTACCCGTTTTTTGGAGTGTCTTTTTCAATAGGAAATACCCAGCTGCGACTACGCCCAATACCAATACCACTGGGAGTATTTTTTTGAACGTATTTTTTGATTGATCTTTTTTTGATATTTCTCGATCCATAATTTCGATGCCTTTTGCTCTAAGGAATCCAATACCAATGCCAAAAGTTTACACCCTGATTATCATTACTTTACGAATCTGAATTATCCTCAAATTGTGCGATATCGGACAGTACTTGTTCGATATCGAGAATGAAATCCAAATTTCTTTTTCTTATAGTATTCCTTTTTTTAGCTTGGATGATTTGGGTGTGCCTAATTAATTGTGAATTATGGATGATGAATTCCCATCTGTAGTGTTCTTGTTTCCGCTCTGCTTTATTTTAAACAATTAAACATCTTTCTTGCGCTCTGGGGAGAAGCGATAGGAGATGCGCTGGAGCGATAATGAAGGAAGGACCAGTGACGGATGAGTCCCGTGGTACCACGGGAGATACTAGCTGGGCATATCCTGAATATCGCTCTAGGGTATCGAGTACAAGCGGATCACCAGATATAAGCGCCCGAAAAGTAATTATGAATTATGGATTATGAATTTGCTGCTCTTTCGCTCTCAGCTCCTCGTAGGGCAGACGCCTATGAAAACTAACCCGTCTGTAAACCTCAGAGGCAGCACCTCAAAGATTTACAGACGGGTTTAACAGACATCTTTGTTGAATACCTATAAACTGTTCAATAAATAAACATCCTTTTAATTATTGACTATTATCTTGTTCGTACTCTGTCTTCCATCTGAAGCTAACTTCAATAAGTAAGTACCAGAAGGTAAATCGCCCAAGTCAAAACTTTCATTTATTTTA
>Ga0209187_1001659_pt1 | contig 24482 bp, 23 predicted proteins | sample BantaG_FD_187430 | JGI IMG/M metagenome (GOLD analysis project Ga0209187, IMG submission 187430) | Marine algal microbial communities from Bantry Bay, Ireland - BantryBay_4 metaG (SPAdes) (version 2) | ecosystem: Host-associated > Algae > Red algae > Unclassified | place: Bantry Bay, Ireland...
CGCTTCCGGGTCAGTTGTTGAGGTGTGCGTCTTGTTCGATCGTTTCTGGCCCTTGAAATCAACTTCGGCGTTGCGGCTCTTGAACCCGTTCCCATCACCAGGACCGTCACTCCCGCCCGGGTCGTCACTCTCGCCAGGGTCACGGTTGGGTTCGAAACTGAGGCTCCCCCCGTTGACCGGTCACCTTCTTTAGGAGGTAATCATGTCTGTTATGGATGCAAGCGAGGTGCCGCGTCGGCGGCACCGAACGCCGGCCACCCGACGCGTACATCGCATCAAACTCTCCATCCAACTCGGCGAGCACTTCCTCGACAACGACCCGGATCCGGCGGATCGGATGATCCGCCGGGATCAGATCTTCGGTGCTCAAAGAGCTCAACATTGACAACTGACGATCCGGTGCTCCACGCATCAACCAAGCATGACGAACCCCAAACCAAAACGCGAGCCCTTTTTCAGCACCCTGCTAGAGGCATTCCGGCACCAAGAAGCAGCCAATAGCACCGCAGCAAATGACAGTCAGTTCTTTGAAGCAGATGTCTGCAAGTACCAGTCCTCGAAATCGAAGCTGTCTTCGGTCGACATGGAGAAGAACATCCGACGTAAGATCAGGCGAACTGGAAACGAGTGGACAACTGCTCTAGGTGGGAAGCGGAATACTGTGAGTAACCCAAAGAAGACCCTTGTTGACCAAACGCTGAAGCAAGCGAAAGTGACCGCAAAACTTCATGCCAATGCCGCAGCACATACTGGACGCGGGATGCAGGCAAAGGTGGCCGCTGAACGGGCATCTCACACCGGTGTAGTTGTTGGCCGCAAGGCGAAACACATTGCTCAAACATCTCTCGTCATAGCGCAGACCTTCGCGATGTGGATGGCCTTCAGTTTCGCGATCGCCATAGTGCTGCCACTACTGACGCGTGTGGACTTCTCGCTGGCGTTTGCGGTCGTCGCCTCGACGGTCTCCGCGATCGTCGCGGTATCGATCGCTTTCCAGCTCCGTAACCGACGACGTGTTCGAGCGCTACAGCGCAAGGGCTGGAGCTAGCCGGTACCACCAGTGTCAGCTGGAAAAGGCCGAGCATCATCATCACGTTGCGTACTTGTTGCAGAACGTGCGATATTGCTGTTCACACGCGCCGTCTTGTCCGTAACTCCGTACGCGGTGACCGACGATTCGCGGATCGGCCAAGTCGCCGGGGATCGGCGTTGAGCGCTTCTATGAAAGGCGAGTTGTGATTGTTGGGAGTGGGATGGTGCGCTCCGAGCTCGCTAAGGTTGGTGCGGCGATCGGCTCAGGTGGTCAAGCTGATGTTTTTGAGTGCCACATCACTGGCATTGATCACTCCTCTTCTCTCCTCTTTAAGCGGTACAGGAGTGGCGTAACGCCGCTGCTGGATCCTCTCCTCGAACTTGTCCGATGGCCGTCGCAGCTGCCGAAAGACGAAGCTCAGCTCGTTTGGTCCAACACTGCATGGCCGGTCGCGGCGGTTGTGGACACCAGCGAGCCGACCAACGTCATCGGGGTGCTGATTCCGAGGGCCCCCGATCGATTCTCGTTTGATGCCGATGCCGCCAAGAACGAGAGCCAAGTTGGGCGTCTACGCGAACTGCAGTATCTGATCCTCACCGAGCGGTCCGAACGGCTCGTTCACGTCCCTGACCTGGCTGCGGCAACCGGTGTTGTCGAGCACCTCGCGAAGGTCCTGGCGATTTTCGAACGACACTCAGTCGTGCATGGTGACATTTCCATGCGGAACGTTCTCTGGGGTTTCGGCGCCGCCGGACCTGAGTCGTTTCTTCTCGATTGTGACAGCGCACGAATTGGCCCGACCGAGACTGGCTTCTCGACCGTCACAACACCCGGGTGGAGTGATCCGCGACTCACGACTGGCGACATAGCTGTGCCGAACGTCGACAGCGACCGGTACGCCCTGGCCGCTGCGGTTTACCGGATCTACTTCCGGTCTCCGGGAAACGATCTGAGCGCGGTCCTGTTTGACCAACCGGCACATGCCGGGCCTCTTCCGAATACGATGGTGCGCTACCTGCAGACCGCGTTCAGCCCGGACAATCGGGGTCCGCGACCGACAGCAGCACAATGGAGCACCGAACTGCGACACCTGCGTGCCGGCGATGTCGCCGCCGGCCTGGGCCTGAAGGCATCTCCACCAGCGCGCCGATCCGCGCTCGCCGCAAGTTCTCCGGGCTCGGCACCGCGGTCGACGCCGATCTGTCCACCCGCCGGCCAATCGGATGGCTCTCGGCGTTCCTTCGCCTTTGCCGGGGTGGGAGCCGTCGTGCTGCTTCTTTGCGGACTGGTCGCATTCCTTGTCGCCCGGCCCTCAGCGCCGGAGCCTTTCGTTACGAGCGACGTCGAACTCGCCCCAGAGCAACAGGCTGTGAGTCCAGTCACGACGACGCCTACCCTCCCGCCAGAGGGTTCTGAATCCGACGCCGTCGAGATCAGTGATGCGTCGACGGCAACATCGGAACCAGAAGCTGTGTCACCGTTACCTGTCCCCGACCCAACCGTCGCTGGGTCCATCGTGGATGACTTTGGTTGGACGGGACCCCACATCGCGTTCGGCCGGGACAATGCTGATGGATCGGGCTGCACGCCGGAACCGCCGGGCGACCGTCTCGAAGATGGAATTTGGTTCGTGAGCCCGGTCGACGCGACGTCGACGGTCGTTGTCGTTGACCTCGCGTGCCGCTTCTCTTCAAACCGTGAGGCAGGCACCGAGGACGCAACGCCGTCGAATCCCACCGTGCGCAACGAGGAAGACCGCTACTTCTCGATCGACGTCGCCACCACAACGACGATGTGGGAATCGGCTACGCAAAGCACGAGCGCACTCAGCCCCAGTTCGTTGAACAGCCACATCGCGTGCGCCGAAGACACCTACATGTGGATTCGCATCTACGCGAGCGAACTCGTAGAGGGGCTGGAACTCGAACGATGCAATTCGACCGCTATCACGTCAAGTGCTGGCGGAGGCGATCTGGGACTGGCCACACAGATCAGCGCCCCGGCCTGCGACGGCTCCTGGGTCGTGTTCGTTGGCTCGGTCATTGAGCCAGACAGCTATGCAACAGACATCGCCGCGCTGCTCGGCTCCTACGCAGGAAGCGGCTACCTGCGTACCGACCAGACGTGTTCGTCCCTGCGTCAAAGTCTGAACGGCAACGCGATCTATTCCGCTTACCTCGGGCCATACGACAACAAGACTGACGCTTGCCACGAACGCGGCCGGATCGGCGGCAGAGCATACGTGAAACGACTTGACCAGACCACGCCGGCCGAACAACTTTTTACCTGTCCATAATGTGCGAATACTGCGTCACCCGAACAGTCGATCGTCGCCAGCTGCTTTGCGCAGCCGGCGCCCTCGTGCTGCCGGCTCTGTTCCTTCCCAATAGAGCGACACTGCAACTCCCGGAGGCGCCGACAACCAGAACCCACCCGACAATCCGACCACGGTCAGATTGGGCCGACAGTCCTGATGTCATTGATCTTCCAACCGAGGACGTCAAGTTCTACATCGTCCATCATTCAGCGACTCATCTGACTCACACTGTCGACGAAGTGCCTCAGATATTGCGCGACTACCACGGGTACCACACGTCGCCAGAGAAGGGATGGCCGGATATGGCCTACAACTTTCTAATCGACCGATTCGGAGTGATCTGGGAAGGCCGAACCGGCAGTATCGACCGAGCGGTCCGAGGCGACGCCACCGGAGGAAACCAAGGGTTTTCTCAGCTGATTTGTCTCATAGGCGACTTCACGTCCGAGCTTCCCACGGACGCCGCGCTTTCGAGCCTTACACTGCTCATGGCATCGTTGTCCGTCAGAGATGGCGTGGACGTCCGAACGGGTGCGACGACCTCATTTGTCTCACGCGGATCGAACCGATGGCCGGCCGGTGAAATAGTTACCAGTCGAACAATTGTCGGACACCGCGACATGTCGCTGACAAGTTGCCCCGGAGACACGTTCTATCCGGTGATTACTACCCAGCTGCCGTCATGGGTTGAGAAGATCGGTCCGTTGGCTGACGCCAGTGGCCAGTTAGCAATTGGTTTCACGGGCTGATTGCCTGGACGATTTCGTCACAGTTTCGGTCGTGATAGGTTGCTGAGCAGCAAGAAAGCAGGGGAAATGTCAGACGATAACAACCGATCAGCTCCACCCAAATTCCAACGGAGTAACGCTGCTGAATCCGATCAACGTGCTGCTCCGGCGGCTCCAATCGTGTCAATGCCAGCCATTCAGCCTCCGACCCAACCCCAACCGAATCCACCAGCGAGTTCAACTCATGCGAGTCAATCGTGGCCTGCTCCTCAGCAACCAAACACGCCGCCCGTGGCGCCGCAACCGGCGATGGCTCTCTTTCCAGTCGTGCAACCCCAGATGGTGACGATGCACCAGCAAGCACCTGGACAGCAACCGCCAGTCTTTGCGGACACGTCGAACGGGGCGCTACCCCATGTACTGGGTCTCCTGTTTGGATTTCTTGGCCCCCTCGCCCTGTTGGTGTTCAACTCCAACCGCACACCATTCGCGGATTACAACACGAGAGAAGCGCTGAACTTTCACCTTACGATCGCGGGCATGTGGTTCGTGACGGCAATCTTCTCGGTGGTGCTGATCGGCTTTCTTTTCATGCCGATCGTGCTTGCGTTGCAGTTCATCCTTCCAATCGTGGCCGCGTCGAACGCCAGCAGCGGTCGGACCTATCGCTACCCGGTGACGATTCGAATCGTCTAGGACCGCTGTCGCATCGCAACAAACTCTAAGGCTGCGACCACGGCGACGATTGCCGGGAACAGGGCCAACGACTCGGACACTCGAACGGGGGACCGCAGCAGCGCCGCAGCGTGAAGGACCAAACCGTTACTGCAGAGCGCCAGGGCCACAGCCCACCGAATCGACAGTCGACCAACGGAGATAAGCACAGCCCATCTGCCAATCAAGCCAGCGGACAGCGCCAGCCATGCGAATCCCGCGACGACGGAAATTCGGTGACCGTTTTGTCCGACAGCTACCAGTGTGGCCATCGTCTCGATCGCTGTTCGTGGGCGACCGCCGACGGTGGCAACAGGAACAAGTGCTGCACACAGCATGTAGGTCAGACCGCCAACATGGATCGCAGTTCTCGCCGCAAGTCCCGATTCGGTTTGTGCGTCCGATTCCAAGATGGTCGAATCACCCCGGCACGATCGACAACGCGAAGTCCTGTTCGAGGTTTCCGGAGTTCACCTCGATTACCCACCGCCCCGGTTCGAGCAGCGCAAACAATGTTTCCCCGGCGACGTCAGACGAGGAATAGGTCCAAGTCTGGGCGATGTCGGATTCCCACTGCCAGTCCACCAGGAACTCAAATGCGGTCGTCCCTGCGAGTTCTTCGGCCAGTCGGAGGTCGTGAATTCGCATTGACCTGCTTAGGCCCTCGACGGATCCGACCAATCGCACGGGCTCTGCGTTGACGACCTCGTAGTAGCGATATTCCCCCTGGGGGCCAGGCGCTAGGGCAGCGGCGCGACCGACTTCCAGGCTCACGGGCGAGACAACTCGAATTGATCCTTCGACGAGTGGTTCAGTCGACTGGTTGACTGCGAAGATCGACACCTCCCCCGGAGCAACCAGAACGGACTGCACGTTCGAGTTACATGCCCGAGCCTGCGAAGCCACGTTGTCAACATAGATGCAGCCCTCCGTCGCCGAGATCTCAAGAATTTCCGGCTCGTCGACGACGGTTCGCAACACAAGAGGATCCGAATAGCGTTCGCCTTGGTGCAGGATCGGTGCACCAAGTTCGTAAGGCTGGGGGTCGCCTAGCAGCACCGAATCCAGCAGGTCTTCGGTAAGTTGCGGAGCCGCGAACTGAATGTACTCATTGAGCGTGGAGAGTGGGTTGAGATACCAGCGTCCATCGATCTCTTCGACCACCACCGAGATTCCGTAGTCATCAAAGTAGGCGATCCAACTCAGGTACGGCTCGAACGGATCATCAAAGTCACTCAGACAAAGAGTTTCTGAGCCGTCACCATCGAAACGGGCGCAGGAACCCTGAAGGTCGACGTTGAGGTAGCTCCAACCGTCGTCGTAGGTCGTACGCACGAAGGCGTTGTCAACGCTCACTCGGGTCAAACCCCCATCAAGCTCCTCAGAGGTAACTGACAACGCGTCAGTCATGACACTCACCTCAGATCGGAGCTCCATTCGATAGTCACCGGCGAGGCGAGATTCGATCGTGTCCTGATACGCATAGACCACTGCTGCTTCGCCGGGATGCATCAGCTCGATGAGGTTGTCGATGTCCCATACCGCGACGTCGTCCATCACATCACGTATGACATCTTCGGCAGTGTCTGAACCCCCGCTCGAGTGACGATCAGTCTCAGAAAACCGCGGCTCATTCATCTCGCCGTCGCTTTGGGCAGCAAGCAACGTATAGACGGCTGTCATCGACGCTGATACGAACCACCGGCCGTCATCAAGAACCACCACCAAGGTGGGCGCCAGGGGTTCTTTGATGCCGGATCGCGAGATCGTTTCTGGCATGACCCCATCGACGTCGACGTCCGCTGACAGGTCGTTCGGGCGTGCCAACCCGAATCCTGGCAGGTAGGCCGCGATGCCCGACTCATCACCTCCCGAGCCATCCCCAGCGACTGATTCGTCTGTCTCGTCTTCTTGCGTCGTGGAAATCTGCAGGTTTTCGATACGCACCAGAGCAGTCACTTCGTCGGCAAGTATCTCCGGAGTAAGAGAGTCAAATGTGACGGAAAGTGAGGGGATACGGTCCTCAGAGTCGCCGGTTTCCGAGTAGCCCAACTCTTCGAGACGGTCGAAAATGGTCGTGATGGACTCGGCCAGCGGGCCAGCTTCGTCGGGGTGCAGGACTGTGGCCAGGCCTACGACATCGCCGTCGGCGACTGCGGCAAGGAACTGTTCTGCTGCCTCTTCGGGGCTCGCTGCACCTATTGATGTGAACAGGCCGCGAGCGAACAGTACGCCAAATGCGATCAACGCCACGACGAAGATCCCCGACAAGGCAAGTTGCGCTATTCGGGATCTGGACCTACCCGTGGCTGCCGGCCGCCGCCAGCGACTTGCTTTGAACGGGGTCGATTCTGTAGTCGCTACGGGTTGGGTCGGTGCCGCCCAGGTAGCGGGGGAGTTGTTCGGAGCGGCTGGATGGCTTGGCATGGCTCCGGGGCCGGCATTGGATGGCGACGGCACAATTGGAACAATCGGCACGGGGCTGGGAGCGGTCCCGCTGGCACCAGTCTGCGCCCACTGCTGGGCCTCTTCGATTGCGGCCCGGGCCATTTCCTGCTCGGATCCCGGCAGGTACCGGACCGCCTTTTGCGGGTCGACCATCGCAATAGATGTGCGTGACTCTGGGGATCGAACAAGTCGGTCGATCGCCGCGGAAATAGATGGCGCGTTCTCGCCGAACTCGTGTTGGTGTGCGGCGAACCACTCGCGAAGCACATCTCCTAGGTTGCCATCCACCCCGACCAATCCCTTTCCGCGTACCGACGAGTCAAAGTCTGCCTACCTGATGCAACCATCGCGCATCCGCACCAGACCTCACGTCAGACAAGTTCGATTGAGATCTCGTTCATTCCGTCGATGTGGTCAGGCATAGCGAGAACGCTCTTTCCTTCCGCCGCCCGCTGGGACGACGCGACGATCGACTTGGTCAATTCCTTTGTGATGGTCCGCAACACTGTGGTTGGCTTCTGACCTTCGACGGCAAGGTATGCCTTGAACGTTCCGACCTGAGCCAACACCTTCGGGTCAGCTGCACCGAAGCCGAACGACACAATGTTGGGCCGGTACTGGTTGTTCTCATCGATGAGGGCCCGGTACTTGTCTTCCCAGCCTTCGTAGCTGGGTAGGCCATCGGTGACAAAGAAGACTGCGGGGCGGTACATCTGGTAGCCCTCACCCTTGTACCACGCGATGTCATGAGGAATGCAGCCGCTGAGGAAGTCGAAGACGTCCCCGTAGTTCGTTGGGCCATACGCCGTCAACTGCGGCATGGTCTCTACCTCCAGCAAGTCTGACAGCGGCAGTTCGAGTGAGGTTTGCTCGGCAAACGTCACAACGGCAAAGCGAGCGATATCTCCAACGATTGGATCGTTCGCAATCTGATTGCGAAGCTCGGGTAGCTCATCGTTGATCACGCCGATGCATTCGTCCATCGAGCCTGAAACATCGATAACCAAGTAGAACGGAAATATTGGATATGCGTCCTTTTGCATTTTGCTTCTCCTTGAGGAGCCGTGTCCTGCACAGGGTCGCTGCGCGGCGTAGAGTGAGTTCGCGGTCAACAATAAGGGAATTACAGCCGGGCCGCCAATTGCCAGCGTACGACTGAATGGTCTTCATGAACCGCAACTTTTCATTCATTGCTCTGACCGGTTTGGTGACGGTGACGCTGCTTGTTTCCGCCAGTGCTCTGACGAGCTTTGGTACGGCTTCGGCTCAGGATGGACAGTGTTCTCGCACCGTGGCAGAGGGGGAAGCGATCGGTTCGATCGCTGATGACATCGGAGTTTCTGTTAAGGTCATAGTTGATTTGAATCCGGACATCGAGGACATAGATTTCGTTAAGCTTGGCGACAACCTTTTCGTGCCGTGCTCCGAGACTGTCGAACCATTGGCAACGCCTACACCTACATCGACCCCGCCAGTCGACGTGGTCGTAGAAGAGCCGACGGTCACCCCGACAGCGTTGCCGAGCGAAGCCGAACTCGACCAGCTTTACGTTTGCGTCTATGTGATCGTGCCCGACGACGCCTGGCAGCGGATCACCGACTCCTTGGGCATCACCGATGACGCCCTTGCGGAGGCAAACCCTCGCGTCAATCCAGAAGTTCTTCAGAACGAGCAGACGCTTCGCTATGAGAGTCCGTGTCGTGAGCAGCCAGCCCGTACGGCGACAACCTCAGCGACCAGCACCCCTATCGCGACGACTGCTCCAACGGCTACTGCTCTGCCGACAACACCTCCGACTGAGACGCCGGTCCCTGCGACAACCGCACCCGCCCCAACCACCACCGCGACACCTAGGCCTGTGATCGCCGACGAAGGCGCCTCCGCAGCTGTCTCGTCAGAGCCGCCACCAACACAGGTCCCTGCATCCGCAATAACAGATCGCACTGAAGATGGTTCGGAAGTGGAGGGCACTCGAACCGAACCAGGAGCACTGGACACCGCGCTCGCAGGCGACGACTCCGACCCGACAGGCACGACCAATGGGTCCGGATTGTCCCGATGGCTCTTCGCTGCCGCCGCGCTGATTGTCCTCGGAGGAATTGCCTTCACCCTGACCCGGACCCGGCCCGTAGCCGTGCGAAGCCCAACACCAAGCCAGCCGTTTTCGACTCGGCCTGCTACCGCCGAACCGGGTCAAGTTAGGCCAATGACTGCGCAGCCCTCCCCGAGCCAGCCCTCGCGATTGCCCTCATCGGGCGCGGCGACACCCAAACCGATTCATGAGTCCGCCCGCCCAGCCTCCGACGCAGAGCTTCGGCCCGCAGAGACGAAACGAACAGCTGCACTGCCGATCGCAGCTGATGACACGTTGGTCCTTGGAAAGCCCTCACGGGGTGCATCCAGCAAAGTCGACTACGGACCAGTCGTTGGAATGTTCGTTCCCTCGCAGATAGCTGATCAGGGGCAGCTCGGCGAACTGAGATTTCGCGCCGCAAGTCTTCAGGGCCACCAGCATCGCTTTGAGTTCGAACCGCGACAGGACAGCTACGCCTTGGGCGTCGCTCGGGACGGCGAATGGCTCCTCGTCGCTGTGGCGGATGGGCTCGGCAGTGCCCAGTTCTCACACTTTGGATCCCGGATGGCTGCCGACTCTGCGACGAGGCTGCTCGCAAATCAGCTCTCCGGAGCCGACGCTCCCAACTTCATCGACCTCACCCTCGCAGTGGAGCAACAGCTCGTTCAGGCATATCCGGAGACGTCAGTGACCACGACCTTGGTCGTAGCTGCAGTGAACTCCAGGACCGGGCTCGCACATTTGGGGCGCATCGGCGACTCTGAAGCCCTGGTCATGAGGTCGGGTGCGTGGACGTCCGTCTTCGGAGAAGACACCGAAGCATCCGATCTGAGTGCAGCGACTGCGGCGCTGCCGGGAGACGCGGGCCGAACCGAAACTGCCGCAGTGCAACTTGACTTTCAGTCACCACTGTTGATAGCCACCGACGGTGTCGCCAAGCCGATAGAAGCCGCGCCAAGTGATGTAGGCGGGGCCTTTTCTCAACAGCTGCAGGTACCGCCGTCGCTGGCTTCCTTTGTGCGACTCATTGGTTTCGACCGGAAAGGGTTCACCGATGACCGGACGGCGGTGGCGATCTGGTGGACGGGAAACGTCACCCCGCAGTCTCAGGCGATTGACCCTACCCACGGTGACACCGTCAGCACGACCAGGCCACCTGCGCCGCCAACTCACTAAACGGCATCCAGCCCGCGATTGGTTCGCTCAAGGTATAAATGGCTTCCGACTCGCTCGCGAACTGGGCCACAGTTCCAGTGGTTGTCGTGACTTCCCACGTCACACAGAACGCGGTTGATACTCGACCTGCTGAAGTATTTTCGTGTCCGAGAATGGCGAGACGCCACCGCTGAATGTCGCCTGACGGACTCAGTGGACGTATCGGGAAAGCGACGCTCTCGTGTATCGCTCCCCAGCCTTCGATGAAGCGCGAAGAGGTGTAGTCGGCCTTTTGCAGGTCGATACGTCGAACGGTTGCCCAGTCACCAGCTGCGAACGCATCTGAAAGGCGCTGCAGCGCGAGCAGACCCCGTATCGGTGACTGGCTGGCCGTCTGCCAGTCTCGAGAGGTGCGTACCCCGGTGGTTGCTCCTTCGCAGCCCCGCATCGCAGAGTCGAGCGTACTTATATTCCTCACGACCAGGAGCTCATCGCCGACGTGTGTTGTTGGCCCCAGAGGGGCCCCGGTTTCGGCGTACGCAAAATAGTTGCCTAGCGGATCGGGTGCTGTCACAAAGAAGTCCCCGTCCGGATCAAACCGGGCCACCGAGCTTACGGTTGCTGCATGAAATCGATCCAGATCGACAAGAATGATCTGGTCGTTCACCTGCAGCCCGTTCGATGGAATCGTTTGATCCTCTCGTGGATACCGGACGGCGAAGTGGACGTCATCAGCTGAAGCAAACGAGCGCCAGTGACCTGACTCAGACAGCGAAGGGCTTGCAACCCACCAAGCCGGGATCGGCGGACGGTCGTCGAAGATTACCAAATCGTCGCTGATCACTGTCGCACTCACTGCGGCTGAACTGCGACACCCAAAGATCTCCACCTCTTGGTGGAGGAGCGCCGCCCGCTCAAGGGCGGCGTTCGGGGAGGCAGGAACCGGCGTTGCATTCGCCGTGGGTGTCACCGTTGGCGCTGGTGATGGAGATGGCGTTGCACTCGCAGTGACTGCCACCTCTGCGCTGACACTCTCGTTGTTGTCCTCGGCGGATCGGGTGTTGTCCGAATCTGGTTCAGGAGCCAAGGCGGTTGTGACTGAGTCGCCCGATTCGTCACCGGTTATAACCAACGTCGCGGCAACGGCGATCGCGGCCAGGGCAACGGCACCGAGCACCAACGCAGCGATACGACTGGCGCGCCGCTTTGTCGTCGGCTGTGGTTCGTGTTCGGGGGACGCGGTCACTGTGGCCGCAATCGGCGCCGTACCGCAGCGGACGTCGCCGCTGCGAAGCTCGCGATGCTGTTCGGGCAGTTCATCGCTCTCTGCTGGAAATCCTGCCGGAGCCTTTCCGGGTGACGACGGTCGCAGCGGGGACTTGTTCTTGGCCGGCGCCAAAGGCGCAAGGCTTTGCGGAGTCCGGGCCGACTTGTCGGTCTCAACCTTCGGACTCAGGCGGACGGCGGCCTGCGGTGCTACGAAGTCGCCCGTGCGAAGATTCTTGATTTCTTGAGCCCAGTCAGCAGCCGGCGCCGCCGTTCCGTTGAGCGACTTCGCGACGAGCCCGTCGATCGCAGGCGAGGTCGCTGGCACCGCAAGTCCGGCACTGAGCGAGCCGGCACTTTGCTGATAGAGCATCCCAAACGACAGAAGATCTGCGCTGATGGCGTCTTCGGGAGACAGCGACTGATCGACGTAGAGCACTGAGCCTCCGTCAAGCAAACCTGCCGCGCGGCTGTCAGGTCCGCGGTACCAGGCAGCGTTTCTCGTGTTCAACCCGCCAATGGCCAGACCTCGTTGGTGGAGTACTGCCATCGCCGAGGCCACGCCCTCGAAGACGACGAGCGTGAAGTCGCGTCGCTCGCGTGCATCCAACTGTTCGAGCTCACTGAGGTTGAGGACCGCACTGGGCGGTCCCCAACCAATGACGCCAGCTGACTCGAACTCGCTGCGCTGATCGATGACCACGAATGCAGGCCAAACCACATGAGATTCGAATACGCGCCGTTCCCTCGCACTCAGCGACGCTTGGAACGAGGCCAGAATTTCCATCTGCGGGAGTGTGCACGGTGGGCCGTCTATGAACGAGTGAAACCACGGCTCAGTGTCCGACACTTGACCGGGGATCTCGCATCGGTGGTAGGCCAATTGCCAGTCGACCTCCACCAGTGGGCCAACTGCGATGTCCTCGAGTTCGATTTTGTTCTGGCTCATGATGGTCTGTTCTTAATACCCAACGTCGATTTTCGGGGTTCGCAGGTGGAGGAAATACTGTGGCTGAAGTGGTCGGGCCAGCTGTGACCATCGAGAATGAATGTTCCCGTGCGACCGCATGAGGCTCGATGTTGCGGTGCCCGGTTTACGCTGCTAATCATACTCAAGTGGATGGGACCGAGGACACCCGAAGTCGGCTCTCCGATTTGACCGTTGGCCGGGAAGTCGGTCAGGGCGGTGAGGCCACAGTTTTCGAGTGCGAAGCTCCCGGTCTGCCTCCGGGTTCCCATCTCCTGAAGAGATACAAATCGGCGCTCCAAAGGCAAGCTACTGGGGGTGTCGAGACGGTCGTGAAGTGGCCTCGAACCCTGAACGAGGGGGAACGGCGGCTGATCCGGGAGTCGTGCGCATGGCCCAGACGGGTGGTGCTCGACGGTGACGAGAACCCAGTCGGCGTGCTCATTCCTGCAGCACTTCCGAGCTTCTACATCGCACCAGACAGCGGAGCGGACAGTGCGCAGCACGGCCGGCTTCAGGAACTGCAATACCTCATGCTTGCTAAACGGGCGGATCGACTTCGTGTGCGTCGGCTCGATCAAACCGAGCTACTCGGATTCTTGGAACGACTCGCTAAGGTTCTTGGAGTCTTTGAAAAGCACAATGTGGTCCACGGCGACCTGTCGATGCGCAACATCTTGTGGTCTTTCGACGCCCACAATCCCTGCTTTATTCTCGATTGTGACGGGGTCACGGTCGACGGGATCGGCGCAGGTCTTGCCCCGGTCACAACACCCGGCTGGTCTGACCCGCGACTGATGAATAGATCGATAACCCGTCCAGACCTTTCGAGCGACTGGTACGCGCTCGCTGCGGCCATCTACCGCACCCTGTTTCAGACCGCGGGTAACGACCTTTCAGGCCTCGTCGCATCCGAATTTCCGAAACAACCGCCGATTCCCGAACAAGCCAAAGACCTGTTCCTCAAGTCCTTTGCACCAAGCGGTCAGCGGGCGCGCCCATACGCTTGGGCGCATCAACTGCGCCAGATAAAGTCCGGGGACTTCAAAGGCGCCGCTGCTGCGCGGTATTCGCCTACCAGCCCAACCGGCAGCAAGAAGGCGACTCCGCCACGGCCCTCGCCGTCGCCTCGAACGTCACCACCGGCATCAATCCGTGCTTCGCAAGGACCAACTCGCAGTTCGGGAGCACCGTCGCCGTCGCCCGCAACGAATCCGGCTGCTCCGGTCGTGGCCACAAGCCAAGCCACCGGACGAAAACGAAGGTGGCCCAAGGTCTTGGTAGCCGCGGCCCTAGTGGTGGCCGCCGCCATCGGGGGCACACTCGCGTTGACCGACCGCAGTGGTACCGACACCGCCATCGAAACCGCTGGTGCGGCTGTCGCTGAGGCAACGACGACCCCCGAGGCCCCCGCGACTCGCGTCACTGACTCCTCGACGAACCAAACCAGCACTTCTGCGGGTAGCGGTTCAAACGAAGAAGAGGCCTCGGGCGAAGGTAACGCCGCCCCTTCCGCCGCCGCTGCGCCAACGACACGACCGCCAACCAGCACCCCCACGCCGGTCCCGACTGTGGCGCCGACGACTACCTTCCCGCTAGCTATAGGCGCGCTGAACGTGCGAGCGCTTCCATCAACTAATGCAGAGATCGTCGTCGAAATCGACAAGGGCGACCGCGTAACCGTGAATGGATCCCCGATCATCAGCGAGGGACGTTTTTGGCAGCAGATCGAAGCTCCGGGGGGCGAATCGGGTTGGGTCGCCGCCAACTACCTTGTCGACCCGCCCGCATGCGAACGAAGGGTGGACAATCCACCAGGTGGAAATCTCGCCGTCCGGCAATCACCCCGGGAGGCAGCTCCAATCGTCAAAGCGGGCGGCGTACCCGTGCGCCTCAGCTCCGAGGCCGTTGTTAAGGTCAACGCGATCGACGGCGACTGGTACGAAGTGAGTGAACCAGCATCAGGCTGGATATTCGCACCCTTCGTATCATTGATATGCAATGGACAACCCACGCCGAGCCGCGATGGTGAGTTCTACGGTGAGTCTGTCAACATCCGAACCGAACCGTCCTTGGACGGATCCGTCGTGTCGAGACTCACCGGCGGCCTTGGAGCGCCTATTGCTATCACTGCCGGCCCGACCAGCGGCGGTTGGTACGAGATCGAAGTCAACACTTCCAGTGGACTCAAAACCGGATGGGTTTTCGGCGCGTTCATTCTCCCACCCAGCAATGGATGGTTCGTTGCAGAGAACCGCGCTGGTAAGACCCAGACGATCGCCCTCCTTGACTCTTCAGGTCGTTCCATCGGCGTGTCGAATCCGACGGCCGGGGCACTGCTCATCGGGGAGATGGAGGGTCGCTACTGGCTGGTCCAGCTCCCCGATGGCAACGTCGCCTACGTCGACTCATATGAGGTTCGGATCATTGGCAAATAGGTTGGGCCGACCGTGCAACGCCTCCTAGTACTGCTGGCCGCCGTCGGGGTACTCGCCAGTTGTGGCCAAGACACGAACGAGGCACAGAGCCCTCTCCCGACACCGCCCGTCACCGCCACGGCGCTGCTCGCTACACCCTCTCCAGTGCCAACGTCGCGGCCAGCGACACTAACACCGGTCGCAAGTCCGACGCCGTTGCCGATCGTCGCCGCGAGCTCCACGGCAACCGCAACGTCGACAGTCGAACCGACCGCTGTCACCGCGGTAGAGCCGACACCGACGCCGCCCCCTGCGAATCCCCTCGACGATATCGAACTCCTCCTGTCCGTGCCTGTCTCGGCGCCCGTTGATTGTGACCTTGAATTCTCCGACCGCCACAAGATCGTCACCCGCTGTGTGGATCCGACAACGGTGTCCGCGCCGCTGCCAGGACGGGTGGTATTCGTCAACGCCAACTCATCGGGGGAGCGTGTCGCCAGCGAAGCTCCAGCCCATGATCCTGCTGTCAACTGGGCGGTCGCGTCTGACAGCGATTCTTTCATCGTGATTGACCACGGACCCGTCGGCCCGTACACGAACGTCATGTCAGTCCTCGGCAGCCTCGAATCACTGACTCCGAGCCTCGGCGTCGGGGCACCGGTTGATGCCAAACAGGAACTCGGCACTTCTACTGAAGACACCTTCTGGATCCCGTTGTTGGAAGACCGGCCAATGGGTGAGCCCAGCTCATCAGCCGCCACCTTTACCGCCGACGAAGAGCTACGAATCGCCCGACACATTGCTGAACAAATCAAGCCGGCCATCGACAGCTCCTGTCCCCTCAATCTGCAATCGACGGGAGAGATCCCGAACGCGAGTCGGAGCTATCGGAACGGCACCCACCGGGGCGTTGACTTCATTTGCGCCGCGCCTGGCGAGGCGGCGTACGCCGCACTCGACGGGACAGTGATCGCCGTCGTATCGACCTATCAGGATGCATCACCACAGGATCGCAACGCCTTACTTGGTAACGCAACTCTTGCGGGTTACACGCCTCGCTGGACGCTCAACATGTTGTACGGGAACCACGTTGTTCTCGAACACGAACCCATCGAAGGCTACGAAGTCGTCACGATCTACGCCCACCTCGAAAGCGTTGAGGAAGCCATCACCCCGGGGGCGTCGATTAGCGCGGGCGACCGACTTGGCGAAATCGGTAACCGCGGCACCAGCGCTTCGGCCGCCGGCACCACCGCCGACAACCCCCGATCGATCCACCTCCACTGGGAAATTCACATCGGCGGGAACTACCTCGGGGCTGGCCGATGGCCCAACGAAACCGTGACCCTCTACTCGGCTTTGTTGTGCCACAACGAGGAAGCAAGCTGGCCCGGATGCTGACGGGTCAATCCCGACGGACCGGCAGTCGGTTCTGGCGACGCAGCCGATTCTGACGCTGCCGGAGGAGAAGCAACTTCACCCTGTTCATGCGATGGTGAGGACGACAAGTTCATGCGATGGTGAGGACGACAACGCAGCCCACACCCCGACCGCGAGCGCGAGTGCGACTATCACAGCCACGATGGTCTTCGGGACGAGGTTCTTGCCGCGGAAGCGATTCCTGGATGAACTTACCGGAGATGGCACCACGGGCGGCGGCGGAGGTGGAGTGGCTCGCGAGGAGGAGCCAGCGACAGGCGGCGGCACATGTTTACCCTTCCTGTAGGGCGGCGGTCCTGAGATACGGCTCCCACTTGGAGTAGCTCCTGTCGACGTCGACGGTTTGCCGGTCGATGTGGTCTGTGATCGAGGAACGAATCGTGGAACTTCGCCGGTCCGTGGCCGGCCCATCACGCGATCGATCTCGCGTTTCCATTCGCGTGCGGTAGGCCGGCCTGCCAGATTCAACGATTGCTCCAGCATTTTGGCGAGCCGGGGGCTGGTCGGAGGTGAAGTGGGCAGCGACCCGGCAGTGACGTTGGCCAGTTTGCTGCCGCGCCGTTGGTAGTAGCAGCGATAGAAGGCCGCGCCAAGTGCCCAACGATCACTGTCGATGTCGGGCTTGTAGGCCCTACCTTCGAATCGCGGGTCGGTCCATTCAGGTGTGCCCACGACTGGTACCCCCACACCACATCCTCGGAGCTGAACGGCGTCACAGTCAAGGACGTAGCAACCACGGGCTGGGTCGGCCGACCAGAGCACGTTTCGCATGGACACGTCACCATGCACAGTCTCGCCGGTCTCAAAGATGGCGAGTACCTCGGCGAGATTTGACAAAATGTCGAGCACTCCGTTTGGGTCCGGCAGGGGGACCCGGAGTTTATGGGACCGATCTGCGAGGAAGAGGTAGTGGAGTTCACGAAGCTTGTTAGGGCCAGGTGCAGAGGAGGCGGGAAGGTAGAACTCTGGGGGTGCTTTGGCGATGAGGACTCCGACCGCAGACGTGCGGCTTCGGTCCGGTACAACAGCGACTGGCCAGGAGCAACGGCCTCGAATGATTGACGCGTCTCGAGTTAAGAGCTTCTTTGGCCAATCGACGATGGCTCTCAGCGCTCTACCGTCCGGGCGGATGCCGTGGCAGTACTTCTTGAACAACAAGTTGTTTGTCGATTGGCCGGCGACGTTGACCTCAAAGACTTCAGCCTAGCCGCCCTCGCCCAGGGATTCTCCTACGGACAGATCCGCGACTGGTATCTCAGGTTTCATAGAAGGCGTCGGCGTTGCGCAGTCCTCATCCCCAGCGAGAGACACCGAGGAGGTCGGATTCCTACGCTGGCTGCCGGAGGCTCCATGTAAGGACAGCTGCCTGGGCGGCCACGATAAGCAACGGGCCGATCACCACTTCGAACTCGCCGTGGTCGAGGGCTCCAGCGAGAGCGACAAAGAAGAGCAGAGCGTCGACGGCAGTCAGAATTGCGGCGAAGATGACCATCAACTTGCGGTCCTGTCGAACCGCGCCCACGACGAGGCCGATCAACAAGAGAATGCCGGTCAAGCCTGCCAGCAGAATCCCGACGCTGAGGTTCGTAACATCCTGACCAGCTGATGTTCCAAAGACGTCATCAAAGTCAGTCAAGTTGTTACCCAGATCATTCAGGATGACGCCGCTCAACAGCAGGGCAAGTGCTCCAAAGAGCTTCCATGCTGCTATGGCCGTCGCGTAACAGCTCAAGCCAACCGAGAACACGCGATCAGTTCCATGCGGCGCGATGGCAGAGGTCCCGGCGGCCGCGATTGGAGGCGCCCAGGATGCCGCGGGAGCGGCTGGGGTTCTCGGAGCGGACCATGTCGCCGGTGTTGTCGCTAGGCCTAAACCAGCCGAGGGCTGCGCGGGCGTGGGCCACGAAGTTTGGGAACTTTCGGTCGAAGGATCCTGAGGTCGTGCCCAACTCGATGGTGCCGCCGCGCCATCGTCAGGTTCCATGACGGCTGTCTCCGGCGGCTCGGGGACGGCATTGATCTGGACCGGGGGAGTAGCAGGTGTCGGCTCGGCGGGACTCTCTGGGGCTTGGGTCGACACACCATGGTCAAAGCGTGGGGGTCCACTCGGCCGCTTTCTTTCGTTCACGTCTGAGGTCCTTTCATAGCGTTTCTCCGCAGTTTTCAAGTGCGAATTCGTTTGCTCGGTCCATTGGGCCAGCCATTTGGAACCCGCTCATGATTCCGCCGGCGAGCGCTCCAAGAGGGTTGGAGAATACGTCTGATGACCGATCAAGTTGCTCCTGGTATTCGCGTGCGATCACTTCCATCTCTGGTTGAATCTCGTTCGGCGCGACCTCTTCGAGCTTCTCGAAGTAGAGAGCGAGGTCGCCGATGGCTCCGAGGGTGGTGCTGATCCCACCAATCGCCGCAATGAGGTCATCGTCGCTTTGTTCAGCTGAGTCGAAGCCGCGTTCCATCCTCTCGGTTATCCGTTCTTTCTCTCGTTCGATTGTCCCGCAGAAGGCCTCTACCGAACGCGTTGGGGCGCACGCGGTAGCGACGAGGATCAAACAGGAGACGATCACCAGGCCCCGGTAACGCTGACGATTAAACAGTGCAGTCATAGCGAATTGTTCCTTTCGCGCCGGTTGAGCATTGCGTAGGTCATCCCGATGTACAGAGCGGTCAAGACTGCGAGCATCAGAATCGAGCTGAACCATTCCGGTGACCCGTGCGTCCAGGAACCTGGACATCCACTCGGCCGATCCGGACACAATCCGTTCAGTGCTCCCAAGTCAGCTGTCGACGCAGTTGCGGCGAACCCCCAACGCGCGGGCATGAGCGCACTGAAGAGGCGCAGGACCGGGTTGTTCAGCTCGAAGCTGACGCCGGAGAGCACGAACTGCGAGAACAGGAGGATCGGCAGCACCAACATCGCTTTGTCCTGTTCGCGAACCATCGATGACACAAACAGACCCAGCGCCATCGAAGACAGCCCCGTCAGAGAAACTGCCACCACGAGCTCCAAGCGCCCGTCACCGAAGAAGGTTGCCTCCATCGGCCCGCCCTGTCGAATGTTCCCTACTGCCACGAGCACGAATGACTGCAGCAGCGTGACCGCTCCGAGTACGGCAACCTTGGAGGAGATGTAGGGGCCGAATCCCAAACCCGCGTTTCGCTCCCGGCGTAGGATTGGCAGCTCCTTCACGATCTCACGGACACTGCTGGATGCGCCGACGTACACGGCTCCCAATGTCATTGCGAGCAGTACCTGGGCAGCCTTGGAGGTCGAAGACGGTTCGGACCCACCAACGAGGTGATCCTTGCCCATGACCATGACCATCAGCAGCGCGATTATCGGTCCTTGCGCCAAGGTCAGCGCGATCTGGCGTCGATCACGGGTCAGCACCTCGATGTATCGGCGCACCAGGGTGACCAACTGCTCCTTTGCCGACCGAATCGGTGGAGCCCGGTCGGGCCTCGCTGCACTTGTCGGCAGCGCGTGCGCTGCCGTCGGAGGATGGGCGGTGCGCCAATTCTGTTGCCAGTCGATCGGTTGGTGCTCGAGCCGGATGAATATGTCAGCAAGGGAGTCAGCGCCGAAGTAGTCGAGGGCCTGATCCGGTGGCCCAAAGTAGGCTTGCTGGCCGCCTCGACCCATGATGAGCAATTTGTCGACCACGTCGAGGCTCTGCAGCGAGTGGGTGACGACGATGACCGCTCGTCCTTCGTCTGCGAGGCGACGCAGCAGCAGCATTACCTCCTTCTCATATCCCGGGTCCAATCCCGAGGTTGGCTCGTCCAGGAACATCAGTTCGGGGGCGGTCAGCAATTCCGTGGCGACGTTTACGCGTTTTCGTTGGCCGCCCGACAGGCTGCCGACGGTCGTTTCGCTGTGGTCCTCCAAGCCGAGATCCCTGATTACTTCGCCCACCCGCTCTTGGCGATCGGGAAACGGTGTCGTGTCCGGAAACCGAAGATCGGCAGCGTAAGCCAGCGCCGAGATGACGGCGAGCGAAGTATGCAAGATGTCGTCCTGGGGGACGTAGCCGAGTTGCTGTCGTAGCGCGGCGTTCGGTCCGTACAGATTCTCGCCGTTCACCGTCACCGAGCCGGAGGCCAGCGGCTGCATTCCTGCCATTGCCCGAACGACAGTCGACTTGCCCGATCCGGAAGGGCCAAGCACCGCGATCAACTCACCGGAAGCGGCCCGCACATTGGCGGCTTGCACGATCTTCTTGTCGCCGATCTCAACGCAGATCTCCGCGCCGATCAGTTCGACGCCGCCGCCGAGCTGGGCAAGTCCTGGGTCCGGTCCGACCTGATCGAGACGAAACCGGACATTGCCAACGGTGATGACCTGGCCGGGCGTCAACTCCATCTTGTTCACGACCCGGACACCGTCGACGTAGGTCCCGAGCCGACTGCCGAGATCTTCGACGGTCTTTGTTGTCGGCCCGATCTCGAAGCGGGCGTGAGCGGGTGCGACGCGAAGATCGTCTACGACGATGTCATTGAAGCTCGAACGGCCCACGGTCACCTGACCCGAGTACCGGGGGGCCACCTTCTGCGTTCTCCGGGTGACAGCAGGTGGAGACTGGACGGGTGACGGCATCGCCGCGGACGGCAGGGGCGGAGCAGGCGCTGGGGCCACCGGGGCTGCGTTTTCCGGGGCGGCCGCATTGGGCAGGGGCCAGACCTGAACCATGCCACTCCCGCTTCCCAACGTGTGCCGGCTGGCAATGCGCCACTGCGTCTTGGACGCGCCGTTGACGAGCATGCCTGCGCCAGTGTTGTCCTTGACGGTCCAACCCTTCTCGCTTCGCGAGAAGACCAGGTGTCTCGGTTGCCAACCGGAAACCTTCACCCGGTCATCCGCCGCCGACCCGGCGGTGAACGTGTCCAAGCCCACCGAAGAGAACCGCGTCCCATCGGCGTCGATCTCGAAATCGTTCGCAGGTTGCATGTGTCTTATGGCTGAAAGTTCGGGTCGGTGGCCTCGTTGCCGCGGCGGCGGACCCGGCCCGTCCATGCAGCACCGTCGAAGAACCGTTCGTCGAACGTTCCGCTGGGATCGGGAAACCATCCTCCGGAGGTGACCGCGGCAGCTCCTGCGGCGCCCGTTGTCTGCCTCGGTTTCGAGTTCGCGGTCAGTGCTCCGCTGAATGGCAGGCCAGCCCCATCACGACAGATGATGAATGCCAGGTAGGCCAGCCCTGCGCAAACGCAGAGCGCGATGATCGGCGCGGCCGTCAGCGACACGTCTCCAAAGAATGTGTCGAACCCTGGACGGAACAGCAACCGCAGGAGCAGCAGAACTGCGCCCAGAATGGCCGCCAAGAGCGCCAGCTGACTGCCTTCAAGGCCTGCCGGCTTTTGATCGAACTTACCCATTTTGACCAACACGATCAGCGACCCGGCAACGAGAGCGCACAGTGAGCCAAGTAGCCCCAGGAACCCAGATGCCAGACCGATTTTCGCGGAGCCATTGGCGACGTACCACGGTACGAACAACAAGACCAGAGTGATCGCAGTGCCAGCCGCAGCGAGCCAATGTCGCGTCGACAGTTGGTCCCAATCCATCAAATACTCCTCCCCAACAAACGAGTCGTCGACACGTTAGCCCACATCATCAAAGGCTGCCTCTCCTCCAACACTGTGCGGGCCAGTGCAACCAACCCGCATCCGGCCGGCGGTCAAACAAGCATCGCAAGCACCGAATTTGTTAAACTATGTTGCCATGATGCGGGTTCGAGTAATGCCAACTGTTGGACGGGCGACGCGTTTGCGCCCGCACCGAATGTTGTAAATATCAGCGAACTCCGCGTGAATCCCCGGGGCGCCATAAGTCGATCGGGATTCGGTGTGGATGCGTTCGATCACCGCGGTGTACGCGACATCAACAATGCGACGCTGGCACGGCGGACGTTCACGCCACGCGTAATAGCCCTGACGGGTCACGCCGAACAATGCGCACATTCTGGTGATCGCCGAAGTTGGCCTTCTCCGCGTGAACAAACTCGAACACCGCTAGCGGGTCGGGTTGTTCTTCGCTGCGAAGAAGGCCGCCGCTTTTTCCAGGATGTCCTTCTCCATCCGCAGGATCCGACTCTCAGAACGCAACCGTTTCAGCTCAGCCTTGTTGAGACCATCGCGCTTGCCGGAATCGACTTCGGCCCGGCCGACCCAGTTCGTGATCGACTGCGCGGACGGCTCGAACTCTTTCGCGAGGTCACCAGGTGTTCGTCCTTCCTCGCGAACGAGGCGGACCAGTTCAGCGCGATAGGCCTCGGGGTATGGCGGTCTTGCTGGCATTGCTGACTCCTCTCTGAGATCCAACGACCCCAGAAATCAGGTGTCAACGAAAGCGGGGCGACTCCAAGCTCGATTTGGACTACCAAGTGGCTGACGAGTTCCACTCAGCTTGGTGCAACTCGGATGAGGGGATATTACAGATTATCCCGAACTTAGCGGCCATTATAGGGACGGCAAGATTGGCGGTTCCTTGCGGTTTGGCGGTTTCCAGGATGTCTGGGTCGCACCCTGTGCGTCCCGATTCGGACGGGTTGTTGCGGAGATGCACCGATCGGCGCCGTTTCGAGGTGGATGGGGTCGAGCTTGCCGTTTCCCGGTTTGCGGGAAATAGTCCCGTCTAACGGGAAGGTTCTCCGAGCGGGAAGAGTTCGTTCACCGCGGTTGTGAGCTGCCAGTGTTTACTCGCTGACAACTGTGTGCGGAGGTCCTCTGGAAGTACACCGCTTGCCGTGCTCAGGGCATGTAGGTAACCGACAGCTGTGTCGAACGATTCAGCATCGATTCTCCGCAGAGCAGCCTCGATGGCAAAAGCGGTGCCCGGGTAGCCAGTGTCTGCAAGTTTCCGGGCGGCGCCAAGTGCCCATGGGCCGTCGGCTTCGATCTGATCGAAGAGCGCCATGGCGCACTGCTCTCGATCGCCGACCGTGAAACCAAGGAACGCAGCGCACCCGCGAAGGTCCTCGCCGGCGAGCGGATCCTTGAGGATCGCCAGCAGGTGTGGGACCAAGGCCGATCCGAGCGGTACGAGACGCTCAGCAACAACAAAGCGTGGGAGCGTCCCGGGCGCCAACAGGCCAGCAACGCACTCTCCGATTTCAGCGGTGACCTCTGAAACGCGTCGCTCCAGCGCAGAGAGGTCAGTTTCTGCTGATGATGTCATCGGAACCCCGTCTCGCTGCACGCGGCGGTGATGGTGCAGCCGTCAAGAACTGTACAGATCCCCCGAAGCACGAATACCCAATTCGTTCATCGAATATGGGCTCTAACCAGCATGCACCAAGACCCGCTTGCCGGAAGCTTGTGAGTGAACCAGCCAGCTTGGATACGACCTCGCGCACGGCTGAGATGGCACCGCACAACAACAGCAGCCTGACCTCCCCCGAAATGCAACGCTCTCCGTGAGCCACTGTCGCCGACATTTTGAATGCGGTCAGCTTTCATTTCAACGTTCCGTCGCACCGAAACTTGCGGTTAATGACTGCTACCCGGTGAAGCGAAGCGCAAGATCGGCTCGCTAGGTCGACCTACATAATTAGTAGGCAGTGCTCGTCGAGCCTTAGTCTCCATCGCGGTGTTCAAAGGCCGTAGTCATGTCGAGATGATCCTCATCGAGAACTTTCAAAAGGCGAACACAACCCACGCAAGGATGTTAATCGTTGCAACAAGCACCAGCCACCGGAAAGCGTTGGTGAACTTGTCTTCAACAAGAATGTTGTGATACCAGTTCATTGATTTGTGGTAGGCGAGCCATGCGACCGCTGAGGCCTCGTCAAGTTCTAAGCCTCAATCCACCGTTCTGATTTCTGGTGAGGTTGGTTGAGGGGTTTGGTGGGCTGGTTTGTGTGGTGGTGGGTGTTGGGGTGGTTTCGGGGTCGTCGAAGCTGGCGTCCTGGAAGCTTTTGGGTT
>Ga0209187_1001662_pt1 | contig 24461 bp, 22 predicted proteins | sample BantaG_FD_187430 | JGI IMG/M metagenome (GOLD analysis project Ga0209187, IMG submission 187430) | Marine algal microbial communities from Bantry Bay, Ireland - BantryBay_4 metaG (SPAdes) (version 2) | ecosystem: Host-associated > Algae > Red algae > Unclassified | place: Bantry Bay, Ireland...
GTCCGATTGTGCATGATTCAGTCTATTGCGGGGTCTAAGGATACGCGTCGAAATAAATTTACTCATCAATCTTCATGATCTTCTAACTCAATGCGGTTCTCAATGATTTTCGATGCCAGTCCGTAGTCGACCGCTTCTGATGCAGAGAGCCAGTAATCACGCTCAATGTCGGACATTACCTTTTCCAGTGGATGACCTGTCGCGCGTGCAATTGTTTTAGCAATGCGTTCACGCACTAGCAGGATTTCACGGGCCTGGATGGCGATGTCTGTCTCTTTTCCTCCAATTCCACCACTCGGTTGATGAATCAGAAAACGTGTATTGGGTAAACAGACACGGTTCTTCGATGCTACTGCAAGAAACAGATGTGTCGCAGCACTGCCGACCCATCCGGTACCTATCATGCGAACCGGTGAGCGTATGAACCGAACAACGTCGTGAATGGCGTCGCCGGACTCCACGTGTCCACCTGGTGAAGAGACTATTACGGTGATCGGTTTTGAGGATGCAGCATCAAGCGCTACCAGTCGTTGAGCCACATCGCGTGCCACGATGTCCGAGATAGCGCCGAATATCAGCACAGTCCGTGATTCAAACGCTTTTGCAGTGATAAAGCTGTTTTCCGGCTCTGCCGCAGATGATCCCTGGCTGTCATCAGTCATTTCGTATTTACGGGTATTGTTCATTTGAAAGTCGCTATTGGGTAGAGGTCTATATTGTTAGACGAATGGCAACATTGTTTTGTGACAGCCTGTATATAAAAAATTTGTGGAAGCGATGTGGTAGATTCTTCACATGGACAAACAATATCCGATCTTGAAAGACGCAAATTTGAGGCGTCAATTAATACGCGTAGCACTGGCGATACTCGATTCACCGATACTGGCTGAAGAGGTTGTGCAAGAAGCGTATCTTCGTCTTTTGACAACAACTTCAGGCGCTGTTGAGAGCCCGTCTTCCTGGCTTGTTACAGTCACACGCAACCTGGCGCTGGATCAGGCAAGACGCAGATTACGCGAGCGCAAGCTCTTGTTACTTTTATCGAGTCAGGATCTGTTTGAATTGCACGATAAACAGCAGGCAAATGACATCCGACTGGCCGAGATTATCTCATACCTCATTGATGTATCTGATTCGCACGTGACGGCGATCCTGCTGCTGCACATTGTATTTGGTATGTCCTATGAAGATATTGCAATTATCTGTGGGCGTCCATCAGCTGCATGTCGACAAGCTGCACGTCGAGCGTTAAGCAAGTGTCTTAACGCAATCAACGTAGACAAGCCGTACAATGTAACTGCTGTAACAGACATGTACGTGCATGCAATTCTCCATGCAACGATGTCACCTTTGATAGACACTCTAAGCGAGACATCACCTTCAGGCATGCAAAGTTGTGCAACAATGCATTCCGGCAAGTCTTGTAACCATCTGCCGTCAACCACTTGTAGAACAAGGCAGGTTCTGGTACTCACGGACACCGGTGTCAAATGGGCATTTATATTGGACGGTATCGTGTTGTGTCAGTTCGACAACGCTGTAATCACGGCTGGTATTGATGGGTATGCGCACGGTTGCAGCGTTGCTGGCACCAGATCGTCTTCCGGTCAGCTGATTTCGGTGTAAAGGTGGCGATACCTATTGTGAGCAGAAAGATGCTTTAATTCTTCAGCTATTCGATTATATTGCGTAATTGACAGAGCGGATAGAAGATCGGCTAGTGTGGCTTGTCTGATACCGTTATGTTCACTCATCGTAGTACCTAAACAATGGTACTCCCGCGGAAACACTTACGTGCGTCGCCGCTTTACTGAATAGCCTGATTGGCAATTTTTCTGGCCCCCGCACTTTCAAGCTGGGTCGCTGGCCCATGAATCAGTGTACCCAATGTTTGCAGGCGCTCATCTATCATGATGCTGGCAGGCTCACTACGCTGCATTTTCGATTGTGCATTGTGCATGGCGGATTGTGCGCTGAGAAGATAGGCCGTCGATAGATTGAACCAGGCTTTTGGCTGTGCACTATCGTTGTTAAGCGATTGCTGGTACGCGTGAATGGCAGGTTCAAACGCACCTTGTTGGGCGTAGGTATTTGCAAGACGAAACCAGGCGATGGCGTCGTTAGGCACGTGTTCGATAATTTTCTGGTAATACCTGACAGCATCCAGCCAGCGACTTTGCTGATAGGCTTTTTGGGCATTAATCGACACCATGAATAAATCCACTGGTGGTGGCTTGTCGCTATTAGCTGTGTGATTGCCCGTTGTGGAGCATGCAGTAATGATTGTGATAAATGAAATAAGCACCGCTCGAACAAACATGCTGGACAACCTGGCCGATAAACTCATGACTCGTCCTCGGTCAGCGCATTGACTTCGATTGTCGCTATGCCCGTTACACCATCAACATACGCAAATACATCACCCTTAAAAGGACAGGAGACATTTATACGTAGTAGCAACACGCGTGCTCCAGTTGCATGATCTGTCTTGACGATAGCGATGTTATCGTCACGATCACTAACCAGTTCATTGTCAGCGTCGATGACACCATTGCTATTTCCACGTTGATCATCAAATAAGGCCAGCACAGTTGAACCCGGGTACGTATTTCCTGCATAGTCTACGTACACTGTAACGTTTTTGTCACCAATAGGTTTACCATCAGCGCTGAGCATGGTCATGACAATGGGCTGATCAATGTAGTGTTGCCTGTTGATAAAACATCGACCCTGATCGTCACTATTGTCAGCGATTGTTATGGTTCTGTTTGCAGGTGATATCGACAACGTGGCCCCTGTCGGGAGCTGCTCGGTGTTGCACGATGCAAGTGTGCAAATAACAGCGGCGGTTACTATCCTTAATCTGGCGAACACTACGAACTGATTTTTTAAACACATGATTAGCTATTCCATTAGCGGTAGTTGTTGACGAACGGCATTGAGGCGTTTGTCTGACTCTTGCAGATAGTCACGCTCTCGAGAATTTATAACAGGCTCCCCTGGCTCTATAACTTCCGGTGTTATAAAGATAACCAGCTCATTGACTGAGTTGCGCTTGCCTCTGGAGCTAAAAAATCGGCCTATAATCGGCAGCCGTCCGAGTCCAGGCAACATGTCCGTATCAGCACTGCTCTCGGAGCTTAAAAGACCTGAGATAACAATGGTCTGCCCTGAGCGTACAGTCACCTCGGTTTGTGCCCGCCGTGTTAACAATCCTGGAGTGCCCTGAATCGATACCGAAGAATCCAGCTGGCTGATCTCGGTTTCAAGCTTAGCGCGCACATTGCCTGCGCTGTCAATAAGTGGCGCGACATTGAGTTTGACGCCATACTCTTTAAACTCGACTTGGCTTTGGCCGTTTTCATCAGTGCTGGGGTAAGGAACCTCTCCACCGGCAAGAAAACTGGCTTCGCCGCCATTCATGGCACTGAGCACCGGCTCTGCCAAAGTGACGGCATCACCATTCTGGGCGAGAAAATTGATGCGTGATGTAATATTTGATGCAATACCGAAGTAGGCAGAAAACGGCGCTACATTGTTTGGCAGTCCAGTAAATCCTTCGACTGCTGGACGATACAGATTGTTAGTAACGGCATCACCTACCGCTGCCAGTCCGGGGCCCGTTGTACTATCGCTCCAATCAATACCCAGACGCCCCAGTGCACTTTTTCTGAACTCGACCATACGCACTCGCATTCGAACAATACGCTGCATGTGTACACGGGTCTCTGGATCGGTTTCCTCTACACGTATGTTGTAATCTGTTTGCGAGCCGTCTTTGTTCCACAAACGTATGGATGAGCTGCCAGCTGTGGCAGCAATAATCAGTAGTTCGCCGGTATCGATAACTTCGGCTTTGACGATACTGCCATTACCAATCGCTACCCGCCTGACATCAACCTTCTCCAATACTTTGACCTCACCAACAAACATATCGAGGTTAATGGTTGCAGGGGTCGAAGGAGTGTCGATGGGAACGGGGAGAAGCTGTGCATCAGCTTTGGTAGCGTCAGTTGCCATGCTGCGGGGCTGATGTTCGTCTCCAGCTGCGCCGCCCGAATCTATATCAATCCGGTCCTGTTTAGAGCTGATATGCTCCTCTGTAGTGGGTCGATAATCTGCATGCGCACCGACGGTTTGCCAACCACCCTGTGTGTTGTCGTTTGCCGATGTTACACTGATGAGGCAAACGCCGCCGAGTGCACACGTCACGACATGACAGCTTATAGCCTTGCGAATGGCCTTGCGCATTGCAAAACGTGAGCGCAATGCGCCCTCACTAGTACACTTATCCATGCTATCCCTGTCATGTTGTGTTGTGTTTTTACCACCGAGCCACTGACTAAGCAATACGGTTAGATCAGTGAGTTCTCAAGACGAGTACAAGATCCTTTGTACTGGCTTGATGGCTGAACTCGCGGTCAATCTGCTACTTCGGAGTTCAATGTAACGGACTTTCACATTCGGTTATATGCGCAGTGTCGCAACCTTGGGAAATGCCTGGGAAATCCTTGGAAGATGTCAACTTGTCGCCTGCGCTTAGCCTGTCCTGGAATTTTCATCCCTGCTGGTATTGGCATCGATGATGAAGGGCTTGGTACCAGGCTCTGGCTTCTTGTTGTCCATGGGTGAGGGCAATTTTTCTGTGGTTTCCTGAGTGGCGAGCTGCATGACATGCCGGGTTTGCTTCCAGCGCACCAGGTAGCCGCCAAGCGCACCGCTTGCTGCTGTAATAGTCAGTAGACCTAGCGTCATAAATTGTACGAACAACAATCCCACGCCTGCCATGGTCACTAAAGAAAAGGCAGCGGCCACCTTCATATTGGCACTACGGCTTGCCCGCCTTTCGGCCTTGATCATATCCTGATGCGTCTCGCGCACTAATTGCTCACGCTGATGACTGGCTCTTTCAATAATTTTGGCCTGATCGGCACTGGCTTTTTGCATGACATCCGAACGGGTTCTTTCCAGCTCGCGGGTGAGTTTTTCCCGCTCCTGGAAATGTGTCTCTATAAGCTTTGCCTGACTTTTCTGAGCGGCCATGCGGCTGATGGCTGAAAACCACAGCGCTATGACTACCGATAGCAGTAGCGCTGGCAATGCAACGCTTGTGGTCAGCTCAAGCGGGCTGCTCTCACGATTCACCCACAGCAATGCAAGAGTGACGAGCTGAACCAAAACAATTCCGGGTAGATATCTGATCATGGGAGATAGTTTACACGAAGGGCTTTTGCGGGCTGGAAACCTTGTGTAAACCCATCTTGTGTAAACCCATCTTGTGTAAACCCATCCTGGAATTACCTGTTTTCAAGCCACATTGGTTCACACACCGTAAACTACTCGCATGACGCTGAATGCCTATCTGCTAACCCGCCAATGGCGCGACACCCGACAGGGTGTGGAACTGTCTTTCTGGGCGACTAGCCCCGAAGGTGCGGTGCATGTGATTGTCGAAGCACAGCGGGCTGTGTGCTTTGTAGAGCGATCCCTGTCGCTGCAGTTGCCTGCCAACGTTGAACGATGTGCCCGTGATCTTCAACTGCTACACCATGGACCTGTAGATGCTCTGTATTTTCAACAGCAACGACAGCTCCAGCAATTGCGCCAAAGCGATATCCCTCTATGCGAATCTGACATCAAACCTGCCGATCGGTATTTGATGGAACGCTTTATTTGTGCAGCATTCTCCATTGATGGTGACATACGGCAGCGTGACGGTTACTGGCAGGCCGTTAATCCGCGGCTGACTCCGTGCCATTATCAACCGGTACTGAAAACAGTTGCCATAGATATCGAAACACGGGGTCGTACGCAGCAGTTATATTCCATCGCAGCCTCTACCATGAAAAGCGAATATCCGCCCGCAGGCTCTGACCAGTCCTGCCTTTACAACACTGACAATGAGAATGTCGTGTTCATGATAGGTTCTGGTGAACCCTTGCAGCGCGAAGGCTATACCTTGTTGTTCTGCCAAAGCGAAACCGAACTACTGAATCGTTTTTTCGACTGGGTGCAAACCACTGATCCTGATGTGTTGACCGGTTGGGCCGTTGTTAATTTTGATCTTAATTTCATGGATAAAAAGTGTCGCTCGCTGGGTATCTCTTTTCGCCTGGGCAGAGCTTGCGAGCAGGCTGCGGTTTTGCAACCGGGCAATCCGGGTGCTCCGCGTATCGCCCGTGTCCCTGGGCGTGCAGTTCTGGATGGCATTGATCAGCTAAAGGCGGGCTTCTGGAGCTTTGACAGTTTCTCTCTAGACAATGTCTCGCACGAGCTTCTGGGTAACGGTAAGTTGATAACACCCGAACAAGACAAGGTTGCCACCATAAACCGCCTGTTCAACAACGACAAACCACAGCTTGCCGATTACAACCATCGAGATTGCACGCTGGTCAATGAGATATTTGCCAAAGCCCAGCTTCTGCCTTTCGCTGTGCAACGTGCAAACCTGACGGGCCTGGCATTGGACAGACTCGGTGGATCAGTGGCAGCATTTGACAACCTGTACTTGCCCAGGCTACACCGCAAGGGTTTCGTTGCCCCTGATGTGGGCAGCCACACCAATGATGCTGGCAGTCCGGGCGGCTATGTCATGGATTCAACACCCGGCTTGTATCGCAATGTACTGGTGCTGGATTTCAAGAGTCTGTATCCGAGTATTATTCGTACCTTTTTCATTGACCCACTGGGGCTTGCCGTACCTGGTGAAAATCCGGTACCGGGTTTTGTGGATGCACTTTTCTCACGAAAGCTGCACATTCTGCCCCAGCTGATAGAGTCGCTATGGGCGGCACGAGATGAGGCAAAGCAGTCTGATAATGCGCCCTTGTCACAAGCCATAAAAATCATCATGAACTCTTTCTATGGTGTTTTGGGGACTACCGGGTGCCGGTTTTATTCACAGCAGCTGGCGTCAAGCATCACACGTCGTGGCCATGAAATTATTCTGCAATCCAAAGACTGGATTCAGGCACAGGGATACGATGTTATTTACGGAGATACAGATTCTGTGTTTGTCTGGCTTGGCAAAGAGTCACAAGATTCTGATGGACACGTGGTGGGAACACGCCTCATGCACGGATTGAATCAGTGGTGGCAAGAAGAGTTGCAAACACGTTACCAGATAGAATCACATCTTGAGGTGGAATACGAAACACATTACTTGCGCTTCTTCATGCCAACCATCAGGGGTATGTCTACAGGCAGTAAAAAACGCTATGCTGGCCTGAGTGCCAGAAGAATAGTGGACACCATAAGCAAGGAATCGACATCTGAGGTTTCGGCGTCATCATCACGTAAACAGGCAACTCTTGTGATCAAAGGCCTTGAAGCTGCACGTACCGACTGGACGCCATTGGCCCGTGAATTTCAGAAAGAGCTATTCAGACGAATTTTTAACGACGAGCCATTCGAGAGTTTCGTCAGACAAACTGCACTGCAACTCAATGAAGGTAAGCTGGATGAACAACTGGTGTATCGCAAACGTATCCGCCGAGATCTGGCAGACTATCAGCGCAATGTTCCACCGCATATCAAGGCGGCTCGCAAGCTTTCGAGTCATGGCAATACCATTCGGTATCTGATTACTCGCAATGGACCTGAGCCCGCGGAGGCCCAGGAATCAGCTATTGACTACCAGCACTATATGGATAAACAGCTAGCGCCCGCCGCCGACAGCATTCTGCAATTCATGGACACAAGCTTTCAGGCTATCACCGATGCACAACTGCAAATGTTCTAGCGGGTGCAGGCGCAGGGCATAGCGAGGCAAGGCAAGGCAAGGCAAGGCAGGCAGGCAGGCAGGCACTACTCTAGAGTTTTCAGGAAATCGCCATTGGTGAAGACATAATCGCCCTGGCCACGCAGTTCGGCTATCGAGTGGCAACCGGCACAAAATTCGCTCTCTTTCGCTTTACCTTTAAAGGTGTCTGCCCACATCCAATCCTGCTTTCGAGATGTCTCGCTGGACGACACCTTGACACTGACTGTGTGTTCAGGATCTCGCTTGGCTTCCCAATCCGCCTTGTTGGCATATTGCTCCTTGACGATGACCGAGCCTTCCGGGTAGTTGTAAGGTGCACTGCCATACAGTGTTTCCTTGGCGACGTCATTGACATATACCTCACGATAACCTTGATCCCCCGAATGAACACCACCCAGAAACGAGGTTGGATTACCTGTGCTGACTTCGTTTTCGGTCACACGTGTCCAGTCCTTGTAGTTTGCCCAACGCGAATCTGCTTCACGGAATGGTTCTGACAATGTGGCACACCCCGCCAACAAACCTGTGGCAACGATGAGAGCGCCAGCCATATACCTGCTATTTTTAATCACAACGTAGCCTCTGCCGGTGGGGGGTGGGGTGTATTTATATCTATAAGACCGAAAAGTATTGTCAGTAGTAATTCCATCATGTCACAATCTCCAACGTGTTAGGCGTGCGCAGCTTTTGCCTGCTGACGGCGAGATGTCAAGACAAACTCGGTATATCCATTAGGCTGTTCACGCCCCTCGAGAACAAGATCCAGAGCCGCCTGAAACGCAATATCCTCATCAAGAGATTTTGCCATTGGCGCGTATTCGGGATCTTCTGCGTTCTGAGCATCAACCACGACGGCCATACGCGCCATTGATTCTCGAACCTGTGATTCTTCAACAATCTGGTGCTCCAGCCAATTGGCGAGAAACTGGCTGGAAATCCGTAACGTTGCTCTGTCTTCCATTAGTCCGATGTCGTTGATATCCGGCACCTTGGAACAACCCACGCCCTGCTTTACCCAACGTACGACATAACCAAGAATGCTCTGGGCATTGTTGTCCAGCTCGTGCTGAATCTCGTCTGCCGAGAAATTTCGTCCCGGCTTACTCAGGGGAACCGTCAGGATTTTATCGAGGCTGGCCGGTGTACGGCTTTTCAGCGTGTTTTGCACATCGGCAACCAGAATCTTGTGGTAATGCATGGCGTGTAGTGTGGCCGCCGTCGGGGATGGTACCCAGGCGCAGTTAGCACCGGCTTCCGGATGTCCTTTTTTAGTCTCAATCATGGCAGCCATATGATCAGGGATAGCCCACATGCCTTTACCGATTTGTGCATTGCCTTGTAAACCACAGGCAAGCCCTACATCGACATTGTTATCTTCATAGGCACCGAGCCACAGGGAACTTTTCATTTCACCTTTGGGGATCATGGCACCGGCATACATGCTGGTATGCATCTCGTCACCGGTGCGATCAAGAAATCCTGTGTTGATAAAAATTACACGCTGTGCTGCAGCGGCAATGCAGTTTTTAAGGTTTACTGATGTTCTTCGCTCCTCATCCATAATGCCAATTTTTAGTGTATTTGATGCAAGCCCGAGCGCTTTTTCAACCTGTGCAAAAAGCTCGGACGACAGCGCTACTTCCTCTGGTCCGTGCTGTTTGGGCTTAACGATATAAACACTGCCTGTACGCGAGTTACGGGCATCGGCTTCGCCTTTTTTCAGATCATGCAGAGCACACAGGCTGGTGACCATGGCATCGATGTAAGTTTCCGGAACACTGTTACCGTTTTCATCAAGAATGATATCGGTCATCATGTGGGCACCGACATTGCGCACCAGTAAAACGCTTCTGCCCGGCAAGCTGAACTCATTGCCTTGCATATTGGTATAAGCCCTATCCGGATTCAGCATACGCGTTTGTGTTTTACCGCCTTTTACCAGCGCCTCTTGAAGATCCCCCTTCATCAGTCCAAGCCAGTTGCGATACACCAGCGCCTTGTCCTCTGCATCGACAGCGGCAACCGAATCTTCGCAATCCTGAATGGTTGTTAACGCTGATTCCACGATGATGTCACTAACACCGGCAGCGCTTGCCTTGCCCACGTTGGTGGAGGCATCGATGACTATCTCTATGTGCAGGCCGTTGTTCTTCAACACGATAGAATCGGGTTTGGCGGCTGCACCTTTATAGCCGACACACTGCGATGGATCTTGCAATGCTGCGTGATCGCCAGACGCCATTGTCAGTTGTAGCGCACCATCGACGATGGCATACGATGCCACGTCTTTGTAATCGCCTGACGACAACGCTACACAGTCGTTCAGCAGTGCATTGGCGTAGGCTACCACTCGCTCACCACGTACCGGATTGTAGCTACCAGCACGCGTTGCCCCACCGTCTTCAGCTATTGCATCGGTGCCATAAAGCGCGTCATAAAGACTCCCCCAACGTGCGTTAGCCGCATTGAGTGCATAACGGGCATTGTTTACCGGTACCACCAGTTGTGGCCCGGCAACAATGGCGATTTCCTGATCCACGTCGGTGACATTGACGTTGAAGTCAGCCACCTCTGGAACCAGATAACCGATCTCCTGTAGAAAGGCCTTGTATCGCGGCGCATCCATGCTGCCGGGGTTGGCCTTATGCCAATCATCGAGTTTTAGCTGCAGCTCGGCACGCTTATCCAGCATGGACTGGTTGGACGCTGAAAGGTTACGAAATATCGACGATAAATTCGTAAAAAAGGTGTCCGCATCCAGAGGTGTGCCGGGCAAGGCCTCGTTGACGATGAAATCATATAGTGTCTGAGCTACGGTTAAATCGCCAGCGGTCTTGACGCTCATAAAAAGTCCTGTTCGATTAGCAATACAACGGTTTGCGGTTTGCGGTTTGCGGTTTGTGGTTCGCGGTCTGTGGCTATCGGCTGACGGATGCCGGACATTCACCGGAATCAGGAAGCAGCCCTGTGGAAAACCCTTGTCAGAAATACGGCGGACTTGGAACTGATTTTTGGTCCCAATGTCATACCAGTTCACATTACAGGGGTTATTACCAGCGTTTTCGTCAGGTATTGTTGATTCGGGTATTTCACTTACGTACTAAAGTAGATACATCGCGGAAATGCAAGTCTCTGGTACAAGTCTCTGGTGCAAGGATTGGGGCAAGAAATATAGCTTCGTAAAGAACCGCGTGGAATTTAGCCGCGTAATTCTAACAGAGCCGACACTCTACTGTGACTTGCGAGGCACATCACAGTGAAATTTAGACTTGCTTCCCTATCTTTGCGGCAGTCTTGTTCTACTATTTATCTACTCTCATTGCCCTTGCGGGCCGGACGAATCGACTATGTCACCTTTGTTCAAAATTACGCTCATTGCCTTTCTGACGGCAAGCCTGGGGGCCTGTTCTTCTGATTCGGACTCACCCGAGGATGGGTCGAATCTGCCAAGCAACGAGCCGGGCAACCCTGCAATGCCCACTGGTGGGACTCCGGGCTCACCCGCGACTCCCGGCACTCCTGGCACGCCTGCGACTCCGGGCACGCCTGCGACTCCGGGTTCACCGAACTTCGGCGATCTGCCTCCACCGGTTATTCCGGAGCTGGATCCCTTGGCCGAACCGATACCCGCTCCTGATCCTGCCGATCCGTTTGGCTCTACACGTGAGATTGATCCTGAGACGCCGGTTGCCGGTGGAGCGCCCACTCAGCCGAAAAACCTGCGCATCGATCTTGTTTCGAACGATTGGGCAGAATTTAGCTGGGCACCTGCAAATGACGATACCGGTGTTGTTGAATACCGCATCAAGCGCAGTGACGGTCACACGTACACCATGCAGGAGAATCAGACCAGTACGAATGCAGGCACACAGGCTGAGCTGGACAAGCAATGGGCTACAACGTCGTTTATCGATTGTAACTACACACGGTTTACAGGACGGGTTCATAATTGCGAGCTATACGGCCCTGAGCCAGGTGACATCTTCAGCTATGAGGTGACGGCGGTAGATGCTGAAGGCAATGAGTCCATGCCTTCGGATCCAATTACCATCAGTTATCATAAAGTGCAGAACGCCGCTGTGCCTTTCTATGAGGATCGATTCCTGGACGGGGATTTTGCTCAAACGCACGACCTATCCAATTCCGCTTATTTTCTCGATAAATTTACGCTAGTGTTCGAAGACGACTTCGATGGTACAAGTATTGATGAGACACGCTGGAACACACAGCTGGTATGGGGCGATGAGGTAATCATCAATAACGAGCAGCAATACTTCGTGAACACAAATCGTGATCCGGATTTTGGCTACAACCCGTTCAAACTGGCAGATTCTATCCTGACAATCGAAGCCATACCGACACCAGAAGCACTTAAATCCAAGTTGCCGGCCAAATGTGGTGAGGTTAATGAGGAGAGGCCACCGTGTGAGTTTCTTTCCGGTGCATTGGCTACTCAGGATAAATTCAACATGACCTTTGGTTATGTGGAGGGACGAATGAAAACAGGTGATATATCTGGTGCTCTGTCCAGTTTTTATCTTTATCATCGCTACCCCGGGGTCGGGGTGGAACGTAACGCACCTGAAATCGATATCATTGAGTACCTGGGTGAAAACCCTTTCGGTGCCGAAGAGGCGTTCCAGACTTATCACTTTGATGATGTCAGTACCGGCATTACACGTTCATCACCGACTATGAGCATTTCGAACCCCGACGGCTCAAGGTACAGTGAAGACTTCCACACCTACGGTGTGCTATGGGAGCCACAGCTGGTTATCTGGTATATCGATGGAGAGGAGGTGAAGCGTCTTTCCGGTCCACAGGTAGGTGCTCGCGCTATGAATATAGTGACATACCTGGTCGCTGGTAGTGGCTGGGCACCGACACCGGATGCTGATGGAACCTTCCCGCTGACGTTTGAAATCGACTATATTCGCGCATACCAGCGTGACTCATATACGACTAACGGTTTGTACCCTCAGTAGGCTCTTTACCCTGGACGTTAATTAACCTACTCCGTCATTCCCCTCGCAGGAGGGGATTTCAAGGCTCGTTACTTGTGGTCCCCGCCTACGCGGGCATGACGTGAGGGGGGGCGCCTGGCCCTGTCGAAGTCCTAGCCGCCCATCTGCTCCAGCAAAGCTTTCGCCTGTCCCGATCCCTGTTTCTGCAATTGCTGGAGTGCTTGTCGCCCACCGGCGGCGTAGGCTGCGACGGCGTTGAGCAAATCACCAAGAGCCTTCGCTGAAGATTCATCAAAGCGGCAATGGGCGCCGCCGGACAAGGTCGCAATCTGTTTGAAGGCCATGCTTGCCGGGCTATTGTTACCTTCCTGAAAAATGAAAACAGGCATATTCAGTAAACCGCACTGACCTGCCAAATTACCCAGGCGGTCGACATCCTCTTCGACGCAGTCACCGATAAAAACCAGCGCCTGCACTGGTGTCTGCTTTGCCTCGGCAATGGCGTGTTTTAGCAGACGATGAATTTGTGTAGAACCAGCCTGACAGTTGACTTTCTTCATCATGCCAATGACCTGATCGGCATTACGCAACCACTTGGAGGCACGGCATTCGTCAAAACCACGGTAGTACACGAGCTGCATATCTAGCTCGCCGATGCCGCGCGTATTGACAAACATCTTGCTTTGCAACGACATGGCACGATTCCATGTCGCTTGTCGGCTGGCAGTGGCATCAAGCGAGAATACGAGCCGGCCACGCCCTTGAGTCACCGCCGAAGGCGGCGTCTTTTTAACCGTTTGTAGAAATGCGTCAACTTCTCCACGCGCATCAATCGGCGTGGATCGAGTTGACGCTACAGGCTTATCGGCCATTACTGCGCTTGACTATTCTGTATTCGACGTTGGCAGCGACGTTACCTAATCTAGGCAGTCGTCGTGTTCGCACCCGGGATGCGGATTTTCTGACCGGGATAAATAAGATCGGCATCTTTTATGACTTCACGATTGGCTTCGAAGATTTTCGTGTACGCCATGGCATCACCCAGATATTCTTTTGCGATTTTGGATAGCGAATCGCCAGACTTGACGGTGTAATACAAGACGCCAGCTTCAGGTGCAGGCGCATCCAGAGAGGAGACATCCACATCGGTTACACCTTGTACATTACCCGCCATGAGAACGGCTTTTTCCATGGCTTCTGCTGATGCAGCCTTGCCACTTAACGAGACTTTGCCACCCGCGTAGGCCACGTCCAGATCACTGATACCCGGGTTGTCGCTGCTCAGCGAATCCTTGATGCTGGATGGGGCGTCATCCTCCGAATCAAACAGCTTTTTGCCCATGTCTTTTGCAAAATCAAACAGACCCATAATTTCCTACCTTTAAATTGTAAGACTATAGCGAGTTCCAGCGATTTTCGAGAATCGCCAGCTGAACCTATAGTGTAAGAGTAAAACCGTTTATCCGCAAAACCTTGATTTCTCCAAAATTCACCATATTGCCAGTTTGTATACTCTCTACAGGCCCCGTTACATGCCGCTTTCAGCCTGTTTTCGGATCTGACTACCACACGGTAAGTATTCGTGAAAGTTTGTGACGAGTAAGCTTTGTGCAATGTGTGCGTCCAGGTTCCGGTGTCGCAGCTGGATGCACATGCTCTTGAGCGACACCGTATCGGATTGGAGATTCTAGGACTATGATCAAGTCACGCAATTTACTCGCTCCCTTGTTCATCGCATCAGTGGCTCTCGCTAGCTGCGGTGGAGGTGGGGAAGGCGTTACTGAACAAGCTGGCGATACAGCGGCCACTGCAACTGATGCTGCTACTGAGCTTACTGTTGAGGCTTCAGATGCGGTAACAGATGCAGCGACAGACGCTGCGGATACGGTAGGTGATGCTGCGGATACGGTTAGTGATGCCGTGGATCCTGCCGCCTGGCAGGATATGGAAATGAACTGGGACTCACAGGTATCCAGCGTTCAGGAGGCATTCCCGGATTTATCGGTTGATGAGATAACGGGGACAGCTGGCAAGCCTGATAATCTGATTAGTCTTGTGGAGCAGAAATACGGTATCAGCAAAGAGGAAGCTCAGGCGCGAGTTACTGAATGGGCAAGCAGCTTGTAGCTGAAAAAAGCTGAGCCACAGTATCGTGGTGGGAGACAACTGCTGGATCTGTCGATATATCGGCAGGTCCGGTGGCTGTCTTATATTATCAAACCGGCCTGGGTACACGATTTTCCAGTTTACGAAAACACACTACAATTACAGCAGTTAACGCGATGTAGATGCCTGCTACCAGAAGCAACGGCTCGTACACACGATAGGTTTCCTGACGCACAATAGAGCTAACGCCATACACATCAAAAATGGTGATGGTTGCTGCAAGGGGTGTGGATTTTAGTGTGAGCACCAGCTCACCGGCAAGCGTTGGTAAAACATTCTGGAAAGCACGTGGCAGCCAGATACGCCTTAACAACGTGAAACGGCCCATACCAAATGCACGGGCGGCTTCCAGCTCACCTTTGGGTACGCCTTTAAACGCACCGCGCATAACCTCTCCTTCGTACCCGGCCACACTTAGTGAAAAAGCCAGAATGGCATAGGGGAAGGCGTCACGCAGTATTGGCCACATGAAGGTTTCACGAATACCCGGCACCATGGGAAACAGGGAGCCAAGGCCGTAGTATAAAAGCCAGAGTTGTATGAGAAGCGGGGTGCCTCGGATAACCGTGCAAAACGCTCTGGCTAGCCCTGCCAGCCAACGCGGACCTGTCACTTGTACTAGCCCTATTGGAATAGCGAGTGCCATGCCGATAACCACCGATACGCTCAATAGCTGTAGCGTGACAATGATACCGTCGATGAATTTTGGCAGATATTCGGGAACCCAGTGCCATTGCATCAGCTGAACTCCGGTTGGCCGCGTCTGGCCCGCTTTTCGAGTAGGCGGAACACAAGGTTAGACACTAGTGTCACTAACAAATACAAGGTAGCAGCAGCCAGAAAGAACATGAACCAGGCTCGGGTTGCACCTGCCGCCTGCTTTGTGCTCAATGCCAACTCGGAGAAACCAACAACGGCTAACAAGGCAGTATCTTTAGTAACGATTAGCCACAGATTGGACATACCCGGCAATGCAAAAGGCAACATGGCAGGAATCGTGACACGTCGTAGTACTTGCCAACGCGACATGCCAAACGCTGAAGCAGCTTCCAGCTGCCCTCTGGGTACTGCAAGCATGGCGCCGCGTATGACTTCGGTAGCATAAGCACCCTGAACAATACCAAGTACAGCAATGCCTGCTACCAGGCCGCTGATATCGATAGGCCTATATCCCATCATATCGAGCAATGAATTCAGGGCGCCCGTGCCCGCATAATACAACAGGAGTATGAGCACCAACTCGGGCACGGCCCGAATCAGCGTGGTATAGATTTCCAGCAGCCAGCGAGTCGGCGTCGACCCGTTAATCTTTCCCAGTGCCCCGGCAAAACCGATAACGATACCCAATGCATAGGCACCGAGCGCAATCTGTAGCGTGCTGAGCAGGCCCCGGAGCAGGTTCATGCCCCAGCCGCCCTCTCCCAGCGACAGATAGTGCCAGTTTGCGAAGATATCTGGCACTATCTAATGCGCTACCTTGTTCGCTGGGGATTGGTTTACGTTGCGTATAAAACTTACTGAGCGCCGTAAATATCAAAATCGAAGTACTTGGCTGAGATTTCAGCATACGAGCCATCGTCGCGAATCTGCTGGATTGCTGCGTTGAATTTCTCAACAAGCTCTGTATCTTCCTGACGAATACCCGCACCTACACCCGGTCCAAAGATAGCATCATCGGCAAGATCGGCCTTTATTTCAAAATCCTGTCCTTCTGGACTGTTCAGGAAATCGGACATCGCCAGAGAATCGGCAACAACCATATCGACGCGCCCCGCCAGCAAATCCTGGTTGTGCTCGTTGAAATCCTGATAGACCTTTACACTGTCGGCGACATCCTCAAAATGGCTTTGCACGTAATTTTGATGAGTCGTTGATACCTGCACGCCGATAATCTTGCCCGCGACACTTTCCGGGGTTCCGTCCATGTCCATGGATTTCATGGCGACAATAGACGCAGGTGTGTTGTAGTACTTGTCAGAAAAACTGATGGTTTTCATGCGCTCTTCAGTGATGGACATGGAACCTACGATGGCATCGATTTTCTTGGCTAATAGTGCTGGAATAATCCCATCCCAGGCAACGGGCACCCAGGTGCATTCCTCTTCCATCGCCGCACAGATAGCATCACCGATTTCTATTTCCCAACCAACGAAGTTTCCGTTGGTATCAGCTTCATAGAATGGTGCATAAGGAGCAGAGTCGATGCCCAGACGTAGTTCAGCCATAGCGCTGCTGCTGCCGAAGGCGATAACGCTTAGTGATAGAGCCGTTAGTAGTTTTTTCATTGGATCCTCTTTAGTCGATATAGTTTGTTAAATGCAGGTACAACTGGAATTAGCGCTGATGAGAGTGATGTGAAAAACAACATCACGACACAAGGTTGCTAATGAATGGATGAGACAAACGAGCGACAACGCTCACTGACCGGTTCGTAAAATACTTTTTGTGGCGTGCCCCGCTCCTCTACCTGCCCCTTGTGCAGGAAAAGTACCTGCGTGGCGACATCACGTGCAAATTTCATCTCGTGCGTGACCAGAATCATGGTGCGTCCTTCATTGGCAAGATCCCGGATGACTTTGAGCACCTCGCCTACAAGCTCCGGGTCCAGAGCCGAGGTAGGTTCATCGAACAACATGACTCGCGGCTGGATAGCCAGGGCTCTGGCGATGGCGGCACGTTGCTGTTGACCGCCGGAAAGATAGGCAGGATATTGATCGCGCTTCTCCCACAGACCCACACGTTGCAGAAAATGCTCCGCACGCTCGCTTGCCTCTGCCTTACTGACACCCAGAACCTGTACCGGGACCTCTGTGACGTTTTGCATGACGTTCATGTGTGACCACAGATTGAAACTCTGGAATACCATGCCCAGACGGCTGCGCAGACGCTCAACCTGTTTCATGTCTTCGGGTACCCGCGCACCTTTTTTTGTCACGAACCGAATAGCCTCGCCGCCAATACTGATGTCGCCGCTATCGGGCTGCTCGAGCAGATTGAGACATCGCAGAAACGTGCTTTTTCCTGAGCCACTGGCACCGATAATGGCCAGTACATCGCCCTCGTGGGCAGACAGGGAAACACCTCGAAGTACTTCAAGTTCGCCGAAGCGTTTGTGCAGCTTATCTACGACCAGAGCCTCTACTGCTGATCGATGTAGATGTGAATCATTCATGGACAGCTTGTATCGTGCGACGGCATACAGGCATACAGGCAGGCATATAGGCAGGCCGAGACGTGCGCAGCCGCTCCGACTGTCGGCCTGTTAGCACTACATGATGCTGTGTAAACATGCCGCAAGTTTACCCCAGTAGGCTCTGCGTGGTACAGGCTTCACTCGTGCTAGCGGCCGCAATTCGAGCAGAATTTTTGGCTTTTTAGTCGCCACTGCCAGACAGTGGATCTAAAAAGAGCGCTAAATCACATCAAAGTACGGCTGTATGTCGCAGCCGACTATGCGTTCTTCACCAACTCCTGCAATCGCGGATCATAAAATTCATCCAGCGTGCCACTATTACGGTTTGCGCCCAGTCCCGCCACCAGCATGCTGTGATACAGCGCGCGATAATCCATGGTATGCAGAGGATCACCGTCGGGTAAATCTGACAGATCAGGCGCTTGCCCATACAAGCCGCCACGCACGGCACCACCGAGCAGTAAATGCGGGGCAGCGGTGCCATGGTCCGTGCCACCAGAGCGATTTTCGGCAGCACGTCGACCAAACTCTGAATAGCTCATCACCAGTGTGTTATCCCATTCGCCCATCTGTCGCATCACGCGACTAAAATCTGACAAGGACTGACCCAACTGGGTAAGCAGTCGCACATGCTGAGGATGCTGGTTGTCGTGTGTGTCAAAGCCGCCGAGGTGCACGCGATAAACGGGCGTATCAATGCCAGCGGCTATCAGTAAAGCCACTTCTCGCAATTGCTTTCCCAAACCTGCGCCTTCAAACGCGGGGACTGGCCTTCGCTGCTGAATTCCGTCGAGTTTGACGGCGAGTTGGGTTAATGTGGTGTCAAGTGTCTTCATACGACGTTGTACCAGTCCAAGCGCACTGTGCGCAGCAACAGGGCCATCAGGCACGGCTGGTCGTTTTTGCAACAAATCGTTAACGGATTTGGCCGACAACCATCGACCTGTGTCGCTGGCAAACACTGATAGATCACCTGATAAGCTGATACCGTGAGGGTCGTGAACCTTACGCGCTAGTTGATGTTCGATGGCATGCGTCATCCAGCCATGTCTTTGCGGAGCTCGCCGACCATCACCAGCCTTTTCCCATAACGCGATGGATTTGAAATGACTTCTATTGGCCTCGGGATAACCAAGCCCCTGTATCCAGGCAAGCTCACCGCGCTCCCACAAGGGCATCAAGGGTTGCAGCGATGAGTGCATGCCCAGCTCATCATCAAGTGCCATGACATCACTTGCCGATAGCCCCAGGCTGGGCCGCAGCTTGTGATAATAATCATTGGTAAAAGGCACTAATGTATTCAATCCATCATTAGCACCGGCAAGTTCGATAAGGACAAGGCGTCGACGGTTCAACGGCCCGCCATCTGACGAGGAGTCATCACCTGCCAGTGCCTGTCGGTTTAATCCGACTAATGGTATTGCGCTGGCTAAAAGCAATGAGTGTAAAAAGTGTCGTCGTTGCATGTTTAATCCAGACTACTTAAGCTGAAATAAAGGATGTTCGAGCACCTGTGTCAGATACTGGCCCGAACGTTTGGCATCGCTGGCCGGCAGCTCGGGCACTGGTGCATCCGTTAACGCTGGAAACAGCAAGTCATGTATTTGTAATCCTTCGTCAGACAATGCCATCATCAAAGTTGCAGCGCTATTGACATTGACAAGCGGTGGGGCGAGTGTCTGCAGAATTGGTTCTGCCGGAGCATGCCTGGCCGAAATGTCCAGAGTCTTTGCAAACGGGGCGTACGCAGTGTTTGACATCTGCGTTGAGGCCTGCTGGTAATGATCTTCGAAAAATTCGATAACAGGCATCCAGCGATCACCAAGCCTCTGGACACGATGGGTCTGCTTTAAACGCTCTAGTATCTGAGGCAACTCTGACCATAACGTTGCAACCAGCATTCTTTCATTTTCGTTGAGACTATCGAACTGGCATTGATGCTGAAACGTTTGCGACCATAGGGGCTGGTCGCTTTCTACCCAGGGCATGACAATATGCTTGCTCACCGGGAAGTGGACGTCGATGAAGGCGCATTCAGGCCAGGTATCGATACAGTCAGGCCAGCATGAAAACGATCTCAATGTCATTGTCATCGCATCGTCAGGCCTCTTTTGAAGCGTAATGCTGACGTGCTGGAAGCTCTTGTCCGGTGTCTGCAAATGATCCAGCACCACGACAAGCACATGATTCCCATTGTTCTTGTTGATATTGCCGTGTTGCATATGCAAAGTTGATGCGCGAAAATTTGCAGCCGACGCATTCGGCATGGCGCTATTGTTGTTCTCGGCGTTATGTTCGAATTCTATATAGCCTGCGCAATACAATTTTCCCGCGTTGGCTCTTAGTGGTGGTGCACAAAAACTGGTTTGTTTGCCAAATGCTGCCGACAACCAGGTCTCCTCCGGCTGAATTTTGTCGACATACAGATTGCGATCACCATCCGCACCTGCGGCATCATTGAGAAAATGCACACGAATAGCCGCCGCCCTTTCCAGTTGCTCGGTAGGGACAGCTACCGTCTCCGTTTGCCAGACGACCTCACTCATGCTTTGAATGCGTCCCATGCTCAGCGTATCGCGCCCCGCCATGAACGGGCGTGGCTCACTCTGCCAGATTTCCCGGTCAGCTTGTTGCAGGCTGATTCTGTACCGAGCAGGTCCTTCAAAATCTTCGGCGGCCAGGCGCAGTGCCACATCTGTCATCGAGGATGATGAGCGTTGCCTGTTCTCGCCAGTGCTTTGCATCATGGTTGGGTCTGGCTGTTCCTGCAAATCCGATGATGAAGTCATTGCCATATCCTGCCTTTTCATACCGTCCTTTTTCATACCCTCCCTTTTCATGCCCGCCATCGCCATACTTGCGCCTTGATCAACTGCGCCCTTGGCTGGACGGGTCAGCTGCCGAACTACTCTATGGCGATTGAGCAAATGGCCGGGCGTGATAAAAGCTGCGCCCTCTTTCCATCCGGCGACATTGGGTGGTGCCAACAGATCCATACCAATCAACGACTGCCATTGCGGCATGCTTTGCCAGTGAGCTTTGGGAAATTCCAGCGAACGAGCAGTGCCCGCAACAATATCCACGGGAGACTTGATCATGGCACCACGATTATCGCTGTGCCAGAAAGCTTCACTTTCCAGAACGTTACGGTACAACGTGGCTATGTCGAAGGAGGCATCTTTAAACCGACTGGCCTGATCATCCACCCAGCTACTTGCAGGTGCTGTATCAGAAATAAATGCCAGCCAGAATCGCGTTGCCAGAAATTTTGGCGCCGCCTCTTGTTCAAGTAACAGCTCTACAAGATTGTCACCATCAAACGCGCCTGTTTGACCAAACAACTGCTTGTCATCTCTATCCTGAACACCCGTACGTAGCTGAAACTGCAAGTCATGACGAATGTTATTGCTATGCCCTGTCAGACTGCGTGCAGCTTCCCGCACGGCGCTTTCATCGAAGTTGCCCTCGCCCAGTACAAACAGCTCCATGAGCTCGCGAGCAAGATTCTCATTAGGCGAGGCTTTGTGATTAGAGCCTGCATCGAGAAATTCCAGTAGCGCCGCATCGCGTATCATCGCTTTGAGCAATATCTCCCACGAACCCAGGCCGAGAGATCTGAAGGTCTTGTTCTGACGGGCCATTGCCAAGGATTTTTTACCCAGCGAATGGTAGTTTGTGGCAAATAGATCATGCCAGAACAACACCATGCGTTCGCTCTGTGGAGACTCGCTTTGCAGCAGGTTCAGCACCCACCACTGACGCAACTGCGATAGCTCGGCGTCTCGCTGACTATTAAAGCGTGCCCGTGCCTCAGCGTCCATATCCGGTCGTGCGTGAAACGCCGGTAATGGCTGATCTACCCACTCTGGCATGGGTATATCAGGCTCAGCCGAGATGCCTGCAATGGTACGCTCTATAGCCTGCTGCCTGGACAAGCCACGCAGTGCGATCAATTCGGCAGGTGACGCCCCTATTCCTGTTCTCATCAGCAGATGTCGGGCGTCATCGGTACTCATGGGCGCTAACAGATAGGCGCGTTGTGGCTGATTGGCGGCATACAACGCACTGCTGGCAGCTACAAGCAAACAGCAGATAACGACAAACCGTGCGATTCGGTGCCCAAGACAGAGAGCCTGTTTATTCATGACCAGCTTCCGAGCATCCTGGAATGCCACTTGATGCCACTCCATTAGCATGAAGCTCAAGAAGCATGGCGCTCAAGATTTTGTAAAAATAATGATTATGACGACTGCATCGGCTGTTTTGTTTCATTAGTCCGAGTTACCGTAATGACACGTACATTGGACATAGCTATGATGAAAGCACGGCTATGATGATTATAGCTATGATGAAATCATGTTAAAACGCGTTAGGAGATGATTACGATGATCAAAGCACACGCCCGACAAGCGCCGCGGCGCAGGCTTCCCGCCATAAATACAGCATTCCTGCTAATTTTATTCGCAGCCCTACTGGCAAGCGGTATTTCACAGCTACGCGCTGATGATGCAAACCTTGCACCTAATACCGATTACCAACCTCAAGAGGTGGTAAAAATCGTGATAAACGCTCTACAGAGCAATTCCGAGGATGCCAATGATGATGGCATTGCCACGGTATTCAGATTCGCATCCCCGGGGAACCGCGCTCAGACAGGCCCTCTGAAACGATTTACCAATATGATCAGAATAGGCTATCCAGAGATGCTCAATCACGCAGAAGCACGCTTCGATCCCATAGCTATATCGGGCGAGACGGCGGTTCAAGCGGTCTGGTTGTACACTGATGAAGGCGTCGAGATAGGATATGCCTTCCAGTTAGGTCGTCAACAAAGCGGCGAATTTCAAGGGATGTGGATGACAGACTCGGTCATTCCCTTGGGCAAAGGCCCCAACAGTGGCACCAGAATCTGACAGGCGACAGGGCCTGAATGTTGTTTCAGCTTATGCCTTTCTGACGCTTGGCCTGTTGAACGGTGTTATGCAGTAAACAGGCAATAGTCATCGGCCCGACACCACCAGGTACAGGGGTAATGTTAGCAGCAACTTCGGCGGCGCTGTCGTAATCGACATCTCCAACCAGTCGAGTCTTGCCATCCTGTTCTATACGATTGATACCAACATCAATCACCGTTGCACCAGGCTTTATCCAACTACCAGACACCATTTGCGGGCGTCCAACAGCCGCCACCAGAATGTCGGCGCTTTTGCACAGGGTTTCCAGATCACGTGTTCGGGAATGAGCAATGGTAACTGTACAGTTAGCTTGTGTCAGAAGCGCTGCCATAGGTTTGCCAACAATATTGGATCGACCCACAATCACCGCGTGCAGGCCGCTTAAATCACCTAAAGTAGACTTGAGCATCATAAGGCAACCCAATGGGGTGCACGGTACGACTCCACCTCCGTCTGTGTTAAGGCGACCGACATTGACAAGGTGGAAGCCATCAACATCCTTGTCATGACTTACGGCATTAATGACCTTGAATTCGTCGATATGTTTTGGCAGCGGCAGCTGTACGAGAATACCGTGAACGCTGTCATCGGTATTCAGTGTATCGATAAGTTCAAGCAACACGGTCTCTTCCGTGTCGGCTGGCAGGCGATGTTCAAATGATTCCATGCCGACTTCAACGGTCTGCTTTCCCTTGTTTCTCACGTACACCTGACTTGCGGGATCTTCACCAACCAACACGACGGCTAGCCCAGGAACGAGACCGTGATCACGTTTAAGTGCTGCGACGTCTACGGCCAGCGTTTTTCGCAGTTCCGCTGCAGAAGCCTTGCCGTCAATGACTGTTGCCATAAAGAACATACCTGTTGGTGTAAACTTGCCACGCGCAAGCAACGTTAAATTTAGGGTTGATGTGACGAGTATGACAAATAATGTCGGCTCTGGTCCAATTGTTGACGACTTTTCACTTACAACATCGTCGATTTGGCCTATCGTGTCAGTCAGCTTCGCCGCTATCCCATTCATTGCAGGACATTCCTATGAACGCCGGTTTAACCTCACGATATTTGCTCGCCGCCACACTTGTGTTTTCGCTGGCCGCTTGTAGCTCCTCTGATGACGATGACTCACCAGTTGCTGACGGGATCACGCCTGAAACGCCGGCAATGCCGGGCGATGATACGCCGCAGAGCGATCCGTCAACTCCCGCCCTTCCAATAGCGCCGCCAGCCGCGCCGGGGGCCAGCCCGACACCGGATGCGCCTATCGATGATCCTGCCACTCCCATTCCGGCTGATCCTGCGCCAACAGAACCTGAACCGGCTGACCCTGCGCCAACGGATCCTGAACCGGCTGACCCTGCGCCAACAGAACCTGAACCGGCTGACCCGGCCCCGACAGGCCCGATTCTTCCGCCAGCAGC
>Ga0209187_1001663_pt1 | contig 24446 bp, 16 predicted proteins | sample BantaG_FD_187430 | JGI IMG/M metagenome (GOLD analysis project Ga0209187, IMG submission 187430) | Marine algal microbial communities from Bantry Bay, Ireland - BantryBay_4 metaG (SPAdes) (version 2) | ecosystem: Host-associated > Algae > Red algae > Unclassified | place: Bantry Bay, Ireland...
GGTTATTTTTTCGATATTTTTTCTTACGAAAACCGCACATAGCCTACGCTACGTAAGGATTTTTGTAGGGAAAAATAGCGGAAAAAGAAACCGTCAAAAAGTAAGGATATTTTTGTCTCACTACTTAATGGAATATTTTGAAGGTATTTGATGCCTCGTTAGAGGTAAAATATTGGTAATACTTGTATAAAGAACTTACTATCATTGCTGCATAGGAGCAAAATATTTTCGTGCGTTCGCCCTTTTACAATACTACAACACTACAACACCACACCACCAAAAACTGCACAATCATAGTTCCGTCCATTAATCCCGTAAAATAATAATCGTGTGTAAATTTTGGAGAAAAATAAATAAAAAGATAGGTAGAAACGGCGGAAAAAAGTAAAGCAAAAAAATAGGGGAGGGGATAGTTGATATAACATAAAACAACAAAGCCGAGCATCAGCAAGAAAGCAAGCAGCAGTGTAAAGGTAAGCCCCAATTTAGCAGGTAAAGTGTTGACTTTGTTATGTTTATCCACTTTTAAATCACGAATATCAAAGGGAAGTGTGATACAGAAAACAAACAAACTACGTTCTACAAACATCCTCAAAACTATTTCATTTTTCCATTCGCCCAATTCTAAAGCAGGCAGAAAAACCGTGACATACGCCCATACGATAGCGATAAGAAATATTTTGATGAAATGGACATCGCGCAATCGTTTTTCTCTTTTTTTTCCGAGAAAAGGCAGTACATACGCCATCGAAAGCAAGGCAGGAATAACGAGCGCGAGTTGGGTCGAAAATTTCAAATAAAAAAAACAAATCGCCCCCCCCACCACTGCGACCGCTGCGTAAAATAGGATGTGTGTGCGATAGGTCTGAATGACATGAAAACGCTCTATGTCCAAAAAATCTTTCACCTTCGACATACCCACCACTCGATGCAGCGCGTATATCACCAAAGTAGCACAAAACACCAAACCAACCAATGGAGTCAATGCAAACTCCTGCCCTAAGAGCAGCTGAGTTTGCCAAGTCATCGCTACCGCACCGCAAGCAATAAAAAGGTTGCTGTACAATATCAAGTCAATAATTTTTTTTAACATGATGCGGTGCTGATGTACTAATGCGTTCACGTAGAATACGTCAACACATCAGCACATCAAAAATACTTAAAATTATGATTTTTCTTGATTTTGCGTAGTGTTTCGTAAATGAGTGTGATGAGATTTTCGATGTCATCTTTGTGCGCCATTTCTACGGTTGTGTGCATATAGCGGAGTGGCAACGAAATCAATGCGGACGGCACACCCCCATTGGAGTAAGCAAAAGCGTCGGTATCTGTACCTGTAAAGCGCGAAGCGGCTTCGCGTTGGATTGGTATTTTTTTCTTTTTGGCAGTTTTTATGATGAGTTCTTGGAGAATATTGTGGACAGCAGGGGCGTAGGTGATGGTCGGTCCTTCGCCCGATTTAATGTCCCCAAATTCCTTTGGAGCAATCAGCGGCGTGTGCGTATCGTGGGTCACATCGGTGACGATAGCTACATGCGGTTTGATGCGCTGCGCAATCATCTGTGCGCCACGTAGCCCTACTTCTTCCTGTACCGAATTGACGACGTAGAGGGAAAAGGGGAGCTTGATTTTGTTTTTCTTGAGGAGTCGTGCGACTTCGGCGATGCAAAATCCACCCATTTTATTGTCCAAAGCTCGTCCGCAATAATAACGATCATTGAGTATGGTCACCTCATCAGGATAAGTCACCACACAACCTGTATGGATACCCATTTCGAGAACCTCATTCTTAGAACTAGCCCCGACATCAAGAAAGATGTTTTTCAAAGTCGGCGTTTTTTCCGTTTCATTTCCTCGACGGGTATGTATGGCGGGCCAACCAAAAACACCTTTTACGATACCTTTTTTCGTATGAATATTGACGTGTTTGGAGGGCGCAATTTGATGGTCAGAGCCACCATTGCGGATTACCCTTATAAAACCTTTATCGTCGATATGATTGACAAACCACGATATCTCATCAGCATGTGCTTCCATAATTACGCGGTAATCTTGACCAGGATTGATAATCCCGAATGCCGTACCATAATTATCTATCTCAAATTCATCAATATAAGGCTTAATGTAATTGAGCCAAAGCTTCTGACCGGGGGCTTCAAAGCCCGTAGGAGAGGCATTATTTAGGTATTTAAATAAAAATTCTTCTGACTTCTTCGTTAAAATCGACATGTCTTATCGTTCAGTGGTTTTGGAAATAAAAATTTGTGTAACCAAAATTTTTTTCAAAAATAATGGACAAATATACTAATTAATTCAAGTTGTTTGTTATTTGTATCGACTTATTAGACTTTATTTAGAAATATTTTGTATACAGCCGATATTGTCTTTTTCCGATACTCTTCATTCATTTCTCTCCCCTTATTTTTGCTGCGTTCTTAATTGCCCGATGTCCTATAGGAAATAAAAAAGCAGCGACCGAAGTCGCTGCTATTTAGGTACCGCGTTTTCGCCTTTTGGATGACACGTTGGAGGGCAAATTAAAACTGCGCTTTTAATCAAAAACATCCGATGTCATAGCTAAAACTAAAGTAATATTTTCATAGAAAATTTACTTCGGCACCATATCATATAGTAGAGACATATAATAGAATGGTTGCACGATTGTGACAGCACAATCATATAAATTTAACGAGCAACTGTTAAGTACACTATGTTTTGAGTAATTAAACCTGTAAACTATTTTTGCATTAATATATCTACCACACGGCGAACACCGCTAGTAGCTTTTTCTGCAAAAATAGTAAGGTTAGGATAATCGGAAGCGTGAATAGCGGGGCGTGGGTCGACAAAGTACTTGGGGGTGCGTGTGTCAGTATAACCAATAAGACTTGCAGCGGGATAGACTTGCATGGATGTACCAATAATGACTAAAATATCGGCACTCATCGTAACAATGGCAGCAGATTCGAGCATAGGCACAGCCTCGCCAAACCATACTATATGTGGACGTAGTTGAGCACCTTTCTCACAGGTATCACCAATTTTGAGGAAGTCTTTATAATCGTATATCAAGCTGGAATCAACCGTACTACGCATCTTTTTGAGTTCGCCATGCAGGTGAATGATATTAGTAGAACCACCTCGTTCGTGGAGGTCATCTACATTCTGCGTGACAATAGTAACGTGGTATTTCTCTTCAAGTTCAGCCAATGCTGTGTGGGCAGCGTTGGGTTTTACCTCATCGAGTTGCGCACGACGTTTATTATAAAAATCGAGGACAAGTTCGCGGTTGGCAGCCCAGCCCTGTGGCGATGCTACCTCCATGACATCATGCCCCTCCCACAAACCATCGGCGTCGCGGAAAGTTTTGATACCACTCTCGGCACTGATGCCGGCACCTGTAAGTACAACGATTTTTTTCTTATTCATAACGAGGCTTGAAATTTTAAGGTAAGGGAAGACGAAAAAAATAATCTACCCGTCTGAATTGTTATTTTTTTTATATGTTTCACTTAGTGAAAGAAAATAAATAAATTGCCCCATTATGCTTGTTCTTTTCCCTTCTAAAAAACACAAAAAATAGTTCCGTAGCTATGGCTATGCAACGATTTTTTGAATTCTTTAGAAGAAAAAATTACGGCGTATTATGGAACAATTTATTTAATTTCTTTCACTTAGAATAATTCTCATTTTCATAAAAAAGTCTGTACCGGAAATTCCGATACAGACTTTTAATTTTATTGAGAAAAATAATTTATTTATCTTGCATTAATTACCGTTCAATGAACCTGCATTGGCACAACTGATAATCACCATCACTTCTGCCATACCTGCTATCATACCCGGACAATCATCAGCATCTGAGACAGATGATAAACCATAGGTCGTATTGGCTGTGGGAGATACGGGAATGGCATCACCGCTATTGTAACCTGTAATCGTGGTGCCATCGGTAAGTGCTATGGTATAAGGTCCTGTGCCACCGTCTATAGTTACAAACAAATCTACGCTGCCGCTGTTGCAGATTTGTCCGCCGCCGGAGATGGTGGCGGTGTAGTCTTCACAGGGTAGCTGTATACATTCAGGTATGTCAACCGTGACATCTACCATACATCCTAAATCTGTACCGTCTTGAATAGTAAATACCGTACCCGGTGCAGCGGTAGTAGGTCCTGTAATAGTAAATGTAGCTGTAACTCCTGCGCCTGTTCCTGTGGCTGTACCTACAGTAGCGCCTGTGTTATCTAAAATATTGAATGAACCAGAACTATTCGCTTCATCGAATGTCACGGTTACTGTGGCATTCTCTGGGTTGGCTAGGTCACATGCTGCAGTAGCTGTGGCGTTAGTTATCGAACAAATCGGAGGTGCGCAAAAGTCAAGCCCCGTCCACGAACCACTCGGATTAGAGTTTGCCGCTGTCAATCCATCCCCATCACAATCAATACTTGGCGTAGAACTGTAAAAGTAAATATACTTTACTTGTGTGATAATATCTGTTGGTGCGAGTCCTAAATTCGGATTCGCTGCTGCTGCACTTGTTCCTTGGTCGGGTCCTGTGCCTGACGAAGTATCTTCACCGTTTTCGGCTGTCGTTGTACCACATATATTTTGTCCATTGGCATCCGATGCCATTGTACCGGTATTATTCTGGTTTGTATTCTGGGCATCAGTTTGCCAAGTTCCCGGACCAGTCGCGCCTAAAAAGGTTGACATTTGGGTCGTTGCATAATCGGTGGAGGTGTAATTACAAAAATTTGCAAGGTTGATAGCGGGTAAATTAGTGAGTGGCACTCCATTAACATCTGTCGCTGCGGTCACATAACCGAATGAACCTTCGTAGCCTTCGGAAGCCCCATTATTACTAGATTGCCCCAAATCAAATCCGGCAGCAGTGGTTGTAAAACCGTTTAAGAAGTCTATCGTGTAGCAAACATAGCCTCCTGCGTTTATGCAAGTATTTTCTCCATTACTGTTATTAAATGCGGCTGCAAAGTCAGAACTGGTTCCCAATGCACCGCTTCCACCTACACATCCACCAATATTATATGGTCCACCCATGCCACAACCTGAGTTGCATACTGTAGACTCTATGGTGACTTGAAGATCCGGTGTACCATCTGCACCTCCACCGCCTGTGGTAGCGTCATAAATGTCAACGGCAGGAGCTATAACAGGACCGCTTGTCCCGTCTCCTATTTGCTCTGCACAAGTATCAGTGAAGCTATTTTCGCCGAAGTCGTCACAGAATTCCTGTGCATTAACAACTGTAAAGCACCCAAGAAATAAAATAACAAGGGGCAAAATAAAACATAATTTTTTCATAACAATTTGGTCTTAAATAAATTAAAATTCAAAGTTAATATAAAATTATTGCTTAAACAATATTTGTCATATATATGTTTAAATATAATGAATTTGCTTAAAATGTAGCTCGTACATTCGCCCTTCCGATATGCACCACTTTATTTTCGCCCGTTTTGCGCCCTTCATAGCTGATACTCATCAGCACATTGCGCGAAATACGGCGGTCGAAGGTGAGGTTCCACAAAAAGTTTTTACCGTTTTGCAAGCCGTCGAGCATTGCGTATTCTACGGGCGTATTGCGTGTGCCTGTGTAGGTGACATTTACGAATGAAAACTTAGCACTTATTTCTGACTTAGAGACTTTATTATAGGTGAATTCGGTGCTGATATTGTGGTTTTGCGTGGTTTCTTTTTCGTTGATTTGGTTGCGCCTGTCGGCGAATATATAGGCGAGTGTGAGGCGTGCATTTTTCTGAAAAATATATTTCACTATCGGTGAAAATTCCCAAAAAATTATGTCGTAGTCTTTCACTTGAAAAAACTCCGAATCATTGAATCGAGTACCTCGCGAAGCATCGAGTTTTGTGCCTACTTTTTTACTCGGATTCCAACGGGCTTTGATGGATTGCTCCGTGCGTCGTCGGGCTTCATAACCTGTCGTCAGAATGCGTCGATTTCGATTGTCTTGCATACCAAATTGCACACCAAACACTTGATTCGTTCGATTGAAAAACAGTGTATTACGAATATTAGCAGAAAGCGATACCAACGAGGTATCACTCACCGATAATTCAAAAGGATTCCAAGGACGCACCTCTGCCGATTCGAGGGTTTTTCTTTGGATTTGAAAGGTGGCAACATTCCTGAATTTCGACAAAAACTTCAAGGTTTTTCGCTTACTCGTGCGCCACAATTTTACGGGATTTAGCTCTACACTCTGACTAAAATTGACGTTATTAGACCGGATAAAATCATTCGTAAAAGTCGTCACGCGAATGTGGTCTGCATTATCCGCAAAATTCGCGATTTCAAACTCATCCAACTGCCGCACGCTGTCCATATTTCGGTCTATCCAAGTATACACACCTTCGCCCGGATTCACCTGCACATACGTAAATTCGATGCGCTGTTGTTGTCCCGAACCCAACTCGTACACCGTATTCGCTCGTACAAATCCTTGCTTCACAAGCAGCAAATATTCCAACCGACCAAGATAAGTTTCCTGCGGTCTTTCTTGGGTTAAAAGTGAGTCCTGTATCCGCAAATTTCGGTAGGTCAAATTCCAATTCAAGCGCGAATGTTTATACTTCGCCCACAAGCCTTTCAGATTGACCTCATCCGCTACCGTAGCCAGTTCCAAATCTGCTTGTTTCGGCATATAATCATAACGGCGCGTATACTCCGTCCTCCACTGAAAAACTTGCGATTCGCCCGTCTCTAAATAGGCTTTTAATACATCAAACTTGAAACTCGAAATCCGCAAAGTATCTCCACCTGCATCGTATTTTCGATTGTCTTCGCGCTCCGCGAAAATTCCTATTTTAAAATTATTTAGCTTCGCAAATGTTTTAGATAAATTCGCTTTTGGGCGAAAAAAACGCGTATCTTCCTTCAATCCTTTTGAAGTCAAAAAACTCCCCGAAAAATCCACATTAAAGCCCTTGTATTCGCCCCGCATATCGGCTGAATGTTTAATTCCGGTATACACCGAATCTCGCAAATAAGTGCCAAGCGTATATCGCAAATTGCCCATACCTTTTTTCTCCAAATTAAAACCCGTATTCAACAAATGCTCATCTATTTGCGCCGTTCTATCTGTGTTCCAATCTCGTAGAAATTCGACGGCACGATAAGGGTCTATTTGCCGAAAATTCGCATCAGCAAACTCGTAATCCACGAAAGTTTTAATGGTTAATGTTGAACGATGAATGTTTAATGAGTCTGCTGGTTTTTCCTCCCCCTTACCCCCTCCAAAGGGGGAGAGTTCTTCGTTTTGAGAATTTGTAGATAAACTGTCCGAATTTGTAGTTTTATTTGAAAGCCCTAATTGCGGTTTTTTATCTTTACTTTGGAGTAAATCGACGCTCTCCCTTTGGAGGGGGTTGGGTGGAGGACGCTTACGACTTTTCCTTGCAAAAACAAATTCATTTTCGATACGCGAACGCACCGCCACGCCCACGTTATCGCCTGCATCCAACTCCGAAAATGTATTCAAATCCATATTGCTCAGCGCGACTTCTGTAAGAATATTTATATTTTCGTTTAATTGATAATCAGCACCAAAGGTGTATAACTGCTTACGCTGTGGCGCGACTAATCGGACAACAGGTTCGTGTGTACCTTGCGGCACATCTGCAAGCGGCGCGACCCACGCATATATACGTCCATTGGCAGACGATTGTACGGGAATGTAGTTGCCACTCCTCTGCCCTACTTCCGCAAATCGCAGCACAAAATGCGCCGAATCAGGATTGACGGTATACACAAAAACGCTATCAAATCCGAGCGAATCCACCATCGCATACATGATGCGATTTGGGTCAAAATCGGGTAGCGTATCTACCGCCGGAAAAAGGCGGTCTTCCACTGTATCTCCCGCATCCGCAAATAGCTGACGTTGCGTATCGGTGAGGTCTTGCCCGACGGATTGGTTCTTGGCGTCTTGCTCTGAAAATAGGTTGAAGTAAGTATTTAATTTCTCAGTTTTATAATTCAAACCTGTACCATAAACCGTTCGTAAATAATTATCTGTCGAATAAGTAAATTCTATAATAATGCGTTTATCTTTGGTAATCAATTGATTGGCGGTAAATTCAATTTCACCCGAATTATAATCAATCGTATAATCATCTTCCGAACCACGCTGCAATAATATGCCGTCGATAAACACTTTTTCCGTTCCTGCCAATACAATGAGAAAGCGTTCGCTATTCGCGCCTATCAATTTGTAGGGTCCTTGATTGCCTTCCAATCCGTTGAATTGATTGCGTGCAAACTGCCCACGCGCAACTGCACCACTGATGCGCCCGTCGAGCGTACCTGCGCCTACTTTCGCGCCCGTTTCAAAGGAAAGCCCTTGCAAACGGCGGTTGTAATTCATAAAATATCCGGCAGGTCGGGTGAGTTGATAATCTCCGGCAATGAGTTTGCTCTTATCTTTTTTTAATTGAATAAAAACCTGATCAAACTCCTGCAGTTGGCGTGTGTTTCCTTCGGGTTGGAGGGGAATATTATTGTCGGAAATCGCGGCAAGAATTTCGATGTCATCGCCTATATCGCCCGCCAATTGGAGGTTAAAACTACTGTTCAATACCAAGTCCTGATTATTGCCAAATGATATACCTCGCGCAAAGCTACCTTGATAGTCAAGTCCTTGAAATTCAAAGAGTTCGTCAGGAGGAGCAATAGGTTCATAACGAAAAATATAGTCCGAAAAATCTTGCTTACCTATTCGCGTGGTGTCCTTATGACTCGCTACCGCATTTAAGGAGAAAGGGAAGACTCGGAAGGTGACTTCTAAGCCTTGTTTCGCATTTATTTTTTCTCGAAAAATTAATTTATTATTAATAATTAAAAAAATATTTTCATCTAAAAAATCACCACTCAATTTGTCTTTTACAGTTACGGTGGAAGGAATAACGGACAGGCTATCAAGTGTAAGAGTATCGCTAATTTTGGTGATGGTGATGGTGCGCCAATTGGAAAGGGTATCGGTTTGTGCGTGGGCAATTTTACCGAAAAAAAATACGAAAAAAACCGTACACATCGTAAAAGCGGCGGGTTTAAACCCGCCGCTTTTACGATGAATTATGTGATAATATTTTTTTCGTGTAAATGTTTTTATCATAAAAATGCCATGCAAACGTAATGACTGCTTTAGCTGTCAAGTAGCTGAAAAAAATCTTTATAAGTTATTGTTTTTAAGTTAATTAAAAATTAAAATAAAGTATGCTTGACAGCTAAATCAATCATTACGCAGAGCGATGCAAGGCATTTTGAAAACGCCTTTTACCTGCCAACCTTTAAAACTCTAAAATGCCACGACTTATTTTGCAAAAATACACCTTAGTACACCGTCCAAAAAGTTTCTTCACTTTTTGAAGTATTTCTTTTGGAATGACTCTTCCCCAAAAACTCCTTAAATACAGTGAGTATTCGCGTCAAATTTGGTTCATCTAAAGAAAAAATAACGACGCGAAGAATGTACATTTATTTAATTCCTGATACTTAACACACTTCTACAAGGTAGAATAACGGACAAAGTAGCAAGAACACGCCCAAAACTTCCTTTTCCCAAAAATAATACAGATATTCACCCAATCAATGCGACAATACGATAATGATACAATGCGACAATGTTTTCCATTGGCGCATTATCGCATTAAAATATTCACTCATTCAAAATTCACTCATTCACTCATTGATATATGAACATATTGATTATCGGCGGCGGCAACATGGGCTTGACTTACGCTAAAAGTTTTCTCGAAGCCCACGTCATGAAAGCTGAAGACCTGATGATTCTCGAAAAATCAGAGGAACGTGCGGCGCATCTTTCTACCCAAAATGTGGGAACGGTGTACGGTTCGGCGGCAGATTGTCTGGAGAAAGCAGACTTGATTGTTTTTGCTGTCAAGCCGCAAGATACGCCCACTTTATTTCCTCTTTTAAAGCCTCATGTGGATGACCAACAAGTATTTTTGTCTATCATGGCGGGCGTGCGTATGGACTATATTCGTGCAGAATTGGGCGTCACAAAAATCATACGTGCGATGCCCAATCTACCTGCGCAAATTGGTATGGGCATGACCGCATTTACCTCATCCGACGAGGTGACTCGCATAGAATTGGTTACAGTTCAAAACCTGTTAAATACTACAGGTAAAGCAATTTATCTCGATACAGAGGAGTTGATTGATGCAGCTACCGCAATATCGGGCAGCGGTCCGGCGTATGTATATTATTACATGAATGCGATGATAGAAGCCGCGAAAAAATTGGGCTTTTCGGAGTCACAAGCAGAGCTATTGGTCGGGCAGACCTTCATGGGTTCGGTACATCTCGAAAATCGTAATAAGCTATCGTGCAAAGAGTGGATTGCCAAAGTCTCCTCGAAAGGCGGTACAACGGAGGCAGCTATCAAAAAATTTGATAGTAACACGGTGCATGACCACATTATTGAGGGCTTGGAAGCGGCACATGATAGGGCTATCGAGTTAGGGAAAAAGGAATAGTAAAGTTCAAATGCAATGAACCTGTAGAGAAAATTCATGAATTTTCTCACATGTTCGACATCCCGCCACCCGTAGCGTAATGCCATATGGCGACTGAAGTCGGTATGATTGCCTTAGCACGATTTTTGCACTAAAGCCAAAATTATCAAGCTCTCCCCTCTAAACAAACACAATATGAGAAAATTATGGTCAAACTTCAAGTGGTTGTTTAAGACTGGTATCAAACTTACTCTGACGGGTATTGCGGTGTTTTTACTGACGAATGCGTGGATAATTTTTAGCAATGAAAATCGCCTATATGATAATATCGAAGATATTCCCACCAATGATGTAGGCTTGGTACTCGGCACGAGTAAACGACTTTCAGGCGGCTATTCCAATCCATATTTTACCTACCGAATCAAGGCGGCACACCAACTCTATAAAGCTGGAAAAGTCAAATGCCTACTCGTCAGCGGCGACAATGGACACCGCAGCTACAATGAACCGCGCGACCTCCAAAATGCACTCATAAAACTCGGTGTACCAGATAGTTGCATTGTCTTAGACTATGCCGGATTTCGGACATTGGACTCGGTGGTACGCAGCAAAGAAGTCTTTCAGCAAGAGCGCATCACGGTCATTTCACAACGCTTTCACAATTACCGCGCAGCCTTCGTCGGCAAATATTACGGCGTAGATGTCGTCGCTTTTAATGCCAAATCGCCCCGCCGTTGGGATTACCCGATTTATCGCGAATACCTCGCACGACCAAAAGCGATTCTCGACTTATACATATTACGAACTAAACCTAAGTTTCTCGGTAAAAAAGAATATATTTGCCCTTGAACAATGTTAGGGAAGAGGAAGAAAATAATCTACCCCAAATGAAGCCGTTATTTTTTTTATATGTTTGGCTAAATTTGACGCACATAGCCGAGCTACGTAAGGAAGATTTAGTGAAACATATAAGAAAAAGAACAATTCAGACGGGTAGATTATTTTTTTCGTCTTCCCTTACAATGCTTGAATGATAAAGTGCTACAGTGCTTAGTGAATGAACGAACGAATTTTGAATGAATGAATCATTCGGATACGTAATAATAAATATTGTAGCATTATCGCATTTCAGCATTGTCGCATTAAAATTTATTCATTCGCTCATTCAAAATCCATTCATTAAATATGCGTCACAAAATCATTGCAGGAAACTGGAAGATGAACCTCAATCATCGCCAATCTATCGAACTCACTAACGAAATTAATGAATATCTTTCTGACCATTCATTACCGGAACAGATAAAGGTGGCAATTCATCCGCCCTTGCCCTATTTGGCTTCTTGTGCGAGTGATATTTGGAAAGAAAATAAAGGTGTATTTGGTGTTGGCGGACAAAACTGCTACACACAAGCATCAGGCGCATATACGGGCGAGACAGCACCAGAAATGTTGCAAGACGTTGGTTGTCAGTATGTTTTAATTGGGCATTCGGAGCGTCGAAAGTATTTCGATGAAAGCCATGCCTTCCTTGCCGAAAAGGTCGATAAGGCACTCGAAGCAGGATTGACGCCGATTTTCTGTTGCGGCGAACAACTCGACATTCGCGAAGCAGGTACGCATGAGGCGCACGTAGAAACGCAATTGCGTGAGAGCCTGTTTCATCTTTCTAAAGAAGCATTTAGTAAAGTTGTTGTTGCTTACGAACCTGTGTGGGCTATCGGAACTGGTGTCACAGCTTCGCCTGACCAAGCGCAGGATATGCACGCTGCCCTCCGCCAAGTTATCGCCAAACAATACGATGCCGATACTGCCGAAAATACCACAATTTTGTACGGCGGTAGTTGCAAACCTGCCAATGCAGAGTCTTTATTTAGCCAAGCGGATGTAGACGGTGGCTTGATAGGCGGCGCATCGCTCAAAGCAGATAGTTTTACCGAACTTATTGGAATAATGGCGAAATTGCAAGCGTAAAAATTCCAAAACCCAAATCACAAGTACCAAATTCCGGCAAGATATAGCGTAAACTTGCTAAAGTTGGTATTTGGGTTTTGGTGCTTGGTATTTGGGTTTGGGAATGCTATCTTTGTTTTACGAATTTTGAAAACAAAACCAACATATCTCATCTTCGGCGGTACTATCGCCCTGCTGCTCGCCTACACGACCGCACGCGCTTGTCTGCTCTCCATGACGCACGACGAGAGCAGCACCTACCTCAACTATATCAACATGAATATCTGGCAATGTTTTCACAGCCCAAAGTGCTGGGGAACTGCCAACCTACACTGGCTCAACACACTTGTTATGCAGTTGACAGTCAAGCTGTTCGGCGTATCAGAATTTGCTATACGATTGCCAAATCTGCTGACACATTTCGTTTATCTTGTGTTTTCCTGCTTGCTTTTATTGGAAATGAAGCGTTCGTTTTGGGTGACTTATGCAGCATTTTTGATGCTCAATCTAAGTCCCTATCTACTCGATTTTTTCTCGCTCGCGCGTGGCTATGGCATGATTTGCGGTTGGGTAATGATGAGCCTTTATTTCCTCTGGAAATACATCGACACTCGAAAAAATAAATTTGCCATCGGTACATTCTCAGGGGCTTTCCTTGCGGTAATGAGCAATTTTGTCGCGCTCAATTATCTTATGGCACTCACAGGGGTGTTTTATTTATGGTTAATTTATTTATTATTTTTTAAAGAAGAAAAAACTGCTCGCGCGTACCCCAACCCTAAAGGGTGTCCATCCCACAACGATACAAAAAAGAGTCTCCCTTTAGGGAATAAAAGGTTGTGGATTCACGCACTCACTCCCCTACCCTTTCTCGTGGCATTGGCGATACTGCTTTACCGTCCAATCCAATTTTTAAGCTCCGGTGGTGAATTTAAATACGGCTCTTCTTCGCTCTATCAAAGCCTCCAAACGATGGTACGCGACTACCTCCAGTCCAAAGCCGACACCTATTTTGGCAAATCAACCATCACGATTTTTGCTTGCCTGGCGATAGCCTTGGTGCTGGTTGCTGCCACCCGTGCTACCCGTCAATTTATCCGAAAACCGCAAGACACACGCACGGCTTTTCTCTTGGTTACGGTGCTGATTTTATTGTGCGTCATTCTGATACAGAAAGTCCAATTTCACGTCATGGGAACGAATTATCTTATCATGCGGACTGCGCTGATGCTCGTGCCGCTTGGCTTGTTGCCGATGGCTTTGTGCTTTTTATTATGGGAAAATATTTGGGCAAGTCGCCTTGTGTTGGCGATTGGTATTTTTTCGGTTTTGCACCTGCTGCCGCACATCAATTACACACATTCGCGCGAATGGTGGTACGATATACACACCAAACGCATGGCTTTATACGTTGAAAAACTAAATGTCGAAAAACCCGTTAAACTCGGTGTGCATTGGACTTACGAACCCACAACCATGTTTTATTGGAAAACCGGACGACTCAATGCAATTGATGAATTATTGTACAATAAAAACATTCGCACTGACGATTATTTTGATTATTATTACGTCCCACTTGGCGATACAGCGAAATTACATCCTTCATACATAGTGGAAAAACAGTTTGGGTATGGAGAGTTTTTGTTTCGGCGAAAAGATTTAAATTAAATCAGAAAATATTATTAATGCAAAAATTTGAGAACCAAGAACATATTATTTTTCATGGGGATGTCATTGAGGTTTTATCTAACGAAATTGCAGACGCTTCGATTGATTTAATTTTTTTAGACCCACCATATAATATTGGCAAAAAATTTAATGGAAAAAAATACAAACAAAAAGATAACGAGTATCTCGAATGGTGTTATGAATGGATAAATTTATGTCTGAAAAAACTCAAAAAAACAGGTAGTATGTACGTGATGACTTCCACGCAGTTTATGCCGTATTTTGATATTTATTTGAGGGGGAAAGTTGAAATTTTATCAAGGATAGCATGGTATTATGATAGTTCTGGTGTACAGGCGAAAAAATATTACGGTTCGATGTACGAGCCTGTTTTATTTTGTGTTAAAGATAATAAGAATTACACATTTAATGCCGATAACATTCTCGTAGAAGCAAAAACAGGCGCGAAACGCAAGTTGATTGATTATCGAAAAAATCCACCGCAACCTTATAACACTCAAAAAGTACCAGGCAATGTTTGGGAGTTTCCTCGTGTACGCTATCGCATGGACGAGTACGAAAATCATCCGACACAAAAGCCTACAAAATTTTTGGAAAGAATCATCAAAGCAAGTTCCAATGAAGGAGATTTGATTTTAGACCCATTTTCGGGTACTTTCACAACTTCTTACGTAGCAAAAAACCTGAACCGCAAGTCTATAGGTATCGAATTGGAAGGCGAATATGTGAAAATTGGATTGAGGCGAATGGAAATAGCAACACATTTCAATGGCGAAAAATTAGAACCCATTAAAAAGAGTTATCAAAGAAACAATGTGGAACAACCACAAATTTTAAAACTATTTGAAGAACCTGATGCAGCACAGCTTTACCAACAAAATAATGGAAATTCTGAAAAATAATTTCGGAAAGTCAGCCGACGATATTTTCCAAAAAAGTGATCTATTGAAATACATTAATCGTAAAACAGCTTCAGCTCATAAAGGCTCTAACGCAAGGAGTAGTTTTGCGAGTATTTATGCAATTTACGTATTAATAGAGGATTATATAAGTAAAGATTTTAATAAAAAAAACAAATACGCAGATTATGAAGGCGCAATATATACTGACTTGAAAAGCAGAATGAATGAATTGCCATTTGGTGAAAAATTACAAAACCACGCACTCAATCACCGAATGAATAAGGAGTTTGAAAAGTTTTATGCTGATTCGACATATACACCGATTCTAAGAGATGTTGAAACCAAAAGATATTGGATAAATGAGCATCTTTTGAAAATAAAACATGGTAGTAAAACCGTTAATATTTCGCCATCAATCCAACTAATCATTGAGGCATACATAGCCACAAAACAGCAATCGTTCAATATGTTTATCAAAACCTGCGAAGAACTCAGAACCATTACTAAAAAGTCTCCAAGCAAAGAAAAAGAATTCATTTTTTCGTTGTTAGAACCCAATGCAGATGCGAGGATTTTTGAAATTGTTAGCTATGCTATTTTAAAATTTCATTATGCGGAGCAAAGCATCTTTTGGGGATTTGAAATGAATGAAATTGAAGAAGAAAAACTCAAATTATACAAAACAGGCAGAACAAATGCCAACGACGGTGGAATCGACTTTGTAATGAAGCCTTTAGGGCGATTTTTTCAAGTCACCGAAACGACTAATGTAAAAAAATACTTTTTGGATATTGACAAAATTGAACGATACCCCATTACATTTGTCATTAAATCAGAACTTCCTGAAAACCAATTAAAAAAAGCAATAAAAGAAGGTGCAGAGGCACAATTCGTAATCAAATCCATTGCTCAAAAATACATGAAGGCAGTAGAAGAAATTATCAATTTACCCAAATTAAAAGAGATATTTGAGGAATTGATAAAAGAGGGAAAAACTAATTTTATTTTAGAAGAAATCATTCGCCAAAGTAGGGTCGAGTTTAATATCGAATAGTTTCAATCAATACATAAATGAACTACACAAAATTCACCGTAAAGACCGAAGAACAATACAGAGAAATCTTGATAGCGATGTTTAGCCAACACGCATTTGAGGCATTTGAGGAAACAGAAATGGGTTTTTATGCCTATATTCCCGATACCAAGATGACGCCAGAAATAGCAACGGCATTAGAAGATTATCGACAGCGATTTCCGTATGAAGCCTTACGTGAGAGCGTACCGGCGCAAAATTGGAATCAGGTTTGGGAAGCGAGTTTTCAGCCTATTGTCATTGGCGATTTTTGTGCGGTGCGGGCGTCCTTCCATCAAGTGATGACGGGCGTGGAACATGAAATCGTTATTGACCCTAAAATGGCATTTGGCACAGGGCATCACGAGACGACTTACATGGTCATCAATGCCATGAAAGACCTTGATTTTGAGGGTAAAAAAGTCTTGGACTACGGCTGTGGCACGGGCATACTCGCCATACTTGCCGAAAAACTCGGTGCCAAACACATTGACGCTATCGACATTGACCCCGCCGCCACCGAAAACGCCATAGAGAACACCAAACTCAATGGCGCACAAAACATTGACATTCAACAAGGTACACTCAATAATATTATTGCAAAAGACTACGACATCGTCCTCGCAAACATCAATCGAAACGTCATCATACAATCCTTACCTGCTTTGTATACGCACTTACTTGCGAGCGGTACGCTCGTCATTTCGGGCATCCTGACCAAAGACCGCCCCCTCGTCGAAGGACATATCATAGAAGCCGGATTTGGCATAAAAAATGCGACTTCGCGAGGTGGATGGGTTTGTTTAATAGTTGAGAGTTAGCGAGTTGGAGAGTGAAGAGTTGGAGAGTAAAGAGTTGGAGAGTCTGCGAATCATAAGTCGAGATTTATAGAATTAGGTGTAGAATATAATAAATAAAAGATTATTTTAATTATCTTTATTTATCATTTTATGCTATATACTTCATAATTCTCGAATTTTGATTCCGCCACCTTCTAACTCTCCACTCTCCAACTCTGTACTCTCCACTCTTTCACTCTCAACTCTCAACTAAATATATGTATAAAACACAAATACTCATAATCGCCTTACTTTTTGTAGCCAACGGCGTATTTTCACAGACGCTCAAGCAGTTTCCTGAAGACCGCACGGAGTTCATCACGACTTTGGATGATTTTATGAACGCCGCCAAACGGGAGGACAATAAAATCACCTTTGAAACCTTCAGCGAACATCTTGCAACCGGCAAATATTCCGACCAACAATTCGCTGACATTCAGCAAATTGCCAATAAAATGCTCGGCGCAAAAATGAGTGCTAATCCATATTTTGAGAGTTATTTTAACTCCCTCAATGTGATGACCACCAAAGAGCAAAACAATAAATTCACGGGTTATTTTAATGCCCTAAATGGCGTCATTGGCAGCGTAAAAAGCAGTAATAAATCCACTTATAAGGATTTCACCAATTTTGCAACCCATCTTTTTGGCGAAAACGCCCTGCGCCACGTCGGTGGTTCGATGTGGATTTCTTCCAACGACAAGTATACTATTGAATTTAAAAACGATGCACCACTCATAACATTTCCGGACTTAGACCTATTGGGGATTCGTAAAAACGACACTATACGCATTAAAAAAACTTCGGGTGTGTATTTTCCATTCGACAATATATGGCGCGGCAAAAAAGGCGAAGTGACTTGGGAACGCACCAAATTTAGCGATGATGTAAGTTGTAAATTTGGTACTTACAAAATCGAAACTAAAAAAATTGGTTATAAAGTTGATACTGCCACGCTCTACTATCCCGAATATTTCCCCAAGCCCATCAATGGCTCATTTGAAGACCGCGTTATCGCGGGTGCGCCCAATAATATTAGTTCTTATCCGCGTTTTGAATCTTTTACTAAAGTAATGGAAATCAATGATATAGGTGAAGGAATCAAGTATAAAGGTGGTTTCCGACTTGCAGGCGACGACATCAATGGCTACGGCGATAGCAATAACAGAGCCACCATGCAATTTTTCACCAAATCGGGCAAGCTCGCGCTCGTCGCCCGCGCCGAATCCTTCTTGATTCGAAAGGCAGAACGCATCGTTTCCGATGGGGCGGCGGTTAGTATTTATCACGGTCAAGACTCAATTTTTCATCCGCGTATCGGCCTCAAATTTGAAGTGGACAAACGCCAACTCGCTCTCACACGCGGCGAAAAAGGCATCGAAAAAGCCCCTTTTTACAATTCTTATCATAAATTTGAAATTGACGCCCAAAAAATTGACTGGCAAATCGACGGTGATTCTATCGAGATTGGAAAAGAACGAAAAGTCGGCGCAAAACGCAACGTTGTCCTTGAATCGGTTGATTACTATGATGCCGCTCGCTACCGACGCTTTCAAAACATATCGAGTTTTCATCCCCTCACCAAAATAAAAGCTTACGCACAGAGCTACGATTCGCCTTACATTGAGGCGGAAGACCTCGCCTCATACATCAGCCCCAATTACGAACTTAAAACTATTCTTGGTTTGCTCACTGATTTAATGGAACAAGGTTTTATTGTATATTACCCTGAAACACAAATGGTTGAGGTTAAAGACAAAGTATTTCACTGGGTCGATGCTCATGCTAAGAAAACGGATTATGACAACATTCGCGTACTTTCCAACAATGAACGCAACACAAACGGCATACTCAATATCGAAGACAATTCGCTCGCATTGCATGGGGTCAAAAACGTCGTTTTGAGTGATTCAAAACTCGTTGTCATCAAACCTGCCAATGCCGAAATCACCGTAGAAGAAGACCGAAATATGCGCTTCAACGGACAGGTTTTTGCAGGATACGGCATATTCAAAGGACGTAATTTTCAATTTAATTATGATGATTATGACATCGAAATGGATACTGTTAATTCGTTTAGTATTCGCTACGAAGTAGATCGTGACGTAGATGATGTGCCTCTCCTCAAAGAAGTCATCACGCGCATCGAAGACATGAACGGACACCTCCAAATCGACGCGCCCAACAACAAATCGGGACGCGAAGATGACCCCACTTATGCCTCCTTCGTTGCACGTACCAAGTCGCGCGCCTACTACGACGACCGCCGCATACAAGACGGCGCATACAAGCGCGATAGCTTTTATTTCGAACTCGAACCCTTTACTTTTGATAGTCTCAATAGCTTCGACCCTTCGGGTATTGTCTTTGATGGCGAGATGCACACCGCAGGTATTTTTCCCGCATTCAAAGAAAAATTGCGCGTACAAAGCGAAGATAACTCTCTCGGATTCACGCACAAAACACCGTCGGGCGGCTTTCCAACATACACCAAAGACGGCAAAAATCGCGGTAACTACGCCAATGATATTACCCTCAACGGCACGGGACTATGGGGTAGCGGCGAGGTTACTTTTCTCAATTCAAAATTCGAATCCGATAAAATTAATTTTTTACCAGAGGCAATGCAGGCACAAGCCAAAACATTTAATATCGAAGAACGTCGTACGGGTACGCAATACCCGAAAGTAGATGCCACCGATGTATTCGTCAAATGGGCGCCTTACCAAGACAGTATGTACATCAAATCCGAAGACAAGCCCTTTAATTTCTTTAACAATGAAAAACAACTGGCTGGCGATTTGGTCTTTACAACAGGTGGACTCTATGGGTCGGGCAGGTTCGATTGGACGGATGCTACAATGACTTCTAAAAAACTCCTTTTTGGGTTTAATGGCGTAAAAGCAGACACCGCCAACCTCACGGTTAAAGCCCTCGAAGAAGGTATAGAGCAAGGCAAACTTGCCTTTAACACACAGAATGTAAAAGCCGAACTCAATTTTGAAACCCAACGTGGTACATTTGAGAACAATTCGGGCGACATTACTACCGAAATGCCTTATAATCAGTACAAAACATCTATGAATCGTTTTACATGGAATATGCGAAACGACCAAGTTATTTTTACTTCAAAGGATGGTAAAAAAGGTGAATTTCTGTCGGTAAACCCCGCACAGGATTCCTTGATATTTTTGGCAGATAGTGCAGTGTACGACCTTCAAGATAACATGCTTGACATCGAAGGCGTAGAGTTTATCAATGTAGCTGATGCCATTATTTATCCCGATGATAAATATGTTGGTGTGCGTGAAAATGCGGATATGGAGCCGCTCGAAAATTCGACCATTTTAGCCAATATAAAAAATCGTTATCACAAAATTAAAAATGCAACTATAAAGATTGAAGGGAAAAATAAGTACGAAGCAGAAGGCTATTATACTTATGAAATCGGCGGTAAAGAGCAGGAAATTTTGTTCGATAATATTGTTGCAAAAAAGAAAAAGAAGAAAAAAGAATACGTCACAGTAGGCAGCGGTCCAGTGAACGAAGATGCTAACTTTTTTATAGATGATAAGATAAAATTCATGGGCGATGTTAAACTTCGCGCTGATGCTAAAAACTTGAAATTCAGTGGTTTCGCAAAGATAGACTCGGATGCACTCCAACGCACAGGCTGGTTTTCGGTCAATGCCAGGGTAGATAAAGAAAATGTGGCGATTGCTTATAAAGAACCCGTGACCGTCGATGGTGCGAAACTCCATGTCGGCTTGATGATGAATGTCGATTCGGCGCACGTATACCCCGCGAATATGAGTGCGAGCAAGATAGGGCGCGATGTTCAGATTTTTGATGCAACGGGCGTCTTAAAGCATGACAAAAAACGTAAGCAATTCGTATTTGGCGACTCCTCACAGGTGCTACTCAATGAAATGCGCGGCAATAAACTTACCGTGGACGAAATCTCCGGCAAAGTGACCGCCGAAGGTAGTTTTAATTTCGATGAAGCCTATAAAGATAACATTCATATCAAGACTGCAGGGGTGGCAGTTTGGGAAGATGGTATCGCAAAATTTGACCTTATTGCCGGTATCAACATCCCGCTTCCGACGCGTTTGTTGGAGATTTTAGCAGATGATTTGTACGGTTATGGCGACGAATTGCCCGATATTGAGGTCAATGATAAATACATTGACCATGCCATCGCCGAGTTTGTGAGCGACGATAAAAAAGTAAGTCGCATCATGGCAGATTATCGTAGCGGCGGCTACCTTGCGTTGCCCAAAGAAGAAGACTATCCCTTCTTTTTCAGCAAGTTACCCTTGCGATGGAATGAGAATACGTATTCGTTTACCAGCAAATTTATCGGCATCAGCAGCATTGGTGGCAAGCCTGTAGAGAAGGTGGTCAAATGTTATTTGGAAATAAAAATGCTTAATAGTATCCCGTCATTTACAATGTACATCGACTCGCCAAGCGACGATTGGTATTACATTCATTACAAAAGTGGAACCGTTGCCACGCTTTCCTCTAATGAAGAATATTCGGGCGCCGTACTAGATATAAGGAGGAGGGACCGCGTGAAAGCACCCACAGGCGAATATCTTGATATTGTATTGGCGAAATTGGAAAATGTGCGGTATTTTAGTGGGAAAATGAAAAATAACTAGAGGATTTCTAACCGTAGCGTAATGTCTCCGGCTTGAGTTCGGTAGCATAATGCGTCTCGCTTGTACATATAGTACGCGGCGCAAGCCGAAGGCATTACGCTACGAATCGAATAATTTTATGATATCACAAAAGCAAAAACTCGTACAAACCTCTCGTGATGCCCTTTGGAAAGGGATTATAGGGGAGTTTTTTGAATTTTTTCTGCGTTATTTTTATCCTGATCATTTGTATCTGATTGATTTTAGCAAGGGTTTCCAATTTTTAGATAAAGAATTGACCGAAATTCAAGTCAAATCAAAGGGCAATCAACGTTATGTTGATGTACTCGTAAAGGTGTTTCTGTACGATGGCAGCGAGGAATGGATCTTGTTTCATATCGAAGTACAAGGGCAAGACGACCCAAATTTTCAAGAGCGAATGTTTATTTATTTTTATCGTATTTTTGATAAATATAGAAAACGAGTAGCAGCATTAGCAATTCTGACGGGCGATGAGGCTTCACACCCTAAAAAGTATGAGACTTCCTTCTTGGATACTAAACTGACTTACGAATACGGCACGTATAAATTGCGTGAAAAAACACTTGCTGATTTTCAAGATAAAGACAATCCTGTTTCGATTATTATGGAAGTCGCGTGGCAGGCATTAAAACGTAATAAATTGGATGACAGTAAGTTGTACGATTTTAAAATCAATTTAGTACGTCGATTGAAAGCTCTTAATTACGATTCAAAGCGTATTCGTCACTTACTGAATTTCATCAAACGATACTCCAATTTTGAAAATTCAGAAATAAGCCTTAAATTTGAAAATGAATCTCATAACATGTTTAATAAAGAAATTACTATGGGTTTAGAAGAAGCTATTTGGACAGATGCAAAAATGCAAGGTAAAGAAGAAGGTATTGTAATTGGTATGCAACAGACAGAACAAAAGTTTGACCAAGAACGAAAACTTACTATTCTCAGCTTGCGAGAAAAAAGCTTTTCCGATGAAGAAATTGCCGAGACAATGCGTATCTCAATTGAAGAAATGAACCGTCTGTTAGCAATTAGTTCGAGTGAAAAAGAATAGCCATATTTAATAAAGAAATTACTATGGGTTTAGAAGAAGCTATTTGAACAGATGCCGAACAACAAAGTGTAGTAAAAGGCATACAACAAACCGAGCAAAAATATGATGAAGAGCGTAAGCTATCTATTATCAATCTTCAAAACGAAGGCTTTGATAATGAGCGCATTTCTCATATACTTAATATTTCCATTGAAAAATCAACGCTAAAAATTAACTGCCTGTTGATTCCGACTGCATTAAAAATCGAATAATCCCTTTAAAATCTCCGGTATCAAACCACTTCATTTCTTCCACCTTACGAAACCACGTCAATTGCCGCTTCGCATAGCGGCGCGAATTGCGTTTTACTAATCGTATCGCTTCCTCGCGGTCAATTTTCCCATCAAAAAAATCAAACCACTCTTGATAGCCCACCGTTTGCAGGGCGGTCAGGTGTTGGAGTTCGTGCAAATCTCTTGCTTCCTCTTCCAATCCTTTATCTATCATCGCATCCACGCGCTTATTGATGCGTTCGTACAAAATTTCTCTATCCCAATCAATGCCTATATATATAGGTACAAACGGACGCGGCGGTTTTTCTTTATTATGAAAATGAGAAAACGGCTGCCCTGTAGCCCGGCACACCTCCAAAGCCCGTAAGAGTCGCTTCGGATTTTGCGTATCTACTTGGGCGTAATATTCGGGGTCGAGTTGTTGCAACTCAGTTTGAAGTGATGCAATACCTTCATTTTCAAACAATTGATTCAGTTCCCCACGTATGTCTGCGGGTATTTTGGGAAATTTATCTAAGCCCTCGCACACCGCCCGAATAAAGAAGCCCGAACCACCGACCATCACCACGACATCGTTTTTCTCAAATAGTTTTTCCAATAAAACCATCGCCTCGCGCTCGTAATCACCCACGCTATACGTATCGTGTATGCTAAGGTTGTCGATAAAATGATGCTTTGCCTGCGCGAGTTCTTCGGGTGTGGGTTTGGCAGTACCGATACTCATTTCGCGATAAAATTGTCGACTATCTGCCGACAATATCTCGGTATCGAAGTGCTTTGCAAGACGGATTCCGAGTCCGGTTTTGCCGCTTGCCGTGGGTCCGCCCACGACTATCAAATATTTTTTGTTATTTTTCACAATAATTTTTAATCAGAAGGTACAAGGTAAAGAAAAATTACTTATCTTTGCACTCACAATTAAAAAAGACAAAGAATTTTACAAAGTTATAGTCATGAGCAATTTATTAAAGTACGTTACGGAGCAGCAGAAAAAAGAAACAACTTTTCCCAAATTCCGTGCAGGTGATAACGTTACTGTTGGATATAAAATTATTGAGGGCGCGAAAGAACGTATTCAGGATTTTAAAGGAGACGTCATTCAGATTAAAGGTGAAGGACTTGGCAAAACATTTACAGTTCGTAAAATGTCGAACGGTATAGGTGTAGAGCGTATCTTTCCTTTATGTGCTACTACAATTACCGAAATTAGGGTAAACAAATACGGAAGAGTACGCCGTGCAAAATTGTACTATTTACGTGAGCTTATTGGTAAGAAAGCACGTATTAAAGAGAGAAAATTCATTAAACAGAATTAATATTTACACGTTCATTATAGACGTGTTCTTTCCGAATACCCTTCCTCCCAAGGAAGGGTTTTTTTTCGCCCATAAGTGAATGAATGAATAATTTACTTATAGCCAAAATAAAAAAACCCGTTCCAATTAAGTATCAGGAACAAA
>Ga0209187_1001664_pt1 | contig 24430 bp, 23 predicted proteins | sample BantaG_FD_187430 | JGI IMG/M metagenome (GOLD analysis project Ga0209187, IMG submission 187430) | Marine algal microbial communities from Bantry Bay, Ireland - BantryBay_4 metaG (SPAdes) (version 2) | ecosystem: Host-associated > Algae > Red algae > Unclassified | place: Bantry Bay, Ireland...
GTCCTGATGTGGATCTTGAAGTCATGCAGACTGCGCAGACGCTCACCCATGTGACGACCAAAGTTCTCGAAGGTCTCGATGAGGTCTTCGCAGAGGAGAAGCCCGATTGGGTGCTGGTGCACGGGGATACGACGACCACGATGGCCGCTGCGCTTGCGGCCTACTACCGGCAGGTCCCGGTGGGTCACGTTGAGGCCGGTCTGCGAACGGGCAACATCTACTCGCCGTTTCCGGAGGAGATCAATCGCTCCGTGGCCGGCAGGATTGCGAAGGCGCACTTCGCCCCCACATTGTCCTCGCAGGACAATCTCCTCCGTGAGAACGTTGACCCCGCCTCGGTAGTTGTTACCGGCAACACGGTGATCGATGCTTTGTACTGGGTGCGGGACAATCTGCTTGGGGGCGCAGATCATGCGGAGGTGGCGAAGTCGTTCGACTTCCTGGACCCAGAGAAGCGGACCGTGCTGGTCACCGGGCACCGTCGGGAAAGTCACGACGGTGGGCTGGTGGATATGTGCCGCGCCCTGGCGGACCTTGCCAGCCGCGAAGACACCCAGGTGGTCTACCCCGTCCACCTGAACCCCAAGGTTCAGCAGGCGGCAAATCAGGTCCTCGGCGATGTTGACGATGTGACGCTCATTCCGCCTCAGGATTACCTGCCGTTCATCTGGCTCATGAACGAAGCCGACCTGGTGATCACCGATTCCGGCGGGGTCCAGGAGGAAGCCCCTGCCTTGGGAGTGCCGGTATTGGTGACGCGGGATACCACCGAGAGACCCGAGGCTGTGACCGCCGGAACAGTCAAGCTCGTGGGAACCGGCACTCGGGCGATTGCTGACGCTGCTCACGAACTCCTCAATGACGACGAGCTGTATGGCAGGATGAGTAAGGCCGAGAGTCCGTATGGAGACGGACACGCGGCCGGGCGAATTGTGGATTTCCTCCAATCGAAAGGCGCAACCACATGAAGACCTTGACCGTCATCGGTCTCGGCTATATCGGCCTGCCCACCGCCGCCGTCTTTGCGGAAGCGGGATTCACAGTCACGGGTGTGGACGTGAAAGAGGACGCCGTCACCGCCATCAACGATGGCCGGGCTCACATCTTCGAGCCCGGCTTGGATCAGCTGGTGAAGGAGGTGGTCACTGAAGGAAGCCTCACAGCTTCGACGCAGGCACAACCTGCTGATTCGTTCGTTATTGCCGTGCCGACGCCATTCAAAGGCGACCACGAGCCTGACCTGTCGTATGTGCGCGCCGCCAGCGAGCAGATTGCGCCGCTGTTGGAGCCTGGCAATCTGATTGTGTTGGAGTCGACGTCACCTATTGGCACCACCGAGAAGGTGGCGGCGTGGATCGGTGCGCTCCGCCCGGATCTTCAGATGCCCGCAGATTGCGAGCCCGGTGACATCGCACTTGCGTACTGTCCCGAGCGCGTCCTGCCAGGCAAGATCCTTGATGAGATTCGCAACAACGATCGGTTGCTGGGCGGGCTCACCGATCATTGCGCCGATGCTGCTGCTGCTCTGTATGGCGAAGTCGTTTCTGGCCAGTGCTTCACGACGACGTCCCGGACCGCAGAGCTGGCCAAGCTGGCGGAGAATGCGTTTCGTGATGTGAACATCGCGTTCGCCAATGAACTCTCGGTCATTGCCGACGATCACGACATCGACGTGTGGGAATTAATCGACCTGGCCAACCTGCACCCGCGGGTGAACATTCTCAAGCCGGGCCCCGGCGTTGGCGGACACTGCATTGCGGTTGACCCGTGGTTCATCGTGCATTCGGCTCCGGGGAAGGCGCAGCTTGTGCACCAGGCCCGACTGATCAACGATGCGAAGCCAGCTTGGGTCGTGGACAAGATTCTGGCAGCAGCGGCAGAACAACCCGCCCCAGTGATCGCTTGTCTGGGGCTCGCCTACAAGCCGGACATTGACGATCTTCGCCAGAGCCCGGCTATCGAGGTGGTCAAGCAGCTGCGAGCGAAGACCGATGCGGAGGTCCTGGTGGTTGAGCCCAACGTGCGCGTATTGCCACCTTCGCTTGAAGGACTGCACGTGCGTTTGGTATCCGTCGAGACTGCGTTGGCGGCGGCTACGGTCATCGTGCCGTTGGTATCCCACCAGGAGTTCTTTGAAGTTGCTGAGCGACTACATGGTGGCCAAAGCGTGGTGGACTCCATCGGTCTCTCGTTGGCAACTAGGTAGCATCGGCTGGATCGGAGCGCGGTCTTTGTCGGCGCGCCCTCGGCAGGTCCGGTTCGCACTGGGCTAGATGATTGAGTTACCCACAGGGGTGTCAACAGCTTGCGAAACGTTGGCGTCCTGATTCTGAGAACAACGGATTGAACGGACATCGTGAGACAACTGCTGCAGAATTTGGAATCCGGGGCCATCGAGCTTGTGGAGGTCCCGATCCCATCGCTTGGTCCGGGAGAAGTCCTAGTTCGGGCTCATTCATCGGTCATTTCCGCAGGCACCGAGAGAATGCTCAACAGTTTCGCGACCGCAAATTACCTCAACAAGGCGCGGCAGCAGCCCGACCGCGTTCGCGAGGTACTGAACAAGGCTCGGACGGATGGCGTCGCGAACACCATTTCGGCGGTTCAAGGGAAGCTAGCCGTTCCCATACCGCTCGGCTACAGCAGTGCGGGCACCGTGCTTGCAGTCGGGGCAGATGTGTCGGACGTTGCCGTTGGTGACCGGGTTGCGACCAATGGCCCGCACGCTGAAGTAGTTGCTGTGCCGCGAAATCTGGTTGCGCGCCTACCAGAGGATGTTGACTTCGAATCTGGAGCGTTTACCGTCATCGCCTCCATAGCGCTTCAGGGTGTAAGGCTGATTAGCCCAACGATTGGCGAACGGATTGCTGTCTTTGGGTTAGGGCTCGTGGGATTGCTTGCGGTGCAGATTCTTCGCGCCAACGGTTGCCAGGTGCTTGCACTCGACTTCGTCGAGGAACGAGTTGAGTTGGCAAGGAAGTTCGGTGCCACCGCGCACAATCTTGCACACGGAGTTGATCCTGTGTTGGCCGCGGTCGAATTCACGGACAGCCAAGGAATCGACGGCGTTCTAGTTGCTGCGTCCACAATCAGCGATGAGCCCATTCGCCAAGCGGCACAGATGAGTCGCAAACGGGGCCGCATTGTGTTGACGGGTGTCGTAGGTCTCAACCTCAAACGCGAGGACTTCTACGAGAAGGAGCTCCAATTCAGCGTCTCCTGCTCCTACGGTCCGGGGCGGTATGACTCATCTTACGAGATCGAAGGTCGGGACTATCCAATTGGATTCGTGCGCTGGACTGAGCAACGCAACTTTGACGCTGTTCTCGGGCTCATGAGTGATGGCCTTATCGACGTCGAAAGCCTCACGACCAGTCGAAACAACTTCGATGCGGCGGACGCTGCTTACGCGGCTCTGCAGGATGGGGGTCAGATTGGGATAGTCCTCGAATACGACACCGAAGATGCGCCGCAGGCCATGCTGTCTAAAACTGTGGTGAAGATCGGTTCACCAATTCGGAGCGGGGTGGCTGCGCCATGCGTAGGGGTCATCGGTGCGGGTTCATTCGCTCTTGGAGTGTTGCTACCAGCATTGGCTGACAACCCCGTCAGATTGAAGTACGTAGTCAGCTCTGGAGGCACAAGTGGATCTGTTGCCGCCAGCAAGTTCGATATCGAGTTGAGCACCACTGATAGCGAAGTGGTGTTTGATGATCCGGAGGTCGACCTCATAGTTGTATCAACTCGACACAACTCCCACGCCCGGTACGTGCAGCAGGGCCTGTCCAGCGGTAAGGCTGTCTTTGTTGAAAAACCGCTTGCAATCAGTCGACAGGAGTTAGCGTCAGTTGCGTTGGGCTACGGAGAAGCAGACGCTCCCTGGTTGATGGTCGGCTTCAATCGGCGATTCGCCCCGGCAACCTCCGAACTGCTCCAGGCGATGGCAGGTCGGCAAGGGCCGGCGTCGGTTATCTTCACCGCAAACGCTGGAGCATTGCCTGCGACTCACTGGACGAAGGATCCGGCCGTCGGGGGTGGGCGTATCGTTGGGGAAGCGTGCCACTACATCGACTACGTGAGGCACCTGATCGGGTCTCCCATTGTTTCAGTGTCGGCCCGCAGTGCTATTGGTGCAAAGGGTGTCGAGGAGGACAACACGTCCATCCAGCTCGGCTTCTCCGATGGCTCTATCGCTTCGATTCACTACTTCTCGACGGGCTCCAAGGCGTTGCCAAAAGAGCGGTGCGAGATTTTCTTTGATGGCAAAGTCGTTCAGATGAACAACTTCAACACGGTCAAGTATTTCGGAGCCAGTCGCGGCAAGCCAAGGTTGTCTCAGCTGGTCTCTCGGCCCGACAAGGGGCATCGCCAGCAGTTTGCAGCAGTTGTAAATGCGGTGCGCGATGGATCTGAAGCGCCAATTCCATTCGCTGAGTTGGTCGAAGTAGCAGAAGCCGCTTTCGATGCATATGAGTCGGGCGTCGGTCGACGGGCACAGGCCGAATCGGCCGATCCACTTACTTCGTAGCCTTGCGCACCCACTTGTATTCAAATGTCTGTATCCCGCACTTCTAAAGAGAGTAATGGCGCTGTGTCGATTCATGTTTTTTGCCACATAGAAAAGACCGGTGGCACCTCAGTTATCCGGTGGCTGCGTCAGTCGCTAGGGAGGCGCCATTGTGATCTCATTACATTTAGGAATCAAAGAAACCTAGCAAATAGTGCTGACATTCGAATAGCACGGATGACTCACCCACACCTTGCTTCAATCGCAGGTCATTCGATTCGACCATTTGTTGAAAACCTTCCTCATTCATCTCTCACGTGGAGCACTCTGCTCCGCGAGCCGTTCCGCCGCTACGTATCTGATTTTCGGCATTTCGTGCGACACATGGCCTTTCCTCCCAACTTTGAGCTGTGGCTCGAATGGGGTGAGAGGGCAAACTTTCAGTGTCAGGCGTTGGGAGGCGAGCCGTCAAAGGATCGGGCGATTGATGTGATCCTTCAACGCGACATTATGGTTGGCCGCCTTGATGATCTGACGGCATTCCAGAATTCTCTCGCGGCGGTCCATGGACTTCAGCACGCTGGGACAACGTTGTCACGTCGCGTGGTCAACAAGGCTCCTGCGGATGGCTTTTCGGAGGAAGAGATATTTGACATCTACGGTGACGCTATTGTGCGCGCCAATCGAGAGGATGCGGCGCTATACGAATGGGCTAGAGGGCGAGCTCTGGAGGCACCGGATACTCACTCTCCGCCGCAACCGGCGGCCGATCGAGAGATGTTGAATCGTCTGTGGCGGTCAGCGGTCTACAAGCCTTCGGTCCTTCAGAATCCGACACGGGCACATAGTCTTCGCTCCTATGGCGAGGCGCGCGAGCGATCCCCTGCGATGTGGCACCAGTTGATTTGCGGAGCCGCCGAACCTTCCGAGGACGGGTGTTGACCAAGCAACGATTCCGGGCAATGCTCGTTTCCGGGTCGCTATTCCTTCTGGTGGCGGCCGCTACGGCGGGCTCAAATGTCGTCGTAGGTCGTGTTTTTGGAGAGTCGGGTCTCGGCGACTACGCATCGATACTGAACATCGGTCAGATTGGAGCACTCCTCACAGGCACGGCGCTGGGATTGCTCGCAATCACTTCACTGCCGCAGCTCGTTCAAGAGGGCAGGCCAGAGCAAGCTCGAGCCAAGGCCCGGGAGCTTCTGGGCTTGTGCCTTGTCGGCTCTTTCGCGCTAGCAGCTGTAGCAATTCCGATTCTGACACCGTGGTTCGGAGTCAAGTTTGCAATTACGGCGGCCCTAGTTCTCGTCGCCATCTCGTTCCAGAATGTGACTAGGGATACTCTTCGAGGCTTGGGAAGCCTTAGCGGTTCATACTTCGTGCTCATGGTTGCGCCGGTGGGTATCATCTTGCTGAGTGTCGGCTTCGGCGAAGTGGCGGAGGCTAACTCGAGCGGTGTCTATGGCCCGCTCCTCGCGGCCTACGGCTTGGCGCTCATTGTCGGAGTGGTGGTTTTATACAAAATTTCGTCGGAAGGTGCTCAGTCGAAAGCTCGGGGCAGTGAAAGATGGAAGCAGCTATCGACCCTTCTCGGCCCGGCCGTCGCGATAGCGGCATCCCAGTCGATTCTGAGTCGAACAGATGTCGTAATCCTTCGAGCGTTGAGCGACGCTGGAGAAGCGGGCGAGATGAGTGCTGCTTCAACTGTCGCGAGTTTGGCCGGGATTGGGCTCGGTGCCTCTAATGCCGTCTATGTTCCTCGCCTCAGCGGCTCAACTGATCAGCTGCAGAGACGCCGCTTATTCAAAGAAGCTCAAGTAGTTAGTGGCTTGTTTGCCCTGGCCATGATTGCCTTTCTAGCGCTTGCGACCAACGAAGTGTTCGCCCTCTATGGGAATGGATTCGAGAAATCGCCTGACCTATTTCGAGTTCTGGCGATTGGAAAGTTCGTTAGCGCAGCAACCGGACCTGTTGCCTACCTCGGCATTGCCGCGATGCAATCGAGAACCGTAGCTCGCATCACGATCTTGGCGGCGACCGTTAACATCACCCTTGACGTGGCTGTCGTTCATAGATTCGGAGCTATGGGTCTAGCGTATGTAACAGCTTCGGTCGCCGTAGTGATGAACCTGACACTGTTGGTCTTTGCGCGACGACGCTGGTTGGCGTAGATCGTTGGGTGCGCAGCAGCTTATTCTCGGCGTGCCAAGCGCCAGCTGCAAGCCAGAAAACAGGGGACCCGATGACGTTGTAGACCGATTGGCCGAGGATCATCGAAAACACGATGATGGCGGAAAAAATGTTGATTGGCTCACCACTATTCGACCGCCAAAGCGTGCGAAGGGCAGCTGCCGTTAGTACCAATACTGGAAGCGTCAAAACAACACATCCAAGGATGCCATGCCGGAAGTAGATCGATAAAGCGGTGCTGTGTATCTGATGGCTTAGCTCACCTTCGCCTGTTGGGCGCTGTCCACCCAAACCGAAGCCGAATATCTCGCGAGATAGTCGCGACTCCGCGAATGCGTCGATGACTTCCCGTGACTCTGAAGCTCGGCCGCTACTAATGTCGTCGAAACCTTCGCTTTCGGTGATTGTCCGTAGCCGAGACTGAACTCGCGACCAAACAGGCTCGTATTGCGCCATCGCGTAGCAGCTCACGAGAAGCGTGGCAAAGAGCTTTAGCTTTGGCTTCACGCGATGTCCACTCGTGCCCCTAGCTGCTGCGAGTGCGACAAGGCATCCAATTATCCAATAGCCCCGAGTGAGGGAGAGGAGCGTTGCGGTTGCGGTCGCCCCTGCTGCGAAGATCCACTTGATTCGATGTCGCTGTGCGGCCCAATCCGGAGTTGGGCTGGACAAGAGTCCCGCAGAGATAAACACAAAGGCCGGCACGGACCCTCCCGTGAGACGGTCGAAATCCCCTCGAAGCAGGTAGTACGCATACGCGCAGAGCAGAGCAAGGTCCAGAAGGATCAGTAGTACCGCAGTTTCCCTGCATACGCGAAGCGCCTCCGCTGACCCGTAGCGGCGTCCGAGGTTGAATGCCAAGATACTCGCAACGATTCGTGCAAGGTCGCCAAAGACTTGCAACGCTGGGTTTTGCTGAATAATTGCCACGCTGAGGCCGACCGTGCCACAAACAAAGAGGCCCAAGACTATTACGTCCCCGTGTGGCCAGGGTTGAGCGTCGCCTTGTTGGCGCTCGAGGAGAAAGGCCGTGCCGACCAAGGCGACAGACCCAAGGAGCATTAGTCGGACTGCGCCCCCCGAACCCCACGAGCCAGGAAGTTGCGCCGAGAGCATTAAAGCCCCTGCGAGCGCGCAGAGTCGCTGGGTGATTAGGCTAGTTTGCAACCTCGCCCCGCCAGGACGGTGCGAGGTGGCGCTTCTACGGGCCTGTGTAAGCGCCACCTTTACTACCTCCGGGTGTTCATTTGTTTGGTGAGCGACGTCAGCCGTGAAGGATAGCTGGCAGTTCTTGTGCCTGCGTGTGGTGCGAACTGATACTGGATCTGTTGCTGCCGATACCGGTGGCGCTGTCATGAGCCGGGGCTTGGGTAGGCGGTCCGGCAGGCGAGGAGGGGTCGGTCACGCGACGCCGGCTCTGGAGTACGCCCATCGCACTATGGGATCCCCAATGCGAGTGAGGTGAGCCCCTGAGATTGGTCCGCTTGGCGTGATCCCTGTTTTGTGGACCTGGTTTGTGAGGGTCAGGCGGCTGTGAGTTGTTGGCGTTCGAATTCGTCGGGCGAGATGTAGCCAAGCGGCGAGTGGCGCCGCCGTCGATTGTAGAAGCTTCGATCCAGTCGACCATTGCGGCTGCAAGTTCGATTCTGGTGTCCGATTTGCGGCGGTTGAGGAGTTCAATCTGCATCGATCCCCAGAACGATTCGATCACCGCGTTGTCGAACGCATCGCCAACCGTTCCGAGCGATTGCACGAGCCCCGCAGATCTGACTTGTGGGAGAACGCCCACGATGTGTATTGCGGGCCGTGGTCGGTGTGAATCAGAGCGTCCCTTGCCGGTTGGCGTTGATCGATGGCCATGCCAATCGCGACTTTCACCATCGCCGTGGTGGCGCGTTTGTTAACGGACCAGCCCACGATCTTGCGTGACCAAGCGTCGAGGACAGCACAGCAGTACAAGGTTCCTTCTCGCGTCGGATGTTCAGTGATGTCGGTCATTCACAGCTGATTCGGCCCGTCGCGCTCGAAGTCACGGTTCACCAGATCCTCGGTGACGTAGCGGTTGGCGTCTGAGCGCTTGTACCTCTTGCCGTAGGTCTGGCGAGACTCGTGCCAGATCTGAACAATCAAGTCCGTCAACCGGGCGCGGCGGCTTTTGGGCGCACCACCCGACCCGCTGCAGACAACTCGCTCGCGAGCTTTGTCGCAGCAAGCTCGTCTTCCAGTTCGCGGATCCGTCTCCTGGCCGCGCTGAGCTCAGCTCGCTCACCTATCGAAGGCCCTTCGCGTTCACCGCGATCGATTGCGTCTTGTGCCTTCCAGCGGTGAATCGTGGCTGCACACACCTCCAGCTCCTGAGCTAGCTCTGACACCAGCCGGCCAGCACGGACTTGCTCTAACACCAGCTGGCGATACTCCGACGAATAGGTAAACGGCATCCAGGCCCCCTCGGGTTAGGCCACCACTCTCACAAACCCAGTCCAACAGCTGGGGGACACGCCAACCGGAACAGGAACCTCTAATGAAACCACGAATCCTCGGAATCTCAGCGAGCCTTCGCAAGGCAAGGTTCGGTCGAGGTAGCCAAACCTTGGTCTCGGAGGTGCAGGCGCTTGCCGACCGCCCTGCTCTTGTGAAATATCTGGAGCAGCAGTCGAAGATCATCACGGACCAGTTCTTCGAGGCAGGCCGAAAGGACGGCCTCCCGTTCGAGTTGTACAAGCGTTTCAAGAAGTCCGGGGGCGATCGAGGTCTCTCCAACTCTGAGTGAGCGGTGGTGGCTTCGCTTTGGGGAGGGGCGTCGCAGCGGGGCTTGGACATCGACCACCTCTCGTTGTCAAAGCACTTCACCTCCACCGGAGCGACGAAGAAGCTTGAGGAACTTCGGGAGGTCATCCTTGCAGCCGACGGATTGATCCTCGGCGAGCCGGTCTACTTCGGCGATCGTGGTTCGCTTGCCCAGGACTTCGTCGACCTAATCGGATCAGACCAGGAGCTTCGGTACCATCTCCGCAACAAGATCTACGCCGGCGTCGCCGTAGAACCGAAGCGAAACGGCGGTCAAGAGATCAATCTGATCTACCAGCTCAACGATATGACCAATCTTGGAATGCTGGGCGTGGGTAATGACTCGAAGACAACCTCCCAATACGGCGAACTGGGGTCGCCTGCGATGTCGGCACCCTGCATTCGGACGAGTACGGCATCGACACGTGCATTGGCACGGGTAGACGAATCGGCGATGTCACCAAGTCTCTTGTTGTTGATCTCGAACCTGTTACGGCGTAGATGTTTAGCTGCTCGGCGCTACCCCCAGCGAGCAGGCGCGTCGTTGCGAAACCCCGAACTCGTCTTCAAGCCGGGTGACGGCCTGGCGGCGACGGTTCGGGGTCACCATTTTTCCTCCGCAAGATATTTCAACATCGCCTTGTCGAGTTCGGCCTCGGCCAACAGTTTCTTCAACGCTGCGTTCTCGGTCTCGAGTTCTTTCAGGCGTTTCAAGTCGTTGGCTTTCATCCCGCCGCATTGATTTAGTCAGCGGGCCCACGTCGACTCCGCGATCGCGAACTGGCAATGGGCTATCGCGTGGCGACGCTCTCCAGAAACTCTACGAACATGGTTGCGCCTCTGGACCGAGAAAAGTCTGATTCGGCCATTGCTCTGGCGTTCCGGCCCATCTGCATCGTCGCTGCGCGATTCTTGCTCATCTCGACCATTGCGTCTGCGAGCAGAGCGGGTCGACCGGGTTCCACTGCTGTTCCGCAATCGTGACTCTCAATTAGGCCAGCGACCCAGCCGGGGTAGTTTGTCAGCACCGGCAGTCCGGCACTCACGTAGTCAAAAAACTTGTTCGGCGAGGTCCCGAAGTAAAAGGCTGGAACGTTGGCGAGCACCATGAGTCCAGCGTCAAAGTCCGGCAACTGGGTGGCTAACACGCTTTTGGGAATGGCATCGTGGAAGAATACGTTGGAGAGTCCTTCAGACGCAGCCCGGCGCTGCAGCGTCTCCTTCTGTCCGCCACTCCCGATCAGATGCACCTCGATATCAGAATGTGGTCCGGCCACTAGTTCGGCAGCGGCGTCAAGCACGTTGTCGAGACCGTTCGCTTGGCCATGAGCGCCGCAAAAGACGAATCTGAATCGCCCTGCATCGCCCGAGCGTTCAGCTTGAGGATTTGGTTTGAACAAATCCAAGTCCGATCCGTTTGGGATCATGGTGACCGGCCGGTTCCCAGCTCTGGATCGGATCCCATCGCATATTCCCGGCGAGAGTCCGATCAAGCCTGATGCAGCGCGATACGAAATCCATTCGAGTGCCCCCATAGCAGCCAGCACAAATGGGTTGGTCACGACGCCCATTGCTTTCGGGAGCTCGGGCCACAGATCACGAACCTCGAACACGAAGGGTCGGCGCGGGTGACGTATCCGCCCAAGGACTCCAGGTATCCCTGCCGTAAGCGGTGTCGATGTTGCAAAGACGATGTCGCACGGCTGGCGCATTGCGATAAGGGATGCGCGGGCCGCAAACTGCGCAAACGTTGCCGATCGCTTCAAGAGTCCATCGTTGTTCGAGTAGGGAAGGTCAAGTTCCAAAACTTCGATCCCGTCCACCACGCCCTCCCGAATTCCGTTTGCAAACGGCCCCGACAGCCCTGTCCGCGCGTTAGCCCCGGAACCGCATACCATCACGACCGTGTGGCCACGGGTCAATAGCTCCTGGGAGAACTCATACGAACGGGTACCTCCAGTCCCCTCGCGTGTCGAGAAGTGCTGATGGAAATAGAGAACCCTCATTCCGGCGGCGCTCCCGCTGAGCAGTGAAATGACGGCAACTGGTGTCTCATAATTGTGCTGACGTTGAGGCTAGTCAAGAGAGACAAACTTAGCTTTCAATCCCGATGAAGCCGGGACTTCGAAGGTCACCATGGTGGCTGGAGTGGAATTTCGGTAGTGACGACACGAAATAGCTGGCGCCGCGGAGATGGTCACCCCACTTTCTGCCGAAGCTTGTGATGCCGTATAGGCAGCGAACCGGCTTCCCTCGATAGTGAATCGGATTTGATGGTTGTGCACGGCTACCTCTTCTGTTGGAAGAAGCCATGCTGCTGACAACCGCTGCGCATCACCCCCGAGCACCTCGTCTGTGATCGACCATCCGCGTTCGCAGGGTTCGACTATTCGCCTCACTTCGGTCTTTGTATGAGGGCTTCGGCGACGTCCAGACCAGCGGGTGTTTGCGGGATCAAACGGATCGACGCTGACTGTCGACCAGTCGACAACCAGAAACCTCGACACTCGGCGCATATCCTCCCGGTTGTCTGTGATCGGGCCGTTGTGGAATCGGCTAAGCGAAAGGTCTGGTACGTCCTTCAGCGGCTTGTAGCTATAGGTGCCGGGATCGACTACCACGTGGGTGCCGCCAATCCAAAGGTCCACGTGCAACTGGTCGGAGTGGCTCGGCCGAGTCCTGAAGGCGGTGCCTCGGACCACCGCTCGATTTCCATCGTGTTCGAGAACCGAAACGCCCATGTTGGAGAAGTGCGTTGTCCCGGACCTGGTGTGCCTCCCAGTCGGCGGCGAGGGTCGTGGTCCTGCGCCCAGCCAGATAGCCAACTCGGACGAATTATCCTCACCCTGATCAATGTCGACTCCCGCAGCACGGAGCGTCGGCCGCATGTCGTTGAAGTGTGCGTCGGCAAGGGGGAGCAGCAACGCACCGTCGTTCGCCCCGAAGTTGGCCGTCTGTCCAGTGGCGGGATCTGTAATTTTGTACAGGAAATTGGCGCTTCGTTCGATGGCCTCGTCAAGAACTGAGATTGACTGCCGACAGGCCCGCAGCATCGTATTCGCCCAAAGGAAGTTGTGAAGGAACACGCGGTGATAGTTCACCGAGTATTGCGAAGTACCTCCGTCTTCGAAAACCAGCTCGTTGCACGCGTCGACCAGCAATCTGCGGCCAACTCTCCCAGCTTTGTCGGCTATGTCAAGCTCAGGGAAGACGCACGCGACCGTAAGTAGGCCAACCGCTTCGCTGACCGTGTGATTGTTCCGTTGGTGCTTCGCGTACCGCCAGTGGGCCAGAACCCGGCGAGCAGTCACGTCGGCGAAAGCGGCAAGTTGTTGGGCTCTGAGTGGAGTCTCCGATTCGCCAGCGAACACATCAACGGCGAAGACGACGGCCATCAACCTGATCGATGACTCCTGCCCACACTTCCAGTTGACGCCACAATTTGGCTGGTTCTCAGCGCACCACTCTTCAAACAACTCCCAGAAAAGCGCGGCGGCGCCTACGGTGGAGTCAGCGACGTGGAGTCGCGCGAGGGAGTACGCCCAACCGAAACGAGATGGCTCCCACACGAGCTTGAGGTCGTCCGTCGACTTCTCTTTGACTCGGCTCCAGTGGCGGTCAGGGCAGTACTTGGAACCCGTAATCGGATCGGAGTGCCAGGACTCGACCGGAGCGCGGGTTCCGAAGACATCGAAACGTCGCCTCTCCAGCTCACCGAACTCAAGGCGGAGCTTGTCGACAGTCGAGCTGCGGGCAGCGAGAAAAGCCGCCGCAGCCGAGGTGTCCAACAAGCCCGCCCTCCGGGTCGACTGGCCCATGAGATTGAGGGCGCTCCACGTTGACGATGGCGTCTTTCGTCGGACCGTCCCAAGGCGTTCGTCGGCTTCGATCATTGTCCGCTCGGCTACCCACCGGAGCCCGAGTGTCCTGCCAACCGACAGGCCAAGTTCGACACGGGAAGTCGTTGCTGGCAGCTTCACTGCGACCCAATCTCTGGCAGGTGCATCGGCCGAGTGCTCAATTGATGGCTCATTCGCTGTGGTGCTTCCTTGTACCGGCATCACTTGCAGATGGGCCCGGTTCAGGTTTCGGTGAAGCAAAAGACCAAACAACTGTAAGACTTGAAGGGCGCAGCTCACACATGGCTATGTGAGAACGAAGCGTAGGAACCCAATCCACCTACAGAGTCCCCGTTTGCCCGGCGCTACCAGTTTCGCCTTTGCCGCGTGGCATGGCGACTCCCTGCGTCCCCTGAAACGCGCTCGCTGTCGCCTGTCCACTTTCGGTTACCCCTTCCCTCCGCAGGACCTGCGAGACAGTTCTCGCAAGAATCTTCACGTCAAGCCAAAGCGAAACATTGTTGACGTACCAAACATCGTGCTCAAACTTCTCTTCCCAGCTCATGGCGTTACGGCCGTTGACTTGTGCCCATCCAGTAATTCCAGGGTGCACCTCGTGGCGCCGCCGCTGCGATGGGAGATAGAGCTCCAGGTAGCTCATCAGCAAGGGCCTCGGCCCGACAAGACTCATCTCGCCCCGAATGACGTTCATCAACTCGGGTAACTCGTCAAGACTGGTCCGGCGCAGGGCCTTCCCGAAGTCTGTCAGTCGTTCACCGTCAGGCAACGGGACGCCATGCTCATCTTCTTCGTCTGTCATCGAGCGGAACTTATACATCTGGAAAGGGGCACTGTGGAGGCCCGGACGGGTTTGCACGAAGAGAATTGGTGAGCCAAGCCGTATGCGGACCGCTACCGAGGTTGCCATCACAATCGGAGTCAAAACGAGGCATCCAGGGATTGCGACGACCAGGTCGAACAGCCGCTTACCGCGGCGAGCGTAGAACCCGGCCATCATGCGCCTATTTTCGATAAATCGGGCAATGCGAATTCTGACTCACCGACAAGACCCCTATGGCTACGAGAGTTTTGCGCGCCGGTGAAGCTGCGTGTGGCCATTTCTTCTCGTTGCTCGGCAACCTGGACCTTCATCGATGCGAATTGGCCTGCGACCTGGAGTGCAGGAAAGTTCTGGGCGGAATGCGATCTCGATACGCGGCTGGTCGCGAACCGGCTCCATTTCGCCCGGCGCCCGCTAGCCAATATGGTCAGAGCACACACCAAGGTGACACTGTCCCCAAAGTTCACACCCGGCAAGCCTGCAATTCTTGTGTCAATAGGTACGGGGCATCTCTTACTGCGGTGTTCGCTCCGCTTGGGGGCGGCCATCGATAAGAGCATTGACTAGCTTGAGGTGATTGCCAGGGCAGTCAGCAGGCTGCCGCGACCAACAAGATCGGTGAGCACGTACACCAGGCGCGCAGGCAGGGACGCCTGGCCAATCAGTTGTCCCCAAACAGGGTCGTCATTCCGGTGCTGGCGGACCTGGATTGGCCGGAGCCCATTCTCACGAAGCACATAATCCAGCGTCTTCGGCGTGTAGGCCAGCATGTGGTGGGGCGGCTGGATGAAGCCGTAGTCGGTCTTGCTCAGACGTTTGCGCACTTGCGAGACAAGGCCAGCATGGTTTGGCACATCAACGTGCAGTATGCCGTTTGGTGTTGACGCCCTTTGCACTTTCGCCAGAAAGGGTGCGGGGGTGGTCACATGTTCGAAAACTTGCGAGGCGAACACCACATCTGCAGGCTCGTCAATCGTGGCGTCAATGAAGTTCGCAGCGTTGATCGTCGCTCCGCTGTTGGTTCTCGCCATCTCAGCGATGTCGTCGTTGATCTCGAACGCGGTGTAGGCGATGCCGGCATCCAAGAAGGCGCGAGCGTACGCCCCGGTACCGCACCCCACTTCGATCACTCGCTTTACGGGCCGGCCAAGCAGGTCTTTGTAGGCCTGCAGGCGCCGCGGAACGATTTCAGCCGCGGCCGCGGTCTGTTCCGGGAACTTCTGGGCAACGGCGTTGTAGAAATGGGGGTCGGTATCAACAACTGCTTCCGAGTGGCTGCGCGCATCTGGGCCTTCGGCGAAAACCATTTGGCAGGTGCTGCACTGGCGGACAGTGTTCGACCCTCTTGTAGCGACACTTGCGCCGGCCCCTTCACAAACTGGGCACATCATGCTTGACACCTCGTCGTAGATCCCGTCCCGCTGCGGCCAACTGTATGCGTACTTTCCGGGTGAAGGTCGCAACCAGGTCCAGCCCATCCCAGATCACATCGAACGCAAGCGCCTGTCCCACCGGTACTACGCGGTACCCGCCAGTACCGTCGGGCAACTCGGCCAACCTTTGGAATTCATCGTGATCGAGTCCAAAGTGGGTAATCGTCTGAACATTTCTGGTGAGCAGCGGCTTGAGCTCATCAATGTCGTCAAAGGTGCACTGGAAAAGCACGCCTCCACCATGGACGTTGTCCAACAGGCCGGGATGTATCTTTGCGTCGATCACGGTCATTTGATTGCTAACACGCCGAACGTTCCGGGCGGCTCCGATGGCGGCCATTTCGTTTGCAAACACGAATTTGCTGATAGCGACGCCGGTCTCGACTGCGTTCTGCTTTTTATCGCCAACGTCTTGAAGAAGCGCAAACAGCTCATGAGAGTGAGCGTCGCCTCCGAGCCAGCAAAGCGCACGTGGCGAACCGCAGCCAAGCTGATCGAACCAGAAGATGTCATTGAACAAGTCCGTTGCGACTGCTCTCTTTCCGGCGTCGCTCTGCGCAGCAAATCCTGCAGCCGAGATGACGCTCAACGAAGTTCGGTCGGAGAACCCTATGGACAGTCCGTCCGGAAGTATTGGGTCAGCCGACAGGGTCCGGACTTTTTCGTCGCCTCCCCAGATGACACGCAGGTCGACCATGGCGGAAATCTTGGCGCCTACGTCCGAACTCTTCGAGTACGAGCAGAAAACCTGGTCTTGCTGCAGGCCATGTTTCGCCAGGACCTCACAGATTGACTGAACCAGCGCTCTGGCCACCGGCGACATCTGGCTGGGCAACCTGACGATATTGCTGTTGCCGAGCAAGAAGCTGATTGCCCAGGAGTAGACAAAGAGGGTGTCAACGTTGGCGGGCGGTAGGTGTAGCGCCAACCCTCGGGGTACCACCCGAACATTTGCGTCAGGTCGAAAGTGTTGCTTCTGTATCTGTGCGATCGCTGCTGGACGCAACCAGAAACCAAGTGCCACCATCTGAGGGGCACCGTGGCGCAGCGGTGACTGCATAAAGATTGTCGACAGGTCGCTGAGCGCCGCTAACGAAAGATCGGAAAATGGCTGGGCGTGAGGTCGTTCGAGGGCACCGAGTTGGACCGCAAACTCACTTGCGCTCAGCTCCGTCTCGCCGCTGGCGTCGAATACCGTCACTTTCACGAGGCAGCCGTCGCAATCACGTCAGAGCAACCTCGAAGCTCGGCTTTCTTTACACGCCCGGTAACCCGCAGTCCCTTGCCCAGGAACTGACCGGACTCGCTCACTGTCTCGATGACGCCCAGGTCTTCGGTCAAGACGCTGTGACCTGGGTACGACTTCGGGATGAGCGAGAGAACCTGGATGATGCCTTCCTGGCCAAGATCGCACTCTTCCCAGGTAAGCGGATCTCGAACAATCACATCGGAGAAGCTTGGCGGGTAGAGCAGCCCGTCGTCGGATTCAAGGAAGATTGAACCGATTTGCTCGACCATGCCGTAGAAATTGAAAATGCGGTTCAGCTGGAAGTGGTTGAGCATCTCTCGCCGGAACGTCGGGTTGTCGACAGATTTTTCAACCATCTTCTTCCAGCCACCTGAGTGGATGAGCGTGCCGTTCGACAAGTCCAGCCCGGTGCCGTGGAAACCCTCGTAAAGACGCTCCCAAACGAGATACGTAAATCCGAACATAAAGAACGGGCCACCGTCGACCCGGTCAAGAAATTCCTGCACGGCGCTCAGGTCTGGCCTCATTTCCTCATCCAAGGCGAAGGCTGGGCGATGGCCAAACCGCATCATCCCCAAGACGCCGGCACCCCTGGCGCTCATCATCGATGGGTCTTTGAAGACCGACGGGCTGTCGATCACGAGCATGGGAAGCCGGGAGGCCCCAAGAACATGTGCCACCGAATGGGCGAGCGATCGGGCCTGACGCAGAGACGTTTCCTTGTCGACTGCGATCTGACTGACGGCTTGGCCCGTGGTTCCGCTTGAGGTCAACATGACCGTCACATCATCGAGCGGCACCGACGCCAAGACTTGCTTCTTGAACAAGGTGACTGGCAAGTACGGCACATCTGCAAGCTCAGCACTGGGCGCAGCTCCATTCCATATGCTGTCAAGAATTGAGTGATAGGGCGCACAGCGCTCAGCATGGTGAGCGGTCAGATCGTTCAGGCCCCTGAGCAGGCCCGCTTCTTTCTCTGCTTGCGGTATTCCGTACGGCGTCCGAGCGAGCAGTTCGTCTAGCATGTCAGCTCCGCCTTGAGCGCCGAGTAGTCCGTCTTGTTGCGGGCATTCTTCGGAATCGCGGCCACTTCGCCTACCGCGAAGACCCGGCTTGGCAAGGCGAATCTCTGGGCAAGCATGGTGGCCAGCTTGCCACGTTCGGCTTGATCCAGGCCCAGAGCTACCAGATGGATCTTCTCATCAATCTGAACGGCGGCGAACTCTTCAGCCATCGGAACCGCCCCCTCACAAAACTGCTCGATCTCGTCAAGGTTGACACGCCAGCCGTAGACCTTCCCCATTCGAGAAGACCTGCCCGTTACATAGAGAAAGCCTTCTTCGTCCAAATGTCCGACGTCGCCAGTGCGCAGCACACCGTTGCTCTCGTCGGCGCGACCGAGGTCAGCCGATTCGAACGCGTAGCCGAGCATGACGTTTGGCCCCGAATAGACAACTTCACCGGTCTCGCCAGCAGCAACCGCCCCGCCGCCGTCGTCGACGATCTCGATCGTTCCGCCATCAAGCACTTGTCCAACCGATCCGGGCTTGCGGGCAAAGTCCTCGTGCGACAGTGTCGTCATTCGGGGTGCAGCCTCTGTTTGGCCGTACATAACGTAGAACCTGCCACCCAGTTCCTCCATGGCTTCGTGCATCGCCTGCTGTATCGGGAGCGAGAGGCGACCTCCAGCTTGGGTGAGTACACGAAGCGACGGCAGCTTGAGGCGTTGCAGGCCCAAGCGATGCATGATCTCATGATGAAACGGGACCCCGGGGATGTGGGTCGCTTCAAGTGCCCGGACATCGTCCCAGAAACCCCTGTCTGTGAACTTGCCGGAAGGGAATCCGACCGCAGCGCCCCTGACAAAGTGGCTGGTAACGATCGACAGACCGTAGGAGTAGTGAACTTCAAGGTGCCCGAGACCGATGTCTGCGTCAGTGATTTCGAGGGCCGATGCAATGGCCCGGGCGTTACTCAGTACCGCTTGCTTTGTTAGCCGCACGAACTTTGGGCTGCCGGTGGACCCGCTCGTCGACAGCAACACTGATACGTCAGGGTTGATTGCTCCGGCTGCTGCCTCGGCGTAGTCGGTCCGCTCAACAGTGTGCGGGCCCGAGCCATCGGAAGCTGGGACGAGGCGCACCCACGGTCGATATAGCTCCTCCAGATCGATGCGGGCGTCGGTTGACAAATTGGCGTCAAGAAGTGCAACAGCGTGACCCGCCGCCAGCGCGCCAATCAGTGCCATCACCCCTTGCGGCGAGTTGGAGAGATAGCAAAATACAAGCTGCTTTACTTCATGCGCCAACCGGCCCTGCCACTCGTCGACCTGGTGGCACAACTCGCCGTAGGTCATCGACGGCCCGTTGCTCTGAAGCATTGCCGGCGCATCACTCACGCAGTCGATCTCGAAGAACGGCAGCCGCATCTAAATCAGCATGCCGCCGTCCACCCCAATGACCTGACCCGTCACATAGGACGACAAGTCGCTGGAGAGAAACAGCGCAACATTTGCGACGTCTTCGGGGGTACCAACTCGTTTCATGGCAATGCTGTCGCGGCGCGCCTGGTCTGTTTCCGCGTCGATGCCAGCGATCATGTCCGTGTCGATGTAGCCAGGCGCAATCGTGTTCACCCGGACGTTCTTCTCCGCCAGCTCTTTGGCAGCGGAAAGGGTCGCCCCAATCACGGCCGCTTTGGAAGCTCCGTAAACCAGCTGACCAGAGTTTCCAACGCGGCCGATAATGGAAGACACATTGATGATCGAACCCCCGCCGCCGCGGGCGAGCAGGCGAGCGCATGACTGCGTAAAGTTGATAACACTCTTCACATTGGTGGATAACACTTTCTCGACTGACTCATTGGAGATCATGCCGATCAGTGCATCTTCGAGAACGCCAGCGTTGTTGACAACTATGTCCAACTGGCGGAACTCGTCGAATGCCACCTTGGCGGCGAAGTTGGCCACCGCCGGATCGCCGACGTCGCCGATTGCTGTCAAAACTGCCACGCCGAACTCGTCAGCCAACTCGCTGGCGACCTGTTTTGCTCGAGCCTCGTCGCTATGGCCACCAATGATGAGATTCGATCCGTGGGCAGCCAAGGTCCGCGAGATCGCCAACCCAATACCGCGCGTGCCACCGGTGACGATGGCTACTCGACCCTCCAGCATGGTGTCAGCCGTACTTCTTCATGATGATCAACGCTTGTTCGAATGAACTCATGTCAAGGATGTCATCCATTTCAAGCATGCAATCAAAGGCGCTCTCAAGGCCAGCGATGATGCTCATGTGCGCCAGCGAGTCCCAGCCTTCGGACTCGTTGTAGATGAGACCAGCGCCGGAGTCTTGCTGTACGTCAAGAACAGCCTTAAAGACGCTGAATACTCTGGACTCAAAATCACTGCCCATTTGTTCTTCCATCTTGGTTCTTCCCTCTTCCGTTAACCATGACGTCAACCTGCAAGGCTACGGAACATAATCCTGGACTTCGCAGGGTTGCCGGCGATCATCGAATTACTCTGTGCATCTCGCGAGACAACGGAGCCTGCGCTTACCTTTGAATTCTCCCCAACAGAAACCCCGGGGGCAATCGTGGCACGAGATCCCATAAAGCTGGCCCGACCCAACCGAGCCGCACCGTTCAGCGCTGCGTAAGGACTGAGCACGGCTGAGGCTTCAATCGTCGAGTGATGCCCAGCAGATGCAAACGTGTTGAGGACAGCGTTGTCCCCAACGCGCGCGAACGGACCAACGAAACCGAACGGACACACAATTGCGCCGTCCCCCAGAGATGCCGTGGCGGCGACGTGGGCTGTTGGGTGAACCAGCGTGTAGAACTCCAGACCATCGCTCTTCAAGCGCTCGAATGCCGTGTGGCGAACCAGAGGCTCGCCAACGGCCACGACAACACGGTGATCACTCTGCCAAGGCACCCCAGAGGGATCTGCCCAGTGCGTAAGTGAATGACTGAGCACTGCTTCTGCTTCGGCAATACGAGGTTCACCTTCATCGATGATCCCCTCGATCTGAAGGGAGGGGTGATTGATGCGTTGCTCGGCCATGTAGCTTGCGACTTCAATCGCAAAACCGCCGCCCCCAAATATGACAATCTTCATTGGAAGGCCCTCATCAACAGCCAGTTGGTGCACAGAGGCACCTTTGGCTCCCAGCAGTCGTTACGCGCAGGATGAGCTGAGTTCAATGCGTTCTCGCTGGATCGAGCTGTGCCCGCAGCTCTGTTACGACTCGGTCAATCTCCGCTGGACTCAGCGATGAGCCGGATGCAAGGCAGATGCCCCGTTCGAAAAGGAGGTCGGCTGTCCCGTCACCGCTGATGTACTCGTTGGCAGCGAACACCGGTTGCTGGTGCATCGGCTTCCATGCGGGGCGAGCCCCGATGCCTTTTGCTGCGAGCTCTTCGCAGATCGACAGTGGGTCGGCACCCGGGGGCAGCAAACCAACGGTCAACCAGTTGTTGGGTCGCGGCGTGTGTGCGTAGTTGCACCATTCAAGCTGAGGGAGCGCAGCCCGGTAGAACGCGGCAGTCTTGCTCCGACGCTCAATCTTTTCCTCAAGGCCGGCCAGCTGGGCTGAGCCCAGAGCGGCCAACAGGTTGGACATGCGGTAGTTGTAGCCCACGTCGATGTGCTCGTAGTGGAGGGCAGGTTGTCGAGCCTGGGTGGCGAGATACCTCGCCCGGTCGACGGTTTCGGCATCGCCGACCAAGGCTCCGCCCGAAGAGGTGGTGATGATCTTGTTGCCGTTGAAACTAAGCACTGACGGGTACGGGAGTTCGCCCACGGCGCCGGTGTCGGATCGGGACCCCAACGCCTCGGCAGCATCCCGGACGAGCGGAACGCCGAACCGATCACAGACCCGGCCGAGCTCCCGGTAGTTGGCGGTGCTGCCAAAAAGATCGACCGGCATCACCGCAGCCGGAAGAGCATCGATCGAAGCTCGCTGCTCCAAAAATGACTCAAGGACGTCAGGGTCCATGCACCACGAGGACGCTTCGCTGTCACAGAAGACCGGAACCGCGCCCGCATGCACCACTGCGAACGCACTGGCAGCGAACGTTGCGGACTGCACCACCACTTCGTTACCGGGCTTCACGCCAGCGATCAGGAGCGCCAGGTGAAGGGCGGCAGTTCCGCTTGACACGGCCACGCACGCTTCGGCATTGGTATATACCCGCAGGTCCTCCTCGAACTGATCAAGTTGGGGCCCGACCGGAGCTATCCAGCCGCTGTCAAAGGCATCAAGCAGGGCTTTCCGCTCCCGTTCGCCAACATCAGGAGCGGAAAGGAGAATGGGAGCTGGTTCCGCTTCCGCGGAAGCGTTTTCACCATCGGTGAGGTCGATCAGCTTGACGGTGGGATCAACGTTGGTCATCGGTCAGACTCACCAGCCAGCACGGCGTTGGCCCGGTCCGGTCCGCCATCGGACACGGCGGTCGAGAGATCCATCAATTTCGCGGCCAATTCGCCCGGCTTCTCAGCAAGCAACTGATCAATCCAATTCAGGTCGTTCACCCACACGGAGGCGTCGGTGTGCCAGATGCGGTTGTGCTCCCGGGTGGACATGACTTCGCCTTCATGGCCCAGAACCTCGTGCAATTTCTCATTGGGGCGCAGGCCGGTGAACACGATCTCCGCATCAGAGCGGTGATGCGCAATCAGCATCCTGGCCAGGTCCACAATCTTCACTGGTTCGCCCATGTCCAGCACCAAGGTCTCACCCGTCTTACCAATGGCCGCAGACTGCAATACCAGCCGGGACGCTTCGGGGATCGACATAAAGTAGCGGGTCACGTCGGGATGGGTCACGGTCACCGGACCACCGGCGGCAATCTGCTTCTCGAACGCCGGCAACACACTGCCCCGGCTGCCCAGCACGTTGCCAAACCGCACGCTCAGGTACTCGCCCGGCGCATCTTTGCCGAACCACAACGTCAACGCCTCGGCCAGTCGCTTGGTGGTCCCCAGAACACTGGTGGGATTTGCCGCCTTGTCTGTACTCACATTCACAAACCGGTCCACGCCCACCGCTTTGGCTGCGGTCAGGACGTTGCGGGTACCCAGCACGTTGGTCAACAGACCTTCCCGCGGATGGGACTCCAGCAGCGGCAGGTGCTTCAACGCTGCGGCGTGGAAGACCACATCCGGTCGCACATCGTCAAACACCTCAGTCATCCGGGCGGCATCACGAATGTTGGCCAGGACCAGGTTCTCGTCATCCAACAACCCGTGACCCTTTACCGACAGCTGCACACCTTGGAGGGCTGTTTCGTCCCGGTCCAACATCACCAGGCGGCGGGGCGAATAGGACAGAATCTGACGGCACAACTCGGATCCGATGGAACCCCCCGCACCGGTCACCAGCACGACCTTGCCGGTCAATACCGCTGCCACCGAGGAGCGGTCAATCGCCACCTCGGGCCGGCCCATCAGGTCGGTGATCTCCACCGGTCGGGCCAGATCGATGGTGGCCAACATGCCCAACAGTTCGCTGGTGGACGGCATGATCCGAATCTCCAAGCCAAACTTGCGGCCCCGGCGCACCAGATCCTCGGTGACTTCGGCGTCCGAACTCGGCACCGCAATCAGCAGGAGGTCGGCCTGGCTGGCGAACTTTCCCATATCCTCCCGGGTGCCCCGCACCGTCACGCCATTGATGCGGCGGCCTTGCAGCCCTTGATTGTCATCCAGCACCGCAACCGGCACATGCGGGGAGTCAGGATCGGTCATCATGGCTTTGATCACCGACTGCCCGGCCTCGCCGGCCCCGAATACCAGCACCCGGGTTCGACCTTCGGGGTCCGGGCGGTTCTGGGCTTCCCGAACCAGACGCCACGTCATCCGCACCGCCACCATCAACAGCAGCGCGGACACCGCCCCCAAGCCAACAATCGATGTTGGCACTCGCGGAGAGAGGGCCAGCACGTTGAACAGCACAGCGACTCCGGCTGCCACCGTCCAGGATATGCAGACCGCCAACGTCTCTTCGAATCCGGCCACCTGCCAGCGGCCCTGATAGATCCCCAGGTACAGGCCGCACGCCAGTTGCACCACCGCACCCACCGCGGCAACGGCGAAGACTCGACTCCAGGCAATTTCAAGCGCCGCCTGGCTGACTTCGGACCGGAGCAGGCCCGCCACAAAGAACGCCGGAAGCCACGACAGGGCATCGGTGGCAATGACCGGCAACGGGAATTTCAGCCGGAGGCGCTCATATTGCTCATTCATGGAAATACCGGTCTTCTGCTGGGCGTGTTGGTTTCGCCACTTGTAATTGCATCCCGCTGGAAAGAGTGGCATCTGCCTTACCCCACCCAAAGCGGATGAGAACTGCGCCGCTGGCAGTGTCGCCCAAATGCGTTGGCAGTGCAAGGGTTTGGCTTTCGACACCGCGAACATAGTTCAAATGGCTTACGTGAACGCGGTTCTGGGCGAGCACGTGGACTAGAGTTGGAGGCTCATCAGGAGATTCTGAAGGTGATGACGCAGGTCATTCACCCGGCAGAGACCGGCAGTTCGAGTCTGCCATCGTCCACTCGAAGTCTCGGCGTCCACGCGTCGGGGCTTCG
>Ga0209187_1001665_pt1 | contig 24428 bp, 16 predicted proteins | sample BantaG_FD_187430 | JGI IMG/M metagenome (GOLD analysis project Ga0209187, IMG submission 187430) | Marine algal microbial communities from Bantry Bay, Ireland - BantryBay_4 metaG (SPAdes) (version 2) | ecosystem: Host-associated > Algae > Red algae > Unclassified | place: Bantry Bay, Ireland...
GCTCGGCTTTTGGAGCCAAAGCGGCAACCGAGTCGAGCACCACGATGTCGAGCGAACCGCTCTTGATTAAGGTCTCGGTAATGTTGAGCGCTTCTTCACCTGAGTTGGGTTGGGAGACCAAAAGGGTATCAAGATCGACTCCGATGGTTCGCGCCCACGCTGGGTCTAAGGCGTGCTCGGTGTCGATAAACGCAGCCAAGCCACCTTGTTTTTGGGCTTGAGCGATGATGCTCATCATCAAGGTGGTTTTACCGGACGATTCTGGGCCGTAAATTTCGACCACACGTCCGCGTGGCACTCCGCCTATTCCGAGGGCGAGGTCGAGGGTCAAGGCACCGGTGCTGATACTTGGAATCGACTCAACGCTATCTTCACCAACCCGCATGATCGACCCTTCACCGAACTGCTTGGTGATTTGCGCCATGACATTGGTTAATTCGGCTGGAATTTCTTTGGCCTTCTTAGGTGTTTTGGCAGGTGCTTTTGCGTCGTTTGCTTTTGAATCCGCTTTGGCTTTTTCGGAGTCGGCGCCCTTATTGGCGTCGGAACTTTTGGCTTTTGATTTAGCTGGCATGAGTACGTCCTCTGTTTTTTTACACAGTACTATCGGAAAAACAGAGAATGTGTCAAACTTTCATTTTACCATGCGGTCGGGTGAGGGCTAAAAGGTCTGAAAATCCTGTGAATAAGGGGATATTTCGGAAGTTTATAAGGTGAAGAGGATCCGTACCCCAAGGCGCTGGCGCAATTATATAGCCTTTCACTACAGGTAATTACAGGTATATCATTTGAAGTTTGATGAACGTGAAAGCCTGCTCGTTCCAAACCACATTCCCTTTGTAAAAGGGATGTAGCTTCAAGGGCGAAACTCTGGGTGTCGGTATACGCCTTGGGTCTTGGCGTTCCCAAGCCGAGCGGCCCGTGTGCAATTTCGAGACGAGCGAGGTTGGTCGCGGCTTTTAAATCCGGATTAAGCCAGAGAGTTCGAGCAAGATGATCAAGACGTAAACGACGACGAGTCCCAGTGAAAGAGCAGGGAAGGGACGCATGGTGTTACCTGAAGGTTTCGCATGAATTTCAAGCGACTCTTCAGCCAGGACGGGATTGCCCTGTTCATCTTCTTGTACCGGTGCTTCCGGCTTCGTTTCGATTAAGGGATTGTTTTCCCGAAATTGTTTTTTGTAGCGATAGCCGAGCACCGCGAGGGCGAGGCCAATCACTGCCACCAAGAGGAAGGATAACCGATTTTTCCCGAAATGCGTGACGGTGGGATGGGCGGCTGCTTGTCCTACGATGGGCAGCAAAATGCAGACGAAATAGAAGAAGATCAGACTCAGGCCCACCAGGAGGTTGCCGATGCCGCCGTTTTCTTTAAATTGCTTGATATCTTGTCGTAGTAGCTCGTTCATGGGAAGTAAGGATATGAACCGTGATTTCCTAGATTGCAAGTCCTCGAAATGGAAAAACTAGGCAGGAAACACATGGTTTTGGTTGGTTTAAAATGGATTTGATTCGCTTAAATGAAGCTTGGCTTAGGTTCTGGGTGTATTCTTGCAGGATCTTGGCGTAGGTTATTTGTCCTTAACCTCGATCCCTTGTCTTGAAATTTAATCCGAATCCTCTGAAATGGGCCTGTTTTCTTCCGAACTCGGTTACGGTATTCGCGTTGGTGACGAAGGCTTTTGTCTACATCGGCGCAAATTTTAGACGACTCGCAAGCGCTTTCCGCTGCTATGGCTGCTATGGCTGCTATGGCTGCTATGGCTGCAACGGCTGCTATGGCTTCTATGGCTTCAAAGGCTTCTATGGGCTTTGGGTGTACTTTATAGCCCTGCTCCCTCCGCTAGCGAGTCTTGCCCTCGAGGACGAATTCGAACTCGCTCCCATCAACTACTCGGAAACGGTCAGCGACGATGCCGCCACTCGGCTACGCGATAAGGTCGTCTCAGGCGCGGTAGAGTTGGATCGATCCAGCGAAAAAGCTTTTTTACGTGATGTCCTGGCCGCCTTCGAGATTCCTGAAGCCTCGCAGCTCCTTGTCTTTTCCAAAACAAGTCTGCAAAATTCGCACATCAGCCCGGAGCGGCCACGAGCGCTCTATTTCTCCGATGAGGTGTATATCGGTTGGGTGCAAGGTGGTGAGATTGAAATTATTGCCCATGATGACCGTCTTGGCCCGACCTTTTATATTCTCAAAACCCCGCTGAACTCGTTTGGCACCCAGCAGGCGACGTCGGACTCAGCGGAATCAAGGGTTGCCGGGAAGCCGCGCTTTCAGCTCCAGCGAGAGAAGCAGTGCCTGAGCTGCCATGCGGGCTCGCGTACCCGAGGGATTCCCGGTTTTATTGCTCGTTCGGTGTACCCCGATGCGCGTGGTTTTCCTCTGCTCCAAGCTGGAAGTTTTACCACGAGTTTTGACAGCCCAATTCAGCAGCGCTGGGGCGGCTGGTATGTTACCGGCGAACACGGCGAGCAGCGACACATGGGCAACAGCATCGCGACCGAAGATGAAAACGGCCAGGTGCGACTCGACCTCGAACTGGGAGCCAACCTCAAGACGCTCGAGGGACGTTTTAATGTCTCTCCTTATTTGCGGCCGACAAGTGACATCGTGGCGCTGTTGGTGCTCGAGCATCAGCTCCATCTTCACAATGTGTTCACCACCGCGCGGCATCAAACCCTGCGTGCCGAATATCGCTCCCAAAGTATGAACCGACTGCTTGAGATAGAGAAAGGCGAGCTCTCTGAATCGAACGCACGGGTGGTGGATCATCAGGCGGAGAAGGTGGTTGATGCGCTCCTGTTTAAAGATGTGGCCTCGCTGGGAGAGGATGGGGTGGATGGGGATTCCGAGTTTCAGGCTGCGTTTCTACGGCATGCGAAACCGAATCGCGACGGCCGATCCCTTCGGGATTTTCAGCTTCTCAATCGGTTGTTTAAGTATCGATGCAGTTACATGATTTATTCGCGAGATTTCGCGACGCTTCCGCCGCGGGTGAAAACCTTGGTGTTGTCAAAGCTAGAGGCGGGGCTAATGGAGGAGCGGCCTGATGGACGTTACGAATATATTGGCGCGAGCGAGCGGCGAAAAATTTTGAGCATCTTGCGTGAGACCAAGATTTTACCGGCAGGTTGAGTGCTGCGAGCGAGGAAGGTGTCAGACTCATTCGAAGTAAGCGGACGAGGAGCCTGGGAGCGCCGACGTCCCCGTCGGCATCCGAGAGGGTGACTTCGCGGGTTAAAGATCGGGCTCTCGCTATACAAGAGTCGGGCGCCTCTGGATGCTGCGCCTCGGTTCGAGTTCTCTGCCAATATAGCGCCTACCCCTCGTTGCCTCTTGCGTCTGCACTAAACCCGGCGCTGCGGCCGCTTCGCGGCCTTGCACACGGGCTACCATATCCCGCCCACTTCGGGGCGGATTCCCACGATGTCACATGTCGCAAAATAATACGCTGGACCGCTTATCTAAATGCCATTGGTGTCAGACTCATTTGAAGCAAGACTCATTTGAAGTAAGCGGACGAGGAGCCTGGGAGCGCCGACGTCCCCGTCGGCATCCGAGAGGGTGACTTCGCGGGTTAAAGATCGGGCTTTCGCTATACAAGAGTCGGACGCCTCTGGATGCTGCGCCTCGCTCCGATTCCCCTTCAAAGATAAGGTCGATTCCTCGTTGCTTCCTCTGGCTACATCAAACCCGGGGTTCCGCTCCGCTGCACCCTGCGCTACTTTCTGTCGTCCCTGCCGGGACTCTTTCCACGCCAATAAAACGGAGGTAACGACGAAGACCATGGCTTAACGAAGTGCCATTGGAGTCTGACACCAACGGCACTTAGATAAGCGGTCCAGCCTGTTTTCGGCGACATGTGACATTGTGGGAATCCGCCCCAAAGTGGGCGGGATATGGTAGCCGTGGTGCAAGGCCGCGAAGCGGTCGCAGCGCCGGGTTTAGTGCAGACGTAATAGGCAACGAGGGGTAGGCTCTATATTGGAAGAGAACGCGAACCGAGGCGCAGGACTCAATCACGCGGAGTTTGTATCCTGCTGTGCCCGAAATCCACTAAAACGCCCCCAAAATTACAAGGAATCGTTTATCATACGCTTTTCATCCGCTAGGGTGTCGCCGCTAAGCGGCTTAGAGGAGAAATCCACCGAACCACGGCCTCCTCACTTCGTTCGTCAACCATGGCTTTTAATGGGTCAGCGCAACGCGCCTTTAGTCGCCTGGATTTTCACTCTTTTTTAATACAAATCGACTTATCTAAGTGCCATCGCTGTCTGACCCCTTCCTTTTCCGGGAACCGCGTTGAATCCCAGCAACGAGCCATAGACCCTATCTAGCACAGCCGCTCGCCGCTCTATCAACCCGGCGCAGATCATAGGCTCTTGGTTTAACACCGTTTGATTTGTGGTCAAAACTCCAAGCCCGAGCGAGCAATTATCCTTCTGCCTTCCTGAAAAGAGAGCAGCGCATTTAGGTTGTTCTCTGATCGCGCTTTCAGCGCTCGAGGGTTATTTTTGCGATTGTTTCCGGTGGTTCCCTACGGTCACCGACCGGCTAATTGCCATCAAGCCTCCGGCTTTCTTTCCAGGTTAGAGCGAACTCTTTTCCATGCAAAACGGCTTATCTAAGTTCCATTGGAACCTTTCATTTTTTCATTTTCGTGAGAATCGCCGAAGGCCAAGGAGCGGCGGTTTCCAACCGCCGAAGTACAGGTAGGCATCCATGGGCGACTCCTGACTTACCTTCCTGCCTTCCTACCTGTTAACCTACTTGCCGTTACGTGGTCAGACCGTTCCGTTTTCAGGATCGCCTTGGCCGGCCTCGTCAGCCGTCTCATCGAGCTGAACCGTTCGCCAGCGTCGATGAATCCAAATCCATTGATCTGGAACCCGTCGTATATGCGCTTCCACCGTGTCGCTGAGCATTTGGGTGTAGGCCGCGATGGTTTCGGGCTCGCGGTCTACTGGCGGATCAAGTCGGCCGATGACGTTGAGGCGATGCCGGCCACCGGGAAGGCGTTCAGCAAAGACCGGCACCACAGGACACTTGGCTGCGAAAGCCAAGAGAGCCGCGCCGGGGGTGGTGCAGGCGGGGCGTCCAAAGAAATTCACAAAGATCCCGTTCGGTCGCGTCATGTTTTGATCCAGCATGAAGCCGAGGACGCGTTTCTTTTTTAAGGAGCGCAGGCATTGCATGAAGGACTTTTTCGCGGGGATCATTTCGCACCCATTCTTGCGACGGATCTCAACCAAGTAATCGTTCAGCGCGTCGGGTCGGATTTTTTTAACCACGATGTCGGTGTCGAAACCAAACAGCGGGCCAACCGTCGGGAGGATTTCCCAGGAGCCGGTGTGTGCGGTGAGGAAGACGACCCCGCGTCCTTCGGCGTAGGCTGCTTGCAAGAGCTCGAGGTTCGCTACCTCGGTGACGGCGTGAACCGATTTGTCGTCTGCCGCCATGCGAAATGAGTCGATGATATTCATCCCTAGATTGAGGTACATGCGGTTGACGATGCCGGTGATTTCGCTGGCGGATTTTTCGGGGAAGGCGCGGGTGAGGGCATCGATTGCATCGCTGCGATGGTAGCGCATGATATGCCCGTAGATCCAGCCGAGGCGGCGGCCGATGGCATAGGCTAGCCCAGGGGGTAGCTTGGCCAGAGCCCATGACAGACCGCGCACCACTCGCACCAGAAGGCGGTCCTTCAGCGGGTAGGGGGCAGGGCCGGATTCCGGCGTATCTGTTTGGGCGTCGCTCACACCGTGTTTCTATACGAGCCTGCCCCGCAATGGCAGGCTTTTTTTAAGTGGATGTGCCGCCCCATCCACTTGACCTTAACCTTTCACTTGACCTTGACCCTTCACTTGACCTTGACCTTGACCTTGACCTTGACCTTTCACTTGACCTTGACCTCCTTGTGCGGGGCTGGCGTGTTTATCTAACGTAGCCATTTTCTCCATTTCGCGTCCTGCTCTGTTTAAGTCGGAATCGTTCGTAGTTTCCGTTGTCGAATTTCTTCTTTCTCGCTATTGACCTGTCGTCACAAGCAGCGATTTTTCAGGTCAAGGTCAAGGTCAAGGTCAAGGTCAAGGTCAAGGATTAGAAGGCGGATGAGGAGCCTGGGAGCGTCGACGGCCTCGTCGGCATGCACAACCTCTGGATTCCGGCGTATCTGTTTGGGCGTCGCTCACACCGTGTTTCTATACGAGCCTGCCTCGCAATGGCAGGCTTTTTTTAGGTGGATGTGCCACCCCATCCACTTGACCTTCCACTTGACCTTGACCTTAACCTTTCACTTGACCTTGACCTTGACCTTTCACTTGACCTTGACCTCCTTGTGCGGGGCTGGCCTGTTTATCTAACGGAGCCATTTTCTCCATTTCGCGTCCTGCTCTGTTTAAGTCGGAATCGTTCGTAGTTTCCGTTGTCGAATTTCTTCTTTCTCGCTATTGACCTGTCGTCACAAGCAGCGATTTTTCAGGTCAAGGTCAAGGTCAAGGTCAAGGTCAAGGTCAAGGATTAGAAGGCGGATGAGGAGCCTGGGAGCGTCGACGGCCTCGTCGGCATGCACAACCTCTGGATTCCGGCGTATCTGTTTGGGCGTCGCTCACACCGTGTTTCTATACGAGCCTGCCTCGCAATGGCAGGCTTTTTTTAGGTGGATGTGCCACCCCATCCACTTGATATTTCACTTGACCTTCCACTTGACCTTGACCTTGACCTTGACCTTTCACTTGACCTTGACCTCCTTGTGCGGGGCTGGCCTGTTTATCTAACGGAGCCATTTTCTCCATTTCGCGTCCTGCTCTGTTTAAGTTGGAATCGTTCGTAGTTTCCGTGGTCGAATTTCTTCTTTCTCGCTATTGACCTGTCGTCACAAGCAGCGATTTTTCAGGTCAAGGTCAAGGTCAAGGTCAAGGTCAAGGTCAAGGTCAAGGTCAAGGTCAAGGTCAAGGATTAAAAGGCGGATGAAGAGCCTGGGAGCGTCGACGGCCTCGTCGGCATGCACAACCTCTGGCCAGAAATGTGACGTCTTGGTCAAGCCGCCGTCATGTTCATTTCCCAAAGACATTACTCCGTCACCAGCTTAAATCAGGTCTCCTCAAAAACGAATCCAATCTTCCATGTCTTGACGCGGGACGCCTCAGCCACTTTAGCTCCTTCGCCGAAGTTTACATTGAACCCTTCCCACGCATCGCGGTCTTAATTCTACCCTCCGCTCTACAAACCCATTCGATTTCGGTATATAATGAATATGAAAACCTGCCCCTTCTGTGCTGAAGACATTCAAGATGAAGCGATTAAATGTCGATACTGCGGTGAGTTCCTCGATGGGAACCGTCCGCCGCAACCGCCAGCGTGGTATCATTCCCCCGTGGCCATGGTGCTTGCACTCGCCACCATCGGGCCGTTTGCCCTCCCCTTATTGTGGAGGCATCCGACTTACAGCCGGCTCACCAAGGGGCTTCTCACGGTTATTGTCGTTGGCATCGCGGTGTGGGGCACTTTGTACATCCGAAACATGCTCAGCCAAGTTATGGGCGAACTAGACGGTATTTTGTAAACTTCGCACCCGTTCGAGCCCGCGCGAATTCAGAACATTAGACATGCCTAACTAACTAAATTAGGGCTAAGGGCTAAGGGCATAAAAAACGCCGGAGCTCAATGAGCGCCGGCGTTTTGTTTCTCCGATTGGGTGACGTTTAAGGCGTGCCGACGGATTGCTGGAAGACGATTTTACCGTCGTCATCCAAGTTGGCTTCGACCACATCGCCTTCGCTGATGTTCCCTTTCAGGATCTCTTCTGCGAGGGGGTCTTCCAAGTTGCGTTCGATGGCGCGACGCAGGGGACGCGCTCCGTATTGCTTGTCGTAGCCTTTGTCGACCAAGAGTTCGCGGACTTCATCGTTAAGGCGAAGCGCGATCTTTTTGCTTGCGAGGCGACGTGATACTTTAGCCACTTCGATCTCGAGGATCTTCATGACCGAATCACGATCGAGCTGGCGGAAAACAATCAATTCGTCGATCCGGTTAAGGAGCTCAGGCTTGAAGCGCTCTTTGGCAGACTTCATCATGTTTTCCTTGAGCTTGTCGTAGTCGGTGTTGTCTGTCGTGTCGGTGGAGAAGCCGAGGCCACCTCCGCCACGATTCAACTCCGCGCCGATATTCGAGGTCATGATGATCACCGTGTTCCGGAAATCAACCGTGCGTCCGAGGCTGTCAGTGAGACGGCCTTCTTCGAGCACCTGTAACAGCAAGTGAGCCACATCTGGATGCGCCTTCTCGATTTCGTCGAGCAGGATCACACAGTAAGGGCGACGACGCACACGTTCGGTGAGCTGGCCGCCTTCTTCGTGACCGACATATCCCGGAGGGGATCCGACCATACGAGAAACGCTGTGCTTCTCCATGTATTCGGACATGTCGATTTGAATCAAGGCTTCCGGATCGTCGAACATAAATTCGGCGAGACGTTTCGCGAGGTGGGTTTTGCCCACACCGGTTGGTCCGAGGAAGACGAAGGAGCCAATTGGACGCAAAGGATCTTTGAGGTCTGCCCGCGAACGGCGCAGCGCCTTAGAAATCGAATGCACCGGCTCGGCTTGGCCGATGACTTCCGCTTCGAGGACTTCTTCCATTTTCAGGAGGCGATCCATTTCAGCTTGTTCCATGCGGTTCAGCGGCACCCCAGTCCATTTGGAGACGATATGCATGATTTCGTCTTCACCAATGACCGGTTTGTTGGAGTCACGCTCTTCGCGCCACTCTTCCATTTTGGTTTCCACTTCTTCGCGCGCTTCCCGTTCCTTGTCTCGGAAAGAGGCCGCTTCTTCGAAAAGTTGATCGCGAATCGCGTCTTCCTTCTTCTGCTTGATGACCGCGATTTCCTTTTCCATCTCTTTGATGGCAGGCGGACGAGTCATGGAAGTGATGCGAGCGCGAGCGCCTGCTTCGTCCATGATGTCGATCGCTTTGTCTGGGAGAAAACGGTCGGTTAAATATCGGGCCGACAGCTCTACGGAGGCCACGACGGCTTCATCGTTGATGATCGCGTTGTGGTGCTCTTCGTATTTGTGGCGCAAGCCTTTGAGAATTAGAACGCTCTCTTCAGGGCTTGGCTCACGGACCATGACGGACTGGAAGCGGCGCTCAAGTGCGGCATCTTTTTCGATAAACTTGCGATACTCATTTAAGGTGGTGGCGCCAATGCATTGGAGCTCGCCCCGCGACAGCGCTGGTTTGATGATGTTTGACGCATCCATCGCCCCTTCGGCCGAACCCGCACCGACAATGGTGTGTAGCTCGTCGATGAAGAGAATGATGTTTTTGGCGCGAAGGATTTCATCCATCACCGCTTTGATGCGTTCTTCAAACTGTCCGCGGTACTTGGTGCCGGCGACCATGAGAGCAAGGTCGAGGGTGACCACGCGCTTATCGCGCAAGATCTCGGGGACATCGCCATCGGCCACGCATTGAGCCAAGCCTTCTGCGATCGCGGTTTTCCCAACCCCAGCTTCCCCGAGGAGAACCGGGTTGTTTTTCGTGCGTCGGCACAAGATCTGAATGACGCGCTCGATTTCGCTTTCGCGGCCGATAACCGGGTCGAGCCCGCCTTTTTCGGCAACGGTTGTGAGGTCACGCCCGAAGGTACTGAGAGCGGGAGTTTTCGAATTCTCGGGTGAGCCTGCGGAAGCTTCTTCGCCACCGATCTCGAGAGTGGTTTCGTCGCCCGGCTCGTAGTTCGGGTCGATTTCGACCATGATTTCCGAGCGTGTCTTATCGAGGTTGACCTCGAGATTTTTGAGAACGCGGGCGGCGACGCCTTCGCCTTCGCGGAGGAGGCCAAGCAGGATATGCTCGGTGCCCACATAAGAGTGGTGGAGGGAGCGCGCTTCGCTGCCAGCGAGAGCGAGGACCTTTTTCACCCGTGGAGTGAAAGGGAGTTGTCCGTCTGATTTAGAATCTGGACCCATGCCCACTTGTTTTTCCACCTCGGCTCGGACCGTATCGAGATCGACTTTCATCTTTTTCAATACATTCACGGCGACGCCTTGCCCGAGGGAAATTAATCCCAGGAGCAGGTGCTCGGTTCCCACGTACCCGTGGTTAAAGCGTTCGGCCTCTTTCCGCGCGAGTTGGAGGACCTGTTGTGCTCGCGGTGTGAAATTATTCATTCGTTTCTTCTTCTTGTTTCAGACTCTTCCAACGTTGTCGACGGTCACCTCATACTCACCAGCGATGCAAAATCCTTTTGGATTATGCATCGACGGTCAGCGTTTCTCTGATCATCCGCGCTCGGGCGATGTCCCGTTCGCTTGTACTGAGTACCTTTTTTTCCAGCTTTTGGAGGTGCCCAGGACGTGTTTTCAGAAGCAGTTCGTCGACTGTAGATCGGTCTATATGCTTAATTATACCCAAGTTTACGCCTAAACGCAAACCGGATAGCAAATCGAGTGCCTCCTTTGATGCAAGGACATGGGCTCGGCTAAGGATGCCCTCTGCTCGGCCAATGTGGTCCAAGAGCAGGTTTTCTTTGCTTTGATGGAGGCGTTTTCTTGCATTTTCTTCATGTTTGACGATTTCCAAGACGATCTCATTCAGTTCTTCGATGATCTTCTCTTCCTTCTCTCCGAGGGTAATTTGATTGGAAATTTGGAATATATTTCCGCTCGCTTCGGAGCCCTCGCCACCAATACCTCGTACCGCAAGGCCAATTTTACTTAACCCTTTGACAATTAAATTCATTTCATTGAGCAGGACAAGGCCTGGAACGTGCACCATAACGCTGGCCCGCATGCCGGTTCCCACGTTTGATGGGCAGGCGGTGAGGTAGCCCAATTTTTCGTCGTAGGCGAAGCTCACGAGCTGTTCGATCTGGTTATCGACATCATTTATGTGTTCCCACGCAGCCATGAGATCCAGGTTGGGGCGAATCGCTTGCAGACGCAAATGATCCTCCTCGTTCACCATAATGGCGCAGCGTTCGTCGAGTTGCAGCACCAATCCCGCTCCGGCGGAGGCTTCGGTATGCTCGTTGCTGATCAGGTTTCGCTCGAACAAGACTTGCTTGTCGAGGTCGCTGAGCTCGGACATAAGCACCGTCACTGCGTCCTTCATGAGCTCGGTCTGTGGAATCGCTTCCGACAGTTTGCTCCAAACTTTTTGGCTGTCGTCGTCCCCGGCCCAACCTGGGAATGGCGCGTCTTTCAGATTTCGCGCGAGGCGAATCCGGCTGGAAATGACAATGCCGTGGCCTTCGTTCGACACCCAGGCTGACGGACGTTCATGTAAATTTTCGAGTTTGGTTTTAGCTGTCATTACATCTCCTCCTCGAAGGTCCGGATCTCATCGCGGATTTTCGCTGCCTCTTCATACTCTTCGTGCAGGATCGCGTGATCGAGGCGCTTGCGGAGCATGGCGATTTCGCGAGCCGCAATGGCGCGGCGGCCTTCCGACAACGGGACTTTGCCAATGTGTTGTTCGCTATGATGCATGGCTTGAATCACGCTCTCAAGTTCTTCGCAAAAATGGGTGTAACAGACCGCGCAGCCAAGGCGCCCCGACTTCTTGAAGTCCGCCCGATTCATGTTGCAGGAGACGCAGCTCCCTGGCGACGTCGTTTTGACTGAAACCGTTTCCATCTCCAGCAACATGTCCGCCACCGACTCGGGTCCGGTGGTGTCCACCCCCATGTTGTCGGCACAGCCCTGGCAGAGCTGAAGCTTCTTTACTTCACCTTCCACCACTTGAGTAAGGAACACCGTGGCCTTTTTTTCGCATTTATCGCAATGATCTGGTTTTGACATACGTGGTTCAAAGTAGCCGATGTGGGGTGAGGCACAAGTCCAGATTCGAAGAAAGCGGGGCTGGTGCATCAATTCTTTTTGTCACACCTGTCCCAATCCCCGCGCGGGCTTGTATTCCCCGCTCGAAGAATGCATTCTGTTTCCATGCAAGATGACGTCGCCATAGGAACCTGGAACCGGCTAGAAATCCTTCGAAATACCGATATCGGCCAAGTTGTGGACGGGGGAGAGCTACTGGAGGAGATTTTGCTTCCCAAGCGCTACATGCATCCGGACCTCGGCCCCGGCGACGAAATCGATGTGTTTCTCTACTGCGATTCGGAAGATCGCATCATCGCCACCACGGAAAAGCCCTATGGTGTAGTGGGTGATATGCTTGCGCTGGAAGTCATGGATGTGACCCCGATGGGCTTTTTTCTCGATTGGGGATTGCCCAAAGATTTGCTCCTACCGCTTCGTGAAAAGAAGGGGCATCCGCAGCGCGGTGAGTTTGTCGTGGTGAAAATTGTCTTCGATGAAAAAAGCCGTCGCTTGCACGCGACCCAGAAGCTGAGCGTGTCCCCAGATCTTCCCTTCCCGAATTTTCGGCCCGGTGACAAAGTTGGCGCCCTCATTGCCAGCGAAGGCGATCTCGGCTGGACCGTCGTCGTCGAAGGGCGCTATCTCGGCATGCTCTTTTTTAATGAAGTCTTCTGCGAGCTCGAACCCGCCGAATTTGGCGAGGCCTATGTGCGTCAAGTCAGACCCAACGACGGCTACATCGATTTGAGTCTGGAGCCCATCGGTTTCAAGGAACGCATCGACCCGCTGCGTGACCGAATTCTCGCCGCCTTGCAGGAAAGCGAATCTAAAAGTTTGCCGTTGCATAGCAAAAGCAAGGCGGAGGATATTTACGAGGCCTTCGCTTGTAGCAAAAAGAATTTTAAAAAGGCGTTGGGTGGTTTGTACAAAGACGATATCATTCGTATCGAAGCCCACGGCATCGAGCTTCGGTAGTTTCTGGGGTGCTATTAGGGGTGCGATCAGGGTGGGCTAATTTCAGCTATCAAATGGCACCGCTTCGCGGTTCAGGTCCGACTTTGCCAAAATCGGTTTAATGAATCCGGGCTAGTCTGCTTTCGAAGCCGGGATGGGCTTGAGGTTTAGTTCTTCTTGTCCAAAAACCCTCGGATGGTGTTGCCCAGTTCCTTGAGGCGAACCGGCTTGGCGAGATAGGCGCTGGCTCCGGATTTAATGCAGCGTTCGGCATCGCCTTTCATGGCGAGTGCGGTGAGGGCGATAATTGGAAGCCGCTTCCATTCTTCGCGTTGGCGGATTCGTTCCATCGCTTCAAATCCACCCATGATGGGCATTTGGATGTCCATCAAGATAATGTCGGGAACCTGCTCCTCTAGGCGTTCAAGGGCTTCGACACCGTTGGTGGCCAGCACAATGTGATAGCCTTGGGCGTTCAAGTAACCGTAAAGGGTTTTGACGTTGGCTTCATTGTCTTCCACCAATAAAATGGTTCCTACGCTGCCCTCGGGGGAGGGAGAGCTACCACGGGATTGCAGGTCGGTCATGAGCGATAGGGCTGAACGAATATCATGATCATCCGAAGGGTTGATCATCTGCAATGCGTTTTGCAATTGGTCTCGTGCGATCGGCTTAACCAAATGAGCCGCCATGCCTTCATGGCCCATGGCATCATCAACCACGGAAACCACGATGACGGGGATGTCCGCTGTCTCTGGGTTTTCTTTGAGGCTTTTCAGCACGTTCCAGCCGGAATCATCGGGAAGCATAATGTCGAGAATGATCACGTCGGGTTTCACTTCGGCTACCCGGGCTAGCGCGCCAGTTGCTTTCGGGTGAACCACATTTTTGATGTCGAGTTCATCGAGGTAGCGGGTGATTTGTTGGGCCGCAATGGGTGAATCCTCGATGTTTAGCGCGGTATTGAAGGCGGCTGCAGGAGTCGCTTCTTCGGATGGGCTAAACACTTCAACCCGCTGTGACTCGGCTTTCGGATCCCAAGGGAAGATGGCCGTAAAGGTACTTCCGACCCCGACTTCACTTTGGACCGACACACGTCCTTCGTGCATCTCGACCATGCTTTTCACCAATGAAAGTCCGAGTCCGCTGCCATCGTGGGAGCGTTCAATATTCCCTTCGATCTGTACAAAAGACTGGAAAACTTTGTCGAGGTTCTCTTTGGATATACCGATGCCGTTGTCAGTGACCGTAACCGCAACTTCACCTTTGTCTTCGTAGCCAACCACTTCAAGGCTGACCTCGCCTCCGTGGTCGGTGAATTTCACCGCGTTGCTCAAGAGGTTGATCAACACTTGCTTAAAGCGGCGCGCATCCGCCTGAAACCCGAAAATCCGTTGGTCAATCGAGATGGACAACGTGATCCGTTTCTTCTGGGCCATGTTGCGTACAAACTGCATCGACTCGCGGGCCGAGGTTTCAACGTGGATGATTTCTTTTTCGAGGCTGAACTGATCTGCCTCGATTTTCGAGAGGTCAAGAATGTCGTTAATGAGTCCGAGGAGGTGGCGGCCGCTGTCCTCGATTTGTTCGAGCGGCATGTCGGATTCTGGCGCGAGTTCCCCGTAGACTCCTTCGCGAAGCGCTTCGGACATCCCGAGGACAGCGTTGAGTGGGGTGCGTAGCTCGTGGCTCATGTTGGCGAGAAACTCGGACTTCATTCGCGACACTTCGAGTGCTTCGTCACGGGCACGTTCGAGTTCTGCGTAGGAGGCTTGCAGGTGCTGCTGGGCAACGCCTAACTCCTGTTGGCGTTCCTTAGAAAGTTTCATGTGCTTTTGCAGCGAGTTGGCAGATTGGCCGAGGCGCTCCAATTCTGCGCTGGCTGAAATCTCAAGCGGGGTGTCAAGGTCTCCTTCGGTCAGGCGGTCGAGGTGCGCGTTGATGTGGCTCACGGGGCGAAGCACAAGGATCCGAATCCAGAACCACAGCATAAAGAGCATGAGGCCTAGTAAGAGGGCGCCAAGCAACGAAACGAGGCGCATGGTTTTGCCCATCTCTTGGCGCGGGGCCAGCCGATCCCAGTCGGCTTCCAAAGCACCAAAGGTTTCACCAGCTTGAGCAATATTAAGCTGAAGCGTGTGCCGGTCTACTTTTGTCGGGATTTCGTCGCGCTCGAGGGAGAGAATTTCTTTGCGTTTTCGATCGAGAATACGAAGCGAAAGAAGGTCGTCATCTCGCTTGAATGATTTTTGCGCGAAGTTGCGTAACTTCGGGATATCCGGGATGTTTATTTTAACGTCGGGTGCGATGCCGATCGCCATCAGATCCAGCGAATGCTCCATTCGTTTTTCTAACTGACGGTCGAGCAAAGCTTGGCCATAATGCCCAAGCAGCAAGTTTTGCAGGACGACAATCAGCAGAACCGTGAATGCCAGTGCAAGCAGGATCTGAGTGGACAACCGTTTTGAAGTAAGCTTGGGCGCATTCATGTCGAATCTACTTGGCTTTATTAGTAAAGAGTTCGCTTTTTTGCATGCCGTCCCGAACGAAGTCATACTCCGAATCCGTCGACGCCACAAATCCGCCGGTACGTAGCGCCTTCAAGGCGGCTTCATCTTTCAGTTCGAGCAAACTGGCTGACAGTGCTTCCGCGACTTTGGGGTCCAGATCTGAGGCCGCGATCCATGGCTTGGTGATGTTCTCAAATGCCATAAGCTGCTTAATAGGTACCCCGGCCGCTTTCTGCTTCTTGAAGGTACTCTCCTTGAGCGCTCCAGCATCAAATTTTTTCGCTCCGACTGCTTCACCAACGATATCATGCCGTTCGAGGTATTCGTAGTTGCTGAGATCGGACCCGAGCACGCCAGCTTCTACAAGCTGCTGTTGGGAGAGGTAGCGTCCAATGGTCGACTGTTCATCGCCAAAGGCGAAGGATTTTCCTTTGAGTTCAGACAAGGAGGAAATTGGGCTGTCTTTGTGCACTGCAATGATACCTTTGAAGACCTTTTTGCCTCCCTTAGCTTCCTGTGCAAGGAGGCGCAACGCGGGGTTTTGTTTTTTCGCCAAAATATATGATGCGGGTCCAAGTTTCGCAAAATCTACATCGCCATTCACAATTTGGTCCACACCGCCTTCGTAGGTGTTGCTGAGCCGGGTGGAGATTTTTACCGTTTTTCCGAGTTTGTCTGCGAGTGCAACTTCCAGGGCATCTAAGGTAGGCCGATGCTCTCCGATAACGGTATCTGCTTGGTCGGTGGCGTAGATTCCGAAGTCGAGGGTGATGTCTGGAGCTGCGATTCCCGTGCTACTGGTTTCCCCTGTGGTCGAACCTGGCTTGGCGGAGTCACCTCCTTTTTTGCACGAGCTGAGTAAAAGAAGCGATGAGATAAGGAGAAGGCGTGCTACATACATAAACTGTCCTTTTGCAATTTTGTCTAGGTAATCAAGCCTTTCCTGCGGAATGAGCTTCTTCTGGATCGCCTAAAAGGCAGTGTACCCCCTTCGTTTAGCGATTTCCTGCCGTAACTCGTCCACTTTGTTTTCGCTTTCTAAATTTAATCTCATTATACTTCAGGCCTGTGAATACGAAACGCCATGTCTTGGGACTCCTGTCCGCTTCTCTTATTTTTATATCGAGCATGGGGGCGATTGGTGAAACCGTCATCCTGCAAAACGGCACGGAGGTGTCAGGAAATGTGTTGGTTGATCGCGAAGACTTCCTCGCCATAGACCTCGGATACACCGTTCTCACCATTCCCAAAGCGCAGGTTGCCGATCAAAGGGCCGATGAAGATGAGGCGGAGGGCGAAACGCAAGCTGCCAAGACCAAAGCTGGTTCTCAAAAAGATCTCTATTTTCTCGCCGACCCAAAAGCCGGTAAAGCGACCACGGTGCAAAATTTGGTCAAAGAGGTCGGCGAAGCCGTAGTTGAAGTGCGGACGCGGGTCGGGCTCGGCTCCGGTTTTGTGATTCATCCAGACGGTTACCTCATCACGAATCAACACGTCATCGCAGGCGATGATAAACTCGTGATCACCATTTTCCGCAACCGTGGACGTGAATTTGAAAAGGTGCAGTACCGCAAAATTCGCATCGTGGCCATGGATCCGATTCGCGACTTGGCTCTCTTGAAAATTGAAGTCGATGAAACCGAAGAATTTAAATTTGTCCCGATTGCGGAGCCTGGGTCTGTGCGTCAAGGGCAGCCCGTATTTGCCATTGGTTCCCCGCTCGGACTAGACCGTACCGTGTCGCAGGGAATCATCAGTTTGGTTTCCCGGGTCATGGGCGGATCCGTACTGATGCAAACCACGACGCAGATCAACCCAGGCAATTCTGGTGGACCCTTGTTTGACCTGAAGGGCCGCGTGGTCGGAGTGAACAATCGTAAAGCGGCTGCGGTGGGAGTGGAAGGCCTCGGCTTTTCGATTCCAACTTCTGTCCTGACCTTTTTTATCGACCAGCGAGACGCCTTCGCCTTTGACCCCCGAAACCCGAACGCAGGGTTTCGCTACTTTGATCCACCCCGTATTGATTCACCGCGTATTGATTCACCGCGTAAGATAAATCTCTTGAGCGACGACGATTAAACAGAGGGAGAGTCTGTTTAGACCTCGCTATGTTGCCCTTTCGGGCACCGTTACAGTACGTTGTTTAGTTCGTCGTGAGACGTTTCACATTAGAATGACACTTTTTGACCTGAGGAAGTTTTTATGAGCCCATCAATTCACCGTTTATTTAGCCCTCAAATCGTCTGTGCATGGGCGATTTTGTTTGGCGCATCTCTGCAACTTCATGCTCAACGAGCCGATTTTAGTATCGATCAGGTGCTCGGTGAAAACGTCTTCATGTATATGACGCTTGAGGATATGCCGCGAAGCATGGAGCGGTTTAATGATAGCCCAATGGCCAAAATTCGCGATGACAAAGAGTTCGCCGAGTTGCGTGAATTTTTCGGCGAAGCGATGCGCGAGGACATGGAGGACGAAGAGGATTTTGATGAAGGATTGAAGTACATGAAAGGTTTCATGTCGCAGATCGATGGTCCGGTTGGATTTGCTTTTACCGATCCTGAGCCGATGATGGCCTTAGTCCGTCGTGGTCTAGATGAATCTGATGCCCCATTTGTGCTTCCCGATGACCTTCTTGATCCCAACGCCGATCCAGATTCGATCGAAGAACTCGATTTCGATGAAGACGAAGAGGCCGAAGTACAAGCCTTGGTCGGTAGCATGGTGTTCATCGCCAAAGTAAAGGGGGCGAAAGAAATGAACACCTTCATGGAAGAGTTTATTGCCCAAGGCAATGAACAGGAACAAGAATCTGGGACCGAGGATCCAATTGAGATGGAGCTGACGACAAAAAAAATGGAAGGGCGTACCTTTCATTTGCTTGAGCAAGTGGACCCCGATGAGGATGACGCGATGCAAATCACCCTCACGTGGACCTATGCTGATGACTACGCCATAATGGGCTTCACCCCAGAAACCCTTGCTGGCATTGCCAAGAATTTAGATAAAGGCGGAGCGCGTGATCCGCTTGCGACCCACGAGTCATTCTCTCGAATTCGCGGCTCACTTGAGGAATCCGACGGGATGTTCTACTTTAACCCGGCCGCCATCATGGCCTTTGCTGAAGACCTCATGATGGAGAATAGTGATGGCTTGCCTGGTGGCATGAACATGCAGAAAATTCAGGATGCCCTGCAGTTGAAAACCATGTCTCCGATTGGGATCAATTTTAAGATGCTAGAAGAAGGGCTCAAGCTTCGCTCTGAGTATGGCTTCGATAAAGAAACCAAGCTCACCAAATTGATGATGCCGTTGATGAACAAAGCACCGCTGCGTGAAGATTGGGTGCCAAAATCAGCCATGGGGGCGGCTTCGTACCGCATTGATATGGCAGATTGGATTGATGATATAATCGCGCTCGCCATGGAGTTAAGTCCTCAAGCAGGTATGGCCATTGGGGCTGGCCGCATGATGGCAAAGGGTCAAACCGGAATTGATCCGGTGGACGATTTCAGCAAGCACCTCGGTGACTCCCTGACCATCCTAAGTTTTTTGCCTGAGATGGATGCGCAAGAACTTGAAGAGCTTGAGGACCCGTTGGCTTCCTCTCCCATGGTCATCGGCTTTAAGCTTAAAGACATCGATGCCATTCGCAACAACATGGATAAGATGATGACCAAGATGGGGGTGCAAGATATGGTCGAAGAGAATGACTTCAATGGAACACCCATTTTCAGTTTTGCCGGTGGAGCCGTAGGCCTCGAATACGCCTTTGTTGATGGAAACCTCTTGCTGTGCCTCGGCCCAAACAAAAATCTCCGTGCCTGCCTCCGCGCCATGGAAAACCCGAAGAAGAATTTTTGGCGCGACCGCACCTTCCGTCAAGCGGTCAAAATGCTGCCTGCTAATCCCGTGTCATTAAGCTACTCGAAAACAGCTGGTCTTTTTAACCTGTTTCAATCTGCCTTTGAGCAGGCGGGCGAAGAAATTGATCTCGGCCCGCTAGAAGAAGTGTTTGGGAATTCGATTAGCGGTAGCTACAAAGAAGGTGGCCGTATCGTCAGTGAACAACTGCTTTTATACGCGGAGGACTAAGCCGCCACTGCTTTCATGCTCGGCCCGGTCAACCCTTGACTGGGCCTTTCTGTTATCCTGCTCTTTTTCACTTGTCGCATCACTTTTGCTTCATCCCTTCCTGTCCAAACCGTACCTCTGTTTTCTTATGCAATTTGGTTTCGTTCTATCTCCCTCAAAGGCTCCTCGTATTCTGAAACGCATGCTCGGGCCGAGTTCCTTCTCCCGCTTTCTACTCGGCATGACCGCCTGCTTTTTAGGCGGCAACTTGGTTCACACCGAGGCCTACGCTGAGGAAGCAAAGGGATCCGAAACACCGGTTCCGGTTAAGGCCGATGCTAAAAAGGTGAAGCCCTATGGGCTGATGCCTGCGGACGTGACCAAGTTAAATTGGACCGCACGTTCGCTCTGTTTTGCCGACATCAACCAAGACGGAAAACAAGATGCGCTCCTCATCAATAACGAAAAATCGCGGGTTGAAATTTTAATCCAACGCGACCCGGGAGAAGCGCTAGATGTCGTGGCTGCGCTCGATCAAGATCGCTGGGAGCCTGTTTTGGAGGATGCCCGCTTCGAAAAGAAACCCTTTAGTGTGGGCGACTACTTGGTCGACCTCGCGGTGGCTGACCTAGATGGTGACAAGCGGGTCGACCTCATCACCGCAACCGATGAAGACGAAATCAACGTCTACTTTCAAAACGAAAAAAAAGGCTGGGGAAGTCCGGTGCGAGTCAAAGTCGGATCGGTTAACGAAAATGCTCGCGTCCTCTATGTCGTCAACTTGGACGCTTCCGAAGGGCCCGAGCTGCTGGTACAGTCTGACAGTGAATTAATTCGGCTTTCCTGCCAAGGGCGACAGCTAAAGGAAATAGAGCGGATTCACCTTTCGCGCCGCCCCTACGGAATTAGCGAAGTGGATTTGAACCATGACGGGCGCAACGACCTGCTGCTTCAAGTCGGCGATGAACAGTTCGCGCTGCGTGCTCTCCTCCAGACCAAAGCCGGGTCCTTTGGTGCAGAAGAACTCATCGAATTCCGCCGGCCCGCCAGTCTCATCACCTTACTCGAATCGGGAATCGGTAGCCAAGAGAACGTAACGTTTGCTTCGATCGCGAGCAAGAATGGTGCGCTCGAAACCTTTGAGTTCAGCCCTCGTAGCACGGTGGTAAAGCCCGTCAAAGGGAAGGGAAATGCCAAGCCTGCGCGCAAAGCCGAAACAGCTAAAACAGCCAAAATAGCTAAAGCGGCTCCCTCCGAAAAAAGTGGGAAGCTTCTTTCCTTTCGCTCCGATTGCGTGACCGTCCCCGTGAAGGATCAAGATCAGAGCGTTTGTTTCACCCAAGGCGATTTTAATGGAGATGGGAAGACCGACCTCGCGGCTTCCGATCCTTCTGGGGCGCAAGTCTTCATGTATCTGCAACTCGATTCTGGACGACTCGGCATGCCCGCCGCCTTTCCCTCTTTATCTGGCATCAGCTCGATGACGAGTGGAGATACCGACGGCGATGGTCGCGACGAACTCTTTGTCGCCAGTCCCTCCGAACAGCAAATCGGGCATGCCGCGTTGAACAAAAAAGGACGCCTTCCGTTTCCGGCGAGCCTTGGAGCAACTGGAGCGCCAGGTGCGCTCGTGATGGGTGACCTCAGCTCTGAAAAGCAAGACGAGTTGGTCTATTTCACCCGCGACGATGGCGACCGAAAATGCATCGTGCAGAGAGGCAAAAAGGTCATTCACACCATCGATCTCGAAGGGCTTCGTAGTGACCCCTCGTCGATTCAATTGTTTGACGCCAATCAAGATGGGTTGAAGGACATCGCCCTCTTCACGGAATACAAGCCGATGATCTTGCTCCTGCAAAAGAAAGACGGAAGTTTCGAAGAGCCAGACGAGGACGCAAGCGATGGCAAAGGGTTGTTTAGCAAGATGACCACTGCAGCCTTCTCGCTGGCCGACATCGATGGGGACGGAAAACTCGAAATGCTCGCGGCCAAAGAAGGCCTCGCGCGGGCGGTACGTCTCGGTAAAGATGGCGCCATCGAAGTGCGCGAGCAATACAATGCCTCCGAGCCGAGTCTCCGGCCTGACGCGGTTCGTTTTGTCGAACTTTCCGATGCCTTTGAAGGACCAGAACTCCTTTTCTTCGACAGCGATAACTCCCGCCTCGAAGTACATGTGAAAGGCGAGAATGGCTTGTACGCTAGCCACGAAGTTCACGATACACCCAGTCTCGATGTACGTGATTTATGGATCACTGATTTTGATGAGAACGGTCAGCCGGATGTATTTGTTTTCGGTGACACCGCGTTTTGGCGTCTGGATCTCGGGGCCAAGGCGCTTCAGGTTGAACGCACCAGCACCTACGAATCAGATCTTCCTGGGGTCACCTACCTCGGAGTCGAAGTGGGCGATTTGAATCACGATAAAACCCCAGAGCTCGTTGTGCTCGACGCACAAAAAACCAAAGTTCTCGAAGTACTTCGGGTGCATGAAGACGGTTGGAAAAGCGCCATGCATTTCCGGGTCTTCGATGTCGATCCGCATTTCCGTGGTCGCAAGAGTAGTAATGCTGAGCCTCGTGAATTTTACCTCGAGGATCTCACCGGGGACGGAAAACAGGACCTTGTTCTGCTGATCCACGACCGCTTCTTGGTCTACCCGCAGGAGTAATCGGGTAGTAGGTTTGTCCGAGGTCTCGAGAGACGGTGTAAAGTTTCAGGTCAGATTATATGAAAAATTGAACGTGTTGAAGCTGGTGCAGCTGGCGTTTCGTCGGGAACCGACGGCTTATCTTAGGCGGGTGCTTCAACCCCCATTAAAAGGAACGAGCCATCGTCGTCAGGAACTGATGGTTTAGCAATTTAGGGCTTAGCCCGTAATCCGTATTGTAGCTGGAAGTGTGCAAAAGGGTCGTCATAGACCTGCTTTATCGTAAGAAGCTATGATTTTTGGCCTTGAATACGTGAGGCGGGCTAAAGCCCTTTCATGATAAGCCGTCGGTTCCCGACGTGGATATAACGAGCCTCTTTACGGGGGTTGAAACCCCCGCCTATGTCTAAACCGTCGGTTCCCGACGAAGGTCCGTCAATCCTGCTATGTATTTCACCGTGGCGCCTCCTCCCGCGCTTCGCCTGGCGGTTGAAACCCCCGCCTATGTCTAAACCGTCGGTTCCCGACGTGGGTATAACGACCCGCTTTACGGGGGTTGAAACCCCCGCCTACGTCTAAACCGTCGGTTCCCGACGAAGGTCCGTCAATCCTGCTATGTATTTCACCGTGGCGCCTCCTCCCGCGCTTCGCCTGGCGGTTGAAACCCCCGCCTATGTCTAAACCCTCGGTTCCCGACGTGGGTATAACGACCCGCTTTACGGGGGTTGAAACCCCGCCTACGTCTAAACCGTCGGTTCCCGACGAAGGTCCGTCAATCCTGCTATGTATTTCACCGTGGCGCCTCTTCCCGTGCTTCGCCTGGCGGTTGAAACCGTGATGAAGCGTTGTCATGAAGTTTCAGGTCAGTCTCTCGAAGCCTTGGTCGCAGCTTGCTTCACCCAGACGCTTTTTCATTCGATCTTGCCTGAAAAATCTGGCACTGCCTTGGCATGCAAAAATCCGACGGAATGAATTACGCGCCTCAGGCGAAACATAAACCTCAGCCTGTGGTCGAGCCGGGCGAATTTCGCTTTGCCGCCATGTCGCTTGATCACGGCCACATCTTTGGCATGTGCCATGGCCTCACCGAAGCCGGAGCCCAGCTCGTCAAAGTCTACGATCCTGACCCGACCAAGGTTGAAGGCTTTCTTGCGCAGTTCCCCGACACACCCGTCGCGGCCAGCGCGGCAGAAATTCTCGAAGACGACACCATTCAACTTGTCGCTGCGGCCGCGGTTCCAAATCTGCGCGGTCCGCTCGGATGCACCGTCATGCAACACGGCAAAGATTACTTCACCGACAAGACACCTTTTACGACCCTTGAACAACTCGAAGAAGCGAAGAACGTCGTCGCCGCTACCGGTAAGAAATACGGCGTCTATTTTAGCGAACGCTTGCACGTCGAATGCGCGGTGTACGCGGGGCAGTTGATCGAGTCTGGCGCCATTGGTGAGGTGATTCAAGTCCTTGGGCTCGGACCTCACCGCCTCAACAAAGCCAACCGCCCAGACTGGTTTTTTAATAAGGAAGAGTATGGCGGCATTCTTTGCGACATTGGCAGCCACCAGTTTGAACAGTTTCTTTACTACACCGGCGCGACCGACGCGAAGGTCGAACACGCCCGCGTGGCCAACTACGCGAATGCAGATAAGCCGGAACTCGAAGATTTTGGCGACTGCATGCTGACCGGCAACAACGGGGCCACCAACTACATTCGCATCGACTGGTTTACCCCAGACGGGCTGCGTACTTGGGGCGACGGGCGTTTGTTTATCACCGGCACCAAAGGGTCGATCGAGCTTCGCAAATACGTGGACATCGCCACCGATCACGGCATGGACCAACTCTACTTGGTTGACGAAAATGGTGAGCAACGCATCGATTGCCAAGGCAAGGTCGGCTATCCATTTTTCGGCGCATTCATTCTGGATTGCATCAATCGCACCGAAAACGCGATGACCCAAGCGCACGCGTTTAAAGCAGCTGAGCTTTGTTTGATCGCGCAAGCGCAAGCCGACCGCGTAAAAGGGTAGGGCGAGAGAAGCGGGTCCTAGCGCATAAGCGCGTTGTCTTTTATGCCGTCGCGTTGCGACTCTGGAAGTTGGGTGCGACAGTCCATGGACTCGCGTCCATGGCTATCAAATGGCGTCGCTTCGCGACTCTCCATGGGTGTCGACACAGAAGCGGCTCATCGTGAAGCCGTCGTCGGGAAGCGCTAATCGGGAACCAGTCGTCGGGAACCAGTCGTCGGGAACCAGTCTTTAGGAAGCGGTCGTCGTGAAGCGGTCGTCGTGAAGCGTTAATCGGGAACCAGTTGTCGGGAACCAGTCGTCGGGAACCAGTCGTCGGGAACCAGTCGTCGGGAACCAGTCGTCGGGAACCAGTCGTCGGGAACCAGTCGTCGGGAACCAGTC
>Ga0209187_1001666_pt1 | contig 24384 bp, 21 predicted proteins | sample BantaG_FD_187430 | JGI IMG/M metagenome (GOLD analysis project Ga0209187, IMG submission 187430) | Marine algal microbial communities from Bantry Bay, Ireland - BantryBay_4 metaG (SPAdes) (version 2) | ecosystem: Host-associated > Algae > Red algae > Unclassified | place: Bantry Bay, Ireland...
CAGCGGCAACGGCAACGGCAAAGGCAGCGGCACCGGCACCGGAAGCGGCAACGGCAAAGGCAAAGGCAGCGGCACCGGCACCGGCAGCGGCACCGGCAAAGGCAAAGGCAAAGGCAACGGCAACGGCACCCAACAGATAGAGCCACGGCACAACGCCCTCTGACTGTATGAATTTGTAGTACAAAAAAAGAGCCACCAACAGACCGCCCGCTATTACGTAGCGAACCCAGTCGCCTAGGGTTTCAGTCAAACCCAACGCCTGTTCTGCGGGTCCAACCGCACCAGTGATGGTCCAGATAATAAAGAGACCGGTCAACGGGTAGAACAGTGCGAGCAACAAACAGCGATCATAGGATTCAGGCGTCCACAAGGGACGCGGCTGTGCCAGGCTGAAGGAGTGGCACAAGCGTTCACTGTTCGGATGCTGCGCATCACCGAACCAGCCGGCAATGCCCTCGAGCCTGCTGGTCACTGTGTTTCTGTATCGTTCCCCGAGCGGCGTATCCTGTGGCTTGTTGAGTCCACGCAGATTGCTGCGCAACCGATTGTAGGTTTTCCTCGCGTCGCTGCCGGGTTCAGAGTTGCGGTAATCGAGAATCATCCGGTACCAGTGCACACAGATCACATAGAGCACCACGAACATCCCGGCAGCACAGACCCCCAGATTGGCCAACCCGTGTTTGGGGACCACGGTGAGTACGATCGTACCCAGGACGGTGGCCACCGCCCCGCCGACGATGGTGATCAACCAGGGATTAGTCATGGCGGGATAGGGGTGCGAACATGGCGGTCAATAGTACCGGAACAGATCATGACAGTGACGCTTAGCATAGTGCGTCAATATTCAGCCGCATCCGAGTGCACAAAAAGGGTTGGCTTTTAGTGCACTCGAATACCGCTTATTAAATCGTAGAAAAATAAAACACTTGATCGATGCAAAAAGGTGGTGAAAAAAAGTCATAAAAAACAGGGCAGCTGGGTAATATCATCTGTGGCTACTTGTCGGGACCAATCAGGGGTAGTTCATCGAGCTAAGGCTCCAGTCGTACCAAAGAGTCAATTTTTCTTCTGGCCATTCGAGCAAGCTGAACACGAGCCGTTCGACGAGGATCTGCATGCGTATACAATCATCGTGCAGTAAGATTGGATCTTCTGAGTTAGCTGTGTGGAAAAGAAGATTTCTTGCCTTGAGGGCTCCGCCTAGGCCTGCTTCAAAACCTTCCTGCTGCCAAAGGTCGTCGGTAGGAATCGAGAGCATCGTACAGCAGTGGACGATTTTTTTGATCGTCGTAGGCCGTTGTAGCTCAGGAAGTTTTTCTTTCACTGCCTCGGCATGTTTTTCATCGGGGCCGTCTAGCTCCCTTAGCGCTGTCCTCAGTTTTTTTTCAATGCGTTTCCACACGCTACTTGGCATCTTAGCTGCGCTGGTGTCCTGCTCCCAGTAGCTGTGACAGAAGGCGTCTAACGAAGCAAAGACGCTAAAAAACTTTTGCTCGATAGCTTGATTAGCATGAGAGAACACAAGAAACACGATACTTCTTCGAAGAGACTCGCGAATGGGGGACTCACGGAATCGAGAAACCAGCCCCGCCAGGCCTCCAGATGAGAGGTTGGCGTATGTGACCGATGGCTGTTGGTGTTTGGGGTAGGTGCGAGCGTACCGTTTTCGTCTGGCTATCATTTGACGACTCTGGGAATCCTCCGATATACCTTTTAAGATGAACTCTGCTTTGTACCAGCTCACCATCTTCCGGCTACACAGAGAGAGAACTAGGGCTACATCGTCAACCTCACTCAAGATATTCTTTTTGAGCTCCGTGGCACTAATGTTGAGACCGCCGATAAAGTCGTAGACGATTCGAGGTCTAGCGATTTGAATGATGGCCCTGTTGTCACCTGCTCGGACTTGTTCGTACGAATGCCTATGTTCTGCTCTGACTGTGCCGTAGTTCGACTCCCATTCGATCTTTTCGGAGTGCATTTCTTCGCAGGTGATGGTGCCGTTGTAGTTCAGTGAATTTCGGATGTTTCCCGACAGTATTTCGGCTGGTGTGAGATCTATCTGAATGATTACGCGATCAATATTTTCGATCGATGCATGTGTGAATCCAAGTTCATAACCTTCTAGACCCAAGTTTGCGTTGTAGCCTTTCAAGGCCAAACCATGCACACTCGTCAAGCTCATGATCTCCTCCCCACCGATCGGCTCTCGCAGTACTAAGTTACCTGTGTCGTCTGCACGAAGTTCTCGTACTGCATCTCTTTGGTGGTTCGGTCGAGATTCGACGAGCGTGATCTTGGCAGACATATCCTGTGGATCGTACTCGTCGTAAGTAATCGTCACGATAACCGGCGCATCGTCGAAAAAGACACCGCTATGCTCGATAGTCTCTTTGCTGATAGTGACGTCCACTAATTTAGGTCTCTCCGTTTACTTGTGGCTGAAATTTTTCTGTAGTTATCCCATAGTGCATCAAAACCCAGATAAATTCGAGTCGATTTTGTGCCAGCGATCAATGGAGATCACCCTAGCTTAGGTTAGGGTGAACGCTCTCCAAGGTGACGCGTAGTAAGCTGAAACTAGATGCTTTTCTGTTGGCCAAAAAGGTTTGGATTCTGTTCAATCAGTTCGGCCGTCGTCGCATATTTCTCAACATTTTTTTGTTGATATTCTTACGAGTTGTTATCTGCTTAGCTGACATTGTCCTCTTTTGTTTTCGCATGGTGCTGAAAGAAAAATCGCGCTCCCATTCATTAATCCAGCCTTTGGAATATGCATGCTCTACTGCTTCGGCGTTCAAGGGTTTCTCATTGTCACCACGGATACGCTTAACAGCTTGAAAGATAAGATGGGAAGGTAAACCGACAAATTTCTTTACACAACAATTGCCAACCTTCGCTTTATTTCCATTCCTTTTGTTTGTTAAGATGCAAATTTCTTTGATTGGATAGTGCCCACAAAGACAGGTATCAAATTCTTCATCTTCGTACACTTCAAATAGTGACCATTCGAGCTTTGCTTCGTCCCAGATGTTGGCGCTTGATTCGCTGATGATTTCTACAGAAAGACGATATTCCGACACTTCACCACGCCCCTAAAACTTCGGCGCGTGCTTCATCACCAACTAGATCCATATAAATAGCAGTGGTTTCCAGGTTGGTGTGTCCTAGTAATTTTTGGACAAGGCGCGGATTTCGAGTTTGCATGGCCATACGAACCCCGAACCCGTGGCGCAAGCCTTTGGGTGTGGCGTGATCGCCTGAAATGTCAGCTGCCTCCATAACCGCCCAGATGTGCTTAGTGGCTTGGGTTCTACCCCACGACCATAACGCCACGGTTTTCAGCTTCGTGGAACGTCGAGCCTTACGGACGCTGTGGACCAACTCGATGGCATCGAGCAGGGTGTCAGGACAGGGGACCGACCGGTACTTCACCTTGCCGCGCTGTTTCAATGCGCGAAAGGTGATCGACTTGTCCGACAGGTCAACGCGCTCCGGTGTCAGCTCCAGGGCTTCGGAGATTCGGCACCCTGTGTAAGCAAGCGTCAGGCAGAAGGTACGCACCTCGGCGCGCTCGTGAGCGTTGGCCGCCGCGATGAATCGGCCCTGTTCCTCAGCGGTCAGGTATTTGCGTTTTCCTTCAAGAGTGAACAGTTCGCTGGTCATCTGTTCACTCTACAGCAAATTTGGGGTCAGTCGGGGAGTCAAAACCGCATAGGACTGCGGTTGTGCAATTGACAGAATCAGCCAAAAGGTGAACACTTCGTTATCAAAGTGTTCACTCGGCGGATGAAGAGCATGGACATCAGCGTAACGATTTGCAACCAAGTCCATTCAAAGACACACAATTCTCTGACTAAAATGAGTGGACTGTTGAAAAGGGGAATCGAACTCTCATCTATCGTTGAATAGAGTACCTGTCTTCGAACCAGGTGTTCACAAGGCAAGTAACGGGAATTGCGGCCACAACGACAACAGCTAGGCACATCAAATATCCAAATTGTTCAAGCGTTATGGTCTTGACCTCATCCGTGAGTCGAGCTGTCAGCGTATTGACTTACCAATGCTTAAATATTGCTAATGTAGAATTAGGCTGCATTAGATAGAAACGTAAAGAACACGTTCTATACGTCTTTTTTCTTTTTACGACGAATGTACTGGCATACAATCACTGTAATAGATAAGGTGAGAATGATGAGTACAGCGTCTTCATGCGCCAGCAGAAGCTCTACAATTTTCAATACTTCATTGCCAATTGATATATTCATGATCGTCCTACCCCAATATATTTGACATCTTCACTATTAATATCTGTGGAGGCTCGTTTTTTGGGCTAATTACTCAAAATGAGAATATTCTGGAAAATTGTAATGATTTAATAGCCCAAAATTGGTGCTTTACAGTCGGCGACAGGCCAGCTAGCGTGGTGCCGACTATTGAGCGAAGACTCCGATGGCGTACATCACGGAAACCAGAAACAGAGGCGAAGCACTGAAGCGAATCCGCGGAGGATTCGATCAGTTGTTTTTGCGACTGATTATTAAGGCAAGCAAAGGATTGGTTCGGTACTCAATCAAGATTGAAGAAACGAAATATTCTGATGTCAATTGTTTGGTCTCTGAAGCGGTTACGCGTTGGATTAGCTGTCAGCGATTTCCCGACGAAAGAGTTTTACACAAATCAACATCACCTGAAACGATAGAGTCGCGCCTTAGTTCAGTTGTAGATAGCATCATCAAGAACGAGAGAAACTCGGCTCAGAATCGTAAAACATCGACTTTGACCTACAGAGACGATGATCTTAAAAATATTGCTGAAAAAACCAATGAGTCAATAGATCAACAAATAGACGAGGCGAAGTTCATAGACCTCGTTAAAGTCAAAGAGGGGCCCTTTGTGGCAAGTGTCGCGCATTGCATTTTAAAGAGAAATATGAGTTCACGTCGTGAAATAGCTTCTGAACTTGGTGTTGCAGATAGCAAGGTTCGGGCAGCCAAACGTAGGCTGAAGATAATGTTAGAACCAAAGTATCAATCCATTATCAAAGATGTAGTGCGGATTAGTAAAAATCGAGGGGGTCAGTCATGAGTGGGCATTTGAAGAAATTGTCTACCAATGGCAATGGCAATGGACAAGTAACTCGTGTTGATGAATCGTCAAAGCGAATAAGAAAACTAGAATCTGCGATCAGTGGCGAAGCAGCTATGCGTGTGTATATCGCATGTCTGGAAGACGACGAGATTGAAAACTCATCTAATAGTTCGATCGACATGATTGTGGATCGGCTAGATGCTCATTATAAACGGTCGACAGAAATCCCATTGTTAGAAGAAATAATGCAGGAAGCTATGGTGCGTTCTGCTGGCAATTCTGTTGTGGAGGTTTCCGGTATGTTTGAATTAGTGGATTCAATTTGTGATTCGCCAACAATTAAGATAATTGGTGTTGGTGGTGGTGGCAGCAATGCTGTCCAGCACATGGTCGCATCGGGTATTGAAGGCGTGGATTTTATTTGCGCCAATACAGATGCACAAGCTTTGAAAGGTATGCACGCACAAACCGTATTGCACATCGGTCAGAGCATAACTAAAGGTCTGGGCGCTGGTGCGAATCCGGAAATTGGTCGTCAGTCGGCCATGGAAGATCGTGATCGTATTCAGGACCTGATCGAAGGTACCGATATGTTGTTCCTCACGGCCGGTATGGGCGGAGGTACTGGAACGGGTGCAATCCCGGTCGTGGCTCAGATCGCTCGCGAAATGGGTGTATTGACGGTTGCCGTTGTTACCAAACCATTCCCGTTCGAAGGGAACAAGCGTATGCGTACTGCCGAAGCAGGTATTGATGAGCTTCGCGGTCACGTTGATTCACTTATCACCATCCCTAACGAAAAATTGTTGTCTGTGCTGGGTAAAAATATCAGTTTGCTCGATGCCTTCCGTGCAGCTAATGATGTACTTCGTGGCGCGGTGCAGGGCATAGCTGAATTGATCACTAACCCAGGCCTTATTAATGTTGACTTTGCTGATGTGCGCACTGTTATGAGTGAAATGGGCCTGGCGATGATCGGTTCTGGTGTAGGTCATGGAGATGAGCGAGCCATCGAAGCTGCCGAGATGGCGATTTGTAGCCCGCTGTTGGAAGACATCGATCTGGCCGGAGCACGTGGCATTTTGGTCAACATCACCGCTGGCCTGGACATGGCTATTGGCGAGTTTGAAGAAGTGGGCAACGTGATTCGCTCTTTCGCTGCTGACGATGCCACTGTAGTCGTAGGTACGGCTATTGATGAGGCTTTGGAAGGTGAGTTGCGCGTCACAGTGGTAATTACAGGTTTGGGTCAGCAGCAAGGTCAGCAACTTCGCTCTGTACAACAGCCAGCTGTTCAGCTACGAGCGGTAGGTGGCGGAAGAAGTGCTAGTTCCGAGCAGTCTGGCACACAGTCTCCTTACGCAAATTATAAGAAACCCACCGTCATTCGTAAGACTGCCAGCGGTGCGGCACAGGAAGCAGGGCCTGCGAATAATGGTCATGACGTGGAATACCTTGATATACCCGCGTTTTTACGACGTCAGGCTGATTGAGTGATCAGTAGATTAGTAAAGCGAACAGGTGAACACTTTACCAAGCAAAGCGTTCGCTGCTGGTGCGTCAAATTATGGACATTAGCCTGATTTGACAATCAGGCTCAAAAAGGTGAACACTCTGTTAGGAAAGTGTTCACCAAAAGGAATTTTATGTTCCCCTTCATCCTGCTCGTTTTGCATTGGCAACGGCATCGCCAGAGATCAACGCGAAGTCTGATAGAGTAATCTTAATTTATTTAGTTTAGATGGGGCCGCCTGTAATCTGATGAAATCAAAGAAAGACTCTGTGCATGTTGTCTCTCGCGCAGAAGGCGGGTGGGCGGTAAAAAAAGGAGGCGCAGTTCGAGCCTCTAAAACCTTCGACAACAAAAAGGCTGCTGTGGACTATGGCCGCTCGACAAGCATAAAAGCCAAAGCTGAATTTTATATTCACGGCAAGGATGGAAGAATCCAGACAAAGGCTAGCCACGGGAACGACCCGCATCCACCGAAGGACCGGAAGTAGGTCGTTGGTAGCATGAAGGTGTTTGACAAGTGCGTCTTCGTAAATTGTCCGTTTGACCCTGAATTCCGACAGCTCATGCTCGCGATGGTCTTCACGATCATGCGACTCGACTTCAAACCGAGACTGGCACTAGAGCGAAATAACTCTGCGGAGACGAGAATCAGAAAGATCGTCGACTTGATTCGCGAGTCGAAGTTCGGTCTGCACGACCTATCTCGAATGGAATCGACAGAAGCCAATGAACTAGCGCGAATGAACATGCCCTTTGAGCTAGGGATAGACTACGGCTGCAAACACCTAAAGGGTGGCAAATGGGCTGACAAACGAATACTTGTTCTTGATACAGCGCAGTACCGGTATCAAGCGGCACTTTCTGACCTCGCTGGTTCTGACATAAGATCACATCGAAACGACGCGAAGTCTGCGATCCGTGAGGTACGAGACTGGCTTGTCACTGAGTCACTTGGAACTGGGCCATCGTTCCGAGTTATCTGGTCTGACTTCAACTACTTCAATGCGTTCTTAGCCGATGAACTGGCGGCGATTGGTGGTGAACCCGAGGACGTTGATACTATGCCTGTCCCTGAAGTGATGGAGTACATGAAGCAGTGGTTCGAGGCAGAGACCTAATCCTCAGATGGAGGAGGTGGTCGCGAAGCAGGTCCGCCGTCAGATGAAGGTGGCTGGTACCCTGCTCCAGGCTGAGGACGTTCTGTTGTTGGTGGAGGTGTATCGCGAGGTGGTTGATAGCCATCTTGCACTGGCACTCGTGGTGCTGGTGTATCTCTAGGTCTTGGAGGGCGTTTGTTACTCATGATTATCGACTCCTGAATTCGATGTGCGAAATTACATCTGCCATTACTAGCAGGCCAGTAGAGCGAGACTTGATTTTCTCATACCCACCTTGATCATTCAGTTTCCAAGCTTCCTCTAGAAATATCTCTTGTTGCTCAGGAGCACTAGATGCAAAGGATTTATGCCCATAGTACCCGCCAAGAACGGTTTCGTTGTCTTTGAGATAGATTTTTACCCAGCACCTTGGTTGCTTTTGAAAAACAAAGTCCCAAGGTCTGCCGGTAGGGTGGTGAAGAATTCCGTTTCTTGCAAGTACTAGTCGTAAATAGCGCCATAGGAAAGCGAGTCCAACAGGAGCTAGAAACAAGACGCTAATTAAAGTGAAGATCGCTATTCCCTTGTCTAAGCTGGGGTTCATCAACGTTGACCAATACGGAATTAGCAATGGCGAAAGAATCGCGTAGTTGATGCAACTATAAGACACCGCTTCAACTAGACGACGTAGCCCGTCTATTCGTTCTGTTGGGTAAAGAAGATCGTAGACGCGCAGAGCGACAAACCCTGGAATGACGAACAAAATGAAGACTACTAACTTGCTTGTTTCAAGTATTTCCAATCTGACCTCTCATGTAGGACGCTCTCCCTTGGTTGACCCTTGTACAGACAGAGTGAACACTTTACCAAGCAAAGTGTTCACTCTCCGCAGAGGATGCTCGGCATACCTGTTACGGTGCGACGTACACGATGCTTGCTGCTGTACTGTTGATGAAATCACCGTGGCTGTAGATGACAAGCCCACCGTCGTTCATAGGCATAATGCGACTATCCTCTACACCACTGGTTGATTGCGTTAGTAACGGCATGACGGGACGGACATCATCGGGACCGGCAAGCACTTCGTCTTCCGCCCCGATCAATCTGACGAGTACGCCGTCTTCGCCGATCTGCCACACCCCGTCTTCGCCGTTACCGCTTGATATGTTTCGGCTAGTCGTTCCAACAAACGTGACTGTGCCGGAGTTATCGATAGCAGGTGCCTCCGTACCAAAAAGAAACTCATCTTCGTTGAAGGGTATCGGTAGCGCAGTCTCTGTATCGGCTCGTACGGTGAGCGTTGTTCGGCCCAGGGCGGCAAGATTAGGGTAGGGTTGCCCCTGTCTCGCGAGACCAGCCAGAATGATCGGGCCATTAGTGGCTGCGTTTTCGAGCGTTTGGCGATAGACGATATTCCCCGAGTCGGTGACACTTAGCGTCGATGGTTCTAGACCCAATAGCACTTCGCGAAGTCCGATCTCTAACGTCTCCCCTTGGATGGCTATCAATTGCGGACTGCCGTTCGAAGGGTAGAGCCAATAGGACCATTGGATGAAGGAAAGTCCAGTTGTTTCAACTGAGGCTCTGATCAGCACAGTCCCGTTGGGAAAAGTATCAACCGCCTCGACACGACGAAATGATGACGAAGGGGCGCCCGGAACGGCCTCTTTGTCGCGTGCGACGACTTGGTAGCCACCTGCTCCGTAACGCACGATAGCATCTCCTTCGTCACAATCACCGCCTCCAGGGACAGCCTCTAGTCGGGCGTCGAAGATGATTTCGCCGGAGTCGAGTATCCAGTGAAAGTGCACGCCGAGATTCCGGAACTCTATCGCACACGCGCCGATCATGGCCAAAGACTCCTCAGGGGCTGTAATGGGTGTGAACGTACCGTTGGCCCGTAACCAGAGGACTCCGTCTGCGACAAAAGTGGTCCCCGCCGCGCTTCGTGAGACGGTGCCGAATGTCTCAACCGGCATCCCTTCTGGTTGCGTGTCAAGAGGGATACCCGATTCAGCGACGTTCTGAAGCAAACCGTCTACCCATTCGAATAGTACGAAGTTATCGCGAGATCCACCAAGTTTGGTAACAAGAGCAGCTGACCCGTCAGAGCCGATGTCAAAGCTACCAAGCCGGGCGAACTGAGCAGTTGAAGGCAAATCAGGCAGGCTTGTTTCCTCGGAGAGGATACGTTGCGGTGCTGCGACAGGCCCAGCCCAGACGCTTCGACCGACCGCATTGGCATTCGGTAGCGCACTGTAGGCAGCGGAGTAAATGATAAAGCCAGCAGGATCGATCACTGGCACATCTGCGCCATCCAGCGAGCTATTAATATACACATAAGATGTATCGGGTACTAAGGCGTCATCGGCAACCAGCACGTTAATTCGACGCCCGCTAACAGAGAGACCTGGAATCGGTCCGTTGACGTCTGTTGATTCGGATCCCGAGTTCTCGCTGTCGTCGGCAGTCGGTACTGTGTCATCTATCGTGGGCGGTAGGTCGGTAGCTCCATCCGGCGATTCGCTCGGAATAGTTGTATCCTCAGGGCCCAATGGACTGAGAGCGTCAGACCCGCTCCCTCCGCAGCCAGCCAAGATTAGTAATGCAAAAACGCTTGAAACAAGTGTGGCAATCGATGACGTCATAAGTTTCTCCATAAAGCTCGTCGACGTCCCAATGGACGATCGTGATACGGTAAATTACCGCCGATAGTGACATAAACATACAGCAGAAGACGATGCTTGAAGCGACCCAAAATGCGAGATCAGGTTTTCTACGGGTTTTACGCTCAGCGCTCACCGTCACTGGCGTCCAGTCGGCAGCATCAACACCACACCGTTCTGACGGCCGCAATCAGCCTTAGAGCTACCGGTCACGGATTAATCCATTGGTAGAAGTCTGGTATTTGTTCAACAACTATTCGGCGCTATAGGAGTCCCAGCAGAAACTTTGGTATCCAGTGCGAGTCTGGCTCCGGGAATTGCGAGGTTGGTCAGAGTGCCAGCAGCTATAGGAATTCATAAACCTGTTGCAATAGCCCTTGCACAAACGACCGTTTTTGCAACACCTAGTTTTACAAGAAGCTCGTTGGTGGAGCAAAGTCATACTGCCGCCAGGTCGACGCGAGAAACGGAATCATATTATGGTGTAGGCTAGTTACTGCCGGGAGAGCTGTGCCCGGGCTGTTACATCCGTAGCTCCTGGCATTCGATACAGCCACTCCAGAGTGTCGCTTGAATCCAGCCTTACGCTCACCGTACCTTGATTCACACACGCAGTGATTTTGGTCACTACGGTTTCCCGAAATGTCAGGTAGCCGCCTTCCTCTCCCAAGAAAACCAAGGTAGTGTCGCAGGCAAGCTCGGGATAGTTAGTGACACCTTCCAGCAAGCCTTCCTCAGTCTGTGTAAAGGTCAGCATGGCCGAATACTCAGTGCTCGAACCTGGCTGATCCACGGGCCCGGTCCAGGTTCCCGTCAGCTCGTCGATTTCTGCCTGCAAAAGGCTGCCCGTTGGGGTCATGCCTGGCAGGTTGATCTCTCCACCCTGTGGGCAGTTTGATGCTGTCCAGAATCCAGCGAGTCCGCTACCACTTCCTGCGAGTGTAATCTGCATACCTCTGCAGGGATTCAAGCTGTCATAGGCCACCGGGAATCCTGCATCAAGCGTTATCTGCCCTTGATCCAGAGTCCCCAGCAAACGCCTGTTCTGGAAACTGCTGCCGGCCTCTATTGTCATAAGTCCCACCACATCACTACTGCACTGGCCAAGCTGCAACGCTGCATCCCATACCAGGCCAGCGTCAGGGTTGGTGAATGTGCCACTGTACTGCGCATTGTAGTCAGCCAGTGCTGACTGACCGTCGCAGGCCAGTGTCGGCACGCTGATTTCGCCCTGCACTACAGCTGGCTCGATGTCAAAGGCCAATTCCTGCTGAATCGCATTAAGAGCGGTGGCAAATTCAGTATCTCCCGACACCCCAATGTCAACGATGCAGTTCTGCAGGAGCGCATCGTTGGTGATGCCAGCATCCCTGCAAGCCGTAGCAGCGTTCTCCCTGACGGTATCATCAAGTGTATCGGCAGACACTACCTGCCCTGGAAGCAGTCGGTTAGTGAAGGTAGCAGTGGTTGCACCGTCAAAGTACGTGAACAATGAGGTGTCGTCAGTGACTCGCCAACCATCGGCAAACTCGCCGTATAGCTCATTCGCTTCGGGCGTGGTGGTAATGTCCCGCCCTTCACTCGTCAGTAGATCGTTTTGCGTATTGGTATCAAAGTTGCCCAGAAGGCCTGATACCAGTCCGGCATGTTGATCGTCTAGCGCTAGTGCAAGGTTAAGAAACCGTGAGCGATCTGTTATCACTGCGATGGAGCCGTCTGGCCACAGAATCTGAGTCGTTGCAGACTCTGTAACAACCCGTCCACCTTCTGGCAGATCAAATTCACCTGCTGGGGTTTGGGGTTCATCCTCAACATAAATCGTGAGGACGCCTGCTGGTGATGGCACAACTGAGACAGTATCGCCGTTGACATCGAAGGCGAAACCGGAATTTACCGACACAGGGCTGTTGGGTCCACCGTACTGTGTCTGACGTGCCTGAATCTCTAAACCGGGCAGTGCTGATCTGGCAAGCACAAACTCACCTACTGCCTGAAAGCTGTAACCCAGTCCATCAATAGTAACTAAGTGTGGATCGGTGTAGGACGCCGGTACCGGCACAAGAGGCTGTACGAGAACAGGAGGGATGGACGACTCACCGGCTGATTCGCCATCGGGATCAATAAGTACTTTTACTGTTTCTTTGCACGACAGGTTTGAAGCATCGCTGGGCACAGGAGTAACGACTCTCGTCAGGCAGGAGTTTGCGTTATTTGGCGGATAGGCCTCGAGGTACTGCTCGCAAGAGAGGTCGGAAAATGGCAAGACGTCGGCGCGAAGGTGACCGGCGACTGCGAGAGGAATTTCTGCCCCACGACCCGGAGAGACTTGGTCCGGCGTGCCAGCGGCTAGCCCTCCTGTAATCAGCTCTCCGCTGAAACCGTAGGTGCATTGCTGCCCTGGTCCACCGTTGTCGGGTGTCCACCGAATTTCAGACACCGCGCCCGGGTGATTGTCATTGAGCTGAGGCCAGAAGGGGGGATCAGAGACCGGAATACCCTCAATCTCACTAGGAAGATTAGGTAACCAGAACCAGGATCCCGGATTTCCTGACGAATCCTCTACCGGTAATAATTTAACTACCGTTGATAAATTATCTGCAGTTAATAAATCATCTGCCGTTAATGCAAATTCTGCCGTTGGCTCGGGAACCACATCTGAGAGTTGACAGGGGCAGGCGGGCAACGACTCGTACCAAGCACGTTGCGGTGCTTCGCCCACGCCTATCCGTGAGAGGTAGATGCTCCCGAAAGGGCATCTAGGAGCCTCACGCGCGCCAACGAGCAAGTTTCCCGAAGCTGTTAGATCGAGCCTCGAAAGACACTGCACAGACCGGCCTGACCCAGGCGGTGTAAGGGTAGCCGATGTGGGACTAGCATCACTTTGCAACGTCTGTTCGACTATCTTAAGAATTCCCTGGTCGACAGAGGCAGTCACACTGAACGAGATAATATTGTCCTCTTTGTCCAGGGATGTGACACGGCTCGTGCCAGTGTAAATGTCACCAGCTCGTTGCAGCTCAAGTTCGTAATTGAAGGACGCGCCGTATGGGTCATCCTCAGCATCGAAAGCTTGATACAGAACTCCTGTCCATCGCCCGGTGAAATTCGTTGCGTCAGGTTCTTCGATACCATCGGTGCCCGTGTCTTCCGTCCCCATATCGTCACTAACAGACGACCCAGAAGATCCACCATTACCGCAACCACTGAGTGCCAAAAACGCGAGGAACGCTATCGCCAGCTTGAAATAGTTGTTATTTCTCATTCAAATCCTATCCGGTAGTTGTTTTATGACAAACGAATCTACATGGTTGCTATTACAACGTTAAATACTTATTAATAAAGCGGTTACATCTAACTTAATAGCTCTAGCGATCGTATGGTGAGATCTTAGGTCATCCTCGCCTTTACAACAAACCCTGTTCTATCAGCATCGCTATTGTGAAAGTTGTTGTCAAAGCTCAGCAAAATTATCACGCAAAACAAAGAAATGAGATAACCAGAGCGTCACTAAAAATAGTGAAGCGCCACAATAGTAGCTTTGGTCACAATGCTGCGGTTCCAGTAATTAGAATTCTCTGTGGCATTCATCTTATATTACTGACATTGTTGCGCAAACGAGGGTTTGTGCAACGAATTACACCTCTACGGGGAATATAGCGTTGCGCGTTGCAATAACCTGTTGCATAATCAAATCGAATTGCAACAGGTATTTGCATGATGCGATAGAGGTATGTGCGCGTCTCGACACAGCATCAGGATACAGCCGCTCAGTTGGCGGCTATCCTCGCCCAAAACTAATAGAACTAAAATCGGTATCCGGTAGAGATAAGAACTTTTAGACCTTCATGGTTTGGGTTGCGTGTCGAATCTCTTGGTTTTTGATCAAGTAAATCCAGCCCCAACATAAAGCCCTTCTGGTCCAAAGAGGTAAAATAATAGTTAGCGCTAACCGCAAATCCACTTAGATCATCTACTATGTCGTGGTATCGAAAGACGCTACAACCAAAGGATATTCTTGTGGATATCAAATATTCGTATCCCGCACTTACACCTAGCAAGCCTAGAGAAAAACGAAACTTGTGTCGATCTGTGATTTGAGCTAACTGAGCGCCAATAAAGCCAGCCTATTGTGGCCCCAAACCAACTGATATTGAAGGCTTAGCAGTCGCGTCACTGCAAAAACATAGAATAGATATGATCAGCATCTTATGGATATATTTCATAGATTAGTACCCGAGGTTTGATCAAAGAAATACTCGTTGCTTGAACAAGTTCATTACTAGCATACCTATCACATATGCTTTGTCGATAGGTTAAGTACGCTTAGAGAGCAAATATCTGGATATTATCCGGCGTCATTTATCAAACTACCCTCAGATGTCTGGTTACCGCACACATTGCAACAGCGTCTAAAGCAATTACAGGCCACTGACTGAGCGGACGTTCCACCAGTGCTTGCCGTCGGTCACGGTCGTGAGGGAGGCCTTTGAGCATTTGCTGCATCAATTGTGGCTGGCCCACAGTGTTTAGTAACATTTATCCCTGGTGGCGAGAGATACAGTGTGCTTGCTGACGAGCTTTATAATGTTCTGCGAAAACTGGGCGGCAGACCGTTTGAACACCGAATCAATAGCCTCTCGGCAGCCTACGTCAATACGCACCAGTGACATGCGTATCCAATAATATCCGGAATTTGTCCTACTAATCAGGATACTGAAGCTGAATAATCAAATTCCCATTTGACATGAGGTATCTAATAATGAAAATCTATTTACGCGCCCTGTCACGCTTAACTCTCATAGTAGTCTTACCTATAATCATTTGTGCTTCCGTATCAGCGCATGCAGCGCAGTACATCCCATTGAACAGCGGCAATCGACTCAGTTCAGAATCTGTCTCTGTCACATTTTCATCTGGATTGACAACAGTAACGGATATTGATGTTGACTCTTTGTCCCTTTATCAAATTTCCACCGAACAACAAGCGTTCCTTATTTCGGGACCAGTGTCCAAGGAAACCAGTCGATACCAAGAAATGAACACCTCCGCTACTATCGACTACTCAATTCACGATAGATTGACGGTATCTGGCGCTATAACGAACTATTCAAACAGACAGACGAGCACTGCATCTGATGGAATGGTAACTAAAGATAATGGAACATCACGAATCGGTATGGGTGTGTCATTCGAACTACTGCAATGTCACTGCTCCGTGTCTATGGATATCCCACTGTCTGAATTAGTATCAGTGAATGGAAAACCCATAAAATTAAGCGCAAAAACGATGACGTTAACAGGGCAGTGGAATATACCATTGGACCCACTGGTATTTTCTTTACAAGGTTCTGTAACGTTAAGGAAGCCGTTCGATGTCGATGACATCGCTGTTGATTTCGGTGATACAAAATCTCTATCCTCAGCTATTAATTTTTCTGTAAACGATCAGGTAACACTAAGTGGTGGGATTAATATCAGCCATTACGGCGCCCAGGTGATTGGTCAAACTACATCTGCATCTAACATTGGGCTGAGCACCAACTTTGGAGTGGGGTATATGTTTAACTCTTCACTATCGCTACTTATAAGTTATTCACAAGCACGAGACAACATGACAGAGAATGTTGCTTTAGCCATAGCGTTTAGTCATTGATATCACGAATTGGTGCTAATAGATTGCTATTTAAATCCGGAATTTGTCCGTATATAAATACTATTTGTAATTACTATATAGTTACACCAGCAGGCAACGTAAGCTGTTGAGTGTAAACCTAGCAAGGTAGCCATATCATTCGGCAACCTTATTCAACTCAACGAAGGAGTAATAATTATGATCACTAAAAACACAGTAACGACTATGTCGGTTGCACTATTTCTATTCGCAAATAGCGTTCACGCAGGATCATCTCTCGCTAGCAATAACGACGATTATCTCAGCTCTATGCTCACAGGAAACGACTCCACTATGATGACTGAGCATGAGATGGATAAAACTAGCGGAGATTGGGGTCCCGTAGGTGCACTCGTTGGTGCAGCGACTGGTACAGCACTTTATGTTGTAGCGAAGAAAGTGTCAGGAGAGAAAGTCACCTGGAAGGGCGCTGCAACGGCAGGCGCAGTTGGTGCAGCTGTGGGGGCAGTAGGTGGGCCAGTAGGCATCGCGGCTAAAGCTGCGAAAGTCGCCAAAACTGCGAAAAGAGCAGGCACAGCAGCAAAAACGTTGACATATAGAGCTGCTACAGCTTATCACTCACCTAAAGGTGAAATGGCTCGACAGGTCGGAACCCTTGCAAGAGATACTGGTAGAGCTGTTTTATATAAGTATAGATAGAACATTTCTTAACTAGTTTTATGAGGAATTTCTATGTCCGTTAATAGTGATGCTGCATCAAATGCAGCATCACATTTTTCTAATTACTAACGATTAGAGAAATGAATTACGTAACTGTTGGAGAACTACACATGATCTCTAGGATAGTGAATATAGCGATGCTGTGCATCTTTATAGTATCGGCTCACTCTAATTTATTCGCCGCTGAAGTGAACGCCTTGTCAAATTCGAAGTCTCTCAAAGAGTCGTTGTCAAGCATCGAGACTTGGAGTGACAGGCGCTTTAAAGGGATTACTCGTCAGGAGTACGACTATTCCTGTGGTGCTGCCTCGTTAGCGACCCTAGTTAATAATCTCTATCATTTATCGTACAGTGAAGAGGACATCCTCAACTTTGCAGATACGGAAGGTGCTGCGCTAACCATGAGTGATATGAAAACGATTGCGGAATCCCTTGGTTACATTGGTTTTGGCGCGAAGCTAAAAACATTGGAGAAAATGGATTTCATGTTCATCGTTCACTTGAAGCCCTACCTAGGGGATTACGAACATTATTCAGTCGTTGAAAGCGTGGGCGACAATACAATCACACTCGCAGACTCTGCCTGGGGGAGGAAAGTATTTCCTATCAGCAAATTCATGGAAATGTGGCTCATTCACGAAGATGATGATGGTATGAAGGTAGGATATATCTTTGGAGCACTACCTCCACCTGAACAGAGAGATCTTGTAACAAATAGTTTGAAACCTCCTCGCTCCCTGATTCCAGAACACGTATATCGTCACCTTAGTATGCAATCAATGTTGTATACCCGCTAGCATGAAAGGAGGTATTTACCTTAAACGACGAGTGATGTTCATTAATTGCCATCTTTGTAACAGTATCTGGCTGATGTTCAATATACGACACGTATCTGTTTCAATCGTGACGGGGTTGGACCCTAGTGTGAGTCGCCACTGGTCACTATTAGATTGAGGCTCAATTACACATAAAATATAGGTTCTAATTATGAATAATAGGGATGATGTAAAATATGTCGCCAAACTTCTTCTCATCGACGACACTAAGAGCTTCTGTAATAATATATGTAACTATTTCGAAAAACGATCGAGTGAGGATGGAAACTATACTTATAGAATAGAGACAGAAACTATAGCGGCTCAAGCTTTAAGACATATAAATGAATTTTGCCCGCACGTAGTAATCCTCGATCATTTTTTTAAAGGTCAAAAAGAAACCGGTTTTGATATATTTTGGAAAATAGTAGATAGATTTAGTGATCGGATTAGAGATCGTACATTAGCAATAATATATTACTCAAAAACCGATGAATTTGAGGAAGAAACTGATTTACAAAGTCATTTTCTGGAAAGAGGTCTAGAGGAGCCCGGTAACGCAATAATTAGATTGAAACGCGAATACAAATCTTCAAAATTGCTGGAGTACGACGTTTGTATGTTACTGAGAGGTATATTACGTACTCAGCCAGAGGAAATGTACATCGGCGACTGCAATAAATGTTGTTTGCATATTGATTTTTTACATGATTGGCTATTTGTAGGGCGAGGTGACAATAGATTGTCTCTATTTAAGAGTAAGAAGATAGCACGTAATTTAATCATCTATCTAGCCAGCGAGCCAGGTAAGTGGCGAAGTATTGACGAGATTAGTGAGTATTGTTGGCGTGGATCAAGTGATGAAGAAACAGTCAAACATTATCTTAGGAATCTGCTGCATAAATTTAAGGAAGAGATAGGCCATGATAAATTGTTTGGGTACATTGAAAAAATAGACGATTCATATAGAATGCGTGAAAACATAAATTGTATCTGCAGCAAAGATCGCCATGGATAATACACTTATAGCAGCTCTACTTTTTTCATCCACATGTATGCTAACAGGGGTGTATCTTCTTGCTTATGGCGTATCGTCACGTAAAGTTAAAGCGCTAGAGGGCCAACTTTTCAGCCAGTATGCGGCTCTACTATTCACAGAGATGAACGTTCATGAAAGGCTCGACAATCCTATTAAAGCAATCGTTTCTGCTCTCCCTTTATTAGAATGTTCTGACAATAGTAGCGTCGTCACTGATATCAAACACCAGACCGAAACCATTCAATATGGTGTTGAATATATGCGACGTACTCTAAATATGTTGGACGGAAGAGAACATCTTGGAAAGTTCGAAATTAATTTGAATAAACTCATTGCCGAGAATATATTGATTCCAAGTAAATATGGAGAGCATGTAAAACTAATTGATAACGGCACTCAATATAGTGTTGTGGCTACGAAAATGGAAATACTCGCTGCGGTTAGCATTATTCTGGACAATGCATTACTTTATGGCGAAGCTCCTATAACAATTGATATTAGACGAAACAGAAGCAATAAAAAAATAAGAATTATCGTAAGAAACGGAGGGAGTAATACAATTGATCAATCCACCAAAGACGTAGTTAAGACTATTGAGAACGCCGAAATTGATGCAGACATAAGAAAACTAGTTTCAAGATCGTCTGTAGAAGGGCATGGAAATGGTGTGGGGTTGATCGTTGCCCAATTGATAGCGAAAGCATACAACGGAAAACTGATTCTTATCGATCAAAATACATACTTTGAGAACGACCTATGGGAATCCACAGCAGTTATTTTAGAACTATCGCAGAGTTAACTATTCAATCTCTAAAGTCTGTATACGCACGTTTGTGTGATAGTGCCTTTATTATTGGTGGAATACTAGTGATATCTGCGCTATTTACCTTTTCATTGTTTGTATACAAACCATTACGCACACAATCCCTCAACAGCACATCGGTTTTTGACAGAGTTAAAGATAGAAATATACTTAACTGTGGAATCGAAGGAAATCTGCCACACTTTAGTGACTTCAAGGACAATAAATTTGTTGGCTTCGACGCAGATTATTGTAGAGTGATTGCCGTGGCTATGTTCGGTGAACTTACAGATAGCAATATAGACTTTAAGCCAGTTGCTGTTAAAAATAATCAGCGCTTTGAGTCTCTGTTAGATGGGTCTGTTGACGTTGTTGTGCGAAACACTACGTTTACAGTTGGTCGCGAAATTAAGCATGGCGTCACTTTTGGACCAATAATATACTACGACATACCAGGAATACTCGTTCGCCAGAACTCGTCAATAGACACTGTAAAAATATTGACGGGAGACACAAATGATGAAACTAATCATAAAACTATATGTGTTGCACCCAATACATCCACATTTTATAATATAGAGAAATGGATAGAAAAAAACGATTATGACTTGAGAATAATAACTAAAGACGATACTCCGGATAAAGCTGATTATAACAATGACACATTATTTCAAGAAATTACCAGCTCAGTTTCGACGAGTCCTTGTCAAGCAATCGCTTCTGACAAATCACAACTCGTTGCCAAAACCTTTGGCGTAACGGAAAAGCACAAGTTGATTGATGTGACATTGGATGGGAAAGAACCGCTGGCGCCGATGTACAAAGCTGGAGATCACAAATGGGCAAGATTAGTTAACTACGCTGTTTATGCAACGATTTACGCAGCAGAGAGGGACACATCCAAAGATGACTTTAAAAGCATGAAGTCACGGCTGAACAAAGATGATCTACCAGACCAACATAGCTGGATACTCGGTAAAGATATTTGCCATATTGCTGAAGATATGGGTATAAGTAAGGAATTTATCTATAACATAATAAGCAAAGTAGGTAACTACTATGACATATATGAGGCTGAGAACAATATACCAGAGAAAGACGTATACGGAAATGAATTAAAGAAGGGTGATAATCGGATCCATGTTCATGATGGCCTACATTACTCTCCACCTTTTACACACCCGGACACACTTACCGAAAAACTATGTGAATGATTATATGAAATACTCGGATCTTGATCAGTATCCACACATGGAGTTGAGATAAATATGAATGGTTCTTTTCTATCCTACTTTGCCTCATAGACAGGTTCGTAAATTACAGTATTTGCACATATTCGAAGTATAGAGTGTAGAAGATATTAATAATCTATTAATCGAATGCTATCAGTGACGCCTAGGTCATACAATTGTGCAAGCAGTCAGGAAGCGGTTGACGACGACAGAACATTGTGATGAACCGGAAGTCGGAGTCGGAGTCGGAGTCGGAGTCGGAGTCGGAGTCGGAGTCGGAGTCGATAGAGCTTGCGCCAACGGGCAGAAAAAAACAGTGCTTATATCCATCTATCCGGTGGTAGTTCGGCCCGAAATACCATTAATCCGTTAAAACAGCATTAGTACGGATATAGTAAACATGTTCCCCGCCATGACCGCACTTGTAGATGAAGTTATATGCCGCCGATGATCATGAGTGAGGGCGGTAACATTGTATGTAAATGCAAACCCTCTTTTACGGTTGCTGTGACGTTTTTCGGACGTTTCTTCGACGTGTGAATTCATGTCGTATTTTGTCGTACTGTGCAATGTGCACGTCTCGTTCTTTTTTCTTTTGTGCAAGCTTCACAGTTAGTTCGTGCAGTTGCGCAGTTACATGGCCGACTTGCTCCTTGTGATAAGCAAGTGTCTCTTGCGTAATCGCATATTCGGCATGCAGTTGCTCATCGCGCAGCCCTGATAAATCACTGCTGTCATAATTTGGCAGTTCCTGACTCACCTGGTGCCTCCCTTATGTCGAATGGTTGCTGTCACTTTCACTACGTGATTTAAGCACCGCAGCTCGTGCCTCACGAAAGGCCAGTATTTTGGCCTTACCCTCACCACGCCAGGCACTAGGCAACTGCTTCGGCTCAGGCTGGATATCAAGGCCTCGATCCGCATAACTTTTCATGCTTACACGAACCGAATGCCCGGTTCGTTCCAAGGAGGCATTCACACACGCACCCCAACGTTCACGCAGCGCCTTCAATTCGGCTTTGCGCTCAACCGTTGTGAGCTTTACACCAGGGCGCTCACCAAATCCCTTTTGACACCCTCCGCGATCCGGGTGTGCGGCATTGAATCGCCTGAAGTACTGATCAGGATCTCGCGCTATCCCATCCACTCGACGCTCGGAAAACATCAGATGCACATGCGGGTTATCCAGCCCATCAGATGCACGAGGCACATGGATCGCGTACTGGTACGCATGAACCTCCCCCAGCTCCTCCACGACAAAATCTTTAACTAAGCCCCGCCGCTCATCCGGTGATAGCTCACGCGGTAGAGAAATTAGGAATTCACGGTACGACGAGCCGTTCGCCCGCTCATAGGCATCAGCAGCCTGCCAGAACCGCGAAGGGTCATGCTCGGCCCACGCAGGCATGTTGCCGTGCTCACTGGCTTCCAGCAACTCACCTTGCTCGGTGTAGCGCTCATAAGCTCCAGTGCGCGCCACATACGCTGCATGGCCGGTAGCGCTGCCCTTGGCTCCGACTTTGACGCTGAATCCGGCTATGGCCATGAGCCCTCTTTTACAGTTGCTGTGACGTTTTGCGGACGTTTCTTCGACGTTTGAATTCATGCCGTATTTTATCGTACTGTGCAGCGTGCACGTCTCGTTCTTTTTTATTTTGTACAAGCTTCACAGTTAGTTCGTGCAGTTGTGCAGATACATGCCCGACTTGCTCCTTGTGATAAGCAAATATATGTTGGTTCAATACATGCGTAATTACGTAATTATATGGCTATTATCACATAATTTATAAAAATTATAACCATAAAAAGAATGAAGATTGCCAACAAATACCAACCTATAGATTTCCTGAAAATAGAATGGTAAAGCTGGAGTATTTGACGATCACTTTTTGCACTAAAAACGCATACGGAGTTGAACTTCTCCATTATTATTGAGTTTTCACAGGAGCTTAGTTCGTAGTCTTGTATTTCGAATTCTCTGGATATCATTAAGTCTCTTGACTTATTATTCCAACGTAAATCTCTCCATTTAAGATACGCAGGTACGAGAAATGAACATGTAAATACCAGCACTATTAGAAGTGCAGAAGATACTATTCCATCGATAGTGAGCAATATCTTTGGATAAGTTCTAGTCAGCGTTTCTATTGCAGCTGTAGCGTTGCTGCTGACTCCACCACATTTTTCATTTAGCTGTTTAAGAGCCCCCTTATTAAACAAATCAAACGTATTTCCACCTAAGGTGAAATCGAATAAATTATTCTTTAAGAATTGACGAAGTGATGCTAGTGCGAATCCAAGCTCATCGCCGGTACGATAAAATCCCCAGGTAATTGATATTGCGAATAGTGAGTTTAGTGTTAGATAGTCGTTTAACTCTTGGGATAGGGATATCTGAAATACTGAGAATATTGCTCCCCAGAAACCATCAACCAGGTCTCTATAGGCTTCGATCATTGACCTTATGAATCCTACCCATGCAAGAACACCGTCCAACAGACTTGCTAGTGAGACTACTGCGCTGAATGTTGAAAAACCGATCCAGATGTAAAAAAGTATTTTCTTAGGATCCGATATCCTTGACCTTGCCTCTGATTGTGCCATCAGAATCTGTCTCCAGTGTCGTGCTTAATGGGTTGTTCTAACTATGGCTCCCAGTACATAAGCGGGTGCATATTTCTGTTCAGCAGAGTTATGTCATTGAAATAATTGACATTGACTACGTTGTTTTGAAATTAGCGCTGAGATTGTTGAATTTCCAGTAAATCAATATGTTGGATGGTTTGATGCTAGCAATGAAAAGTTGACTATCAATTTATACCAAATCAGTCGCTTAGAGTGCTTGAACGGTAATTTACGTCCGCTTATGTACTTGTCACGCTCCCTGAAGGATTTATTGCTAGTGCTGGAGAAGATCGATCAGGCCGATGCTCATTTTCAGAGTTTGACTGAGTCCATTGACACCACCACGTCTGCCGGTCGGATGATGATGCACATGGTGGGCTCGTTTGCCGAATTCGAACGATCCTTGCTGCGTGAACGAACACGTGCTGGATTGGATGAGGCGCGAAGTGCAGGGCGGGTTGGTGGCCGCCGTCCAAAGCTGACTCAAGCACAACAGCAGGAAGTGACTTCCCTTGTGATTTCTGGACAGAAGAGTGCCGCGGACGCAGCGCGTTTGTTCCGAGTGCATCCGGCGACGGTCTCGCGAGTGGTTGCCAAGCATCGTTCTGAACAGTTAAAAAAGGCTACGGCGCTGAAACCGTCAATTAAGAAGCAGTCGGTAGCTAAAAAAGTAAGTTCAAAAAAGCGAATATCGAAGAAGAAATCAGCAAAGTCGGTTTAAATCGCACGAACACTTCTGAAACTCATGAGCAGACATTCAAGTTGCTATTTTCAGCGTCAGATTTTGGTCGTCTGTCGGCCAAAAGCTGCTGTTGATGGTAAGCTGCTATATAGACTGCTGACCGTCTGCTCTGGCTCTCTAAGCAGCTGGTCGGCTTGAGCTCACATTGCCTCAGGTTCCAAGAATTTGGATGACTCAATACTTCCCAAGCAGTAGATGAGCTTGTCACGAAGCACAGTGTCTGCAATCGAACTGTAAACTAATGTATGAACGGCATTGAACTAAACCGCTGCGCGGCGCTTTAAAACCCGACACATTGTGTCTGTAACTGTACTTCCAGCATTCATCGGTATTTAACTGTTCATAGGTCGCTTTTGGCCTGAATGAGGAGTTATTCGATGACACCCTTACGTCAAAAACTGCTGGATGCC
>Ga0209187_1001668_pt1 | contig 24371 bp, 25 predicted proteins | sample BantaG_FD_187430 | JGI IMG/M metagenome (GOLD analysis project Ga0209187, IMG submission 187430) | Marine algal microbial communities from Bantry Bay, Ireland - BantryBay_4 metaG (SPAdes) (version 2) | ecosystem: Host-associated > Algae > Red algae > Unclassified | place: Bantry Bay, Ireland...
CTTTTTGCCGCTAGTTTCGTTAAAAAGCCTCGTGATAGCGCGGCTATGGCAGCCCGACCGTTCCGGTTCCTTCACAGGGTTCAGTCATATTTTTTGCCTTACTAGCAACAAAAATCTCTAACCCAAAATTCTTAATTTATTAATACCTCATTCCTTATCACTCCAGGTCTTTTTTTCTAAAAACAAGTTACTAGTAACTTACTTTACGTCGATCAGTTCCACATCAAAAATCAGCGTAGCGTTGGGTCCGATGTTTGGTGGAGAACCACGCTCTCCGTAAGCCAGATTACCAGGAATCCAGAAACGGTATTTGGCACCCTCTCCCATTAACTGAACTCCTTCGGTCCAACCCGGAATTACCTGATTGAGGCCAAAAGTAACGGGCTCTCCCCGTTTGATGGAGCTATCAAAAACGGTTCCGTCGAGCAACTTACCTTCGTAGTGGACTTCCACTTTATCCGTGGCCGCAGGCTTTTTGCCACTGCCCCCTTTGAGTTCTTTGTATTGTAATCCGGAAGCGGTCGTTTTTACGCCATCTACCTTCCCGTTTTCGGCAAGAAAAGCGACACCAGCCGCAAGGTTAGCTTCCCCTTCAATAGCTGCTTTTTCCATCGACTTGACCTGCATATCGGCAGTAAATTTTTCTACCTGACCAGCGATGGTCAAACTATCCATGACAGCATTTCCGCTATTAAAATCACGGCTACCTGCGCCAAATTGAGCGCCGTCCAGTTCCATACCCATGCTTTCCATCTGGAAAGAAAAGTCCTGGCCAATTGCCAGAGAAACACTATCCGTACTAAAGGTAAAAGGCTTATCCTTGGAAGCAGGATCTCTTTGTTTTAGCATCATTTCCATTTGGAACTGATCGATTAATTTTCGGGATTCTTCGTTGGTGAGGCCCTGACCTTTTGACTGATCAACAAAACCTTTTTGCAGCATTTCGGCGTTGAGTTCCATTCCCTGCTTTTCCATGTTTTGGGAGAGGTAATTTCCAATTGCATAGGACATACTGTCTTTTGCCGTGGCGAGTTTTGCGTTGCCGGAACCAGAACCGGCTCCCTCTCCACCACAGGCGGAGAATATTAGCAATAAACCCACACATAAGCCTCCGGCGAGGATTAATTTTTTCATGTAAATTTTAATTTTGATAATAAAACACGCAAGCTACCAAGATTTTAGGGATTAATCCCAGATATTGACTTCCATTTCTAAACTTATTTTGAATTTTTGACGGACAGATTCCCGAATTTTAAGAGCGAGTGCGTGTATTTCACGGCCTTTGGCTTGTCCGTAATTGACCAGAACAAGTGCCTGATTGACATGAGTCCCAGTATCCCCTACTCGCTTCCCCTTCCAACCGCATTGTTCAATGAGCCAGCCAGCAGGTAACTTGATGGTCCCGTCCGACTGGGGATAATGTGGAAGTTCGGGGTATTGTTGGTGCAGGCTGGAAAATAATTTTGGATCAATTACCGGATTTTTAAAAAAACTTCCGGCATTTCCAATCTCCCGAGGATCGGGAAGTTTTTCGGAACGGATTTTTATTACCGCATTACTAATATCGCGAATCGTGGGTTGGTCTATTCCCGAGTCCTTTAAAACAGTTTTGATGGCCCCGTAAGAAAGTCGGAGTGGGTGCGGCGGTTTAGACAGTTTAAACCAAACTTTGGTAATGATATATTTTCCTTTCAATTTATTTTTAAAAATACTATTCCGGTAACCGAAAGCCAATTCTTTTTTTCGAAAAACCCTTAGTTTTCCAGACGCTATTTCTACTGCTTCGAGGCGATGAAACACCTCTTTAATTTCGACTCCGTAGGCACCAATGTTTTGCATGGGAGAAGCACCTACCGTACCCGGAATGAGGGATAAATTTTCCAATCCTCCCAAATCATTTTCTACGGCGAATAAAACCAGTTGGTGCCAGTTGACGCCCGCTCCGGCGGATAGATAAACTGCCCGTTTGAAAGTTCGTTCTATTTTTATTCCGGGAATAGAGATTTTTAAAACCGTGCCTTTTATATTATTTAGCAATAAAATATTTGAGCCACCACCCAGGATGTAAAAGGGTTTCGTAATTTTCGGTAGAATAAGCTGCAACTGCGCAACGGAATTTATTTCGATGACCTGGTCGGCAAACGCTTCGATCCCAAAAGTATTAAATGCTCGTAGTGATTTATTCATGTAAAAGATGTGGATAAGCGATTTCAAAACCCCAAAGTCCTTTTTTTACGGGCAGGAGTACCTGGTCTCCTTTTTGAGCTTTTTGATAAATGGGTGTCTTGGTAGTTAAACGAAGAACCGCTCCTTTTCGGACGACAAAAGCATAATAGCCATCAGGATTTTCTTGTGGAATTCGACCGAATCTGCTTTCGTTGAATCCTTCACTTTTTACAAACTCTACGGATTCTTCTTTTGTTCCACTAAAGGATAATAGTCGATTACTCATACTAAAAACAAGCGGCATCACAATAGCACCAAGGATCATCATCCCGAGGAAAATCTGGAACTTACCAATGATTTCCTGACTTTTTTGCTGTAATTTATAACCGATGGCCAATCCGACCACCGAGCCAATTAGCACTCCGACACCAATTAATTTATTTCGGTTAAAAGTATTGGCATAATAAGAAAATTCATTAACGTAGAGCAAGATAAAAATAAAAAAACCGATCGCACCAGCGGCTATTTTTTTGACATTATTTATGGCTGATTCTGAAGTTGTGGTCATGGTTACAAATTTAATAATAAAACGGAAATGTTCGGGATAGATACGGTTTATTAATGGGAATGGGAACTAGAATTAGAATTAGAATTAGAATGGGAATTAGAATTAGAATGGGAATTAGAATGGGAATTAGAATTAGAATGGGAATGGAAAGTTTTAGATTTTTGAGGGAGGTTGGCCTTTTCCTTTTCCCGATCTGACGTATACCAACCCACCCAACGCGGTGAGCCATAAAGCAATGGCCATTAATTTTCCGGGCGGGTATTTATCTGCCAGGGGACCACCAAACAAATAAGCGCCGAGCGCTACGATTCCGTAGACGGAATAGCAAAATCCCAATTGTAAAATGCAACTATTTATAAGGATTAAAAAAATACCAAAAAAATAGGAGTTTTCCTTTGACAATCAGATAAAGGAATCATATATTTGCAGCGCTTTAGAAGAAAGGCACCTTGACAATATGTCACTTGAAAAGGATCCGACCGACGCAAAACGAAGGCGTTTAACCTGGTTTTAATTTTAAACACAGGTTAGACGGCCCCTTCGTCTATCGGTTAGGACGCCAGGTTTTCATCCTGGAAAGAGGGGTTCGACTCCCCTAGGGGCTGCTATAGCTTAAACCCTTGCAAATCAGTTATTTGTGAGGGTTTTTTGTTTGTATTTGGCTATCAGGTTAATAACTGTTTTAGGTTTTTTTAGTAATGAGAAGAGAACGGGAACTAATAAACCACTGTTTCCTTGTCCTTCACCCATTTCCCCCAGCGCTGATTATATCCGTGTACCTGACTGGTGGGTCTACTATATCCATCGACTAAGGGATAACCGGCATTGATCCAGCTAAAAATACTACCGTACAAATTGTAGACGTGATCATATCCCGCTTTTTGAAGTTTCTCCCCGATTCGCTCACTTCGATATCCAACAGAACAGTAGGTCAAGACCTTGGTATCTTTCGAGATATGCTCATCCGCGAGCCGCTTCAGATCAAAATCATCATAGCCCACCCAGATCGCTCCTTCGATATGACTGACGTCGTATTCAGCTTTTTCACGGGTATCCAAAATTATGTAATCGGAAGGATGGGCTTTTAATTCTTCCACCGTGATATCGGTGACGCTTCCTTTTGCCATCTTGTCCGCCATAGTGTTGAATTCAGCTTCCGTAAATTGTCCGGCTACTTTTGGGGCCGTGGAACATTGAAGAAAGGTAATGACGAAGAGGAGATATAGGTATTTCATCTTTTATGGTAATTAAGGAATGAGGTATTAATAAATTAAGAATTTTGGGTTAGCGATTTTTGTTGCTAGTAAGGCAAAAAACATGACTGAACCACGTGAAGGAACCGGAACGGTCGGGCTGCCATAGCCGCGCTATCACGAGGCTTTTTAACGAGACTAGCGGCAAAAAGATCAAGCCAAAAACGTAAATTTATTATTAACTCATTCCTAAGACTCAAAGAAAATCCAATTCTAATTCACATTAAAGCGCTTTGTGTCTTAGTGGCTAAAATTCTTTGCGGTTTTCACTACTACTCCACCTCTTTCCACCCGTCATATCCGCCTTCGAGGTTGTATATTTTTTCAAAACCTGCGTCTTCCAAAATAGAACAAGCTCGACTACTGCGTCCCCCTTTTTTACAGTAAACCAGGTAGGTTTTCGATTTATCCAGTCTATTTACTTCCGATTTAAATTCCGGATTTTGTATATCCAGATCGAAGGCACCGGGAATTTTTCCTGCGGCGATTTCTGTGGGAGTTCGCACATCCAGTACGATGGTATTGGGTTCTGACATTTTAGCTTTAAAAGCGGCGGCGTCCAGATCGACAATTCCGCCCGTGGTATTTCCATTTTCGGTAGAAGTCGATGATCCAGAGTTGCAGCTCAGGGCCACAAATTGTACAACTAAAAAAAGAAGGATAAGGTTTTTCATGATGAACATTTTAATAAAAAATTAAGAACTCCTACCTTTGCTTTTCCACCTTGTCGGTAGCGTTTTCCCAGCTCATTTAAAAGTTCGGTGACCGCGGTTATCGACTCGCTGATACTTAATAGTAGCTGCTCTTTTTCAGTAATGATGGACTCCATTTCCGTAATTTTCTTTATTTTTCGGTAAGGCGGATAGCTCATTTGTTACTTGGTTGTATGCCTGCAATAGGGATGCTCGTCCGTCGATTTCTGCGCGGAGTTTTGCTAGTTCCTGATTGATGACGTTTATATTCATTGATGATTTAACCCTTACGCTCAACTAGTAGGTGAGCTTACTCAAAAAATGTATTATCTCGCAAAGTCGCGGAGGCGCAGAGAATATAACGTGTATATCTTTATACGTGAATACCTTAAAATTCTACTCCATAAAGCACAAAAAGCGTTTCCTCCGATAGAAGAAAACACTTTTCATTTTATTATTTACACTAAGGATCATTACTACGCTTCCAATACTTTCTGTACCAAATCCGCCGCTTCCTGTAACAGGATCGCAGAGTGTACTTCCAGTCCGGATTCGTCAATAATTGTCTTGGCGATGTCCGCGTTTGTTCCTTGTAATCTAACGATAATCGGCACTTTGATGTTGCCCATATTCTTGTACGCATCCACGACACCCTGGGCTACCCGATCGCAACGTACGATTCCACCAAAGATGTTAATCAAGATGGCTTTTACAGCTGGATCCCGCAGGATAATTCTAAAAGCTTTTTCTACCCGGTCCGCATCTGCCGTACCTCCTACGTCGAGGAAATTGGCTGGTTCTCCACCCGATAGTTTGATAATATCCATCGTTGCCATTGCCAGTCCCGCACCGTTGACCATACAACCTACATTACCGTCCAGATTTACGTAGTTCAGACCATAACCTTTTGCTTCTACTTCCACCGGATCTTCTTCGTCCGTATCTCTCAATTCTGCTAAATCGGGGTGTCTAAACAAGGCATTTTCATCCAAAGAAACTTTACTATCAATCGCAATTACCTTATCGGTACCTGTAACGATCACTGGATTAATTTCAAATAAACTGGCATCGCTACCGACGAATGCCTGATAAAGATTGTAAATAAATTTACGCATTTCCTTTAGTGCTGCGCCTGATAAGCCCAGGTTAAAAGCAATCTTGTTCAACTGAAAAGTCTGGAGACCCAACGTAGGATCGATATATTCTTTATGTAATAAATGCGGTGTTTCTTCGGCTACCTTTTCGATATCCATTCCACCTTCTGTAGAGTAGATAATCACGTTAGATTTACGCTCCCGGTCCATCAGAATAGACACGTACATTTCGCTGCATTCGTCAAAACTGGGTACGTAGCTATCTTCGGTAATCAGGACTTTACGAACCAGTTTACCTTCTCCTTCCAGTCCACCCGGCGTTTGCGGAGTCTTCAGCATCATACCGATAATATCCTCCGAAAACTGACGTACTTCATCCACATTCTTGGCTACTTTTACGCCACCACCTTTACCACGTCCACCCGCGTGAATCTGTGCTTTTACCACCGCGTACTCTGTACCGGTTTCCTTGTTAAGGGTTTTGTAAGCCGCAACTGCCTCGTCCACATTGGTGGCGACAATTCCTGCGGGAATGACAACGCCGTACTTCTTTAGCAATTCCTTTGCCTGATATTCGTGTAAGTTCATATTTAATTAGGTGTTAATATTTAATTATTTTGGAATCATTCTCTACTCATTCTCCGCTTCCTGGCCACAAATGTAAGAGAATCCGGCATAAGTACCAAAATAGGTTGGGACATAATCTAAAAAATCCCTATTTTCGGCGCTTAATCATTAGTTATTGGGCTGAGGTCAATAAAGACCGCCATTCTCACAGAATTTTTTGTCCAAAACGCTCTTTTCATTCAGATGTTAACCTAAATTTCAAGCTTATGCCAGCTGACTTACTCGGAAATCTATTTACCCTATTAATGCTAATTATGCTTCAATTAGTGCTCGGTTTTGACAACCTGCTCTATATTTCCCTCGAATCTAAAAATGCGCCACCGGATAAGCAGGCGTACGCTCGTAAAGTGGGGATTGCGATGGCGGTGGTACTTCGAATTATTCTTTTATTTGTGCTCATCAGCCTGATAGAAGCTGTTCAGGATCCAATTTTTGATCTTCATCTTGGCAAATTTGTACACGGTAGCTTCAACGTGCACAGTATCATCGTTTTATTAGGTGGAATTTTTATTATCTATACAGCCATCAAAGAAATTTTCCACATGATGGCCCTGGAGGAATCGCACGAAAAGGAGAAGAATACCAAGCAAAAATCACTCGGTTCGGTGATCACCATGATCATTATTATGAATCTGGTCTTCTCGTTCGATTCTATTCTGAGTGCCATGGCACTGACAAAAGTATTCTGGGTTATGGCTACGGCTATCGTAATCGGTGGACTGGTGATGATCTGGATGGCTGACCGTGTTTCTGATTTTCTGGCAAAAAACCGGATGTACGAAGTACTTGGTCTTTTCATCCTCTTTTTGGTGGGAATTATGTTGGTCTCCGAAGGAGGACACCTGGCGCACCTTAGCTTCTTTGAACATCCAATCACGCCGATGAGTAAGGCCACGTTCTACTTTGTGATCCTTATTTTGGTGGTAACGGATATTGTCCAGGGACGCTACCAGAAAAATCTTTTGGCGATCAAGCGGAAGACGACGACGATTCCGGTGAAAGAAGGGAAGGATGCTTAAGGAATGAGTTAATAAATCTCCTCACCGATTGAAGAGGATTTGGTAAATCTGGTAGAGTAGCTTTCTTAGGAATGAGTTAATAATAAATTTACGTTTTTGGCTTGATCTTTTTTCCGCTAGTCTCGTTAAAAAGCCTCGTGATAGCGCGGCTATCCCTACGTTTTTTGCCTTACTAGCAACAAAAATCTCTAACCCAAAATTCTTAATTTATTAATACCTCATTCCTTATATTTATGAGCTTACGCAAAAATAGAGCATCTATCCGGGTTGGGTAGATGCTATGCTGGATACGAGATCCTCAAATCCGCACATTTATCAATCTGCTAATCCTCTCATCTACCCCGCTATAACTCACCATCCGCACATCCAGCGCCACTTTTCTGAACTGCTCAATCACCTTCTCCAAAGACTCCAATATCCAGTGCAACTCATTCCCATACGCACCACCGCCTACCAGCGTTAAAAATACTCTATTGGATCCCGTCTTTTCCAAGTTAATCAATGTCGCGTAAAAAGTCGCTTCGTATAAAGCCTCCAAAATTAGTCGCGCAAAAGGTTCCCAGTAATGCGACTCAATTTGAGAATAGCGAACGGGTAGCGCGGAGCAGTACGCCTGGGAGACCAGTTGCCCATCACCAGCAATCGTCACCTCGGTGTTCCATTGCAGCCCAATTTTAAGTTTTGATTTTAGGTCATCGCGTGCTTCTGTAGTGAGTGCGCCAAGCTGTTTATTTATTTTTAGAAGTCCATCAATATCGGGTAAAGCATAGCCATTTCGCATTTTCCAGAGGGCTTGATTTTCGTTACCAAGCGCTTCGCCAATTAACTCTAGACAATCGATTTGATGATGGGTCGATTGTCCCGTTTGACCATTTACATCGACTAAATAATTCCGGTAGATCGTTCCTGCTCCGCAAGCAATTGCACAGGCGGGGCCTTGCGTATGATCGTACGCATAGATGCCGACACCTTCCAGCGGTGATACATCTGGCCCGACCATTTCCAATAAATTAAATTGAGAAGCTGCTTGAAATAGCGCATTTTTATTATCTGGATTGACGTGCATTTTTTGTACATCGCCGACTACTTCACTGACTTTTACGTTGCCTTTATATTTTTCAAAAGCAGGTGCTCGCGCTCGCAATGTCGCCAACGTAGGTATTTCCAAAAAGCCGAATTGGTAGGATTTGCCGTTGACTTTAGATTTTAATTGGGTACCGTTTACTTCCAAATTTCGTCGTACGTAATCGGGGGATCGTTCCTGAAATCCTGTTAGTTTTTCGAACCACATATTGTTGAATTGTTGAATCGCTGCGCTTGTTGAGTTGTTGAGTTGTTGAGTTGTTGAGTAATGATAATAATATACGAATAATAAAATGAAAACACTTTAGGAATATGGTATTAATAAATTAAGAATTTTGGGTTAGCGATTTTTGTTGCTAGTAAGGCAAAAAACATGACCCCTCCCTGACTGAACCATGTGAAGGAACCGGAACGGTCGGGCTGCCATAGCCGCGTTATCACGAGGCTTTTTAACGAGACTAGCGGCAAAAAAATCAAGCCAAAAACGTAAATTTATTATTAACTCATTCCTTAGAATCCCCCGGTATATTATTTTTCATATTTATATTTCATTAGATTAAGTACCCATCGAAAGTCCTCGTTGATTGAAGAGCCCGCATTAGAAGAGAGCCTATACTGAAAGCCCACCGAAAGTCAAACACATCACAAGAAAAAAAAGTCAATCCCCGCTCGCTGAAAGCGCAAAAAGATTCCCCAACCGATAAAGCATCCGTGCGCCCACATTCCCATCCCATTCTTTCCCACGACCGCCCACCTCACAAAGATCAAAACCAATAATCCGGCGCCCACTCTCCACTACCCTTTTCAACAAATAAAAAGCTTCCGAAAGTTCCAGGCCTCCCGGCACCGGCGTACCCGTATTCGGACATAGTTTCGGATCGAGTCCATCGATATCAAAACTAATGTAGACCAACGAAGGTAACGCCGCAATAATTTCTTCTACCTGCTCCGCCCATTTACGTCCTTTGAATTGCTCCTGGCGTAATTGTTCTTCGTAAAAAATCTGGATTCGTCCATCCGAATCGGCAGCGAGGGCGACCTCCTGTTCACAACAATCGCGGATACCGACCTGTACCAGTTTGGTAATTTGCGGAATGGCGAGGGCATTATAAAAAATGCTGGCGTGAGAATAAACGAAGCCTTCGTAAGCCGGACGTAGATCGCAGTGTGCATCGATTTGTAAAACCCCAAACGCTTCGTAACGTTCGCTGAGGGCCTGCAGGTATCCCAGCGGTACACTGTGTTCACCACCGAGGATACCGACAAGTTTGCCAGTATCGAGGAGGGTACTACTTTCCCGGTATACCCACTTTAGCAAATATTCGCAGGCTTGATTAATTTCTATTTGGATATCGTCCAGATGCGGAGAATCCTCTACGGTGTCTCCGAATTCCAGTTCTTCGATCAGTAGTTCTGCTTTACCGCGTAACTTATGGTTGAGTTTTAAAATTTCGGGATCGGAGGGTTTTAGATAGAGACCGATTTTCCAGGCATCGGGAATTTCGGGATCGTATAAATCCAGTTGGGTAGAACATTCCAGAATATTTTCGGGCGCCAGGGCGGTACCGTGACCGTAGCTTACGGTCAAATCCCAGGGAACGGATAAAAAGACAACGGAAGCCGTCTCTTCTGTGAAAGGCAATCCGATGAAGTGACCATTGCGTAGTCCTACTCCATTGGGATCAAAATTGGCGATTTGTTTTTCTTTGGTCATACCGTAAAGGTAAGAATTGGGATGGAAATTAGAATGGGAATAGGAATCTCATTCTAATTCATAAAATCCAGTTCTTCCTGTAGCTCCACGTCTTCTTCTTTTTTACGATTGCGGTACCACCAAAATCCAAGCCCGGCGACCATCACGTACGGAAGCGAAAGCATGTACAAAATTCCGGCGTTTAAGCCTTTTCCGGCAGTCCCTCCATTTTCCAGATTACTATCTGCGGCCATGCGACACATCGGACATTGAGCTGGACTTTCCACTGGCATTCCCAGCATAAAGAATAGACTAAAAACGGTAATGATTCGAACGAAATATTTTTTCATAATTCTTTTTTTGAGCTGGTTGGCTTGTTTGCTGGTCAACCAGCTATTCCAAATAACAAGGGCGTAGCATAAAATAAATCACCGGCCCCGTTACCGCTACGTATAACCATAACGGAAAAACCCACCGTGCCATTTTACGATGGAGCATAATTTGACCGGTATACGCCCGGATATAAGTAAATAATATAAATGGCAACAAGAGCGCCGCCAATATAATATGCGTAATTAAGAGGAAAAAGTAGAAATACCGAATACTTCCTTCTTTACAGTAGTTTGTCTCCGGTGTCGTAATATGATAGACCACATAACATAATAAAAATAGCGCCGATAACCCCAGGGCTACCGTCATATAACGGCGATGGGCAGCGACATTTTTTTTCTTAATAGCACTTAATGCAAGTATTAGTACAAAAGCAACCAAAGCGTTCAACGCCGAATAAAATGGAGGCAGAAAACTAAAATCTATTCCGACATCCAGTTTTATTTTGCGCATCATGACCACTAATAGTACGACGACGATGGAAACAAGCGTCGCCCCCTTATTCAGTTTTTTGGCGAGTAGCAGATTTTGTGGAATATCATACATGTTTTAAAAATATTGAAATGTTGAAATAAAAACCTCATTATAATTCTCTATCCCTTCGCAGTCTTGGATCCCCTTCGATATCCCTCGGTAAAATCAAAGCAATATGTTCTACCATTCTTTCGATATCTACGGTACGATCTGCGTGGTAATAATTTCTTATTTTTCCTTTTTCATCAATCAGAATATAATAGGGATAATTATTGGGGTCACCAGGAATGCTGACCTGAAAATCGACGCTACTGCCCGGTTCTCTAGCCGCGGACAAATCTGGAATACGGTAACTGTTTTTTATCAGGCTGCCTAAAGTTTGAGTATCTCCTTTGACTAGATAGATTTGGCGATCATCCTCTAGTTTATATTCTTTTTGAAAATCCGCTAAATCCGTTGTCTCTGGTAAGTGTAGCAAGAGTTTAAAATCATTGCGCTCATCGAATTGACGGTGCAAGGTCTCCAATACTTGCATTCGGTCTTTGGTAGCTGGCTGACCGGGATTAATAAAAGCGATCAGCGTCATTTGTCCGTTGACCAAACTAGAATCCACGGCGCCTTTGATACCCGTAAGTTGAAAAGCGGGCAAATGACCATAGTCTTGTAATTCGGCGATAGAAGTCTTGGAGCGATTGTATCCCAAGTTCATGTAATACCACGATCCAGCGGGAAAAATAACGATCATCAAAAGCAGCATCGCCGCCTGGAGATAGTTATTCGATTTTTTCTGTTCTTTTTCCATAACAACAAAACATTTTGGATGCTACTTAGTTTAGCTTTTTCAAGTCCTTTACAGTATACCGACAATTTTTAGACATAAAAAAAGCGGAACCGCTTAGCTCCGCTTTTTCCCTTATATTTAGACTTTACATCTGATAAGTTTCTTCTTTTTGCAGCAAGCTTCCTTGTACATCTACTTTTTTATCCTTGATGCTACGTTCGTTCTTTTGCTTGATCAAATCACGTCGCTCAAACCAGGAGTTTCCTTCCTGAAAGAAGGCGATTATGGCCCAAATAAGCAGTAACATCGGCATCAACACCGTCATTCTCAAACCTTTTGCTTCCGAACTCATGTGCATAAATTCGTAAATAATAAAGTATGCTTTGTAAATTGAAAGTACAATCAACCCGATCGCCACAATGGCCAACAACCACTGCATATCAGGACCTGGTTTAAATCCAAGGTGACCTTTTCCAAAAAGCGAGATACCTACTTCAATCAAGGTTACTACACCAAGAAGCACTAGCCCTTTGTATACATCTTTGATAGAATCTTCGTATGATTTATGACCCATTTTATTTTTATTTCAAATTTTTATAAGAATAGAATTTCAAATACGCTACAGTAGATAGAATACGAGGAATACAAATACCCACACTAAATCTACAAAGTGCCAGTACAGTCCAATTTTTTCTACCATTTCGTAGCCGTTCTTTCGTTCTACATACAGACCACTCGCTACGTTAACCATGATTATTATCAAAAAGACTACACCTGAGAGTACGTGAAATCCGTGAAAACCAGTGATAAAAAAGAATAAAGCGCCAAATGCTTTTGGACCAAATTCCTGCTGCTTTTCAATTCCGGCATCCGTCTTGTATTTTAAAGGTGCAAACTCGCCATCGTGTTGGTGAATCAAATAAGAATCACCCGCTGCGAAAGCATCACCCGCTTTAATATCGTGGTTATCACCTTCCAAATAGGTACCGGATTCCGTGTGCGTCCCAAAAGGATTAACTGTCACGGTCATATGCTCTTGGTTAATTAAATTATTCCACTCCCAAGCCTGACAACTTAAGAAGCCAATACCACCGAGAATCGTCAAAAACATCCAATATACAACGCCACGCTTATTTTCTCGATGTCCTTCCTGCACACCACGTACCATGGTGACCGAACTGATAATCAAAAGGAAAGACATAAAGGTTACGAAAATCAATGGTAATCCATGACCACCAAAAGGCGTCGTAGAAAATACAAAATCAGGAACTGGCCAGGTAGCACTACTGAATCGTAAAGTACCGTAAGCAATCAGGAATCCCGCAAAAGTAAAGGCATCCGATAATAGGAAGTACCACATCATTAATTTACCGTAGCTTACCGCAAATGGTTGTTTTCCTCCATCCCATGCTCCTCCTTCGGTGTCGTGGTGATCGTGTTCTTTCACAACAGTTTCTGTCGCCATGTCAAATGTTTAATGTTGGTTTAAAAGTAAAGGAATAAGTTATTAATAAATTTACGATTTTAGCTTGATCTTTTATCAGCTGACTTCGTTAAAAAGCCTCGTGATAGCTAGCCCTGCAATTTTTGCCTCATCAGCAATAAAAATATCTAACCTAAAATTCGCAACATATTAATATCTAATTCCAAACCGTTTTATAAAAAAAATTTCTTGAATTTAGTACACAGAATAACAAGTACATTGTGCATTAAATTAATTTACTATTTGTTGAATCGTTGAAAAAATACTTTACTGATGTCTACCTATCGTTTCAGTTCGCAGAATAAACAATTCTAGGTTTGTTGTAAAATAAAAAAGAACAACAAGTATACCCAAAGAATATCCACAAAATGCCAGTAAATAATCGTTTGTTGAAAACGCAATTTACGGGCGGGTGTTGGCTTAAAAGGCAGTAAAAAAGCATGTAACATTGCTACTGTCAATACTGCTATCCCGGCCATTACGTGCGCCGCGTGTACCGCCGCAATCACGTAAACAAAAGATCCGGAAGGATTCCCCGTCAATTCAATTCCCATCGCTTCCATTTCGTAGAATCCTAATACCTGACAAACTACAAACCCGATTCCCAACAAAGCACTCATCACCATCAATCCTTTATACAACCCCTCTTTTCCATTATTGAAAGACACGTAAGAGCTGTGTAAAAATATACTACTCAAAACAATGATTCCGGTACTTATGTAAAAATAAGTAGGTAATGGAAATTCTAGCCAGTTACCCGCCGCCTGACGTACCACGTAGGCACTCGTAAAAGCAGCAAACAACATTGTCATACTCACACAGGCCGTTACCAGTGCAAATACCTTGGGATGAATTCTATTATTTCTAAAATTTTCAATAGCCACACTCATAAGTTATCGTTTAAAGTATTTTATCTGCATACAGTGCAAATAGTACTGAAGGCAAATAAAAAAATGAACTAAACATCAATTGTAAAGCAGCTTTTCGATTGTTTTTTATATATAAATTCCAGGCAAATCCTGCGTAAATAATACTTGCTGCGGTAAGAAAAATGGCCGAAACAATTCCACTTACTTCCAACAAATACGGCATCCAGGAAATGGGTATCAAAAGTAACGCATAAATAAAAGCTTGTTTACCCAGTTGCTCATCCTGTGCTTCTAAAAATTTAAAACCTGCATGGTCATAATCTTTGAAAGCCAGCCAGCCAATCGCCCAAAAGTGAGGCAACTGCCAGATAAACTGTAAACTAAATAAAGCTACTGATAACCCGGTAATGGTTCCTTCCGCCGCTACACATCCGATCATCATCGGTAAGGCTCCAGGGATGGCGCCAATAAAAACGGCCGCCGGAGATACCCGCTTCATCGGCGTATAAATAAAGGCGTAGCTAATCAACGCTACCGTGCCCAGCAATGCCGTCCACGGATTAATAGCCGCTAATAGTCCAATACCAACTACACTCATAAAACCCGCCGCCATCACTCCTTCGGAAATACTCATCCGATTAGCAGCAATTGGACGGTTTTCAGTCCGCTTCATATCGCGATCATAGTCTTTTTCCAAAACCTGATTTAAAGCATTGGAAGCGCCCGTTACCAGAAATCCTCCGATGGATAAAACCAGTAACAACGTCAAATCTGCCGTTCCGCCGCAAGCGATCAGATACGCCATCACAGAAGAGAAAACCACCGTTAGGTTCAACCGTAATTTAACCAGCTGGGAGTAGTCCGAAAACTTCTGTCCCACCAGTGAAAATCCCGTATCGTTGTCTGTTCTAATTTGACTCATTTTTTTTGTTTAAATGTTGATTTGTTTAATCGTTTAGCAACAAGTGCTCTTTCGTTCAACAATTCAACATCTTAGCTTTATCAGTGATTTCCCTTTAAAATATTTTACGATTGAGGGAAGCCAATGGCTAATGGCCAATAGCCTCTTAGTGCTCTTCGCTTTCGTTTTCGTTAATCGGTACGTATTGCGGAATAAATTCAATTCCGTCCTTACCGTAATCGTAAGCCCAACGGTGAACCGATGGAAGATTACCAGGCCAGTTACCATGAATTCCTTCGATCGGTGTGGTCCACTCTAAAGTAGTCGCACCCCAAGGATTCTTGGTCGTCATTTTCTTTCCTTTGAAAATACTGTAGAAGAAATTAATCACAAACAGAATTTGTAAAAAGAATACAACAATCGCAGCGATTGTGATAAATTTATTCATGTCACCGAAATGCGCAAAGGCATCGAACGTATCAAATTTATAATATCGTCTTGGTACACCCGCCAATCCTAAATAGTGCATTGGCCAGAAGATCGCATAAGCACCGATCATCGTTCCCCAGAAGTGAATCTTACCTAAAGTCTCATTCATAAAACGACTAAACATCTTTGGATACCAGTGGTAGATTCCCGCAAACATTCCGAAGAAGGCCGCAATCCCCATTACAATGTGGAAGTGGGCAACTACGAAATAAGTATCGTGCATCTGAATATCAATGGTTGAGTTTCCTAAAAAGATACCCGTCAATCCACCGGAGATAAACATAGATACAAATCCAATCGAAAATAACATCGCCGAAGTGAAACGGATATTACCACCGTATAAGGTAGCAATCCAGTTAAATACTTTTACGGCCGATGGAACGGCAATAATCAACGTAAAAATTACGAAGAAGTTAGCAATGAATGGGTTTACACCCGACATAAACATGTGGTGCGCCCACACGATAAAACTTAAAAATCCAATTGCTAGAATTGAAAAGACCATCGCCTTGTATCCAAAGATCGGCTTACGAGCGTGTACACTCATTACTTCAGATACCAGTCCCATCGCGGGCAGGATGATAATATATACTTCAGGGTGTCCCAGGAACCAAAACAGGTGTTGATAAAGAATCGGCGACCCTCCAACATTGTCCAGTGGTGCACCACCGATAAAGATTTCACTTAAATAGAAACTGGTTCCTAACCCACGATCACACATCATCAGGAAGAAAGCAGAAGCCAATACCGGGAAAGATAATAGTCCCAAAATAGCCGTTACAAAAAATGCCCAAATGGTCAGTGGCATTCTCCACATCGTCATTCCTTTGGTACGTAGATTTAAAACGGTTGTAATATAGTTGATACCTCCTAATAGTACAGAAACAACAAACAGTACCAGGGAAACAATCCACAAAGTCATCCCTGCGCCAGAACCAGAGGAAGCCTGCGGTAACGCACTTAACGGCGGATAACCGGTCCATCCACCGGAGAAAGGTCCAGTACTTAAGAAAAGCGACATAAACATCACCAATCCAGCCATAAAGAAAAACCAGTAGGAAAGCATATTCAGCATGGGCGAGGCCATATCACGTGCTCCCAACTGTAGGGGAATAAGCAGGTTACTAAAGGTTCCACTCAGACCAGCCGTCAATACAAAGAATACCAGGATGGTTCCGTGCATGGTAACTAAGGCATAGTAAAATTGTGGATCCAGGGTACCAATACCATCCGCATTCACCGTAATCCATTTACCGAGCAGTGGCTGTAACCACGCGAGGTTTTCTTCCGGGAATCCTAATTGTAAACGGAAAATAATCGACATCGCCGCACCAATAACTGCCCAAAAAATCCCTGTAATCAGGAACTGCTTGGCAATCATCTTATGGTCCATTGAGAAGATGTAGGTGTTGATAAAACTTGACTGATACTTGTCCCCATGATGGTGCTCGTGAAAGTGATCGTCAAATCCTTGCTCTTCGATCAACAGATCTTCGTCGTATTCTAAAACGTAAGCCATAATTATAATTTATTAAATTTCTAATTTTTAAAATGTAGCCCATTTAAAAAATCGAAATACCTTTATTGTTGTTTTCTTTATTATCAAAACGCTGTTACTGCGTCAAAATTCTTAATTCTGTTCTACGGTTCTTCGCCATATTTTCGGGAGAATCATTCGGAACTTCCGGTTTTGTTTCTCCAAATCCGACGGCTACCATACGGTTTTCGTCGATCCCTTTGGAAGTTAACCATTTAAACACAGATTGTGCTCTTTGGTTTGATAAATTCATATTCATTTCATCATCTCCTGCACTATCGGTATGTCCACCCAGTTCGATGGTTAGATTTGAATTTTCGTTCATTACTTCCAGCACGTTGGTCAATTCGTATTTTGACAGTGGTGTCAAAGTAGCAGATCCGGTATTGTAAGTAATATTATCCAGTCGAATAATCTTCTTCATCGGTTCAATTTCTTCCAATGCGGTGGTATAAGCATCTCGGAAAACCTGCTTGCGTTCCCTGATTTCAGAATCAAACAAGCGGTCTTTGTAAGGATCTTCGTCCGTTCCACGAACCGTAGAGAAGAAGTAAGGTTTTTGAGTTGCCAACCAGTTATCGTATTCATCTTGTGTTACAATTTCAAAAATACGTTTCATGGAATAATGACCTTTTCCACAAAGTTCGGCGCAAGCCAACTCAAAGTTGAAATTCTCTCCACGGTTTCCTAGCTCCGGGCTTGTCTCATCGTACAAGTCGTACCATTCTGGATATAGCGGATCACCATTGCGATCTTTTTCCAGTAAATTATCGCGGTATTCTTCCGTAGTAATTTTTGGTGTAAACACAAAATAAGTAGGTAGACCAGGAATCGCATCCATTTTTACCCGAAAGTGTGGTAAATCAAAGTTGTGCAGAACATCTTTGGCGGTAATACGTACCCGTACTTTTTTACCTACCGGCAATTTGATCACCTCACCAGCACTGGTAGAAACGATATCATCCAGATTTTTCTCATCCGTCCATACCTGACCTAATGGATTGCTGGCAGATATATCGCGATAATATTTTTCTCCAAGTAACCCATCATCTCCTGACATTCGGATGGTCCAGAAGAACTGCTGTCCCGTAGCTTCGATTTCGATATGATCCTCGTTAGGTCCAACATCGGCCATAATCTTGTTCCAGGCAACCAAACCTTGTACTACTAAAAAGCACATAACTACTGCTGGAATCGTCGTCCAGATAACCTCTAGTTTATTATCGTGGGAAATAAACAATGCTTTACGTCCTTTCACTCCTTTATATTTCCAGGAAAAGTAAAACAGAGCAATGTGGGTTAGTACGAATACGATTCCGGTAAAGAACAGCGTCAGATTCCAGATAGAATCCATTTCGTCACCATGTACCGAAGCTGATCCGTGGGGACCATATCCTAACAAAGAATCTTTGTAGTAAATAGAAGTACCAACGCAGAAGATCAGAAATCCTACCAGGAAAACGAGCATCATGTTGGCGTTGAAATTATTACTACTAGCCTCCGCGTCTTCTTGTCCGCGAATTCGTGCGGATAGTTCGGTCATCTTACCGATTTGTACGAAAACCGTAGCAATCAGAATAATGCAGAGAAGGATCAATAATGTTGTCATTTTTATATAATATTAAGTATTGGACTTTATTCTAAAATCCACTGAAAATTTGTAAAAAAGTTATTCAGCCTGTGTTTCTAATTATAACAGTTTTTTATACGTGATGGTGTAAACTTTCTGCCAGATAAGGGTCATTTTTTGGCATTAATGGTGCCTTTTCTAATCTATTGAAAACGAAGTAGAGGAAAAATGCTAAAAATCCTAAAAATGTTCCTATTTCGAGTAAGCCAGGAATCGTAAAACCCATGGCAAATTCGGTTCCCGCTTCGACCGCGTGACCAGCAGCAGCGTGTGCCGCATCTGCCGCTCCATGAGCAGCACCGTCAGCAGCATGTCCTGTCGCTCCATGTGCCGCATCTGCTGCACCATGCGCTGCATCGTGGCCGTGATCACCTGCGTGGTGCGCGTGCTCGGCGTTGAGTCTTGCTCCCGGCTTGATCATGTTGAAATAATCCCACCAGTGACCGAAGAATACAATAAGTGATGTGAATCCAAGCGTACCATACTTTCGCTTGGTATCATTACGCATCAAAATCAAGAATGGTAAAACGAAGTTTAAGACCAGGTTACCAAAATACAGAATCGTGTATTCGTGGCGACGAAGATTAAAATAAACCGTTTCTTCCCCGTTGTTTCCGTACCAGATTAACATAAACTGTGAAAACCACAGATAAGTCCAGAAGACAGAAAAGGCAAACATATATTTTCCTAAATCGTGGAGATGCTCCGCTGTTACCGCCTGATAATATCCTTTTGATTTAAGATAAATTAAAATTAAGATCGTTAAGGCGAGCATTGCTACAAACCAACTTGCCGTTGCGTACCAGGCGAATAGTGTACTGTACCAGTGACCGTCAATACTCATCACCCATTGCCAAACCAAAGCAGCACTCGTAAAAGCACCAATCGGTAAGAAGATGGCAGCTACTTTTTTCATTCGTTGATGGATCAGATAATCCGTGGTTCCTTCTTCATCTTCTTGCAAAGACAATGCTCGTAAACGGTAAGCAAAGAACGTCCAGACACCCACGATGATTAAGGTACCAAAGGTGTACCAGTATTTATTGAGGAAGGGCACTTTACCAGCCAAAATTTTATCATAATTAGGAGAAGCAGGATCAGCAATTCCATCCATGGACCAATGGTATAAATGGTGTCCGTGCATCCATAGTCCGGCAATCACTACCAGCATCATAATTAACCCAACTGGTAAAAATAAAGTGAAAGCCTCCCACACCCGCTTCATGACTACGTGCCAACCGGCATAAGCCAACATAAAGGCAGAAAGTACAAACGTAGCTACAAACGACATTCCCAAAAAGAAAACCGCGTTTTGTAGATAATTTGTCCAGAATCGAGTGGAATCGATAAAGAAGGTAGCAACCATACAAAGGATTCCCAGCACGATAAATGCGAGTAGCGTCGTTTTTTGTTTTCCTTCAAAAACAAAATGCTTGATGTCCTGAGCATGATCAATAGTAGCGTGATCTGTATTCATTATACTTAAAATTCAAAATTATTTAAAGTTCAAATCAGCGGTTACCCACTGGCTTGCTTTTCTTTTATTAGACTTTATTTATGGTCTCCACCTCCGTGGTCGTTTCCTTCGTGTGAATGATCGCTAGCATCGTGATCATGTCCCGCATCGTGTCCAGTACCATCACCGTGTTCCTGATCTCCCATATTTTCGTGTGCTTTACCATCTCCACTATTTTCGTCAAAAATAAATCCTTCGATATCATCCAAGGCCATGGGTGGTAAACTTTCACCGGGAATCTCAATGTTATTCAGCGTATTGATTTTAGCGTCGTATTTCGTTTTGGTAGCCGCAGCTTGTAGCGAACGAATGTGGTGAATCACGTTCCAGCGCTCTTCGTAAGAGATTTTGTCCGCATAACCACCCATCACATTTTTACCGTGCATGATGGCAAAATAGTACCGTCCGTTAGAAGCGGTCAACAGGTCTCCCTGAATCAGGTTGGCAGGTTGGGCCGGATACTTTGCGTTGGGATTGTCCTCAGACACCAGGTACCCTACTCCATCACCTTTTGATCCGTGACAGATACCGCAGAAAATATTGTACAATTGCTTTCCTTCGGCCAGTCCTTTAGTCGTAATTGGGAAAGGATTTTCGATCATCTCTGCCGTTGCACGTAAGCGCTCCTCTTCCGTATTTTTGTAATAAAAAGGAACACTACCATTTACGGGAACCGCAATCGAGGAAGTAGACGTTTCACCATTTAGTACGTCCATTACATCGCGTCTGGCTTTTCCAGTTTTTGTACTTGCTACCCCAGCGTATCCACGTGGAATCGTACCAGCGACGGGCTTACCAGGAACAGACAAGGATTTAAGGTCTTTTACACTTTGTGCATCCCAAGTGTTATTATAATAGTAGTTATAAATATTTGCCTCGTAAGCAATCGAGTGTGCCATATCGGGCATATATTCAGAACCAGGATCATTCTTACCGGGTTTGCCACAACTACTGAAAATCAGCAGCGCGAAAAAGACGACGAATAAATTTAATTTTATGCTATGTATCATTGAACAATTAGTTTTTATCTTCTCAATTATTTTGGAAACTAGTAATTAGCTAATTCCTTAGATGACCTTTGCACCGATTTCTTCTACTCCAGTAGAATTAAAGAACGATTTAAGTTTATCGATCTGATCTTCAGAGTATCCATTTGTTTGGAAAGCGAGACAGAATTTATCATCCGTGATTCGGTCGTCTAATACTTCGTTCGTTACCCCAGGTCCAAGTCCGCAGATTACGTAGAAGGTCACGACCATTCCGATAGCCGCAAAAAGTACGGTTAACTCAAATGTAATCGGAATAAAAGCTGGAACTGACCAATAGGGTTTTCCACCAAAAATAATGGGCCAGTCTCTCGTAAATACCCAAGTCATAAATAGGAAGGCAGTACAAGTACCCGTGGCTCCGTATACGAATCCAGCCTGGTGCAAACGTGATTCTGCTAATCCCAAAATTGGATCCAGTCCGTGAATTGGAAAAGGCGTAAAAACATCCATGATCTCCAGGTGTTCTTTTTTGGCCTTACGAACTGCGTCGAGTAAAATCTCCTCATCGTTGTACAATCCGTATAAAACTTCCGTGTGACCTTTTTTCATTTTAAAATTTTTAATATTTGCTTTTGGCTGTTAGCTATTGGCTATTGGCCCTCTTCTTTTGTGTGTATTATGCGTTAGCAGGGAAGCTAACAGGCCAACTGGCCAACCAGCTAACTAGCCAGAAAATTATTTAAATTTTTGTGTCTGGATTTTCGTCAATATCTACGCTTGTTCCAGCAGCGTGCTCGTTTACATCGTGTCTTACGTGATGGTGGTGTGCATTGGCTCCAACATACTGATCTCCTCCAGTTTTTAGAATACTCTTGATTTCCGCTACAGCGACCACCGGTGCCACTCTAGTAAATCCTAGGTAGAGGGTAAAGAACAATCCAATAGTGCCTAGATAGATTCCAATTTCCACCCAGGTAGGTGTGTAGTAAGACCAACTTGATGGTAAGTAATCACGAGCTAATGTTGTTGCGATAATTACAAAACGCTCAAACCACATTCCGATATTTACTACGATAGACAAGAAGAACGTCCAGGTAATACTTCGACGAATCTTTCTAGACCAGAAGAATTGCGGAGATAATACATTACAGAACATCATTCCGAAATAAGACCACCAGTAAGATCCGAGTGCTCGATTAAAGAAAGCAAACTGTTCGTAAATATAACCTGAGTACCAGGCAATAAATAACTCCGTTAAGTAGGCAACTCCTACCATCGTTCCGGTAACCAGGATTACCTTGTTCATTGATTCTACGTGCTCAATCGTGATATAATCTTCGAGACCCAAAACCTTTCGGGTAATAATCATTAGTGTTAGTACCATCGCAAATCCAGAGAAGATCGCTCCTGCTACGAAATAAGGAGGGAAGATCGTGGTATGCCATCCCGGAATAACAGAGGTGGCGAAATCAAAAGATACAATGGTGTGTACAGATAATACCAATGGTGTTGCCAGTCCAGCTAATACGAGGGATAAAGATTCCCAACGTTGCCAGTGCTTGGCCTTTCCAGTCCAACCGAAAGCAAGGAAAGAGTAAATACTTTTTCTAAAACCCTTGGCACGGTCACGGACCGTGGCAAAATCAGGTACGAGTCCTAAATACCAGAATAACAAGGATACGGTAAAGTAAGTACTGATCGCAAATAAATCCCAGAGCAGTGGAGAGTTAAAGTTTACCCATAAAGGTCCCCGCGTATTTGGATAAGGGAAGAAGTAGAAAACTACCCATGCTCTTCCTACGTGAATACCGGGGAAGAGTGCGGCACAGATTACGGCGAAAATCGTCATCGCTTCTGCGGCCCGGTTAACCCCCGTTCGCCATTTCTGACGGAAAAGTAAGAGAATCGCAGAAATCAAGGTTCCGGCGTGTCCAATTCCAATCCACCAAACGAAGTTAGTGATATCCCAACCCCAACCGATGGTCCGGTTTAAGTTCCAGGTACCAATTCCATTCCAGATGGTCCAGGCAATACAGAACAAACCAAATCCCAGTAGGGAAATAGACATCAGAAAGGTGATCACCCATAATGCATTGGGCGTCTTTTCCGTTGGGCTGATTAGATCTTCCGTAATTTGGTGGTAAGTTTTGTTACCCGTAATTAACGGTTTTCTAACTGGTGAAACTATCGCGCTCATATTTCTAAATTATATTCTATTGATAAACACCAAAAAAAGGTGTTAAAGACAAATTTTGATATTTTAATTTCTATTCATTGACTATTTAGCATTTTTACAATTTTCTGCCTCCCGGCCTCCTAAAGGAGGAGCATCCAACCCGCAAATGCTTAATAGTCAATTTTTATATCTGACTAAGCATCCAGGCTTTCGTCTCGGTTATTTACTACTGCGGTATAACGGACAGAAGATTGTACGTTGATTTCTTCCAGAGCGATATAAGCTAAAGGATTGTTATCCAATGCTTTGTTCAATTCTCCTTTTTTGTTATTCATATCTCCAAAGACAATGGCTCCCGTAGGACAAGCGGTTTGACAAGCCGTTTTCACGTCCTGATCTCTTAGCTTACGCATTTCTCGCTTCGCAGTTAACTTTCCTTCCTGAATTCTTTGTACACAAAAGCTACACTTCTCAATTACTCCTCTGGAACGAACCGTTACATCCGGGTTTAGTACCATTCGGGTAAGGTTATCCGCGCCGTAAGGAACAGATTCTTCGTTTAAGTCAAGCTGATTAGCCGGGAAAATATCTGCGGTGGTATAATCCATCCAGTTGAAACGACGTACTTTATATGGACAGTTGTTGGCACAATATCTTGTACCTACACAACGGTTATAAGCCATCTGATTCAATCCTTCCGAACTGTGGTTGGTAGCAGCAACCGGGCAAACGTTTTCACAAGGAGCGTTATCACAGTGCTGACACATCATCGGCTGATACGCCGTATTTGGATTTTCTGCATCTCCGTAAAAATAACGGTCAATTCTCAACCAGGTCATTTCGTGGTGACGACTTACTTCTTTTGCACCCACTACCGGTACATTATTCTCCGCCATACAGGCAACTGTACAAGCCGAACAACCCGTACAGGCGTTCAAGTC